>Ga0209491_10003371_pt1 | contig 26477 bp, 27 predicted proteins | sample BON02_FD_187213 | JGI IMG/M metagenome (GOLD analysis project Ga0209491, IMG submission 187213) | Freshwater microbial communities from Lake Bonney liftoff mats and glacier meltwater in Antarctica - BON-02 (SPAdes) (version 2) | ecosystem: Environmental > Aquatic > Freshwater > Ice > Glacier...
CACTGAATTTGTGCCGACAATGTTGAATACATCCAGACATTTGGCCAAATCATACGATACAATGATTGAGTATACGAGATTTTTTAAAATCGGCAGATACGCAGGAGTTGTATTCACCAATTTCTGTATGTAATGCAAAAAGCACGGCACAATCTCGGAGTTGGTGTTAGCTAAGAATAATGACTTTGCGATATATTCACCGAAATCAGTCCCAACCTCAATTGGATACAGCGACAATGTTTTGGTCAGTCTGAGTGGTTCTTGTTGGTACAGCAACTGCATCAGTTTGAGCGTGGCAGCATGTATTCTCGAATTGGTAATCGAGAGAAGCATTCGTGCAAATGAAATCTCCAGCACACGATTGTTTTTCGCAACTGTAAGCTGAAACATGAATACTGTGTTTTCGCAGCAGAACTCAAACACATTTTCAAAGATGTTATGAGTATGCATGCAGATTGCATTTGCGCCAAGGTGTCTATATATGAATACCAGAGTGTATTTTAATTTATCAAGGAGTAGGACTGTGTTGATTTTCAATTGGAATTTGCAAGTTCTGGATAGTATATAAATAACAAGAAAGTCACGTGGCAACAATGACAATACTTCACATTGATTTATTATACTTGAGCGCACGCTCATATTTTCGCACGGACATCCTTATGAAGAATAAACAAGGCATACTTCTTGGCACTCTGAAACCTGTAGACAGCGAGCAAAGTGGATTCTATTATGTTCAGGCGAATTTGAACAAGAAAAAATATGCAGTCACAATCCCGATTGAGGGGAACGAGGAAAAGTCTGTGTTCATATCACAAATACAACCCGACACTGGCAATGTGTTTTTCTTGTGCGAAGTAAACATACACTACAATCTCATACGATTCGAGAGGGGATTTTTTATGAGTGATTATGTCGAGAACAATGGGTATGGCGTGGTGATGCTGGGGCACAAGTCGAATATTCAGAAAACCCCGCAATTTGTAAATTGGAGATCTGCACTCTCGCTTTTTCTCAAGGAAAACACAAAGAGGCGTCCAAGTTCTTTCAGCACCCCAGATACGGTTTTCGACAAGTGGCACTTGACTCTCTACCGAAGCATGATGCAATTGGCCAAAGAATCGTTCGACATCAAGGCACCGACGTCTACAGCTCATCAAGTAGACACATGACAACTTCATAGCAGTCGTCTGTCATGTCGTACTCCAGTCCATGGTTTTTTTGGGCAATCAGCAAAACCTCGTGTATACTGTGGTGCTCTGATCCCACCAGCCAGAGAATACAGATCAAGACCCATTTCTTGAGATCAAAATTTATGAGAAGTTTCATGAAACATAACATGGCGTGCGTGTGTCCGGATGGCCCGGCGATCGTTGCTTTGTTGAATATACGCGCGTCGAGAGCAAAGTTGCTGTTTTCGTTGACAATCCACGACATGTGTCCCGTCTTCCACGGCAGGACGTTGCCCAGCGGAAACTGCGAGTTGATGAATTTTTTTTCGCGTGTGGAGAGTCTGGGGACCGTGTTGTGCACATGCAACTCGAAGCCCGTAGTGTCTTCGCGAATATAGCGTGTTTTGCGCTTGCGGTACTTGTAGCTGTCACAGATAATATTCTTGATATTTTTCTTATACATACACTTGTTCTCCTCCTCAATGTGAGTATTGTATGCAAGCAGCGTGTGGAGATCGATGCAAGCCGGTATCGTCTGTGATTTATTGTACATGTTCAAAAGGTACCATATGATGCGATACTCCCGGTCTTTGAAAAATAAATTCTGGAAAACAGTACACCTTTCTCGAACATTCCCGTCCGTCAACACATTTTTGATGTCGTGCGAAAAAACAGATCCAGAATTCTCGATGCTTTGAGTGGTGCCCATGTCAAGACTCTTTTTCAGAGTAATCATATAGTGTATGGGAGTCTGTTTGTGGATTCGTTTATGGTATATATAATCGCTGTAGAATACAATTAGCGAGCGTACATCGGATGAAATAATGTCCATGTAGTTTTGTATTTCTGAGTGGTTGTTGATTTTTTCGAGTAGAGTTATTGTTTTAGTATCAATCATGAAGTCTGATAAAAATATGTAGCACTTTTCTTAACCTCTATTTATATCTAAAACATAATCTACTTTGAAATTCATTGTACAAGGCTGCAAAACATGTGCTACTTTTTATCTTTTATTAAACAAAATCCGATACTTTTAATTCGCTTTGGAAATTAGTGTGATCGGATACGCTCTTTTCAAAGTACCCATACTCTACTGCTTTCGCTATGATTTTTGGAAATTCTACTCTCTGTTCGAACACAACATTCGATACTACACTATCAAACAGGGCCATCAAGTACAGTTCATTTTCTAAAGTTTTCAGCGCTTGTATTGCAAGGAAAAAACCGCACACGATATTGCAGATGCCGAGCGTTTTGTCAGCAGACTTCTTGTTCGGCAGCACGATATTGTCATTGTCACCCGAGTCTACAAAGAAAAAACAGTCTTGGTGCTTATCCAAGATGCCATCAATGTCGAGTAGAAAGCCGTGTGGCATTATATTGTAAGGTATGAAAAGGGACTTTGAAATGTTTAGTCCATACGCTTTCAACATGAATTTCTTCTTTTCATAGATGATACTGTTGATGAATTCTGCAATGTTCTTCACACTGCTAGTATTTCTACCTTTCTTATGTTTCATGCTGTAGATAAGCGCAAGTTTTATCATTTCAGGACTGCACAGATTTGCAAATGCATCATCCTTCATACTGACTAATATTCTGTCCTCTCCTATTTGATCACTGTATTACATGTTTTTTTTTGTATCATGACTACTCATCATTCGTCTTCGCTATCGTTTTTCCGTTCTTCGATGTCCTTGTTGAGACGATCTATTACATACAAAATGCAAATGGTCTGCACAATATTATTGGATGCAGCCAACAACATGAACCACTGCTTGGTTATTACACCAAGCGTGACCCACAGGGCACTCGACAGCAACTGCATAACAAACATAGTTTTATTGGTTCCAACGACGACAGTTCGCTTTGACTGCATGTACAGATTGTTGAGTGTCACCGGGAGAGAGATTAAGCTGATGGTCATGATCGGCACCTCAAAGTAGATAGTGTTAAACATTTTCGCGTCCGCAATATCAAAACACCTTATATATACACAGAGTCGCATGATTCGCGCAGCACAAGCTCCGTGATTTTTTCAGGGTTTACCATGGTTGGTATATAAGACAGAGCGACTATCATGCAAAATGGCTCCTGGAAAAAACAACCCAAGCTTGAATGCCGCCATGGCTGTACGCAGCCAGATTGCAAAGGCCCCTGCGTCACAGAAAAGACACTGGACCATGAACAATTCTGCAGTCCAAGCCAAAAAACAGATGAAACGGACATGAGACTGTTCAATTTTTTTGGTTAACAAGTGTTTCGGAGCGTACTAACTTTATATTCCTGTCCTGAGCTCTCTTGAGAACTTTAAACGGGGGCGTAAAGAAAAATCTTTTGGTTGTTCGACCCTCCTTCAAATCCATTCCTGCAGCCCTAGTCACGTCCAACACTAAATGAACTTCTTGCAGTCCAATGTCGACTGCATTCACGCACGTATCAATGACTGTTTTTGTTCATACATGGGTTACGTTAGCTTGCAATGACAAGGACATCGAAAGTGACAAAGTTGTTACACACAAAGCTCTTACCGCAATAGTCGAGTGCGACGCCACACACGAAAATCCTTCCTGGAGGTTCCTTGTTGCCGGTGTTTTTCAGCGCTTGCTGTTTGATGATGTCTTGCATATTCATGATGTGCCGATCGTAACCATCTACAGCCATGGACAACACATCTGGAGGAGCATTAACATTGTACTTGCAACTTAACACGGTTTTGCCGTCCTTATCATACTGTTTTTGGAGCAACCCCGACGATTTGAGAGCAAGAGATCCTGTCCATGGAGCATGCGAACACCCGGATGAATATCGATTACTCAGTGTATCATTCCTACAAATTGGTATATGATTGTCGTATTCGTGGATATTCTCCGTGTTTTTCACGTTTGTAAACTTCGAAGAGTAGGGAATAGCACCAAATGAGTCTTGTTGTTCGTGCATAGCTTTGAAAACGATAAATGTATTCTCAGGATGCCTGATTTCTGCACACTCAATTGCGCTCCCGATACTGGTAATGAATTCCGAACCCTCTGTGCCTTCGACACAGTGTGGTTTGAATGGGCCGCCATTTGTATTGAACGAGCAGTGATCGACCGGGTGATAGTCTCGCGAGACAATGACTGTAGCACCTACGTATGAGGCAGTTTCAATCAATAATGCAATCCTATCCACAATTTCTCCCGTTCCCCCTACTCCAAAACTACCACAGTTTGGGTTATTTTTTTTACTCCAGGGTAAAAAGTCCTTTTGCATATCAATCACTATCAGAGTATCATTAATGCCCAGCGGCAAGATGCATTCTCCTACGAAATCACCATACTCGTCCTTTTTCATGACGGTTTGATAATACTCGTTGACGTGAACAGATTCTTCAATCTCGTTTGCTGTTGCAGCTTGGTCGCTTTTTATTGAATTCTGCCATTTACCGAAAAATACGCCATTTTTCAACTTTCCTACAAAATTTCTTGGATTTCGAATAGAGTCTGTGGGATAGTATGACATTTTCGTACAATTACAGAACTTGTTTATATATGATTGTCAATGAAGAATTCTTGATTTTCTATTTTTACATATGAAGTGTTCAAAAATAGAATTTTCCGTTGCACGAATCACTATATAGGGTTGTCCTATCCACGTCTGCGATGATTCAATACGGATGCAACACGAAGAGCAGCTTGAAAAATGCGACACCAGTTCCATCGAATCCGAGCTGGATACGTGGATGAACTGTCCCGTTTGCTATGAATTAATCAGCCTGCCTTTTATGGGATGTCAAAACGGACATATTGTATGCAACAAGTGCATCCCCAAAATCAAGAAATGTCCGACGTGTCGTCGCAATAGCAAATTCGACTCTCGGCAACTTGTTGTGGAAAACATTGCAATGAAGAAAAGCTGGCCTTGTAACATGGCTCATCAAGGATGCAAACATGTCATGAAAATAGACAAGTTTGAAGAGCACTCTCTGAAATGCAAGTTTGTTGCGATGCAGTGCTGTCCTTTTGGTCTGTGTAGTGCGGAGATTGTCATGCAGCCAAGCAATGTTATCAAACATATGCAAGATGCACACGATATGCCAGTGGAAAAAATCCCAACTTCACTTGACAATACAATCATAAAAATTAAGTTTGAAATTCGTGATTACAAGAAGAAAAAGGTGGAAAAGAAGCACGAGAAAGAGTTGAGTCGGCTATTTGAGATTGAAGAGACACTATTTTTCTTGAGCGTGATTGAGACGGAAAAGACTATATCGTTCCGGAGCACTGTTATTCCGATGTCGAACAAGGCAGATGATAGGTATTTGTTTCATCGTGAGTTTACCCAGATACTGTCGGGCGAGAAACATACCATTGTCGAACCAATCAGAGACATTTCGGAAAGAGTAGGCATGAAAAGAAAGGCTGCCAAGGACAATGATCTGAACCAAGACATGTTTATGATGGAAAAGAAAAAGATGAATGTGTTTGTAAAGATCGAGGAAAACAATTCTGGAGAGTCGATTGAGGTGGTTGAATTCTGCGTCAAGTTTCCCAAATTCAAGGGCTAGGACAAAATATGTGTTTGATGTTGTTTAATAAAAAGGAAGGAAACCGTTTTGAAGATCTACTTTATGCCGATTAAATCGCCAAAGACGTAGACGTCGACGACATCGAGCGATCCTAGCAGCAAAACAGCAAAAACCTCCACTACACAAAAAAATTCCCACAATAACCGCTTATCGCGGATGTCTGAGATGATGATCTGCGCAGTCCCGAATGAAATCATGAGGATCGCGCTCATGATTGATATATATTTCTTGATCATGATGACTACTTCATTAAACTCCTCTGAGCAACATCCAATGATTATGTTGTGGTACAGAATGAGAAATACGAATGTCATTGCTGTGAAGAAGTAGTGCCACATCCCTTGGATTGTGTCGTGCCTCACGACAATCATTGTTGAATACTGCGACATCAGCAGAATTATCAAAACCATTTTTTTCTGAACACTCGAAATCACTTGGGCTTTTATTGTTCGGAACACGCGGAAAATAAATGTCAAGGACATGGGTCCGATGATGTAGATGGTGGCGGCAGTGTTGTACTCGGAAAACGTGTGGGAAATCGTAGTCGTGACGCTGCTCGCAGAAATAATAACCTGTGCGATGGAAGACATTGTAAGAAAATACCATCAAGACACGTATAACACACACTTACATTCAACCACGAAAAACTTACTTGAATAAAAGGCATCCATCCAATCCAGACAACCCATAGAGCAATCCCAAGAACAGCCCCATAATAGATGCATCGTTGTAGCAACGTGTCTTCTTGATTGTTATTTTCCATTTACCTGACAGAGGTTCTACATGCACTTTTTTGCACACATATATATAATGTTTGTGTGTAGGCAACATTTTTGTAAAATATTTTCAATGGTGAATATCACGTCATTTTCCAACACAAATAGTACAATCCGCTTGTTTCAACCCATTTTCATGAATGCAATCGTATTATTTATGTACACCGAATGTTTGAATATATATGTGATTTGTCAGTCAGGCAGTCGAATATTACGGCGCAACAATGGGCAACATTCTCACACCTGAAGCGCAGCCCAAAAATGTCAAGTTGAAAAATATCATTTCTATTTTGAAGCAACAGCAAGCGAAAATAAAAAACCACAGACGGCAGTCTGTGAACAAGATACACATCACAAACAGGCGATTGAAACACAACCTTATGCAAAAGAAACAGAGCCCATTCACGGAAATAAGTATCGAAGACAATATACGAGAGTGTGCAGAAGAAATTTTTCATCAAAAAAAACGACTGGCGGATTTGAAAGCTTGCTACGACGTATTGAACAGTCTACAATACAAAGTTCAGAATATTATGGATGCATACTACACGCAAAACACACTACAAACAGTGAATAATTCCATACGCGACTCAAATATCAACATCCATAACGAAGTTCCTTTAGATACAGGTGTATTGTATGTCTTATCTGATCGATGCGCGAATTATGATGCAAGTTTGTGTACCTGTTACACACACACAAACTAACTGTAAGTCGATACAAACACAGGCGTCCAAAATCTCATTGCCGAACTCGTCAAAACAGACCATATTAACAAAAACGTAAGTCCAAATCTGGGTTCAATCAGATTAATATCGAGATATTCTCTTCATATTATCTATATGTTGCAGTGTCAAACATGTGCATGCATATCATTATTTGACAGTATAGTTACATATTACATCAATTGAAACACTTTTATATTGAAATTGCATCACGAACATATGAATATTAAAAGTCAAACCATGTCATATAATCTTCTATGTCGAAAAACTGAAAATAAACCATGGATTTAGATCACACAGTCAGAAGAAACACAGATATCACGCTTACTTTATATTTCATGATAATTGACATGCAATGACAATTTTCACACAATTATGATTAAACATAGTGTCACGTCTGATAGCACCAATTGCAAGTGATAAATAATGATACTGAATATAAAGTGAATTCCCACCTACAAAGTCATGTCTGTATGAAAATAATTTCATAACAATAAATTTCAACAAACCCCACAGTAAAACATAAAGTCACGTGTGGTAGTACAAACGATAACATAACAAATGCACTACTTCATAGATTAGAGATACTAAATATACAATCATGATAAAATATAAAGTCACAAACTATAACATTATAAGTGAACTGCTTTATACAATGGCAATATTAAATACACAATGACAATCTCCACACACACTCATGATTAAACATAAAGTCACAAACTACATCATGATAACGTCACTGTTTTATACAGTGGTAATAGTAAATATACAATCATGATTAAACATAAAGTCACAAACTACGACATGATAAATGAACTGCTTTATAGAATGGCAACAGTAAATATACAATCATGATAAAAAGTAAAGTCATAAATTATACCATGAAAATGAACTGCCTTACATAGTGGAAATACTCAATATACAATAATAATCTCCACACACACTCATGATAAAACATAAAGTCATAAATTATACCATGATAAATTAACTGCCTTACATAATGGAAATACTCAATATACAATAATAATCTCCACACACACTTATGATAAAACATAAAGTCACAAACTACAACATGAAAAATGAACTGCTTTATAGAGTGGCAATAGTAAATATACAATCATGATAAAAAGTAAAGTCACAAATTATATCATGATAAATGAATTGCCTTACATAATGGAAATACTCAATATACAATAATAATCTCCACACACACTCATGATAAAACATAAAGTCACAAAACTACAACATGAAAATCGACTGCTTTATAGAGTTGCAATAGTAAATATACAATCATGAGTTTACCCACACAATCATGATAAAAAGTAAAGTCACAAACTACAACATGATAAATGAACTGCTTTATAGAATGGCAATAGTAAATATACAATCATGATAAACCATAAAGTCACAAAACTACAACATGATAAATGAACTGCTTTATAGAGTGGCAATAGTAAATATACAATCATGATAAAACGTAAAGTCACAAATTATATCATGATAAATCAACTGCTTTACATAATGGCAATACTCAATATACAATAATAATCTCCACACACACTCATGATAAAACAAAAAGTCACAAAACTACAACATGATATATTCACTGCTTTATACGGTGGAGATGCTAAATATATGATCATGAGTTTACACACAATAATTCGAAAATGTGAAATAAGCGCATTAATTTGCATATCAATAATACTGAACATATAATTATGATAAACATGCACTTACATTATATGTTCGGCATAACTCTTCATAATGACGATAAGAGAAAACTATCATTACAAAATACAAAGGAAATCAAGACACTTGACATAGTGTTTTATATGAACAATTCATTAATAAATCAAAATAAAGTTATAATCACGAGATGTAGGGAAAAATATGTTCTGACTCTTGTGTATCGACAGACAAAATCGGCCATGGATTTTATAAATAAGGAATCGCATCAAAATGTCAATATTTTGGATCAAATTTGTGACTCGACAGTACCTTCTGATATCGATTTAATAATAGAACAAGGACTCGAAGAAATATCTACTCAGGTGAGTGCATCAGTTCAGAACAGTCAGTCTTATATGTGTGCACAATCATATATACATGGTAATGAGGACACATATACAGGTAATGTTGGATCGCCAAACTCAACTAGCGCGTCTAATAAACATCAAGAAAAATAGCCAGCTACGTCATGTGACAAATACTAAAAAAACATGACGCAAGAGGGGGAAATAGTCACCAGATACTGGTAAGAGTTCTTGTGTTTATATATAGTATGCAACTCTCAAATTCGATTACTGTCTGCAGACATGTGGCATAATGTAACAAATTTCGAATTTTGTACCGAAATTTGGTAATTTTGGAAGACTTTCCATACCACCAAAATATTAAATATCATACGGTGTGTCAGTATCGACTGAATCATCTTCATTCTCCCTCCAACATAGCCATCGGTTTATTATCAAGATAAAAACCGTCAATCCAAACGCTGTGTACATGTACCACATCCGACAGAAAACTATATGGAGCCGACTTATATAAGAGGAGCTCGGCGAATATGGCTCATGCCGTCTAAACCCCAATACACGGATATGTGCGGCCTTGTAGTACGACCAGTTGAATCACAATGCCGAAGAATGTAAAAAAGGCCAAAATCACCGTATAGTCGATCATCTCCTTGAACATAATGTAACAATTTTATTCAACTAAACAAGTCTTATATATGTATGGTATGTATGCTCCAAAAATGTGTGCATTGTTGCAGTTATTTCCGCTGGAGCTGAAGTTTGTGCATTTGTTGAAACTGGGATATCAATATGTTTTGCGTCGAAGCTTTTGAATCGTACACAGCACGTTCTGGTATGGAATAGTCCTTTTCACCTATTCCTCGACACAGGGCTACACACGATTCCAGAGCAGTGGCCTCTACTTCGGCCATTTTGAATTTGCTAGCATGCACGCCCACTGTCATGGCATCAGACAAAACGAACATGCTTGCCACTGCGTTTTTAAAAAGAATAGAATCCTCAACACTATCACTTCTCAGAAAGTGTAACTCTCCTTCCGACGCAATAACGCTACATGACGACTTTGTGAGAAAGTAGGCCATGTAAGCCATGCTTTTTTTGCGTCGTACATCACTTGTATGAAGATCTGTAATCGACAATATTTCGTCTATTTTGACCTGCAAATCAAATTCAAATGCAGTCTCGTTTGTACTGATGGGCTCTCGGAAAAGGAGCCTAGGTTTCTTATTGACAGGACGTCCCATGATGCAACTATTGAAACGCAGATCCATATATACTACTTTGTGAATTGCACCCAAAAACCACTTCTACGAAAGTGCGTCAAAAATCAAAACCAAACATTCAAAACATATATAAACAGATTACGGACAAGTTCTAAAATGATTTATTTCAACCCAATCAAACCCATATTTTTCATGTTATTATTTGCAGCTATGATGTTTGGCGATGTGAGCGCCAAAAACGATGATCTCCCGACAAACCAAAATTCTATCGATTCAGACAATAGTTTGAAGACACCACTAGTTGTAAAGGGTCTGCCAAAACTAAATATTCCTGTTCGAAAATACATTAGAACCTCTACTTCCGAACCAAATCTCCACAAAAACAACTCGTCAAGACCAGTTCAGAACTTGTCTTCTATTTTTTTGATCAAGAACAAAAAAACCACATAGTCCATAATTGCAAGCACAAACTCTGAAAAACATGTTGAATTATTCATTAATAAAAACACTTCCGATTTTTCGTTTCTTGTTGTTCTGGAGTTTGCTTAATTGTACATCCGGATTTTTGCAAATCGCAAGTTTCGCAACAATGCAATGAGTCTTGTCAGTCTTTGCTATGTGCTTGACACCACTTTGTGTGTTGTTTTGCGAAAGCCAGCATTCAAACATGAACGAGGGTGCTCTGGGCATTGTGTGTGATACCGTCAGTACACAGCAGAATCCCTAAATAATGCTTCTGCCTGTTTCTATAAATAAACATTATTCTATTTTTGGATTATTCTGCTTATAAGATATCTATGTGTGTGAACAAAACATTGTGAGCTATGCAGCAGACGTGCTACAAAAGTTACTGTGGTGGAACATTGGTGAGACTGAGGGGCAAGCACGGTGCAACTTCATGCACAACATGTCATCACTACGATAACCGCAATGTCAAGAACAAGTTTCTAAAAGCTGGTGAACTTTTGCTCTGCAATTTCTCAAGGGCCTCGCAGCAAGACATACAGGACAGACAAAATGCTGCCGAAGAAGCTCTTTTTGCAAGAAGAATGGCACAAGACAAGTCGGCTGCGCACAATAAACAAATCAAGCAAGCATTTTCTGTGAAAAAACTACACAATGAAAAATTCAAAAAAAAAATGAGTTTGTTCTGTGAGGTGTTACTTGAAGAAAGTCGAGGTGGAGAAGACAAACTTCTTGTTTTGCAGGAAATCAGAAACATTCCAATGACATACAGCAACGTCATGAGAATCTTGAACAGCGGACTGGCAAATACTCTGAAGAGCATGAAAGATGAGGCATCCAGGGAGATTGTGATGAATCTCAAGAAATTCGTCACCGAGGCCCAGCTAATTTTGTCTGAGGAAAACGTATTCAAACTTATTCAAGACACAAACAATCCAGAAAATAAAAATAAGAGGGAAATTGTGAATCAGCTTACAGCCGCGAAAAAAATCATGATGTTGAACAAGGAAATCTTCAAACGCTTTGCAACCGAGAGAACAATGCTGCACAAGAACCCGATGACCAATACTGCAATCGATGAAGAAGCTGCGCAGGTTGTGATTGATGAAAAAAGCAGCAGGAACGACACAATACAAGTGAATGCGAAACAGTGGCTGAAAGCAGTGAAACGCGATTGATTGAATAAAAACTTGTTAATCTCGAGTGAGGGACAAAAAAAACGCATATGATACAAGATGTAGAAGATTACAGACATGGGCCTTGGTGCTTTTGTAATGTATTTATTATTTCGTAAGAAATAATCTAATATTTATAAGAGCTTTTCGTTAAATATGGATACGCAGTATGTGTTTTTGTATTTTGAAAAAGCTGTGACAGACTCAACCGTCTTGTGGTCTTTTGACAACAAGTATGTATGTCGACTAGAATTGTCCAGAATGTCGTCCTGGGCTAAATTCTTCCGCGCATTCCATCTGACAACGCTCTGACATGAGTCGTTTGGTACTTGATGGCCTTTTTTAAACCATTCGACACAATATTAACGTTTCGGTAGCAGAGGACAGATATACCATTCTATAACTGGGTTGAGAAAAATCAGACGCATCATACACCTTTCAGTCTACTGGTTTTGGCTTACAATTTTCACGACAGCACAAGAATATCATATCGGTCTCAGAATTGTAGAGATCACTGTAAAAATCACAGTCATGACAGTGCAAAGACAAACATTGGGCTTGTTTGACGAGATCCACGAGGTTCTCTCCTTGCAGATACGACACTAGCTGGGTATGCATATAAGCACATAGGTCTTTCATAGAATCAAATCGACGCATGTTGATATGGCGCTCGAATCCATTGAAAACCGGATGTGAAATTATAACTGTGAGCATGGGTACTGTATCAGGTTGGAAACTGAGTTTTGTGACAGTGTTGATCTAGATTTTTTTCGTTCAAATAAATCATGGAAAACTAATGGTCTAATATTCATCTTCGTTTCCTAAAAGAAACATCATCGTCTGTTCAACACTCAACTCCTGGGGAGAAAGCACAGTTTTGTTGATCTTGAACCTTGATTTGAGGTGTTGGATTTCGAATTCAACCCGTACTGACTTGAAGTGCTTCTGGATACTGTTTAATAATTTGACCATGTTGTGCGCAATTGAAAATTTGTCAAATTTCTTGATGAGGAAAGCTTTATCAAATATTATTTTGTCATAGTAGGCCATGCAGAAATCGTCAAATATAACAGGGAATGCTTCGCAATTGTAGATCTCTTCGTGTTGTTGCATGCTGCTTGAAAATACGTCCTTGAACTGGTTTGCAGCAGCACGTTTTTTGGAACCCTGTATTTCCTGCAGAAAGCGCACATCCTTGTTCTTCAAGTATCGGAGCACTACATCGTATGTTTTTTGGCAGACGCGTTTCCATATGTCACTAAAATCATCGAGGTCGTAAAATTCGTCAAACCGCTCAATCAGGACAATCAGGAAATCCATGTATTTGGTGTTCAACTTGCTCTGATATTCACCTTTGCCATCTGGCAGGCCCATCATACGGCCAATGTCCTGTTCTCGGGTGACGGAATCGACAAAGAGACGATTGCTCATCATAGTGATAAGCACATAGTGTAGGTCGTCGGCTGTTCTTTGCGAGGCACCACGCAAAGAGATGCATTCGTAAAAGATTTCGAAACACATGATAAACATGTAATAATGCACTGGGTCGCAAGCGCGGATGCATCTGTAAACCTCGTTTCGGTTTCCAAAAACCACAAACGACATCAAAAAGTGTAAAATATTTCGTTCCTGTCCCAAACGATGATGGTTGTGAAACCCAAAATCAATAATATTAAAGCTCAATTTCCCATTTTTGATACGGTAAGTAATGTTTTCCCAGTGCAAGTCACAGTGTCCGATTTGATGTATGGCTAGCTCGTTGTAGTTTTCTTCCAGCTCATTCATGGCATCCAACACGCCTTGTACTGTTACACAGTCCAGAATCGTTTGCTGTGCTTTTTGTGTTTCGAGTGAACGTTTCTTGCTGATGCCTGTGTCTATCAAATCAATCAAAGATTCCAGTGTTTCTCCAACATCGGTAACATACAAGAAAAATATATCACCATTGTCCATGGCAGTTACATCTTCAATATGTCGCCCCATGAATTTTTTACCGCTTTTCTTTTTGCTAAGAGCTATGTTCCGATTGATGCGATTCAAACTTTCAAAGTCTTTGCCTCCTCTCTGCATTTTCTTCCAATATAGGATCGTGGGTGTAAACTTCCCTGAAGGATCGATTTCTTTTATTTTTTGCATTGTCTCTATCTCCCGCATTATGTCCACCGTGTTATTCTTGGGGTTGCGGCCTCGCTTACAACTCAATTCGTTTATCATAAGCGTGTAAACACCGCCTGTATACTTTAACCGGCTCATCTCTCTGTACACTTCGTCCACATACGTATCGGGTCCAATGACTCCGAAAATCACCTTTTTAAAGGCTCCCTCTTTTTCAGCATGGTGCCACAGCTCACACTGATCCGTTTCCAAACATCCATGGCTACAATTACATATTTTGGGATGCAATTGGTCCTCATTGCACGGACATACTTCAGAATCAACAACACGCATAATATTTTTGTGTAAATGCAGCGAACAATTAGTATATATACTTTCAGCAATCAATAAACGTGTTTTAATCAATAAACTCAGAATTCTAAAGTTTTGCCGTTTTTATTTGTAAGTTTTGCATAGTCCAACAATTCACTCTACAACGTCTTACCCTAATCTCTCTTGTAATTAATGTTTGAGTTGGCTGCTTCTAGCACATCAGACCATTCGCAAAAAAGTTGTGGTGCTTTCTCCTGCAGGTACTTTTTGATAAGGTCTGTCAGAATACACAAATCATGTTTTGCATTCATTCTTGCTTTATACGAATTCTCAATGGCTGCCATTTGGTCTTTTCTCAATTCGTAGATAGTATTATATAGCCTGTAGTTTTCCTGATGATAGAGAGGAAATTGCTGATCCCGTTCTTTGTCCATTGTACTACGCATCTCCTTCAGTATCTGTTCAAGTCTTTTTGGCGTAAGAATCTGTCTTCCTGATTTCTCGACAATTTCATGTTTCGCAAGAAAATCCACGACAAGCTTGAAAATGACGTAATGCAAATGATGCACACCTGCAAAAACATACGACAACACAAAAACCACAAAAAGCTGACTTGCACTGTCCGCCCACACAGTTTCTTTCAAGATTGGACCCGGATGAACACACATAATTCGGTGCAGCCCAAATGGACTATAGTCATAAAATAACATAAACTTCAAACCACCGTACATAACAACAATCATAATGCCCATGTAGCATATCGTGTATACAATTGTAAACCACAACTCGCTCATAAAAGAAAAAAATGAGTCGACGATGTAGTGCCGAATATTGCAAAAAACTTCAGAACACGTGGGCATGCTGTCTTGAGTCTGATTGAAGAAAGCTGCTTCTTATCAATCAAATGAATTCTATTTATAGAATCTTCCGATTACTATTTATGGGTCGCGAAACTAGCAAAAAAACGCGTTGATGCTGTGTTTATTGTAAATCGAAAAGGCGCATTTTCTCCTCTTCGATCTCTTCTGATAAATTCGTTTCCATGTGCTCAATGATTTTAGAATACTCTCCAGCCACCATTTGTCTGTCGCCAGCACTGCAGTAGCGCAATTCTCGACCCAGTTTGATCAATGTGATCCTTTTCTCGAACCGCGCTCGGAGTTTGATATCACGCACACGAGAGTGCTTACTCATCTTGTGTTGGATCCATTGTTTCGATCGCATACTTCTGAATTTGGACAGCACTACCGATTCATGGCACTTTTCTCTGACAAGATAGGTTCCTCGCACTATTTTCCTGCTCATCTTAGCACCGTGCTGAGTAGTTGTGATGTGTGTTCCCATTTGATCGTACATTGTCAGATCCGACAATGTGTCGCCAATCGTAAGATATACAAAGTGCCCAGTGATGAATATTATGTACCGTGAGTTTAGAGCTCCACACTTTCGGATCCATCTTGCAAAAGACATCACATAACCCTCAGTATATTCCACCTCACATTTAAAAAACACCAGACATTGCATCATTTCCTCATGCACAAGCCTTCCTCTCCAGGCTCGGGTTTTTCCAAGGACTCCTCGAACAAGGTCAAGAAGCGCAAAATATTGTAACTTGTCGCTCGGTATTTTGGAATGTGACGCCTTCAGAATTGCATAGAGCCCACACCAAGGATATTGAGACAGTTCAGACTGCATAGTATGGCTATTTCCACCTAGAAAACACAACTTGTTATATAGTCGTCAATTGACCAAAAATAGACATATTTTTTTGCCTGGAAAAGCCCTGTATACATCCTCGGCAGTGCCGTGCTTCTTGAGGAGCATCGAGCAATATATTCCAATCAACATGAAGAGGAACATAAGCGAAATTATCGAGATAGTGGGCGATTGTGAATGTATCGATGATTATCTGTTGAATAGTGAGTCATCTACAGTCCGAGATAATTGCAATAAATATGAGCAGAATGACCTGTTTGTGAACGCGCACTACGTATTCCCGGGAGTTGGAGTATATTGCCCGACGATTTGGTATCCTAATTCCTACAACTGTGACAAAGTCAAAGAATGGCTCTTAAAAACTTCCAATTATCTTCCTCCATTGAACCGCACTTTCTAAATTTTATGTCGAAATAATAAATTAAAAACATTTTCCAGTTTATCGTATTGATCGCAACAATATGATGCAATGTACTTTTGTAAAAAAACCATGTCCGAAAAATTAGAATTCTATATGACAAAATGAGCACGTGTGCACTATAATTTACAGAGTCTCGTTATAGTATTCGTATATCATCTCAAAGATGGTAACAAATACGTTTTCGAAATCTCTGTTCCTGTTTTGACTGTAGGGATTGAACGATTGCCTGTAGATACACTGTGAAATTTTCTGTCACCTAGTTGAATAAATACGTGCCCATAGCAGAATTTTTCGTCGTTTTCACAAATAGGCTTTGCCCAATGGTCAATCATAAAAGTATAAAAATATTGTTTGTCATTGTACTTAACAGATGTTTTTATGACTTCTATCGGTTCCCGCATATCTTTGCAAGAAGAGCACGATACACCCCCCCCTTGCCCGAATTCTATTTTAGTGAGCATAAGATCATAGGCTATCTTTTGTTCATATTTCAATTCCGACCAGAATGGTTTTCCGTTTGCATCGATCATCAAACAAAACGGATAATCAGCAGGCAGCGTTCCCATGTTTTTTATACTTTGGATATCAGAAACTTATATACTATACGACACTCCACTTCCTCATTTTAATTCGACCATTTTTATTAATAATCAAAGAAAACCTTATTTTCTAATCAAATCCATACAGGCATCGACCTTGCCTCTTCAACGCCATGATAACATCATTTGAACTGACAGTTGTTCTTTTTGCGCATTCGGTGTAATGCACAGTGTCCTTGATCAATTTGTAGAGAAACTCTTTCAAAACGTCTCGAGTAACCTCGTACACCAGCCCAGAGATACGCTTAATGCTACCCCTCCTCGCGATTTTGCGGATCGCCGCCGACGTTATACCTTGTAAAGCAGTCTTTGTATTTTTGCGATGACGTTTAGCTCCACTCTGTCCGGTACCCTTGTAGTGCTTCTTGGAGACAAAAGCCTTTGATGGTTCCGAGTAACTTGCAAAGAATTTCAAATCATAGTCGTTTATGCCAGTGTTCCGCATGCCAAGCAGGACAGAAGTACCCATTTCACGAGTGCGCACCATGTGATGTGATGTGCTTTGTCCAGCCCAAGTTGTACTAAAATACCCGAGCTGTGTTTTTTTTTATTATTTTTAAACTTAATCTATTTATATTGACGCGAACTCGCACAAATGTCTATTTAAGCATTTCCACAAAAAACTCCAACCTCACAAAGGAACCAAGAATGAACATGCACATTGTGGACTTCACTGCCCCAGGCCCGATTCTCGGAAAGATGTCTGGGAGTGCTGAAGTCCATGTTGAGATGGTGTCTTCAAAAAAAATTGCAACCTCTGAACGGCCTCGTGCCACTCGTGAACTCAACAACATGAGCGAAGTTGCTAGTGATTGGAACTTGCATCTCAAGTCTGGTGCCGGTGGCGTTGTCGCACTTACAGAGCAACAAAATCTCGAAAAGGATGCGATTGATGGTCTTTTGCAAAAGCACTCGAAGAAGTCGTATGCTCGTGTTGGATTGGAGCTCACCATGTGCAAGGGCATGCTCGGGACCAAATGTGCTCTGGCAAAATGGGCTGTCAGTGCCAAATGTAAGGAGTTGAAGCTTATGGAGAGCCTTGTCAATCTGTGCAGCAATTTCGATCCCAATACCAATGGAATCCTCCATCCTTATCTGAAATTCTCGTCCGTCAAAATACCGCGCCCTGAACTCGAGGAGTTTGTCGAGACCCACTTCAAAAATCGAAGAGGATTCCTTGTTTTCACCTCTTCTATCGGTATGTCAAAGTCCAAGACAAACGTCAAGGACAAGGAAATGGTTGTTCTGAGGTTTTCGCCCAAGGCCTGGAACAAGAATGGCCACCGTCTTTCGTGTGCTCACCAGCGCAAACCAATTATCGAACCAGTGAAATGCAAGTTGGATTGCTGCAAAGACAACTGGGATGATGTTGAGTGGCTCGACATCAAGAAACAGTTTGCGTAGAGTAAACACACACACGCATTAGTTACCACAACCTATTTGACTATACCAATAAACTTTTTTGAAAAGGAATGATTTGACTGAAAAACCTAGTGACAAAAAAGCAAGAATCTGTGATTACAGGCGCGTGGTGTAGTAGCCGATGGTATTTTTAGGGAACCCACCCTTTTAAAAATTAAGAAAGGTGTTTTTGAGCAGCACTATCACCACTATCAATAAATCTCTGATACGCATATCTGAACACTCACACAAACACAGATTAGAAAGACGCATTGGCTGGAGCAGCAATACCTCACCCAGAACAAAAGCAAACCATGAACAGTATCGTATTCAGCTGAGCGTGTCATTTGTAGACGGGGTTGACATAGAAGCATTCATTGAGTTGGGAACGCTGAGAAAATCCGAATTGACTCGTGCACCGATAACCCGTTTTGGTGTGATGTCGAGAAAAATATGCTGGCAGAGCCGGTTGTTTGCATATGAATCTCAAAAAAGAAAGAAGGACTTTAAATTAGTTGTGATTAAATTTTTTAATTTTAAATCTGGTTTGAATATAAACACAGACATAGTATCCACAGTCGGAGTTTATGCACCTACAAGGAAAACTCGAAACAATAGTGAGACAGGGCTATAATTAGGAACTTGAAACAGATTGATCTGATGAGACACGGAACTTCCGAAATTTAGCATGAACCATAAATCTTCAAATATATTGCATGCAAATTATCAAAAGCCGCTTGCTCTTCAAGACATGAGAAATTTATTTGGAACTTAATCAAACTTGTTGAATGCGTTTGAGCCGCGAAATCAAGGCATATATGCTTCAATTCGTTCGAATATAGAGCCCCAGTTTAACAATTCGCCCTGAAGGTAAGAGAATACACGGTGCCTTTTTGCTTCATGCTTCCGACACTTTCGTGTTTCCACTCATAATACGCGTCGCCAAAAAATACATACACAGAATTGGCACTGGTCTCGATGTCGTGTGTGTGTTTCTTGTCTCCCTCCTTCTTAGTAAAGCGCATTTTCCGGATGGTGTCTTGCTTGCGGCATAAAGTCAAGCCAATCACGATTGCATTCTTGCACTCCTGAGGGTCCTTGTGTGCTGCCAGCTTTCTACCCTTCCTGTATCGGTTAATCGTCACACGAGATTTATTCGTCTTGAAAACATCAAACAACTTAATCTCTTCTTCTGTAATGGATGATTTGATGGAATCTAGTATCGTCGGAACAAGATGCTTGAGCTCGTCGGGCATTTCATCTTCATGGTTGCGTCCGTACCCAATTCGGAAGCGAATCTTCCCAGGAAAACGTCCCCGATTGTTGGGCTGCCACGTTTTTTTGGGTAGTTTTCTGAGGAAAGACACCACGTTCTTCTGTTGTTCGAAGCTGACAACATTGTTTCGATAGAGAATTCCAGTCGGCTTTTTCATGTCCGGAATGCATGCCATCACACTCTTTGCGTGATTTTAAAGAGAGTGGATTTGTTTGTGTCATAACGTAGTGACATCCCAAAAATAGAATTCATATATTTTTTAGAACTGCACACCAAGATTCAACACTTATTTCAAATGATGAGTACAAGAACATGATGAGGAAATAGTATTAAATAAATTAAACAGTTCTTAGGTGATTCGAGTTATATATAATTTTTGACACAATATGTTTACCTCTGAATTCACGGGGGGCCTATGCTATTTGACGGCATTTTCGAGACTATGAAGTCTACTATGCAAATGCAAGTCCACCCAGGATGGCCAGATGTCCGGGCTACAGGGGTCGTACCCGGGGAAAAATTAGTTGAATTTTTCGATCGTACCCAGGGAAAATTAGTTGAATTTTTCGATCGATTCCGGGTTACAGGGGTCGTACCGGGAGAAAATTCGTTCAAATTTTCGATCGATTGGTTCGATTCGTCCAATCGAGTGCATTGTTTCGATTGAGATGAGTGGAGGCTTGTCGTCTTCCTCTCTCGGGGGTTCTCGGGCAGATCTGAAATCATCGTTTGTATCGGTGGGGACACGGCATTTCCCGGGGTTGACGGACCAAATCAATGCTGTGGTGTTTGATACCGACAAAACCTGCTTTGTGTGCACCCGCAACGTTTTGTATACATTTTCTCCAAACGGAACTCGTGCTGTGGTATGTGGTGATCCTGCTGAAGAGCCAGGATTTGTGGATGGAACTGGAAATCAGGCACGGCTTAACTTTCCCTGTCGGATGCTTCTGCTCGGTAACAAGAGGATGATTTTGAGCGAACCTCGCAACCATGCTCTGCGTATGGTGTTTCTGGAGACAGGCATTGTGAAAACAATTGTTGGCAACGGAGTCGCCGGAATTTCTGCAGACATTACTGATGGCAGTGCCCAGCTGAACTCGCCTTCAGGGATTTGCAAAAATGCAGAGGGGTTTATTTTTCTTGCTGACTCTATGAACCACCGCATCATGCGTCTGGAAATTGCTGACGATTGGCCTGAGACAGAGCTTCGAATGACCAAGTACTGTGGAAACGGAGTGGCTGGCAACATTGACGGGTGCCCGGAAACGTGTGCCTTTGACTGTCCGGTTGGTATTTCGATGGACTATGACGATGATTTGGTTATTGCTGATTGTAACAATCATGCCATACGACGTGTGTGCAAGTGCTGTGCACACACAGATACTATCGGAGGCACAAACACGGACGCAGTTTCGTTTCGTGATGGCGATCTCAAGGATGCACGATTTTGTTTCCCTATGGACATTGTTGTGGACCGAGACAATTACGTCATAGTTGCAGATCAAAAAAATCATTGCATTCGCCTGATCAAGGCGAACGACTCCGAAAACAATGTGACAACACTGGCTGGTAAGAGGAACGACTCGGTAAACAACTTAGTGCCACATGAATGCCAATCGATCGATGGATTGAGCAAGAAGGCACGTTTCAACTTTCCAACCCATCTTTCTTTCGACAATTCGGGACAGCTCGTGGTGGTGTGTTTGAATAACAGTGGAGCAGTTCGAATTGTAAATTCGCTTAATTCCTCCTTCGATGCACCTCACAATACCGACTAGATTGGATTCTTCAGGTACGGTGCGAGGCAAGAAAAAATTACAAATCTTATGAAGAGTGAAGAATTTAATAAAATCCCCTTTTTGCAACTGCATTCTCATTCAGCACCATGCCATACCTTCGAATATAAAGACTAGCATACATAGTGTTTGCATCACAGTGCAGCTATAGTTACTCGTCGACCAAGCAAATACCAAAGGTGCAACCCGAGATCTTGTCAATCTGGCTTGTCTTAGTAAGAAGGTTATTATCAGTTATGACCTGCTCGAAAAACTTGTCAAAGTCAAAATATTTATTATTGGTTTACCACGTTTTCTGCATACACTAGCACAAAATTATATCCCAACTTCAAGTCCGGTTTTAGACGTCAAAACGTGCTTTTTTTATTATTCATTAAATATAAGAATAGTTGATGCATATATATATATAAACGTTTTCTTATCAACTCATATCCCATAATGGCCCAGCAGTTGGTATATGCACAAGAGATTTCAGACGATGCACGCAAGAAGAAACTGAAAAATGGGAAAAGGAAGTCAACAAAGAGTTTGTAGAAATGTTGCAGAATATAGATGTTACGGTAAGAGAAATGTTAGAGGACATGTTTGAAATTGTTAGAAAACACGAGAAAACAAACAAAAACATAAAAAAAGACCTTGAGGTATCACTCCAGGCGTTGCAAACACACTATGCTGACACAGAAGCACATACAAAATACAGAGACATTGCAGCATACAACAGGAAAGTTGAAGAAATTACTGACAATAAAAAATCACTATTCTTGCTTGAAAGACACCGTTATTTCAAACGACATCGTATTCGTATGGAACAATTTAAAATTTTATTGGAGCAATTCGAAGGATATCTCAACCAGCCTCGGTTGGTTCATAATGCAAGACAGAAAGTGCTTGATTTGCGTGAGATCCAAAAATTCAAGAATCGTCAAGCATTAGCTCAAATCACACAGTGGGACTTAACATATGATGATGAATTCTTTGAACAGTCACAAGTCGTTGATTCAATTCTTGTTTCAGATGATGCGTACAAGAACACGATGAGAAATTTTATTAAATAAATTAAATTATTCGAGTTCTATATAAAGTTTGACAAAATATGTTTATCTCTTAATTTACGGGGGACCTATTTTCTTTGACGTCATTTTCGAGACTATAAAGTCTACTATGCAAATTCAATTCCACTGCAACAAAAGAATTACAAATCTCATCAAAGATTTAATAAAATCACCTTTTTACAATTACCTCATCTGGTTTTGTGCAATTTTAGTATTAACATCATTCAAGAGTGTACGTGCATATCTCAGGATGTTTCTTTGCGTGATATCTTTTGATGTATCCCTGTAATCAAAAACATCTAAAGTTATGACAATATCAGGGTTTTCATAGACTTTGATGACATCTTCAAGTTCCAAGGCAAAATCAATAAGTACAGTCTTGTACGATGCAAAAGTGGGTTTTTGGATGTCAGATTCAAAACCGTTCGAATGTTTTTCTTGTAGTATATCTTGTTTCATTCTACACAACCACAATACTTTCATCACAACACAACTATTTTTTTTATGTTTTTCGAGTATATCAATCATACGAGTCCACATTGTAATTGAGACAAAGTTAAATCGGCCTTTGTAGTGTTCATGTCCTTCAAGGCATGTAATTACTTGGCATCCCAACTTTTGAATTCTGCTGTCCTTTGCGCATACTTGCATATAAAACAATATGCGTGGTAGAAAGCCTTCCACCATTTCCGGAAAACTCGCATTCAACCCAAACCACCCAAAAGCCCATTCTATATTTTGGTCATTCTGCATGAATCTGTCCAAATACAAGAAAAATTTACAAGACGCTTGTGGGTAAAAGTACACGTTTTCCATCATCAAAAATGCTTCCGACCAAAGGGGTTTTCTCCTGATGTTAAAGTCTTCTGTTGTCTCATCTGTATTTTTGACTGGACATAGTTTGTCTCTGAAGTAAGTTTTTGATGCAATTATATGTGCTGTGTGGAAAGGTTTCAACCAAGGCGGGAAATTTTCTTCACATTTTTGTGTCATATTTTTGTCTATAATTGATTTGAATTTATTTGATACTTCACGAAGTTTTGTATACATTTTTACTTGCTCTATTGTGCTATCACCATAGCCAAGCACCAACCCAGTCAACAAATCATTACTACCCAGAAATTGACGAGATGGCTCCGTATCTTCTCGATTCATTTTTTCCATAGCTCTTGATATCTGCGTTATTGACTCGTACAAACTATTATGCTTATATACATGGACTATGTAAATATTCGTATACATTTTTTTTTCGACAAGTTATATATTTGTGGTGACACAGTATCAAAAAATCGAAAACATAGCTTGACTACTTTCCAGCCATGAAAAGAATCTAAGCTGGGTCGTGTTTGATCAGTTGCAAGTCGTTGATTCAACTCTTGTTTCAGATGATGCGTACAAGAACGTGATGAGAAATTTTATTAAACAAATTAAAATATTCGAGTTCTATATAAAGTTTGACAAAATATGTTTATCTCTTAATTCACGGGGACCTATTTTGTTTGATGTCATTTTTGATATCTTGAGGTCTACTTGAAACAATGTTGATTCCGGAATTTTCCAAGAAGACGAGACTGAATGTACCAGGTTTTGAAACTTGTGTTGACAAGCAGAAACATTTTTTTAATGAGTCACTAAAAATAATCAAGTTTTTATGCCAGTGAATGTCCTGAACTGAGCACGATTTTTGGTGGATCACATCATGCTTGAAACTATGGGTTGTTTCAGATATTTATTTTTGTTTCTTACTACATCACATATTTCAGTGTTTTCAAATTTCAAGAAAAATAGCAAAGACGTATTATATTTTCTATATATGTTGGTCGAGTACGCCATAATAAAACACGCTTGAGAATGAATTCGGCAGACGAAGTGAGTTTGTCTTTCCGTCGTTTGTCTGTGAGAGATCAAGAAATATATTGCTATGTGAATCGGTTTTCACCGCAATTTGAAAAGGACAATATGTGTTTAATGTCAAAAAAAAAAGACACATCAATGGGAATATTCCGTTTCCGGAACGTACAGTCCATGACTTATCACGATCATACATGATGGATGTCGACAATATTTGGCCGAGGAGTAGGTGTGCTCTGTCGACATACACATTTGGAAGTAGCGACGAGGGATTGAGTCAGGACAGCAGTGACTCTGAGCTGGATGATGATTGTGGGAAAACATGTAATGTAAACCCATCAAATGGGAAAGCATATAAAGAACCTGTCAAAAAAACAGACAAACTTATCGCACAGCATTCTTCAATGTTCAAGAGCACCCAAAGGAAATCAGGCAGAGAAAGTGCTTCTGTCAACAAGTCGAACTCGGAATCTGCTCAAAGGGCACTGAACGCAAAGCAAAGAAAAGAAGATGACAATAAACGAAAATCGAGGGAAGCAGCCGCAAAGGCACTCCAAACGGCCAAATCAAAGGTATTGAACACTACAGGTAAAATACTTCCAGCGGTTTCGGGAATGTTCAGAAGCTTTAAACTAGATATGGCAGGAATAGCAACCCAACGAAGAAAGTAGTTTTTTTGTGTGGTGACACTATATTAATACATCAAAAACATAGCTTGGCTATCTTCCGGTTTTCTTGTTTCAAATGATGAGAGCAAACTATGAAATGCATTAAACAGTTATTATGTGATTTGAGTTTTACATTCAAGTATATTTATAGAGTCTATGTAAGGTTTCATTGACGAAATAAAAAACATCCCAGCCACCCACCCGTGTATCTTGTAGATAGAGAGGGCAACAGATGCTATTCAGAAAACAGTCGTTTCAACAGTTTAAAGTCCTTGTCTGAAAATAATCGACTTTTATCGGGTCGATATAAAATACGATTCTTCAACGAGACATGCATAGTGTCCAAGGTGGTTTGTGAATTAACATGCATGTCTCGTCTGTGGGGAGAATTGTGCGGTTTATTCTGCAGTCGAATTCTGGGATGAGCAGCTGTACAATCTCGGAAATGGGAAGGTCGTCGTTTGTCATGCATTGATAATTTTTTCCAACTTGTTTCTCACGATCATCTAGTCCCCACGTTTCCCATACGATCAGCACTTGTTTTTCTTGCTCGACATTGAACCGTTCCACACCGAGGAAGCTGAGGACAAACTCTGTGTAGAGCAAATCGGCAGGAGGTTTGCGACGCCTTGGATAAAAATCACTTCCGGTGCCAGCGTCGACAGCAATATTGTAACGCTGGAGCATGCCAACCTCGGAGATTTCAAATTCGACCTGGAGCAAGTCCACGAGAATGTTCACAAGTCGGTAGTCGCAGAAAAGACTATTGAGATCTTCTGATTCTTTTACCAAGTAGTATTTTGATTCCGCATTTTCTTTCATCCAATCCCGGACTACTGTATCAGCGTTGCTTGCAAAGAAACGATCGCTCGACACTTCAACTTGGTACTGAACGAATTCCTTGTAAATTATTTTCAAGACATTATCCGTGTCGCAGTATTTTTCTGCATCAGGGTGTATTGGGTTATATGCATAGGTGAAACCAATTGCATCTGCTGCAATCGCAAATTCAGGTTCGATCAATGCAATAATAGAAAAGGTATTTTTTGTGTCGGTCCAAAAGCAACCGAGCTGTTCACATGCTCTGATGCGTCCGTATTTCCCGTTGTCTGCCATAGTTGGACAATCGCTGAG
>Ga0209491_10003372_pt1 | contig 26475 bp, 24 predicted proteins | sample BON02_FD_187213 | JGI IMG/M metagenome (GOLD analysis project Ga0209491, IMG submission 187213) | Freshwater microbial communities from Lake Bonney liftoff mats and glacier meltwater in Antarctica - BON-02 (SPAdes) (version 2) | ecosystem: Environmental > Aquatic > Freshwater > Ice > Glacier...
TCGGGTGATCTTGTTAGAAAACCTAGCAGGTTTATCAATTAGCAATCGGAACTTGAATTCTTCTTCTTGTTGATTTTCTCTTTCCCACGAATTACGAGGACTGTACCTTAAGGCACTGCAAAAACACCTACTTACATACGTTCTACCCATAGGTTACATTTCAGACTAAAGGTGTATTCAAGCTTGAAACCCCCAAAATCAATAAATCTTCAGATCAGAAAATGCTTCGGTAGGCAATAGTTTTGCTCTCAAGCTGGTTTAAAATTCAAATAAGAGGAAGGCTCCGTTGATGTAGGATTGACACATAAATCCCAGTTTTTTAGAAAAAACCAACACATATTTGGAATTTTAATAAGGATATACATTTAATATAAAAAGCAAAAAATTGTATTTAATTTTCGCTTAATTGAATATTTATTTAGATATCTCACTGGAAATTGTAGGTTTAAAATTAATTTCAGTATGAAAAATCCCCAATTTAATGAGCGAACAACAGTTCCTGAATTAGTAGGTTGGATAGGATTCTATTCTGCAGTTATCATTACGATGGAGATGAAGCGGAATATCAATAAATACAATCGTTTTCAGGAATTGGTTGGATCCGATTGTTATTATCTCATTCTTCAAATTGATGAAAACCAATACTTTATATAGAATACGTATTCCATGCTCTTCCCAAACGATAAAGAGGAATTAAACGGTTTTTTCTACAAATTAAAAGATGGAGTGGTTAAAGAAAACCTGAATCTAATCGATGAAGGAATAACTGGAGTCTTAAAATTTCTTTCGTTTAGTTCCTATTCAAATTTTCTAGAATTGTATGACTTGGTCTTAGAAGACCTCAAGTGAAGAGGTGAAGAAGAGTGCTCCTTTTTTTAAATTTTTAATTCTAACCCAACCTGATACTTGGACTTGCTCAGTGCAAGGATTCATTACCAATAGTTTGGTTCGAGTAATACCAATTTTCTAAATATATGGTTTGTTTCAAGGGCTACTTTTACTTTCAGTCCAAGATATCCAAATCAGATTTTGAGCTGTCCAGATTATCATATGGAAAAGGTTGATGAGTGTTTTTTTAGTGTTCCAACCGTTGACAAAGCTTATTCAGTCTGAAACGATACGCCGTGTTGAGTCATAAATTCTTTGATCACCGACACGTGAATACACTCTCCCAAATGGATAAAGGCATAGTCATTTACTTTTTTTGCTTTTCCATGTGCAATGATCGCTTTTTCCTCAATATCAAATCCCAAATGTAAATGCTTGGTGCGACTTTGCATTCCTAGGATTCTTCCCTGTGCATCAAACAAAGGACCACCACTTTGACCACGTAGCCCTGGCGTGCTCAGTTCCATGCCGTGAATTATTCCAGTTTTATCTCCCAAAAAACGGGTAAGCATTCCCTCAAAGGGGAACCTCGGTGATCGGGCATTTCCTTCTGGGGTCCAGACCAGTGTTTGGGAATTTTGATCTAAGGTAAAATTGCTGAATTCAGGAAATGGAAATCCTAGTCTACAAAGCATGGCTCCGGGTTGTATACTTGATTCATCTTTAAGAAAAATAGGGGTATTTGGAAAAAGTGTCTTGTCGAAACCTTCAAATTTGATCAGTGCCAAATCGTATGTTGGATGGAGGTGGAATTTTAGTGTGCTGATTTTATCGACGCAATCCACGAAAGTAATCCGCATCTCCACAGTCTGATCGGAGTTTAAACCCAGTTTTTTCGCCAATGCATTTCGCTGACCACCACCCAGATCTTTTGATTGACTTTGAAAATTTGCGTAGCGATGATTGATGTGATCTGCTTGGGTGATCCATTGAGCTACGTGTTTACAGGTAAGCGCGTAACCTTCTTGGTTGACAAAAAATAGTGTTGCAGATCCTTTTTGAACCTGGGTGGAGCCAAAGTTGCGGGAAATAGAATGAATCGCCCGGGTAAATCCCGCAACTTCCTGTATAGCATTTACAAACATGAATGACCTCTTTTTTTTAAAAGCTTAAATTAAGAATTCTATTCTTAGAAAGGCTCAGGAATGATTTTTGATTTTATTTTCTTCGAAATCGATTGAATTTTGTCTGAAGGAGTACAGGCAGTGCTAAGGGTAGGAATAGTTTGGGGTAGCCAAAAAATTGTAATAACTTAGCCATCCGTCAGGGATTTTTGGCCAAAACTGGCTCCATTTCAAAGTTTTTAGAATCAAACCTATACTTTAATCAATAATAAAATGAGCAAAATCAAAGTTGGCATCAACGGATTCGGGAGAATCGGTCGTCTGGCATTCAGAGTGACCCAAGAGAGAAATGATATTCAGGTCGTAGGAATCAATGACTTGATCGACGTCGATTACATGGCATATATGCTGAAATATGATTCCACTCATGGCTTATTCAAAGGTACGGTAGAAGTAAAAGATGGCAATCTGATTGTAAACGGAAATACCATTCGAGTGACTTCAGAGAAAAGCCCTGCTAACCTCAAATGGGGAGAGATTGGAGCAGATTACATCATCGAATCGACTGGAATCTTCTTAACCAAAGAGACTGCACAGGGTCATATCGACGCTGGCGCAAAGAAAGTGGTCATGTCTGCACCTTCCAAAGATGATACTCCGATGTTTGTCATGGGTGTAAATGAGGGATCTTATACTTCAGACATGGTGTTTGTCTCCAATGCATCTTGCACTACAAACTGCCTTGCACCGATCGCCAAAGTCTTAAATGACAACTGGGGAATCGAAGAAGGCTTGATGACAACCGTACACGCTACTACTGCGACTCAGAAAACCGTTGATGGGCCATCATCAAAGGATTGGAGAGGTGGAAGAGGGGCTGGGCAGAATATTATCCCATCTTCCACAGGTGCCGCTAAGGCGGTAGGTAAAGTAATTCCTGAGTTGAACGGAAAACTGACCGGTATGGCATTCAGAGTTCCTACTCCTGATGTGTCGGTGGTAGATTTGACCGTGAGATTAAAGAATCCTGCTACGTATGCAGAGGTTTGTGCTAAAATGAAAGAGGTTTCTGAGACAACCATGAAAGGCGTACTTGGATATACTGAAGACGATGTGGTTTCCACAGACTTCTTGGGCGACCCTAGAACATCTATTTTTGATGCTGGAGCTGGAATTCAGCTTTCTGATAAGTTTTTGAAAGTAGTCTCTTGGTATGACAATGAGTGGGGATATTCCAATAAGGTTGTTGACTTGGTGAGTTACATCGCAAGCAAATAATATACAAAGCCAGCTTTTTAGCTGGCTTTTTTTAATTTACTATTTGTTCAGCTAGTTCAGACATTTTGCTCGACTGGTTCACTTGAGCCTAATTAACAGGTTTCAGCGATCTCTAGGGGAGGGGAAGCCGTCAAACTTGGCTCTTCAGCCAAATTTGTTCGATGCAGCTGGTTCAAGCATCTAGTGGTTAAGTCATCGATTTCATACCATAAACTGGCTGTAACCTGCGATAATAGATCTTATGATTAATTGATTTGTAGGGAAAAATTTCAACTTACAACAGTGACGAGTCTTCTTTCTGGAAACCAAAATGGAGTAGGTCAAGTTAGAATAGAAAATAACTCTCAATATGTACATTCCTCTTTTTCCGCTCAAACTAGTCACTTTTCCTGATGAAGAATTGAACCTTCATATTTTTGAGCCAAGATATAGGCAGCTTATTGCAGATATCGAGACTGAAGATGGAGTTTTTGGTGTTTGTACTTTTTTGGATGAAATCACTGGCTATGGGACGCTTGTGCGTCTTGATCAAGTCTTCCAACGATATGAAGATGGGAGATTGGATGTCAATACGATTGGTGTTAAGCCATTTCGGATTTTGTCCTTTGACAATCCTTCACCTGGAAAAGAGTATGCAGGAGGAGAGATTGAATTTTTGGTAAATGATCCTACAATTGATTCGCTCTTGAATCAGGAATATGTTTTTTACTTGAAGGAAATGCTTTTTTTGCTGAAGTATGATGTCTTAATAGATCCCGAAAAAGTTAATTCTTATACTTTTTCACACAAAATAGGATTAAGTCTTGAGGAGGAGCTGGAATTACTTAAAATGAATTCAGAGGCGGAGCGGACAAAATTCTTAGTAGATCATTTCAAACGTATAATTCCAGCGATCAAAGCAGCAGAGCGGGCGAAAGAAAAGATCAGCCAAAATGGTCACTTCAAACATTTGGATCCACTGGATTTTTAAAGTCCTAGTATCATTTCCTTTTTAATTAGATTCTCTTGCCTAAGAGAACCTTTGATGCCGTTGTGATGGCCCCAACTTATGGCAACAGACATTTGTCCTCAATTTGTTTTGATCACTTTGGCAATTGCATATTTTGTCTCTTGCCATGTCTAATAGTTGCTGACAAGTATTCGACCAAAACAAAAAACCAGAATGGTCAAGAGTAAATGCTGTAATGAGCAGTTTAAACAACATTTTCAATACCGGTTTTCAACTTTTTTGACCAATTATTCTCTTCATTTTAGGGATGGGAAATCATGGATTGTGTTTTGATAAAATATTGACCATGGTATTCCCTTTGAAGTAAATTTGGAGTGTAGGACAGAATGCTTATACCAACGTCTCTATAAATCTGTTCAAGCACCGGCATTGTCTAGCTTTATAGAAATGATTTTATAAAGAATTACCAATTATTAAAGAAAGTAGAATTGGCCAAAAATAAAAAAAGTTGCAATATCGAACTGCTTTCGATAATTCCTATGGGCTCGATAGCTATCGAATTATTTCGCTTCGTCTCATCGGTACAAGCTTCTCACCTGTTCCCATTTGGATTTCAAAAATTGTGATCCCTCTGGGGTTCGAACCCAGGACCCATACATTAAAAGTGTATTGCTCTACCAGCTGAGCTAAGGAATCTGGTATTTTCTAAAATAAAAAAGCGGAACGTGATTCCGCTTCGTGATTAAAATGATCCTATCAATAATCGTCCCGATAGCTATCGCGGACTGACACCTACTGAATAAAATAGATCTTATATCTAGTGATCCTATCAATATTCGTCCCGATAGCTATCGCGGACTGAAACCTACTGAATAAAATAGATTTTATATCTAGTGATCCTGTCAGGACTCGTCCCGATAACTATCGCGGACTGACACCTACTCAATAAAATAGATCTTATATCTAGTGATCCTGTCAGGACTCGTCCCGATAACTATCGCGGACTGACACCTACTGAATAAAATAGATCTTATATCTAGTGATCCTGTCAGGACTCGTCCCGATAACTATCGCGGACTGACACCTACTGAATAAAATAGATCTTATATCTAGTGATCCTGTCAGGACTCGTCCCGATAACTATCGCGGACTGACACCTACTGAATAAAATAGATCTTATATCTAGTGATCCTGTCAGGACTCGTCCCGATAACTATCGCGGACTGACACCTACTGAATAAAATAGATCTTGTATCTAGTGATCCTGTCAGGACTCGTCCCGATAACTATCGCGGACTGACACCTACTGAATAAAATAGATCTTATATCTAGTGATCCTGTCAGGACTCGAACCTGAAACCTACTGCTTAGAAGGCAGTTGCTCTATCCGGTTGAGCTACAGGACCTGGATATAAGAAAATCGAAGTATAAATTACTTCGATTATCAATAATAAAGTCGGGGTGGCAGGATTCGAACCTACGGCCTCCTCGTCCCAAACGAGGCGCGATACCGGGCTACGCTACACCCCGAAACTTTTTTTCAACTCCTTGCGAATTGTTATTTTATTGTGATCCCTCTGGGGTTCGAACCCAGGACCCATACATTAAAAGTGTATTGCTCTACCAGCTGAGCTAAGGAATCATGTCTATCTATGTTTACAGAAAATTAACCATCTCGCAATGGCTAAAACCTTTCAAATTGGCTCCCCAGCCTTGCTTTTTGCCAGATCATTGCCGTTATTGGACTGCAAAAATAAGCGACTGAAATTTAAATGCCAAACCTGAATTCAATCTTTATCACAAAACTTTTGATATTTTTCGCTTTGATTCTTCAAAGTATTAATTGTCAAGCAGATGTAAATGATCTCAAAACAGCAGATTCTTTGTTTAATCAGAGGAGTTACAAGGAAGCGATGGAAATTTACAGAATAAACTACCAAGAGGGCTTATATTCTTCTGCTATGTTGCTCAAAATGGCCTTTATAGAAGAGGGTATTGGTGACAACGAACAGGCTACTTTATACCTCAGCAAATTCTATGATATTTCTCCCAATCCTCAAGTCATTACAAAAATAAAAAGCCTCACTGGGCAAAGCACTTTGGTTGGATACGAGGTCAGTGATGCGCAGCGATTCTTGATCTTTTTGACGGAATACAAAGAGTATATCGTGGGACTTCTTACCATATTTCTTTTGATCTCGTTGATCTTTAACTGGTGGACGGGTAGAAAGGTAGAACGGAAAGAATCGTATTGGCCTACAGTGATTCTGATCTTGACAATTTTCGTTACCAACAATTTTTTGGAAAGTCCAAAAACTGGACTGATTACTTCCAGCCCAACGGTCATCGTCTCAAAACCCACTGCTGGCGGAGAGCTGGTTGAACGGGTCGAGCCGGGTCACCGGGTGAAAATCAAATCCAGCAAAGACAATTGGTATGAGATAGAGTGGAAAGAAAAAACAGCTTTTATCAAAAAGGATAATGTAACAAGATTATAATAAGTGCGTTATACGTTGGGTTTTATATATCAATGAATTGCTAATTCCACCGCTTAAAGAATAGATAAATTCAACCCTGAAAAAAATGCTAAGAGTTGATCCCAGTTTCAATTAGGCTAATACCTTATGCTTTTCTGCGAAACTACGGTATTGTCTCCAGAATGAAATGGGTTCAAAGGGAAGTTAAATCATAGATATTTTCAAGTTTGGAAAGGAAAAAAAAAGCCTCGATTTTTTTCGAGGCTTTTTAATGAGATATTTTACAACTTTTTCAATTTGATGTCCCGGTAATAAACCAAATCTCCATGATCTTGTAGCGCTATTTTACCTTTCTTGTATTTACTAAAGCCAGGCATGTTTTTAAATTTGCTAGCGGCAATTAAAGCTTCCCACTCAGGAGTCCACATCATAGTACGTATGATGGTAGTGCCATTCAATACAAATTCAAGTTTGCCATTGTCAGCAATGATTTCTGCTTTATTCCATTCTCCATATGGCTTTACGGTCTCTTCGCTACTTACAATCAAATCATATAAATCGCCTGCCCTATGGCTGACAATTTTTGCATCTGGATGTCCTGCGTTGTCGAGGACCTGCATCTCAGGGCCAGTTTGCCAAGGATGTTCGTACTCAGGCGACTCATTGATAAAGAAAATCACGCCACTATTTCCGTTTTGTGCGATTTTCCACTCGTATTTTAAGTGAAAATTCTCAAATTCCTCATCTGTGACAATGTCTCCGTCATCACCTGTTTGCCATTCGTCTTTGTTGGCAGCATCCAAATAGATTGCCCCATCTTCGATTTTCCAAGCGTCACCTACAGTTCCGCCACCGTATTTATGCCAACCACCGAAGGTCTTACCGTCAAATAGGCGTATCCATTCTTCTGCTTGAGTTTCTTCCATTCCTACCTCTTTCTCTTCCGTGGTTTTCTCACCACCGCAAGCCATCATCATGGATGCTAGTATTGCTACCGCAAAATAGTTTTTCTTCACTGTTTATCTTTTAAGAAGCAATACGTATCTAATCATGTCTTTTGCATCTTCCTCATTTACCTGTGGATGAGCTGGCATAGGCACTTCTCCCCATACGCCTACAGCACCTGCAATTACCCTATTGGCTAGCATTGCTACATTTTCTTCTGTATTTTCATACTTTTCAGCTACTTCTGAATAAGAAGGCCCTACTATTTTGCGTCCTACCATGTGGCAAGACAAGCAATCAGATTCTTTGATTTTTGCAATTCCTTTAATGTAGATCGGATCATCTTGGTATTTTTCCTCAAGACTCACCTCTTTTACCGGTGCAGCCGTTGTTGTTTCGGCTGTTGTCTCAGCTGTTTTCTCTCCTCCTCCACATGCGAAAGTCAAACTGACTAATGCGATCATTCCCAAGTTTAATAATTTGTTCGTTTTCATTTGTTTTTATTTATTGATTTTTAAATGCCTAATATTTTTTTATTAAATGCTTCATCTGCACCCATTCCTGCAAAATCATCAAATGCCTTATCGGTTACCCTAATAATATGAGCGTCGATGAAAGGAGCGCCTTCGGCAGCACCTTGTTCAGGATGCTTGATTGCACACTCCCACTCTAGAACTGCCCAACCATCATAATTGTGTTGGGAAAGTTTGCTAAAAATTCCGCCAAAATCAACTTGCCCATCTCCTAAAGATCTAAATCTTCCGGCTCTTTCAACCCAACCTTGGTAGCCTCCATAGACTCCCTGTTTGCCTGTTGGGTTGAATTCGGCATCTTTCACATGAAACATTTTGATTCGGTCGTGATAAAAATCAATGAATTGCAAATAATCTAAACACTGCAAAACGAAGTGACTCGGATCATATAGGATATTGGCACGCTTGTGGCCATTAACTTTTTCCAAAAACATCTCAAATGTGATTCCATCGTGCAAATCTTCGCCGGGATGAAGCTCATAACATACGTCTACCCCGTAATCATCAAATTCATTCAGGATAGGAAGCCAACGCTTAGCCAATTCCGTGAATCCAGTATCTACCAATCCTGCCGGACGTTGGGGCCAAGGATACACAGTATGCCACATTAGCGCACCAGAGAAAGTTGCATGGGCAGTCAAACCTAGGTTGTGAGATGCCTTTGCAGCGTACTTCAGTTGCTGGGTAGCCCATTCGGCTTTTCCTTTCAGATCTCCTTTTAAATTTGCTGGCGCAAAGCCGTCGAAAAGTTCGTTATATGCCGGATGGACTGCGACCAATTGTCCTTGGAGGTGAGTGGAAAGTTCGGTTATTTCCATGCCAGAGTCTGCCACGATACCGGAGATCTCATCTGCATAGGTTTTGCTTTCGGCAGCTTTCTGCAAATCGATCATTCGTCCGTCCCAAGATGGAATCTGAACTCCTTTGTAGCCTAAATCTGACATGTAATTACAGATATTTTTCAGACTGTTGAAAGGTGCGGAATCATCAGCAAACTGTGCCAAAAAAATCGCAGGTCCTTTGATTGTTTTCATAAAGTTTTAAGTTTTTAAGGTTTGATGTCTTATTTTTTCACCATAAACGTAGTCCATTTTTGATCTGAAGTATTGCTTTTCAATACATGATCAATGAAAGCCATTCCTCGGATGCCATCCTCCACACCCGGATAATCTTCCCATTCTGGTTTTGGCTTTTCGCCCGCTCGATCTGCATAGATGCATCGGGCAAAGTTTCTATAAAGATTTGCGAAAGCTTCAACATATCCTTCAGGATGACCTGCGGGAGTTCTGGTATTTTCCTGAGCCAACGACCCTAGATATCCGGTTCCTGCTCTATAGACTTGATCAGGACCTTCAGGCCAGCGAACACGCAGCGTATTGTTGAGTTCTTGTTCCCATTCCAATCCGCCTTTCTCTCCATAAATGCGGAGTTTTAGGTTATTTTCAACTCCTGTATCTGTCTGAGATGCCATCAATACTCCAGAGGCACCGTTCTCAAATCGCATCAAGACTACACCATCATCATCGATAGGTCTACCGGGGATTTTGATATAAAGGTCTGCACAGATCTTGGATACTTTTTCCCCACTGACATACTCTGCCATGTGGAATGCGTGCGTGCCAATGTCACCCATGCAACCGGCAAGTCCATTTCGTTTGGGATCGGTCCGCCACTGAGCTTGCTTGTTGTCTTCGGATTCCAATAATTTGTAAAGCCATCCCTGGGGATACTCTACATACACTTTTCGCACTTTCCCAATCTCACCGTTGGCGATCATTTGCTTGGCTTGTTTGATCATGGGGTATCCGGAGTAAGTATGGGTCAATAAAAACCGCTGTTTGGAGGCTTTCACTATAGGATAAAGCTGTTGTGCTTCCTGATAATTTAACGTTAAGGGCTTATCCAGGACCACATGAAATCCATTTTTCAAGGCTTTTACTGTAGGATCAAAATGCACATTGTTGGGCGTGACGATCACCACGACATCGATTCGTTCTGTCTCCGGGAGCGCAAGTTCTTTGGCAAACATCTCATCGTAGGAGCCATATACCCGATTTGGATCCAGCATCAAATCTTCGCCCCGTTGTTTGGATTTCTCAGGACTGGAGCTGAATGCGCCGGCAGCCAATTCAAACATGCTATCCATCAAGGCACCATTGAGGTGGATGGCACCTATAAATGAACCTGGGCCACCGCCTATCAATCCTATTTTAAGCTTTTTGGGTTTTGTGATCATATAAAAAGACTGGTTTATTCAATTTTTGAAAACTGAAATAGTGGATTTTTAAGGAAATTTCCTTTCAATTTTTCCTCAAAAGAAGCAATTGATGATTAGTAGCATCATCAGGTTATGAATGGCTTTTTCAAAATAAATTATCTGCTTTCTTAGAAAATCCAAAGGAACTGCTTAAAATACAGCAAAAAGCCCAAATTCTAAACTTTCGGCTGCTTTAAAACTAATTATCACCCTTATTCCGAATCTATGAATCTAGCCAAGAAGTTCCGCCTTTCTTTGATGATGTTTCTCGAATTTTTTGTTTGGGGATCCTGGTACGTCACAATGGGGACATTTTTGGGTGCAAACTTAATGGCTAAAGATCAAGATATTTCACTTGCATTTTCGACTCAGTCATTTGGCGCAATCATCGCTCCGTTCATTGTAGGCTTGATCGCCGATCGTTATTTTCACGCGCAGCGGATTCTGGGCGTGATTCATTTGATCGGGGCAGGGCTGATGTATTTGATGTATAATTCGACTGATTTTGCTGGGTTTTTCCCCGTATTATTGGCTTACATGATTTTATTCATGCCTACACTCGCTTTGGTCAATTCAATTTCTTTCAATCAAATGACAGATCCTGCAAAGGAATTCGCTGCGATCCGAGTGTGGGGAACACTCGGGTGGATCTCAGCTGGATTGTTGATCAGCTTGTTTGCTTGGGATAGTCAGGAAGGTATGGATGAGGGACTGCTTCGAAATACCTGGCTGATGGCGGGTATCGCATCCCTGGCGCTGGGTTTTTTTAGTTTTTCACTTCCTCAGACTCCTCCGAAAGCAAATAGTGGTGATAAGATCAGATTTTCAGAAATTATTGGATTGGATGCACTATCGCTACTGAGGAATAACAACTTCGCTATTTTCTTTATCTCCTCCATTTTGATATGTATTCCACTGGCATTTTATTATCAAAATATCAGTCCTTTTATGACTGAAATAGGAGTGGAAAATTCGACTGGAAAAATTGCCTTAGGCCAAGTCTCTGAAGTGATCTTTATGCTTGCTTTACCCTTATTTTTCACTCGATTTGGAATCAAGAAAACGTTAATTGCAGCGATGGTGGCCTGGGCGGTTCGCTATCTTTTCTTCGCTTTTGGCAATGCTGATGAAAATGTATGGATGCTGTTAGTTGGGATTTTGCTTCATGGAATATGTTATGATTTCTTCTTTGTGAGCGGTCAGATTTATACCGATTCTCATGCTGGCGCAAAATTTAAGTCTTCTGCACAAGGATTGATCACGCTGGCAACTTATGGAATAGGGATGCTAATCGGCTTCTGGGCTGCGGGGTTGATTTCCAATCATTACCTCGATATTGCCGGTAATCACGACTGGAAATCAATTTGGTTAATTCCTTCTGGTATTTCTGTAATGGTTTTAGTATTTTTCATATCTCTTTTCAAAAAAGAAAAAGTAATAACACCTCAATAAGCCCCTCATGACCAAACCTATCGATACCGGAAGGAGAAATTCCTTCAAAAAAGTGCTTCTTGGCGGAGCTGCTTTTAGCGCACTGTCATCATTCGATATCAACCGAGAAAAATCAATTGCTTTAAAAGGAAATATTAACCACGGTGTATGTGCTTGGTGCTTCCGTGATTACACGCTGGAAGAGCTTTGCGTGGAAGTGAAAAAAATCGGAATCAAAGGAATTGATTTAATTGGTCCCAAAAACTGGGAAACCCTCAAAAAACATGGTCTCTATTCTTCCATGTGCAACGGTGCCGAAATTAGTTTGACCGATGGATTTGGAGAAACCAAGTTTCATGATCAGTTGGAGAAGAGTTATTCGGAGGTGATTCCGATGGTTGCAGCTGCGGGATATAAGAATCTGATTTGCTTTTCGGGTAATCGAAGAGGAATGGACGATGAGACTGGCTTGAAAAATTGCCAAGTAGGATTGGAAAGGATCATACCAATTGCAGAGAAATATGGTGTGATAGTTCAAATGGAATTGCTCAACAGTCGTGTGGATCACAAAGATTATCTATGCGATAAGTCTGCCTGGGGAGTGGAGCTTTGCAAGCGAATTGGAAGTGATAATTTCAAATTGCTTTTTGATATCTACCACATGCAGATCGATGAAGGAGATATAATTCGAAGCATACAAACCAACCATGAGTATTTTGGACATTACCATACGGCCGGCAATCCTGGCAGGAATGAATTGGATGCAAATCAAGAAATCAACTATACGCCGATTATGAAAGCGATTGCTGACTCAGGCTTCAAAGGCTACGTGTCACATGAGTTTATTCCAAAATCGGTAGACAAAATGGGATCATTAGCTCAGGCCGTGGCGGTCTGTGATGTGTAAAATTTAAAATAAACCAAAAAACCAATTTATGGCAAATCAATCGTACGATGCAATTGTGGTAGGGTCGGGAATTAGTGGAGGATGGGCTGCTAAGGAGCTGACGGAGAAGGGACTGAAAGTATTGCTTCTCGAGCGTGGTCCAAATGTGGAGCACATTAAAGATTATAAAACTGCAACCATCCCGCCTTGGGAGGTGCCGCATAGAGGTCGAAGAACTCAAGAGCAACTTGAGAACCATCCCAATCTAAGAAGAGATTACGTTTTAAATGAATTGAATCTGGACTGGTGGGCTCACGAGGATGATTCTCCTTATGTGGAGGAGAAGCCTTTCACTTGGTTTAGAGGGTATCAAGTTGGCGGTCGTTCCTTGCTTTGGGGTCGTCAGTCTTACCGTTGGGCAAATTTGGATTTTGAAGCAAATGCCAAAGAAGGTATTGCAGTAGATTGGCCTATTCGATACAATGATATCGCTCCATGGTACAGTTATGTGGAGAAATTCGCAGGTATCTCTGGCTCAAAAGATAACTTGGCGATCCTTCCGGATGGCGAGTTCCAGCCACCTATGCCGATGAACTGTGTTGAGAAGGATGCCGCAGCTCGAATTAAAGAACATTACAAAGATGCTCGTATTTGGACGATCGGTCGCCCGGCGAATATTACCCAATCGCTACCGGGTCGTGTAGCTTGTCAGTATAGAAATAAATGCTCATTGGGTTGTCCTTTTGGAGGCTACTTCAGTACTCAGGCTTCTACTTTGCCAGCGGCAGTAGCTACTGGTAATTTGACTTTGAGACCATGGTCTATTGTGCGCAAACTTATTTATGACAAGGACACCCAGAAAGCCACAGGTGTAGAAGTGCTTGATGCGGAAACGAATCAAACGGTAGAGTATGATGCGAAAATTATTTTCCTATGTGCATCGACATTCAACTCTACCGCCATATTGATGAGAACTGCGACAGATATTTGGCCGGGTGGATTGGGTTCAAGTTCAGGAGAGCTAGGACACAATGTTATGGATCACCATTTCCGATTAGGAGCAAATGGTCAGATGGATGGCTACGAAGACAAATATTACTTCGGAAGACGTCCAACAGGACTTTACATACCAAGATTCCGAAATCTAGATGGCGAGAAGCGAGATTACATCAGAGGTTTTGGGTATCAGGGTGCGGCAAGTAGAAGTGGCTGGAATAGAGATGTGGCCGAATTGAACTTTGGAGCTCCAATGAAGGAAGCTTTGACCGAGCCTGGACCATGGAGTGCAGGTTTTACAGCATTTGGGGAGATTCTACCTTATCATGACAATACCATCAAGTTTAGCGATACCGTCAAAGATAAATGGGGTATGGAAGCGCTGGTCATGAATGCTGAAATCAAAGAAAATGAGATTAACATGCGTAAAGATATGATGGCGGATGCAGCCGAAATGTTGGAAGTTGCTGGTTTCAAAAATGTGAATACTTACGATGCAGGATACACATTTGGTCAGGGAATCCATGAGATGGGAACGGCCCGAATGGGTCGCGATCCAAAAACCTCTGTGCTGAATGGAAACAATCAAGTCTGGGAAGCTAAAAATGTATTTGTGACTGATGGATCCTGTATGACCTCCGGTGCTGCTCAAAACCCATCGCTTACTTATATGGCTTTAACGGCTCGTGCTGCAGCTTTTGCAGTAGATGAATTGAAAAAGCAAAACCTTTAAATCAAAAAAGAAAAGACTATGGCTATGAATAGAAGAGACGCACTCAAGAGCGTCATGGTAATGATGGGAGGCACAATGGTCGGAGCTACGGCTATTTTGACAGGTTGCGCTCCCGAGTATCAAATCGAAGGTCTAAACTTCAGTCCAGAGGATATTGCTTTTTTGGATGAAATAGGAGATACGATCATTCCTGAGACTGATACGCCAGGCGCAAAAGCCACTGGTATTGGCACCTTTATGGTGATGATGGTTAAAGATACCTATGATGCGGAGCAGCAAAAGACTTTTGTAGATGGATTGAATACCATTCGCAATGAATTCAAGTCTTCAAATGGATCCGATTTTATGGCAGCAACGGCTGAGGATCGATTGACTTACCTTAACGGATTGTACGATCAGTTCAAAACAAGTAAAGGTGAAGAAGCCAAAGCAATCAACATGATCAAAGATTTGACCGTGTTGGGTTACTTTTCCTCAGAGATTGGAGCTACGCAAGCACTTAGTTATATTGAGGTACCCGGTAAATACGATGGGTGTATTCCCTACAATAAAGGCGATAAAGCCTACGCAATTTGATTGAAAAAAACCTGCCAATATTGAAAATGGCAGGTTTTTTTAGCTCTATCGATTATTGATAGGTTGAGTCTTTAGAAATGAAATTTTTGAAAAGAAATAGATAAAGAACTACCAAAATTATCAAGAGAGTTGCTACTTCAAACTGTACCCATATTTGGGAGCGATTGATTAAAGATTTTGTTCTCTCGAATAATTTCTTTCCTTCAGAAAGCTGTATATCTGAGAGTCCTTCTAAATCTTTTCGAGCTCTGGAGATCATCTCATCGTATTTTTTGACCTGCAATATGTTGACTCCCGAAGAATCAGAATACAGTAAATCATAGCTTTTAATATTAAGATCATTTTGAATGATTTTCTTGAAATCATTTAAGAATAATGCTTCCTCTTCTGTGAGTTTAGTACTTTCAAACTCACCTATAATTGCCATAATCTTATCTTCACTTGTGGTAATCTCCTCAATGATTTTAGTGTAGTCATAGTCAATATCACAGTGATCGATTAATTCTTGGATATTGAAAAGCTTTTCGGAAATATCAAAAATATGACCTTTCACGACTAATCTGTCGTAATAAACCTCCGAAAAAGACTCGCTGATTTCTTTGAATGAGGATCGTTCAATAACGTTCTTCGCATAAATTAACAAAAGTAAAAGGCTAATAATGATTAGAGTTTTGATTTTTTTGCGCCTGTTTATCGAATCCTGCATGTGTTGTTTGTTTTGCTAACTGAATTTGTTTTCTAATAAATAACCTTTAAAAGATAATCCCAAATTAATCTTTAATTCGTTTTGAGTTATTCATTGTATTCAGGAAATAGCGATGAGAAATCAAAAGGGTATTTTCTCAAATACCCTCACGAAATCTACCTGCATAATTTGGGGCCAAATAGTAGGATCCACTCCTTTCCGACCGCCCCAGTTGCCTCCTACAGCGATATTCAAAATCAAATGAAACGGCTGATCAAAAGGCCACTGCTTGTAATCTGCTGATGACTTTTCGAAAGTAAAGTATTTTTCATGATCTATGTAAAAGTCAATTTTATCAGCAGTCCAATCAATTGCGAAGATGTGAAATTCAGTATTGAAATCCGGAACGGACGTTATTTTTCCCACCTGTGTACCAATCGAGTGATTGAACGCCTCAGTGTGAACAGTGCCATGCACATTGCCTGGATCGTAGCCCACATGCTCCATAATGTCTATTTCTCCGCTTCTGGGCCAGCTGCCGTAAGTGTTTTGTTCCGGTAGCATCCAGATTGCCGGCCAAGTGCCCACACCTTTTGGTAGTTTGGCCTTGATCTCGAAGTAGCCATATTTCCAAGCTGCGTTTCCTTTGGTGACCAGCCGTGCCGAGGTATAGCCTTTCGGTTTGTCTGGATCGGAGTGTGCCTCGATAATTAGTAATCCATTTTCCACTCGAGCATTTTTCAACGCATGAGTGTAGTCTTGAAGCTCATTGTTCCCCCAGCCATGATCGCCTATATCATAGCTCCATTTGGTGGAATCCGGTGCTCCATTCTCCTCAAACTCATCCACCCAGATTGGTATTATCCCATTTTTCTGCTGCGCAAACAAAAGACTGGTATGAAGAGAAAAGCTGACAATAAGGAGTAGATTCTTCATGAAAGACAATTTATAAAAACTTAAGCGTAAGCAAGCTGTTAAATATTTGTAGTGTTACAAAAAGAATGAAAGTTCAGAACTGAATGATTATTCGTAATTTAGAGAAGAATATAAACCCAATTTCAAATGGCATATTATCATAGACTAGGTTCCATTCCTCCCAAGAGGCATACCCAGTTCAGGCAAGAGGATGGAAGCTTGTACAAAGAAGAGCTGGTGAGTTCGAAAGGATTTTCGGGAATCTACTCCACCATGTATCATATCTACAATCCTAACGAAGTAAAGTCAATCGGCGAACCAAAGCCTTTCAGTTGGCAAGTCGCAAAAGCGCACGGCTTGCACCAAACCCACCTTAAAACCTCAGGAGTGGGAATAACAGGTGAAGATTATCTCAACGCTCGTCGAATCCTGATGACGAATAGCGACGTGATGATGGGTATCTGTACTCCTAAGCAGCGGAAGATGGATTATTTCTTCAAAAATGCAGATGGAGATGAGTTGATCTACATTCACGACGGCGAAGGTGTAATGTATTCACAATTTGGAGTTTTAGAAATCCGAAAAGGAGATTACATTGTCATTCCTCGTACTACAATTTACAGATTTGAATTTAAAGAAGAAGGACCTTTGAGACTTTTGATCATTGAATCCAAAGGGCCGATCGAGACCGTGAAGCGCTATCGAAATGAGGTCGGGCAGCTGCTTGAAAACTCCCCATATTGTGAGAGAGACATTCGTACACCGCATGAGCTTAAAGTAGAAAAAGAAAAAGGGGATTATCTGATCCAGATCAAAAAGAAGGGGATGCTTCATCAGTACACTTATGGACATAGTCCCTTGGATATCGTGGGTTGGGATGGTTATTTGTATCCTTATGCCTTATCGATTTACGACTTTGAGCCAATCACTGGACGAATTCATCAGCCGCCGCCTGTACATCAGACTTTTCAGGCTTTAGGCTTTGTAATTTGTTCTTTTGTACCAAGATTATTTGATTACCATCCGCTTTCTATTCCTGCACCATACAATCACTCGAATATTGATTCGGATGAGGTGTTGTATTACGCGGAAGGGGAATTTATGAGTCGAAAGGGAATCGATAGAGGTTCATTTACGATCCATATGGGAGGTTTACCACATGGTCCTCATCCGGGAACAGTAGAGAAATCCATCGGAGCTAAAGAAACAAACGAATATGCAGTGATGCTCGACACCTTCAAGTCTTTGGAAATTACGACTGATGCATTGGATTTTGTGGATGAAAAATACCCGATGAGCTGGACGGAATAGGATGAATTAATTCTTTAGATAAAAGAAATTCAATTCAACATCAGTATTATCAATTTGGTGAATAATATTTTTGAAATAAATATCGCTGATTATTAGATAGTTAAGTTAGTTTTTGAATTAGTTTTTGAATTAGTTTTTTCTTAGTAAACTTGAGAATGTAAATTAACAACCATTTAACAACAAGTTATGAAAAAAATTCTTTCACTAGTAATGCTGATATTTGCAGTAGCTTATATTGGCACAATGGATCAGGTAAAAGCTCAGGGAACGCCACTGGGACATTTTATTGATGTTTATGATGGAAATACTACTGCACAATATGCGGTATGCGCGGGTGCTGGGGAAGACTGCATTGGTGGTGATGTAAAAAAATATCCGAAACCGCCGGGTGCAATTCTTGTTTGAGGGGCAGGAAAGTAAAGAAACAACTTTAGGGAGGAGCGTTCTCCTCCCTAATCACTTAAATTAGGTTCAAAATGAGAATGTATATAATTTTAAGCTTACTATTTATTAGTTGCTCTTCAGCTAATCAAGATAAAGTGATCGTTCCTGCTATCAATAATTTGTCATATCAAATTAAATTGGTGGACAGTCTAAATACTACCTTGGGTGAGTTTGTATATACATCGTATTCAAAACACCAAATTTGGGAAGATTCCTTATTTTTTGGCTTATCCCCTGGGGCAGAACCAAATACTATCAGTGTTTTTGATCTGAAGAATGAGCAATTTATAAAGAAAATAAAAATTGATCGAAATTTTTTTAAAAGTGATATATCTTCATTTTATGTTCATAATCCAGACAGTATTTATTTTTTTTCATTCCAATCAAAAAATATTTATTTAATAGATAATAATGGAGACAAGGTAGATGAGTGGGAGATTTCTTTCAAAGATAAAAATCCTTTTGGTGAGACAGATTTTATGTTTCCAACGTTCGTGATGTATGATAGCTTTTATTTTGATATTAAAAGTAATCAGCTAGTTTGCCCTATAATCTCTCAGCGATTTCATGAATTGACTGGGGATAACGATTTACCTTCAATAGCTATTATAGATCTCAATCAAGGGGAAATCACGAAAACCTTTGCTCCACCAATTGGAAAAATAAGGGACCGTCAAAATAATTTTTATCCTGATGATATTAGTGTGGTGCAAATTACGGTACTAGATGGTATTGTTTATGCGTCTTATCCCATTGACCAATTCATTTATCAATATGACCTTGCTACAGGTAGATTATTAGAAACTTCAAACGCCTTTGTGGACGATAAAGACTTAAAGTTTATACCTCCGATGTCTTACGACGTTAAAAAGGATCGTAGTAAATCATGGAATTATCGAATTGAGACACCTTATTTTGAGAATCTTAAATATCATTCACAATCTGAAATATTTTCAAGAATTTTCCATCATCTATATGAGCTTAGGGAATCAGCGAGTGATAAAGGCCAATTTAGAACTACCACAATTTTTTTGTTTGATAAAAATCTTAACCTTTTAGGTAAGGAGGTAGTTAAAGATAGTAAATTGGGAGCCTTCGGATCGGTTTTAACTAACGATGGATATTTGTCGGCATCGCATGATTTTTACCAAAAAAATGAAAACTATCTAAGTCATAAATATCAGTATAAAATTAAATTAAAAAAATTATGATTTATATATTGATATTATTTCTTTCTCTAGGTGGTGTGAGTCAATTTACTGGAGTGAACAGTGATTCTTTTGATTTGAAGATATCTATGGATGCTGTGACAATAGAAGAATTAAAAGATAAAAGCCCAGTAATTTTAAAAATCAAGGTGATGAATATCTCAAAAAATAGAGTTCCTGAAAATGCTTATAAATTCACTTTATTGATCAATAATCAGTTGGTTAGTTTGGATGGAAAACCAAATGAATTATTGCCTCAAACTAGTATCACTTATACAAAACAATTGGGCAGTTATCATTTTATTGCTCATAAAGATAGTTCTTATAATATTTCTGCTAAAATAGAGATTGCTGAAGGATATGAAGATTCAGATATGAGAAACAATAAAGTAGAAAAACTGATAGTAGTAAAATGATCTTTTGGCAGAAGAAATGGCTTGTCGCCATGGTCTACTTTCTTAGCAAAGAAAAAGCCTAGAATTATCTCGATTCTAGGCTTTTTGTATAAATGTTGACTCTGTGGTTAATTCGTGATTTCAAAAATCGGTTGACCTGTAGATCCGTTTGGCAGTCGGATACCAAGCATCATCGATAGCGTGGGAGCAATATCAGTAATGGAGGAATACCGAGTGCTTGATCCTGCTTTTACATTCCATCCAAAGAACAAAATCGGAACATGTGTATCATAGGTGAATCCTGTGCCATGGGAGGTGCCTTTAGCTCCGCCGGTCAGCCAGCCTGGCTCTAAGATTAGCAACAGATTTCCTGAAGACTTGTGATTGTAGCCATTCTGAAGACTATGTGCTCTTCCTTCCTCGAAAGCAGCCGTTTTCATCGTCGTTGCGGTATATACTTCCTTTATTCCTCCGAATCTCAACAGAAATAATGCAAGTTCATCCTCTATTTTGCCCAGATCTAGTTTTTGATCTCTTGCTAGTTTTTCATTGAGAAATACCTGCTCGTTGGATACATTGAGAATCCAATCGCCCTCACCATAGACAGCGATCATATATCCAATCAATTGAGACCTTATATAGGAAACGTTTACATTTCCGGAAGGCACTTTTTCAGATTCCATGTAGGAAGCTATGTCGGCCACACCGTGATCCGCAGTAAGGAAAATCAAGTATTCACCTTCTCCTATAGTCTTGTCCAAATACACCAGTAGAGTGGCCATGTCTCGGTCCAGTCTCAGGTAATTGTCTTCCAACTCAACAGAAGCAGGTCCAAATCTATGACCGATGTAATCAGGGGAAGAAAAGCTCACAGCAAGAAAATCAGTTTCCTTTCCCTTTCCTAAATTTTCACCTTCAATCGCTGCAATCGCAAAATCCAATGTAATACTGTTCCCAAATGGAGTCGCTGCGATCAAGCCCGGGCCCCCATTTTGTTCGCGTAGTTTGGCAAGATTATAAGGAAAAGTAGAACTTTCTTTACCTGAAAAAGTAGCCTCAAATGGATTGTTGTCCGCAATACTTTGGGTGTAAGTATCAATTGGATAAAGAGTCTCCCAAGACTGATTAAGATATGAATCAGGAAGTTTTTTAGCATTAAAAGCCTTTACCCAAGCAGGTAATTCATCATGATAGTAAGTGGAAGTCATGAAATCCCCATTTTCACTGTCAAACCAGTAAGCATCACCCAAATGACCAGCCGGGAGGCTAGCGCCACGATCTTTGATTGCTACCCCTACCACTTTTGAGCGCTTGTTGGAGGCAAATCGCAACTCGTCAGTAATTGTCGTAGTCAGTAGATTTCTTGGACTGATCTGACCGCTGCCAGGTGTGCCTCCTACATTTGTGACGGTAGAGTCTCCTGCGCAATAAATAGACTCCCCAGTACTTTTCACATACCAATTGTTGCCGATAATGCCGTGAGTTGCAGGGGTAGTTCCGGTATATACAGAAGCATGGCCAGGACCCGTATAAGTGGGAATGTAATTGTAATGCCCGTTTTTCATCATAAAGCCCTCATTGATGAGCCTCTTGAAGCCATCCTCGCTATAGCGATCCGCATATTTGTAGAGGTAGTCTTGTCTCATTTGATCAACTACGATTCCTATGATGAGCTTTGGCTTTTTAAGAGTGGATTGCGCAGCTATTGAACCACAAAAGGCCACCACTAGGATTAAAATTCCCCAAATTCGCTTCATAATTTAATTAGTTTATTCCTTCAAATATAATGATCCGTCTTGATTCACAGATTAAGTCTTTTTTAAATGGCCAAAAGATCAGATCTTAGAAATGTTATTTATACTACAATTTATGAGAAGGTTATTTTCCACGCTATCGATCTTAATGATTGCTATTTCCGGGTTTTCACAGTCTTTTTTCACAGACGGACTCACCGCCGAATGGCATAGTGAGCGAAGATCAGCATTGAGGAATTTAATGCCTGAAAACACAGTAGCTATTTTCTTCAACAATCCGGTGAAAAACCGGACTAATGATGTCGATTACATTTATCATCCCGATACCGACTTTTTTTATCTTACCGGTTTCAGAGAGCCTAACGCCGTGTTGGTGATTTTCAGTGAGGAGAGATCAATCAACGAAATCCAGACAGACGAATTGATTTTTGTCCAAGATCGAGATCTTAGGGCTGAAATGTGGGACGGAAAGCGTCTTGGAATAGAAGGGGCAAAAAAGACGCTGGGTTTTGAGCACGCTTACAGCAATTCGGATTTCTCTAAAAAATCAGGAATCAAACTCGCTGATTTAGATCAAATTTTCACCTTCAGTCTTTCTGATGGAATTGAAGAAAGTAAGTCCAACAAGCCTTTGATCGGAATGATTGGAGATCTTAAATCTGCCTCTGGCTATCCCGACCAATTTACAGCCGCGAGAGCGGAGGTTTATGAGATGATCAAGAATTCGGACCTGAAGAACTCAAGTCAAGTAGTCCAGATGATAGAGCGCTATGGGCGCCAATATCCTGAAATGCTTCAAGATCCGATGATCAGTTCCTTTATGAAAGTAGATTCTCCAGAGAAGCGTATGGTAGTGAAAGCCAAAATGCCGGAACAAAAAGTGGATATCATTGCGCTGGCTCTGATGATGGATGTGCTGCGGGAGGTAAAAACATCTGAAGAAATAGCACTTCTGAGAAAAGCTGTCCGAATCTCTGCTATCGGGCAAATCGAAGTCATGAAAGCTGCTAAGCCTGGAATGTCTGAGCGGGAGATTCAGGGTGTTCATGAATTTATTTACAAAAGATATGGTGCAGAAGATTTGGGATATCCCTCCATAGTTGGCGGTGGGAACAACGGCTGTATCCTTCACTACATCGAAAATGATAAGCGAAACCTCAGCGATAGACTGTTGCTAATGGACTTAGGAGCTGAGTGGAAAGGCTACACTGCCGATGTCACCAGGACAATTCCGATCAGTGGAAAATTCAATGCTGAAGAAAAGGCAATTTATGAATTGGTATATGCAGCTCAAGAAGCTGGAATCGCACTCTCAAAGCCAGGCGCAACTTTTCAGGAAATAGATGCTGCCGGGCGGAAGATTATCAATGACGGTCTGGCCCAATTGGGAATAATCAAACCCGGAGAGCGCCACAATTATTTTCCCCATGGTACGAGCCATCATCTCGGACTGGATGTACATGATCGTGGAGGATATGACGCTTTGAAAGAAGGAGTTGTATTTACCATCGAGCCTGGTATCTACATCCCCGAGGGCAGCAACTGCGATCCAAAATGGTGGGGCATAGCAGTGCGGATTGAGGATGATATGTTGGTAACCAAAGATGGAGCAATTAATCTTTCTGTAGAAGCGCCGAGATCAATTGCTGAAATAGAGCAAATGATGAGTATTCCAAGTGTATTGGAAAACTGGGTGCTGCCAGAGATTAATTAAATATTTCAACCTGAAATTTTCCTGAGCCGTCTAGAGCAATTAAAATTTACCTCACCAGATAGAAGGAGAAATTAATTCTTTCGCTTTAAATCTCCTCGCTTAATCGATCTGATAAATTGTGACCAAGCAAATGGATCCAGCAATCGTAGTGGTCTCGGGCCGTAGAGATCCTGATTCTGTTGCATCTGTCCTTGTGTGAAGGTTCGAAAGTTTTCATTGCTGGAAGCTGGCATTCGCTCAGCCCATCTCAAAAGCATCTCGGGACTCATATTCGCCCGGCTAATCGACATGGGATCTACGACATTCATCGCTATTACTGCTTGCTTGAATTCTGCCTCAGTTGGATAAGGCATAACTTCGATTTCTGCCAAGGCAATTTCGTCCACCTCCATCGTTAGGATCAAACTTATCCGATCATTATTGACGGTCTCAGGCACCTTGAATGATTGTTTTTTCAATCCGATAAAAGAAAAAACTATACTGTCACCTTCCAACACAGGCATGGAGAAATATCCAAATCTTCCTGAACTGGTACCACGACCTTTCTTTGGAACGTAAATATTTACTCCCGCCACGGCATCTGTACTGTCAGAATTTAACACGATGCCGGAGAGTTGAATTACCTTTCTTTCCTTCTGATCTTGGGCATTCGCGTACTGAAACGAGAAAAGAAATCCCAGAAAGAAAATAAGGAGCGGTTTATAACAAATTGAAGTCTTCACGTATAATTTAACTAAATGGACGGCCGATGGTTGTCTTTTAAGATGCGATAATACCCTAATTTTAGCTGAATTTTTATTTTCATTGTATAAACTGCGTTAAAACTTACAAATGCGATTAAAAAATATCAGTTTAACTTACGGCCTGAAAATCTTCAAAGCACTCTCAGAAGAGCCTAGAGTGCGTATTTTCCACTTATTGATGCTCAATAAAGAATTGTCGATTTCTGATTTTGAGTTGATATTAGATTTCACACAAACCAAAACCAGCCGCCATTTGATTTCGTTGAAAAATGCGGGACTTCTCGGAAGTCGTCGAGTCGATCAGTGGGTCTTTTATTATATTTTGGAGGAATATTTTGAAATCATTCAGCAGATTTTCAAGTTTATCCAAAAAGATCCCAGCCTGCTTCGTGATCAAGCGACCTTTGAAGTACTCAAATCAAACCGGGAACTTGCTATCAATAAAATTCAAAATAACCAATATAGAAGATAACATTACCTTGAAAACTTACAAACACATTTTCTTTGACCTTGACCATACGCTTTGGGATTATGAGCGCAATGTCACCGAATCACTTTCTGAGCTTTATGAAGAATATCAATTGCTCGAACTGGGAATCCCGACTTTTGAAGCATTTTTTGCATCTTTTCACCACATTAACTTTCAGCTTTGGGATGATTACAATGTGGGGCGAATCGATAAAGTCAATCTGAGAAAAACTCGATTTCCGAGAATTTTTACGCATGCTGGAGGAATGGCTGATGCTATTCCCACAGAATTTGAAGAGGATTTCATGCATCGGACTTCTTCCAAACCCCATGTATTTCCATATACATTCGAGATTTTGGATTACCTCAGGCAAAAGTATCAACTTCACATCATCACCAATGGATTTGATGAATCCCAAGCAAAAAAAATAGCCTCGGCCAAACTTGATCCGTTCTTTGATCTGATCATCACCTCAGAAACGACAGGCCATAAAAAGCCAGACGCAAGAATCTTTCACCATACTGTGGACAAGCTTGCCACCAAACATGAGCATTGTCTAATGATCGGAGATAATCCCAATTCAGATATTCTTGGAGCAATCAACGCAGGTATTGATCAAGTTTTTTTCAATCCAGATGGAAAAATTATCGAATTGCAACCGACTTATACCATTGCACATTTGAAGGAATTGGAAGGCTTACTTTGATCCTTTTTAGATCCACTATCATTAGCCAAATAATGCTCTATGCTTATCTTTGGTCTTTAAAGAAATCAAATAAACTCCAAATATTATGTTAAAAGGATTTTTCAATGTGCCGACTCCAATCAATGAGCCTGTTAAATCTTATGCTGTGGGTAGCCCCGAGCGAAAAGAATTGCAAGCCGCTTTGAAAGAAGCTCGGTCAAAACAAATCGATGTACCGATGTACATTGGAAGTGAGGAAGTGCGAACAGGAAAGACAAGATCTATGTCGCCGCCTCACGATCATCAGCATGTGTTGGGTCATTTCCATGAGGGCGACGCTTCTCATGTAGAGCAGGCAATCAATGCCGCTTTAGGTGCAAAGTATGCTTGGGAAAACCTAGCTTGGGAGCAAAGAGCAGCTATTTTCCTGAAAGCTGCGGATTTAATTGCGGGGCCTTATCGCGCTAAACTCAATGCATCCACCATGCTCGGGCAATCCAAAAATGCCATGCAGGCAGAGATTGATGCAGCCTGTGAGTTCATCGATTTCTTGCGCTTCAATGTGAAATACATGACCGAGATCTATGCACAGCAGCCTCCGGTTTCCGGAGATGGAGTATGGAATCGACTGGAGCAGCGACCGCTTGAAGGTTTCGTATTTGCTTTGACGCCATTTAACTTTACCGCAATTGCCGGAAATCTTCCGACATCAGCTGCCATGATGGGGAATACCATCGTCTGGAAGCCAGCTGACACGCAGATCTATTCTGCAAATGTATTGATGGAGATTTTCAAAGAAGCAGGTGTGCCGGATGGTGTGATCAACTTGATCTATGTCGATGGGCCAACTGCCGGAGAAGTGATCTTCAATCATCTTGACTTTGCCGGAATCCATTTCACGGGTTCCACAGGTGTATTTCAGCATATCTGGAAGACGATCGGTACGAATATTCACAAGTATAAGTCTTATCCAAGAATCGTCGGAGAGACCGGGGGTAAGGACTTTGTCATTGCACATAAATCTGCTGATGCAAAAGCCGTAGCAGTAGGTTTGGTTCGAGGAGCGTTTGAATTCCAAGGTCAAAAATGCTCTGCAGCATCACGCGCTTATATTCCTTCCAATATTTGGGAAGAGGTAA
>Ga0209491_10003376_pt1 | contig 26458 bp, 20 predicted proteins | sample BON02_FD_187213 | JGI IMG/M metagenome (GOLD analysis project Ga0209491, IMG submission 187213) | Freshwater microbial communities from Lake Bonney liftoff mats and glacier meltwater in Antarctica - BON-02 (SPAdes) (version 2) | ecosystem: Environmental > Aquatic > Freshwater > Ice > Glacier...
CCGGAATGTTTAGCTGGGCGCGGGAACCGGGGTTTCCAAATCGAAAACCGGCGGAAAATCAGAAAATTTGGGGGAATTCAACTTGCTCACCCCTTCGGCCTAAACGAGGTCGTTTAGTGAGTTCTGATCTTACGAAGGTGGGCGATGAGTTCGGCGGCCAGAGGGATCTGGTCGGAGCTTCCGATGACGGGCCGGGGGCCGCCTTCGAAATGGATGTGCATCTGACGCTCGCGGGGATGGCGGATCTCGACTTCGACGAATAGGGCGTCGGCGACCGGCCATGTCTTGTGTCTTGGGTGATGTTCTGGACATCCGGAGACCTTGAGGCCGACCAAGTCATGATGCCAGATCAGGCTGGTGGCGGTGTTTCAGTCGCTTACGGACTCCACGCAGGCAAAGTTCTTAAGGCGTCGGAAGGCGAAGTACCATTTGCGAGTCTTAATCTCAACATCGTCGCCCATTTTGAGGATCATCGCCTTGAGGGATTCGAAGCGGTCTGTGAGTTCCTCGTCGGCCTGGTCGAGCTATTGGGAGACCGCTTTTTCCGGAGAAGACAGGATCTTTGGAGTGAGGCGCTTAACCACCGGTGTTTTTCAGAATGTTGGAGGCAAGGGACCGGAAGTCTTCCTCGCAGTCTTTGACGGCGTATGTATGGGCACCAATCGCGCCATCTGACGGTTTCAGGTGAAAGATGGGTTTGCGGGCTTCCATGGCCAGCGGCATCAGGCTTCGGTAGTGTTTGAGTAGTCCTAGGCAATGGTCGTCTTCGCCGTAAGACAAGCTTGGCTGGTTAGTTTGATTGAGAACGTAGTCGTTGTAGGTTGCAGGAATGCGCCGCGACCACTTCTGATAGGCCTTCACCGGTCGACTATCGCGAATTCCAAATTGAAGGACGACATACCCTGCTGGAGCCATCCTCCCCTGAGGCAGGGAAAGGTCAGCGGCCGGATTACGTTGTTTTCGATCTTCCCACTCGTTTCGCCAATCGGCCAAGGTCGGCCCTAGGTTCCTTAATCCTTGAATGGAGAAAAGGTCCGGAGCTAACGGAACGACAACATGATCAGATGCGATGAGGGCAGCTCGGTTGATGGCACCAAAGTTTGGGCCGACATCTAGGAGGATAATATCTGCCTTCAAATCCTCGGCGGCATTTCTCACGACGCGGTGGAAGGCGCTCGTAGCACGAAATGCAGGTTCTTGGCGATCCAGACATTTCCCCCAAGCTTCGGAGAGATTGGATTCAAAATTGGAAAGCTCCAAATCACCGGGAATCAAATGCAGGCGGGGTGTCAAGGTGCGGATCGGGGCGGGGTTGATGTCTCCCAATCCACGCACGATGGGACGCAGTGCAGACATGATGCTTTGGTGCTGTTCATTGTCGGGGTCCCAAAGTTTCTCCAGTTCTTCTTCAGGGAGAAACATGGAGGTCAAATTGGCCTGGGGATCGAGGTCGGCGACGACCACCGTTTTCCCCATTTCGGAAAACATCCAGGCCAAGTGATAGAGAAGGGTGGTTTTGCCAACACCGCCCTTGTTGTTGAAGAAGACGATCGATTTCATCGGTTGGGATGTTTCGGGATGATGGCTAAAAAGAAGTTCAGTTGAAGGTCGAAGGTGGCCTCAGAGCTTGTGTTTTCAGCCAAAAAACGTTGCGCACGGGCGACTCCACGCCCGAATCGGTTGATGTAGCCGAGGTGATACATCGCTTCGGCCAGGATGGGATTCCGGTAGTCATTTGCACGGGGGAAATTCTCTGGCGTCACGTCGCCGTAGAGCCCTCCGGAATTCTGGATTTCGATGCGGTCTGAGAATTGATAGAAACGAATCGGACTATTCGATTCATAGTTCCGGTGCAAAACGGCATTCATGAGAAGCTCCCGCACGGCATCGGGGGGGTAATCCCACACTGTGGTCTCGGTGAGTTCAGTCGACCGCACCGGTTTTTGCGTGAAACGGCCCTTCAGAAAGCTATCGAGTTCGGTAAGGATGGAGACCAAATTGCCCGCGAATCGTTTCTCCGAAAGAACATCGTCGCCGAGAGTCAGGCCGTCGTATTCCACGAACTGGATCGTCGAACCTGGGAAGAGGTCGAGGGGGTCATACGCGAAGACGAGCATCCCGGCATTGGTCGGGCAGTTGCGGGCCAGGCTGTAGAAGCGCAAGGCCGCCAGTTGCTCGGGGAGTTCCCTCCCATTCTCTTCGATGACAGCCCGCGCGATGGCTTGCGGGCGGTAGGTCGAAGTGAAGTAATTGAGGTCCAGCCGTGAGAGATCACCTTCGGGACACGGGGTGGCATCAAAGGTGCGGAAGTTGGCGGTGCGCCGTTCCATGAGTTGACGCTCCTCGGTGAGCGAAGCGTGGTCCTTCCGGGGGCCAATGCGGATGCAGGTGCGGCCCTTGTATCGCACGGGAGGGAGGTCATGGGGGAAGACTTCGACCACGAGCACCTCGCCCTCACCCCCCTCGGGGTGGGGGTGAACTTGGACATTCAGGTTGGGTTGCGGCATGATTTGCCCATCAGAACGATAGGCCGCAAAATCCTGCTGTAACTGGTCGGTGATGGGGAGCCGAAATTCGGGATTTGCTTCGTCGAGGCCAATGACGAGATAGCCGGGGAGTCCGCTGTTGGGTAAATCGTTGGAAAAAGAACAAATCGCTTCCCTGAATTTGTCGACGTTGGTTGTGGAGCGGGTGCACTCGATGCGAAAGGTCTCGCCTGAGAAAATTAAAGTTTGAAGCTCCGCTGTCGTCATGGTTCGCAAGGTAATGGGTTCGCGGGAAGAATCGAGAGAGGATTCGAGAAGGTCGGGTGGCTGTCCTTAAGGCTGGGGCGACTCTAAGGACAGGATTCTGAAAAGGGGAGTCACTTTTGGTTCGCTCGTTTTTTGCGGGCGGGTTTGGGAGAAGTGGCCGCTTTCTGAGCGTGTATCCGTTCGAGGAGGGCGGAGACGGGTTCGTCGTTGGGGTCTTGGGGGACGAGTTCGCCTCGGTCGGCAAGAACAGCGGTAGCGAAATCAGAGGTCTTACGTTGTAGGGTCAAGTGTTCTCGGTGCCGACGTGCTGGGCGATGCCTACGAATACCTCATCGGCCAGTTCGCCAGCGGCGCGGGCAAGAAGGCGGGCGAGTTCGACACCCCGAGGAGGTCAGCACCATCCTCGCCCGGATCGTCACCACCGGGAAGAAGAAGCTCAAGAGCGCCTACGACCCCACTTGCGGCTCCGCCTCGTTGCTGCTGCGGGTGGCGAAGGAGATCAAGGACGTGGGGAAATTCTACGGTCAGGAAATGAACCCGACCACCTACAACCTCGCCCGCATGAACATGATCCTGCACGGCGTCCACTACCAGCGCTTCGACCTGAAGAACGAGGACACCTTGGAGCATCCCGCGCCCGCGCCCGCCGACCTCCGCTTCGATGCCATCGTCGCCAATCCGCCCTTCTCTGCCAACTGGTCAGCCAGCGCCATCCATGAGAATGACGACCGTTTCAGCGCCTACAGGAAACTCGCCCCCAAGACCAAGGCCGACTTTGCCTTCGTCCAGCACATGGTTCACCACCTCGACCACGCGGGGGCAGGCCATCCTGGCACCATGGCCTGCGTCCTGCCGCACGGCGTGTTGTTCCGGGGGGCGGCAGAGGGACACATCAGAAGCCCTGAAAGGGCGCCCTAACTCGGAAGAGAGAGAGGCACGATCATGACGATGCAGCAGACCAAGAGCGTGCCGGGGTTGCGGTTTCCAAACTTCGCGGGAGAGTGGAAAGAGACACCGATGGGCGAATTGCTATCGTTCAAGAACGGCTACAACGCCGGTGCCGAACAATACGGCTCAGGCGTCAAGTTCATCAACGTCCTGGATATCATCGAGAACGACTTCATCACCCACGAAAAAATCATCGGATCAGTTCAAATCGCGGAAAAGGACTTCGAGAAGAACAAAGTGCAATACGGCGACATCCTGTTCCAGCGAAGCTCCGAGACTCGTGAGGAAGTGGGACAGGCGAACGTTTACCTTGATCGTGAGAAGTCAGCTACGTTTGGAGAATTCGTGATTAGGGGGACTCCGTTGGTTGAGTTTGACCCCGTATTCTTCAACTCGATGTTGGAAACTTCAAAAGCACGGAAGGACATCACCTCCAGAAGCGGCGGCAGCACGCGATATAACATCGGCCAACAGTCGCTCGAAGCTGTCCTTGTCAGCATCGCTCCCACTTCAAAGATCAGGCGAACTGCGAAGCAAGAGAGAATGCCCTGGGGTGCGACCACGGCAACGACTTCCCCGATTGGGAGGAGAAGAAGCTGGGGGGAGATTGCGTCATTCTCCAAAGGAAGCGGGATTTCCAAAGCCGAAGTTCATGAAGATGGAGTTGCCAGATAAGAACCCCGTCGTTCGCGACGAAATTCCTTACGCTTCCACTGAAATTGGAAGTTGATTTGGAAGTTGATTTGGAAGAAAAGGGTAGGTGTATCAGCACCTGCCCTTTTTCTTGGTTACGAGGAGAAATACCTTTTGAGGTGATGGGGCGCAAGAAAAAAGTTCGATGTCCGATGTAAGGGAGATTAAAATAGTTCCCAAAAATGTAACTTTTGTTTCGCCTGTGAACAAAGTGTGAGTAGATTGTGTGCGGGACATGCAAATCATCGGACTAGGCAAGATTGAGAAGTTCGTCCGCAAGCATGCCAATGCCCGTGCGTCTTTGATTTCCTGGCTACGGGTCGCTGAAGGTGCCGATTGGACCAGCCCGCAGGATGTGAAAAACAGACTGAGTTCGACTAAAATTCTTTCGGGTGACCTCCTCGTTTTTAAAATTGGCGGAAACAACTACCGCCTGGTGGTCCTCGCCCGCTATGAGAACGGAATCCTGCTGATTCAGAAAATAGGGACTCACGCGGAATACGACCGATGGAATCTCGATTAACCAGACCAAGAACATGAAAATCATCAAAAACACCAAAGACCACGAAGAGGCCCTCCTTCAACTGGAGGAGCTAATGCTTGCCAAGCCAGCACTGGGCTCGGACGACGATGAGAAACTCCAGCTCCTCGCCTTTCTGATCTCCGATTATGAAAAACGCACTGTCGTCCTGCCTGAGGCCTCGCCCGCCGAGGTGATTCGCTACGTAATGGAGGAACGCGGGCTGAAACAACAGGATCTTGTGCCTTACATCGGCCCCAAAAGCCGGGTGTCCGAAATACTTTCCGGTAAGCGTGAACTGACGCTTAAAATGATCCGCGCTTTGCACGGTGGCTTGGAAATCCCCTTCAGGGCTTTGGTTCAGGAACAAGAGTATGAGATGCCCGAGGAGATTTCTGTCGAGGATTTCCCGTTTAATGAGATGCACAAGGGGGGATACTTTCCGGGTGTGATCAACGAGAAGGTGATCGCGATCAAGGATCGGGCGGAAGAGCTTCTCCACGGCTTCTTCAGAGGGCGTGAAAACGATCCCATGCTGGCCTTCAATAGGCAAAGCAAAGGCAAGGCTGAGATTGATAGGTTCGCAGTCCACGCCTGGCGTTGCCGGGTGCTGGACAAGGCGAGGGAAGCGAAACGCGCAAACTACTCTCGCAACAGCCTTAATCAGGCGTTGTATTCCCAGTTGACGGCATTGAGTGCACTTGAGAAGGGGCCCCTGTTGGTTCGCGATAGGCTGGCGGCGGTGGGGATTGCGGTCGTTTACGAACCGCATCTGGCAAAGACGCGGTTGGACGGGGCGGCACTCTGGCATCCTGATGGATTTTCCGTCATCGCACTCACGCTGCGCTACGATAGGCTGGACAATTTCTGGTTCACCCTTTTCCACGAGCTCTGTCATGTGGCAGAGCATTTGAACGCGGAGAAGACCGGCTTTGCGGATACCGATATTGATTCTGCATCGGAAAAGGAAGTGGAGAGGGAGGCTGATAGCTTTGCGCTGGATCAATTCATCAAGCCCGAGGACTGGGAGGAGGTGAAACATCTGACTACTGCGAAAGAGATTCGCAAGGCGGCAAAGAGTCTTGCGATCAATCCGGCGATCTTGGCAGGTCGTTTGCGCAGGGACGCTCAGGATTATGGAAAACACAGGACACTGGTAGGACAGGGTGAAGTTCGCTATCAATTCGAGCTTCTTTAAATCCTTCTTGAAAGCGTCGCGACCCAGATCACGGCGACCCAGACCTTCAAGCGCGGGTTGCTCCAGCAGATGTTCGGGTAATAATTTCCCTAAAATCTTTACAATTGGGATGAAACGAGTAAAGAAAAGAAGGTTTTTCTTACATGCCGTGTCATTTAGGTAAGAAAATTTGCGATTTCTTTCCCCTTTTTAATTGATGGCAAGCCTTTCACCACTTCCTCTTCCTGAATTTTCCCTGCTAGATTCCGGGGCGATCTGGAAAGCTTTGTTGGCGGCACACCGGGATCTGGCGGAGCTGAAAGGGATCTGCGCGTCTCTGCCGAATTCGGAGATCCTCGCCGAGACGCTTGCGATTCAGGAGGCGAAGGACAGCTCGGAAATCGAGAACATCATCACCACCCATAATGAACTGTATGCCTCGCAGGTCGATGCTGCGGTGGGGATCGCGGCGAAAGAGGTGCAGCATTACCTTTCCGCGCTGAAGACCGGGGACCGTCTTGTCAGGGAGCAGGGATTGATCCGGCTGGACACGATTTTGGCGGTGCAGGCGGAGATCGAGCAGAATCAGGCGGGGCTGCGCAAAGTGCCCGGGACGGTCTTGAAAAACGAAGCGACGGGCGAAACCGTTTTCGAGCCACCACAGGACGGGACGGAGGTCGCTGCGCTGATGGGGAATCTGATCGACTTCATTCATGCGGACGATGGTCTCGATCCCTTGCTGCGGATGGCGATCGTGCATCACCAGTTCGAGAGCATCCATCCATTCTACGATGGGAACGGCCGCACGGGGCGTATCCTCAATATCCTGATACTGATCAGAGAAGATCTGCTGGAGCTGCCCATCCTTTACCTCAGCCGCTACCTCAACCAGACAAAACCCGACTATTACCGGCTGCTCCAGACCGTGCGCAGCGAGAAACGCTGGGAGGAATGGTGCGTTTACCTGCTGACGGGAATTTCCCGCGCCGCCCGCAGTGAGATCGGGGTCATCAAGGAGCTGCGTGAGCTGATGCAGGCGACGAAGAACCGGATCCGCACGGACTTGCCGAAACTCTACAGTCAGGATCTGCTCAATAACCTTTTCCGCTACCCCTATACGAAGATCGAATTTCTCGAAAGGGAGCTGGGGGTCTCGCGTCCAACGGCGACAAAGTATCTCGGACTTCTCGTGCAGGCGGGATTCCTCGAAAAACAGAAAATGGGGAGGACGAATTTTTTCATCAATCGCCCGCTGTTCCTCCTGTTGACGACAATCCGCCTTCCCGTTTCCTAACCGATGATGATTCAATCCGAACAAGTCCTAGAGGATGAATTCGTCGCCCAACTCATTGGCCTGGGCTATGCGAAGGGGGCGGTGACGGACGAGGCATTGATGCTGGCGAACCTGAAAGCACAGCTCGGGGCATTCAACGGACTGGAGCTGACGGACGGGGAATTTACCAAGGTGCTGCACCACCTGAACCGGAGTTCCGGGTTTTTCGCGAAGGTGAAGACCCTGCGGGACAGGATGAAGTTGGAGCGCGATGATGGATCACCTTTCTTAGTATATTTAACTAGAGGTTTTTCCAGTTCCTCGAAATAGATGGAGTCAATTTTTTGAATCTCTCGATTCCGTCGTTCTTGAAGTAATTTCAGATCAAAAGGAATTTCATCGGCGAAACTGGTGAACATGGATAAGGTGAATGCGAGCGGCGAGAGTCTTTTTCATTTTTTGGAATGATTGATCTTTCAAACGGTTGGTCATACCAACTCGTCTAAGAGGCTTTTGGATTTTTACGATTAACATCCGAATCGTCAAAAATATTTTGCCGTGCAGGTGGCGTTATTTGTTTTTGTCGGCGATACCGAGGCCGACGTGCTGGGCGATGCCTATGAATACCTCATCGGCCAGTTCGCCAGCGGAGCGGGCAAGAAGGCGGGCGAGTTGTCGGTCCTTAGCTGTGTGGGAGAATTTTGTCTCCGAAAAGAATGATGAGGGTGAGGGCGAAGAAGAGGACGGCGGTGGCGTATTTCACGGCGGCGGTGTGATTTTTCTGGAAGCGGACGAGGGCGTCACTGGTCATTCCACGATAGGCGAGAATAAAGATGATGACGAGAGGTAGGATGAAGGCGATGTTGTAGATCAAAAGGTAGAGCATGGCATCGGAGCGTCCTTGCTGGATTTGATAGATGATGGGTGCGTAGACCTGGCCGGTGCAGGCCAATTCGAGGAAGGAAATGACGATGCCGGTGATGACGGCTGCGATGACATAATTGCGGGCGCGGGCGCGCTTGCGGATGGCTCCACGGATTCGGTTTTTGAGAAAATCGGGGAGTTGCAAGGTCATGTCTTTAAGACTTCCCCGGCTGGCGCGAATGCCATCGCGAAGGCTGAGAACCGCGACGAGGAAGGCGAAGAAAGCGAAGACCCAGGTCATGATGACCCGCGCGATTTGGAAGCTTTCGAGGTCGACGAGTTTTTCAATGGCGGCGTGGAAGACGAGTCCGACGGAGAAGTAGGCGAGGAAGATCGCGAGGATGAAGGAAATGCCCACCATGAGGATTTCGCGGGGTGTTCTTTGGGCGATTTGGAGGTAGGAGAGGAAGAAGATGATGGTGGCGAAGGCGCAGGGATTGACCCCGTCGAGGAGTCCTCCAAAGATCACGATGGCGAGAGTGACGTTGGAGAATGACTCGTCAATTTTCTCCTTGGCTTGCTCGATTTCGACTTCGTCAAAATCGGCCCAGGTCGGGTCGTCCTTCATCTCCATGGTGGATCGGAGGAGGTCGGAGAGTTGCTCCGGTTGGACGTTTGGAGAGACGGCGGCGCCGGCCTGGGTGAAGAAGGAGGGGGTCTTGCCCACGCCGGAAACCTTCAGGCGGTCACAGAGGGCTTGATTCACGAGCAGGCCTTTTTGTTCGATGATATTGAGCCGCTCGATGGTGAGGAGGGGGAAATTTTGTTTGAGGTTGGCGAGGTTGTTTTCGGCTTTTTCACACTCCCGGCATCCGGGTTTGTAGAAGGCGATGACTTTGAGGTTGGTTCGTTGGCGTGCGAGTTCTTCCGGGGTTGCTACTCCTGCAAGTTGTTGCGGGCCTTCGCTCGCGGCGGCCGATTTGGCGAGAGCCTCGAAGGAGCTGAAAGAGGATCCGTCCTCGTCGGAGGCAAAGTGTTTGAGAATGGCCGGGATCTTACTCCGGGAGATTTCCTTCATCGTGGTGAAGGCGAGAAGGGGCCGCATGGCGGTGCCCATGCTCTGGAAGTTTCTCTCGAGATGGTTGGCGAGGCGATCGCCGACCCGGGCGTCTTCGGGTTGCCCGCCAATGAGGTTGAGGAAGGCCTTGAGGTCGATTTCCTCGCGGTGGCTCATGAGGGAGAACCAACTTTCAAAACGGACCCGGGAATCGGTGTCTTTTTCGGCCATGGTGCGGAGGATTTTCCCGGCCTCCCGCGGGAGGCGTTTTCGACTGGATTCAGAAGATGCGGAATCGGACCTGGTATGGAGATCGCTAAATTTGTGGACCCAGTTGCGGCTCTCGTTGCCGAGGGTCATGGGGAGAGCGACCCTGACCTGGGGAGAGGGATCTTGTAAAAGTTGCTCCATGTTTTCGAGGACCCAGGGGATGCGGGCGGTGCAAAGGGAGTGCCATGCGGCGCGCCGCAACCATTGGTTTTTCGAACGGGTGTAGCGGGTCACGGCAAGGTCATCACTCTCGCGGAGATGATTTTTGAGGAGGATGAGAGCGAGGATTTTATTATCATCGCGTGCCTCCGAGGTGAGGAGATTCCGGGACCATGCGAGGATGTTTTTGGAAGCTCCGGAGCGGTTCACGGATGACTCGAGACCGTAGCCGTAAGCTTCATGGGCGGCCATTTTGGTCCCTTCGAGGGTGAGTTGTTCCAAGGCCCGGGTGGCGAGGTCGGGCATGTTGGAACTTCCAAAAGCGGCGTAGGCTGCATCGGAGCGGACCTCCGGGAGTTCGTCCTGCATCAAGCGAATGAGAAGAGGGGTGGCGTTTTTGTGTTGGGGTGAGTAAAGGTTGTCAGCGACGGCTGCCCGTTGACTTGTGGAGAGTTTTTCGAAATTGGTGAGGAGCACGGCGAGTCCATCGCCATCGTCGGCGCGGGCCAGGATGAAGGCGGCGCGGTAAGCGTTTTCGGGATGGGCGTCCCAATTGGAAGCGATGCCGGCGAGAATTGTTTGGAGGCCGCTCTTGCCACCGGTGGCGGTTGCTTCTGCGGAGGGCTTGGCCTGGGCGGGTTCTGCGCTTTCGGACGTTGCGGGCTTCAGGAAAGCGTCGTAAAGCGAATCGAGCGTGGTGGGCTCGGAGGGCGGGAGAATCATGCGGGAGGAGCTGAAGGAGCTTCGGGGCGAGGGAAAGCGGAGCGAATTGAGCACGGCGGTGACTTTTTCTTCGACGCCTGATTGGAGTGCTTCGCTGAGGTGGTTGGCGACGAATTCGTGTTCAACATTATCGGAGTCACTTCCGAGGGCCCGCAGGGCGGTGCATGAAACGTCGAGATTTTCGTGAGTGGCGTAGCGCGCCACTTTCCGGAGGAAGGGTTCTTCGTCGGAGCTGAGACCCTTGATCGCGGCGATGAGGGCATCGGGCGGTCGGGTATCGAGATGAGCGATGAGTCGGTCGGGAAGGATTGTTTCCAAACTGGTGAAGGCGGCGGTGACCGAACCAATCATGTCATCGTCCTTCAGAAAAAGTTCCTCGAGAGCTTCGGTCGCGGAGGTGAGATCGAGGGCGACGACGGATTCGATGGCGTTTGCGCGAACGAAGGAATCATCGTCACCGAGGAGGGCGATCACTTCATTTTCGGCAGCGTGGGCCTGGGTTTTGCTGACGAATTCGAGGGCGGCTGTTCGGATCCGCCAGCGGGGATCGGTGAGGAGTTTGATCACCTTTTGGGTGACTTCGTTGGTTTCCTTGGCAGGGGGCGTTGAACGGCGGGAGCCGGAAACAATGTAGGAGTCGCTTCCTCCCCAAAGTTTGGTGGCGGTTTCGAGGGCAGAAACGACCATGTCTTCGTTTTCGTGATCGAGGTAATGGAGGGCGATGTCCTTGGCTTCTTCGCCACCGATTTCGCGCAGGCGGCGCATGGCGGCATGGATGACGTTGGTGTCTTTCTCTGTTTTGAGCGAGGGTGCGACGAGGGGCACGGTTTGGGACCCGCCCAGTGAGAGGATGGTGTCGATGGCGGTTTCGCGAACGAGGGCATCATGGGAGTCGATGAAATCACGAACGATGGGGATGGCGAGAAAGCCGGTTTGTTTGAGTCCGGAGAGGGCGGCGAGTTGTTGGTCGCGATTTCCGCGGGTGAGATCGCGGGCGGCGATGGCGGCTGTCTTTGGAGAAGTTCGGTTGATGACGAGCTGGTATTGCGCCTCCTTGAGACTGACGAGGCTGTTGGTGGGAAGTCCTGGGTTGTTGACGATGAATTGTTGGACGGCAGCGACGGCGTCCATGCTGTGAGGGTCAAGCATACGGATGGCGCGGCGCTTTCGTTCGGCATTGCCGGAGATGATGTCGCGCAGATAGGTCTGCATCTGTTCGCCGGTGAGGATGAGGCCGGTCGAGCTGATGTCGCCTGTCAAGCCGGCCCAGTCCTGCCAGGCGTTGAGGCTGCCGGAGTTGGGATGACCGGGTTTGGTTTCGCCGGTGGAGGGAGCGGACCAGGGGTCGAACTCGAAGCTGCTTCCGGCGGCCTGCTCGAGGAGTTCGAGGGAGCCGAGGCGGACGGCGAGTTGCGGGTGATTGAGGAGATCGACGAGTTCCTTGCGAGGGTATTCCTCCCGCTCGGCGAGGGCCCTGCGCAGGCCCTCGCGGGTGACGGGGTCGTTGAGTTGACTGACGGCCCAGAGCCAGTCATTTGAAATTTCCTTCGAATTTGAGATGCGATCCAGCCCTTCGGGATCGGAGTTCTGCGCCGAGGCCAACGCCGCAGAGAATGCGAAGAGGGAGGCCAGGGTGATTGCGCGGAGAGCCGGGACGAACGTCATGGAGAGCAGGGGTTAGTGGAGGAGGGCGTAGGCGAAGATGTTTGCGTTAACTCGGACCGAGTTAGAGATTTCGTTACCCCCTCAACAACAGCAACCTTCGGTATTTGAGGTGTCGTTGAGTCCATCGGAGGCGAAGGCGACGACCATTTTGCCGTTGTGCGAGATGCCTTGAAGCTTTCCTTCGCCACCGTGGCTGAGGGGGAGTTTTTTGATCGTGCTGATGGTGTCGAAGATGGCGTGATCCATGGGGATATCGACGAGGGCGTCCTTGCCGAAGATGCGCTTGATCTCGCGAACGAATGCGGTGGTCCAGGCTTTGTTGGAGCATCCGGGAGAGGCGAGCATGAAGCCGCCGTTCTCGAGGTATTTTTTGAGATGGATACGCTCTTTGGCGGTGAGGTTAAAGTCGTCTTCTCCGGTCATGATGACGAAGGGAAATTTGAACAATTCGTCACCTGCGAGCTTTACGGGCTTGAAGCGGCGCTCGGTCTTGATGGTGGTTTTTTGTTGGACGAGGCTGAGGAACTCATCGCTGAAACAGCGGGAGGTTTTGGTGCTGGCGTAGATGAGGTTGCCGCATTCCACGGAGCCTTCCTTGGCGACAAGGGGGGTCCCCGGGGTTAAGGAAAGTGCGATTAGGAGGAGGAGTTTTTTCATGGGTTTTATTGGTTGGATTCTGGATGGGGAGATTCGGCGGAGGTGCTGAAGTAGCGTTTTACGGCGTCGCGATATTTCGCGGGGACTTGGTCGGGGACGATGCCTTGGTTGAGATTTTCCCGAAAGATTTCTGGCTGCACGGTGCTGGAGGGAAGGGGGGCGGTTCCTGCGCCGGACTTGCCTTGGGTCGGCTTGAGGCTGCTGCCGTTGGCTGAGTTGGGTTCGGAGGCTGAGAAGGTGAGGCGGTTGGGTCCGTATGCCGGGATGGCGGCGTCGTTCCCGGCGACGGAGTAACCGTCTTGGCCACCGCCGCCGCTTCCGCCGCCGATTCCGCTATTTCCGCCCGTCCCTTCGCCGCTTCCGGCGCGGGCCATGAGGGCGTCCAACATTTGTTGCATGGTTGAGGCCATGGTTGAGGCCATATCCTGCTTCACACGGAAGGCTGGCGGGCTTTGCCCTTGGCAAGCTTGTCAGAAACCGTTGTCGGGATCCTCGATCAGGCGTTCCATTAATTGGAGGGCCAGTTGGGCTCTGCGAAGGGCTTCTCCGGATTGCCCGTTGCGAGCGGCGGCGGATGCGGCGTCCATGGGGTCGGGGATGTTCAAGGTGGCGAGGTTTTCGAGAAATTCGGCGACGTCTGCTTTCATTTGAGCGGCCTCCCCGGGAAGGGCGGCGGCGCGGCGTGCAAGTTCTTCGGCGAGCTTGTTGAGGGCGTCGCGATTTTTTTCCTGCACTCGGGCGAGTCCGGGAAGGCGGTTGGTGCTGGCGGTGTTTCCGGCGGCGACTTCTTTGGCGACTTCCTGAAGTCTCTGGACGATGGACTTCTGGTCATTGACGAGGCGGCGATAGGCGGCGGCCATTTCGAGGACGTCGCCCATTTTTTTGACAAGTTCGGCGTCCAGTTGGATCTGGTTCGCTTGTTGGGCTGCTCCTCCGAGGCGCTCTTGCATTTTTTCGATGGCGGTTTGTCTTTCGGCGGGGTCGGCGGGGAGTTGTTGGAGATCGGCCATGTTTTGTTGGAGGGCATCTGCGGCGGCTTTGGCGGATTCTTGAAGGCGTCCTTCGAGGTCGAAGGCTTGAAAGTCAGCGCCGATTTTTTTGGCCAATTCCTTGGAACGGGCGTGGGCTTCCCCGGCTTTTTTGCGGGCCGCTTCGCGCTCTTCCGGTGTTTTGGCATTTTCCAAGGCGTCGAGGGCTTCCCGGCTTTCGCGGATTGCCTCGGCGAGGGCTTGGTATCGGGCGGTGAAATTTTTAAGTTGGAATTGGTTGCGGATGCGCTGGGCGTAGTCTTCCTCGCTGATGATTTGAACGCGGACGACATCCGAGACGCCGACGCCGAGAAGGGAGGGATTGCGGTCGGCTGCCTCGAGGTAGAATTCCAGGGTCTGGCCGGACTCGACGCCGAGTTCCGAGAGTTCGAGGGGAGAGTTGAAATGGTATTCCTTGCTGGAAAGGCCCTCTGCGAGCGGCCGGTCGCGGTCGCGGAAACCGACGAGGGTGCGGGTGAGCGAGACCTTGGCGAGGCCGTAGTCGTCTTCGATGTCGCCATTCATCGGAATAGTGCTGCGAGGAGTGGCGAGGACCATGGCTTGGGGTTCGGAAATGCTGGCGACAGGGGCCTGGTCGGGGATGGTTTTCAAGGTGAGTTCGAGCGGTTTCCCGGCGGGAGTGTAGCGGATGTCCTTGATGAGAGCGGAGACTTTGGCGGAGCGGTGGGCGGTCCAGGTGAAGCTGGCTTCCTGGTTTCCTGAAATCTCGGCTTGGATTTCGGAGATGGGATTGTTGGTGCCTTGGTCCATGGCCTCGAGGGTGAGGGTGCCGCCGATGAGGGGGCGGTTGCTTTGAATCTTGAGGTTGATGAGGGAGCCTTCGAGGGCTTTGATTTCACCGGCTTCGAGTGGGTAGTGGGTGGCGGGCTGTCCGGTATAGGCGGGCGGGGTGATGAGGATGCGGGCTCCCGAGATCCGGGGTTGGAAAAGGACATCGAGTTGATGCCAGTCGCTACGGGCGCGTCCGGAGGCGAAGGCGAATTCAAGAGGGGTGAGGGCGTTCTCAAATTTGCGGGCGTATTTTCCGGCGGTTTCGCGAAAGGTGGTGGCTTCCTCGATGATTCCGGTGGCGGGGTCCCGAATGAGGCAGAGGACATCGTCGAGGATTTCGGCGCCGGTGATTTCGACATGGACGGTGGCTTCGCCCTGGTAAATCGCGGAGGGGGAATCCGGGGTGACTTTGAATCTGAGCGGGCTGTAGGGAGGGAGGTCGAGGTGAGGCGAGAAGAGGCGTTGGGAGACGACTTGAAAGGGTTCAGGTGCGAGGGCATTGAGGGCGAAGATGCCTGCGGTGATGGCGAGGCAAATGGTGACTCCGATGGCGAGGGCTTTGGCGGGGATGTTCGAGAGGAGGGGGACTTTTGAAAGTCGCTCGCTGGCTTCTTGTAGTGAGCGATCAAGGTGGAATTGCTCCATGTCGGTCTCGGCGTTTTTTTGCGAAAGGTAGGTAGCCGAGAGAGAGCTTCGGCGGTCGTCACCCAGGGACTGGTCGGCAAGACTGGCGGTGTTGGTGGCAGGGGTGCGGATGATACGGATGCCGGTGATGACGGCAATCAGGGTGAGGGTGGTCCCGAGGGCGAGGATCGCGCTGACGCGGGACCTTGAACCCAGGGCGAAATGGTAGTCGGCCAATCCGAGGGCGAGCATGGTGAGGGCGTAAAGCGCGGCAAGGACCAAGGTCAGGACGAGGAGCTTGCCGAGGCGGCGGCGGCGGTGAAGCCGGGTGAGGATTTCATGGAAGGAACTCATTGGGGGCGAGGGGGATTAGATTAAACCATTACGGCGACGGAGGAACCATTCAGCTGCGAGGAGGGCAATGAGAAGGGGCGGGATGAACCAGCGCATCCAGGAGGACTCCCAGTAGACGCCGCGGTCACGGGCTTCGGGTGCTACGGGCTGGATGGTTTCTGCGAGGAAATTTGGGAGGGTGTCGGCGGTGATGATACGGCCGCCGGTGGCGTTGGTGAAGCGGTCGAGGAATCCGGGGTCGGCGCTGAGTTCGTCCATTTCGGAGGGCGGTTCACTGACGTTGAGCGAGGCTTCGGGGAGGGATTGTTTCTTTTCGGTGAGGAGGCGGAGGCTGTATGCGCCGGGAGTTTCGGGGGTGAAACTTGCGGACCATTTCTGGGTGCCATCGGGAGTGGGCATCTCACCGGGAGAGAGAATGAGGGGTTGGTCGAGGGTTGGGGAAGTGATTTCGATGGAGGGTGTATTGACGGGGTCCTTGCCACGATAGGCCATGCGAATGGCGACGGGAGTTCTTGGTTGGACCGAGGAGGACGAGAGGTTGAGTGAGTAGTCCTGGCCGGGGAGGAATTCGGAATATGAGAGCATCCAGTAGATGAGCTGGATCCAATATTCCTGATACATGTTGCCGAGTTCGCGGGCATCGGGGTAGAAATCCCATTTCCAAAGCCCATCGGCATTGACCAATCCGGTGACGCCTTGGCCGTATCGCCGGACCATGAGGAGGGGGAATTGTCCGCTGGCACTTTCCGAGGCACGGCCGTGGGCAAGGACGCGGGTGAAGGGTTTGACGATGTCGATGAGGTGGGCGTCCTTGAGTTTTGGGAGTCCGCTCCAAATTGCCGAGTCGGGAGCGGGGAGGGCTTGGCCGAAGAGTCCTGCGGCCTGGCCATCGGCGGAGGGTTTCATTTGGAATTCGCCGGTGAGGCCGGTGGCCCAATCGACCGGCTCGAGGGGTTCGAGGCCGGGGACTGTTCCATTGTAGGGTTTGGAGCGGGCGAAGAGAACGGCACCTCCCTGGTCCTTTACGAAGGCTCTGAGGTGCGCGGCGCGATTGTCGTTGATGAAGTGTTCGGCATTTTTCCCAAAGACAATGAGGTCGTAGGATTTCAGTTCGGTGGCGTTGTCGGGAAAGGCCTCGGCACCGGACTGGTGGGGTCTGGATTCTCCGGAATCGACGCGGAACCAGCGGGTGTCGCTGAGGCGGTGGACGGAGTGGACGTCCATGTATTCCTGTTGACGGAGGAGTTGGGCGAGGAACTTGGAGTCCCAGTAGGGAGCGCCTTCGGCGAGGAAGATACGGGCTTTGTTTTGGAGGACGCGGATGTAGAGAGAGGAGAAATTGTTCGAAGTGCGGGTTTCTTCGGAGTGGGCCGTGACGCGGACGGTCCAGTTGGTGGACGTTTCGGGAGCCTCGATGGAAAGGGTGTGCAAGGAGACTTCATCGGGAGGAAGGGTGACCTCGGTGGTGGCGAGTTGTTCGCCGGTGGCTGAGAGGACTTCGATGTCTTGCGTTGATTTTTCGAGATTCTTCGAGGCGATGGCGACGGTGACCTGGACCAGCTGGGTGGGGAAGACGGTGATGGTGCGGCGCGGGAGGTTGAGGGCGAGGTCGCGGGTGGCGTGTTCGCCACCGATGGGCAGGGCGTAGAAGGGAACTCCGAGGGCCCGGGCACGGAGGGTGAAGTCAGAGTCGCGCGGGGTGGTGGTTTGGCGTCCGTCGCTGAGGATGACGACGCCGGCGAGGGACTGACCTTGGGCGCTGAGTTGAGTGAGGAGTTGGTCGGAAGCGGTTGCGAGGTCGCTGGTGCGGCCTTCGGCGTTGAGGGGGGTGAGGGTGTCATGTTCGACGAGGTCATCGCCGAAGCTGAAGATGCGGGTTTCGAAGCCTTGGTCGGAGGAGTGCTTGGCGATGGAGCGGGCGTACCCCCCCGGCGGCGGCGGTGCGCATGCCGTCTCCTTCTTCACCCATTGGAATGGACATTGAGCGGGAGTCATCGATGAGGCAGACCCAGAGTTTTTTGGCTTCGTCCTCGAGGGCTTTCCATTTGCCGGGATTGAGGAGGAAGAGGGCAAGGGCGAGGAGGGAGAGGGAGCGGAGGCTGGTGAGAAGGCGGCGCAGTGTGGGCGAGGCGGCATCGGACGAGCGCCATGAGAGCCAGGTCCCCACCGCGACGACGGCGAGGAGAAGAGGGATGAGAAATGGCAATGGCAGGACGGGGTTCATGCGGCGGGAGCGGTGCTTTTCGAGCCGGCAGGTTTGGGTTTCCAGAGGGTGACGAGAGATTCGACGAGGAGAAAGGCGAGGGCGGCCGCGATGAGCCAATGCCAGAGCGGGATGCCATCGCCCAGGGCGGCGCGGCGAAGGAGCTTGGAGGCATCGATGACTTCGCCCCCGCTGATGAGATCGGGATTGGCAAGGCGGAGGTCGGACTCGGTGGGTGGGAAGTTGACGGCTTGTTGATGGACGATGGCGTTGCTCATTTTCCAGTGGTAGATGCCGGGGGCGGCGGGAGTTTTTGAGAGCAGACGGGGACCGTCCCGGGTCATGATCAATTCGGTTTCAAGAGGGGTGCCGGGAGTGGTTTCGAGGGTGAGTGATTCGGGCGAGAGGCCGCCCCTGGGAAGCCAGGCGATTTGGCTGCCGGGAAGGATTTCGAGTTGGTCGGCGGTGCCATTGGCACGGGAGCTGAGGAGAAGTTCGGCGGTGAAGGGGACAAAGGCGCTCTGGGCGGGCCAAGTGGTTTCTTCCGGGTTGAGGGGGAGATTCCAGAGAAAGCGGGGGGCGGCAGCGCCGGTGGCGGAGGTGGCGAGGAGGGCGGGGGTGCCATCGTGGTAGTCGAGGAAGTGAGTGAGGCCGGGGACTTGAGGAAGGGCGAAGCGGGTTTTGAACAGGCCGGCGGCGGGGCTTCCGAATTCACCGGATGAGAAGAGCGCGAAGGCGGGGGCGTCGGGGTCGGACTTGGTTGAGATTCGCGCCCGCCAACCTTCGCCGTCATTTTGGGCGGGTGCGATTTGACTGGAGGGATCGCTGAGGTTGAGATCGAAGAGTTGATTGAGCGCGTTGATGGTGAGTCCGAGGGAGGGCTTGGCGAAGATGGTCGTGCCGGAGGCGGCGAGGTTTTCAAGGGCTTCGATTTCCTGGCCCTTCCACTGGTGAACGAAGAGGTAGTCGCAGCTTCCCGCGACGGGGATGCTCGCGGAGGTGCGGTGTTCCAGCCAGTCGAGGGAGGCGGCGAGGCGGCCGAGGGCGGCGGCTTCGGGCGAGTCTTGTGGAGAGAGGGAAACCAACTGCAGGGAGTCTCTTACCTGCACGATGGTGTGGCGGGAGTCATCGCCTGGGAAGCTGTCACCGGCGATGCGGGCGGTCATGGGAACGAGTCCGGCATCTGAGAAGCGTGTTTGAAAATTGCTCTCGGCTTCACCCCAGGCGGGGATGTTGATTTCGGTGGATTGCCGTGAGCCGCCTGATTCGAGGAAAAGGGTGGTGCGGCGGGGGGTGGCGGAGAAGTTTTTGACGCGGACGGTGACGGTGATGTCCTGGCCGATGACGGGTTCGGCAGGGCTCGCGAAGAGGGATTGGAGAGAGAGATTTTCGAGAGCGGATTCGCCGATTTGCACTTTGACGAGATCGATTCCTTTGGGAGTTTTGATTTTGAATTCCTCCCAGGCGGAGCTTTGGAAATCGGAGATGATGACGATTTCGCGGCGACCTTTGATGAGTTCGAGTTGGGAGACGGCGGTTTGAAGGGCGGAGGCGACGGAGGCTGTTTCGTGGCTGACTTCGGCACGGGTCAGAAGGTCGCGCAGGTAGTCGAGGTTTGGTCCTGGTTGGGGGAAGATGCCATCGGGGAGGGCATCCATCCAGATGATGTTGGCCTCGTCACTGGTGGAGGATTTGAGAAGTTCTCCGGCCTTTTGGCAGGCGAGGGAAAAGCGGTCGGTATTGCCATCTTTCGCAGCCATGGAAGCGGAGCGGTCGATGATGAAGATGGTGGTTTTTCCGCCGACCTTGATTTCGCCTTTGCTGGTGAGGAGGGGTTGGAGAAAGGCGAAGAGGAGTGCGAGGACGGCGAGGGTGCGGAGGAGAAGAACAAGCCAGTCTTGCGGCTTTTTCATGCGAGCGGTTTTCTTGATGATTCGCTGGAGGAATTCCGTGTTTGAGAAGCGGTATTTTTGTGGATTGCTCCGGGCAAAAAGGTGCACGAGGATCGGGACCGCGCCGAGAGCGAGGAGCCAGAGCCAGGATGAGTTCGCGAGGAGGAATTGCATTGCAGATCAGGCGAGGCGATCAAAGAGGTGGAACCAATTTTGATTGGTGAGGGCGAGCGAGTAATCGACTTGCCGTCCGGCAGCGAGGCGGCGGAGGGATTGAATGTGGCCTTGGATTTCTGACTTCCAGGCTTCGCGAAGAGACGCGGTGTGGACGACGAGGCGGTGGTCGGTTTCCATGTCAATGAAGCGTGCGAGTCCGCGGTCCGGAAGGGTCATCTCAGCGGGATCAAGAACGTGGAAAAGGTGGACGCGAAAGCCCCGGTGGAGGTAGGGGTTCAGGGCTTTGAAAATGGCTTCGGGGTCGTCGAAGAAGTCGGAGAGAACGACGAGGGTGCCTTTTCTTTTGATGAGGGGGTGGGCGCGGTGGAGGGCTTCGGCGAGCGAGGTTTTTTCACCCGCGTGATTATTTTCCAATGCGGTGAGGATTTTGTGAAGGTGGCGTCGGGTGGAGCCGGGTTCGAAGAATTGGCGAATTTTGTCATCGAAAAGCTGGAGGGAGACGCGGTCGTTTTTGGAGACGACGAGCCAGCTGAGACAGGCGGCGAAGAAGGAGGCGTATTCGAGTTTGGTGATGGGGCCTTCCTCTTGAAACCCCATGGACGCGGAGCTATCGAGGAAAATGTGGCATTCCATGTTGGTCTCCTGCTCGAAGGTCTTGAGGTAGTGGCGGTCGGTGCGTGCGTAGACGCGCCAATCGACAAGGGCGGGATCGTCGCCGGGAACGTATTGACGATATTCTGCGAATTCGATCGAGGCACCGCGTTCTTTCGAGCGGTGGCGACCCGACAGGAATCCTTCCACGAGGGCTTTGACGCCAAACTCGTAGTTGCTCAAACGCCGGACATCTTCCGGGCGAATGTATTTGTAGGTAGATCCTGCCATCGCCTTTTAGTCGATGAGAAGTTTGGCGATGATGTCGTTGATAGTGATGCCTTCTCCGGTGGCGTTGTAATTTGGAATGATACGATGGCGGAGGACGGGGAGGGCGATCTCCCGGACTTCTTCTTCCGAGGCCGCGCTGCGGCCACGGAGGAGGGCCAGAGCACGGGCGGCGCGTGCCATGCATTGGGAGGCGCGGGGGCCGGCTCCGTATTCGACGTAGTCGTTGACGAAGGAGGTCGCGCCTTTGGTGTTGGGCCGGGAGCGATGGGTGATTTTGAGGATATATTTGACGACGTTGTCCGGGAGGGGGACGTCGTGGGTGGCGTCTTGCAGGGCGAGGACGCCGGCGGCATCGAGGATGGTATCTGCTTGATCGACCTTGCGGCCGGTGGTGCGGTGAACGATTTCCTCTTCCTCTTCGATGGAGGGGTAGTCGATGTGGAGATTGAAGAAGAAGCGGTCGAGCTGGGCCTCGGGCAGGGGGTAGGTGCCCTCCTGCTCGATGGGGTTCTGGGTCGCGAAGACGATGAAGGGTTCCTCGAGTTTTCGGGTTTCTCCGGAGACGGTGACTTGTTTCTCTTGCATTGCTTCGAGAAGGGCGGCTTGGGTTTTGGGAGGAGTCCGGTTGATCTCGTCGGCGAGGAGGAGGTTGGTAAAGATGGGGCCGGGGACGAATTTGAAGTCGCGACCTCCGGAGGCATCTGTTTGGAGAATTTCGGAGCCGACGATATCGGTGGGCATGAGATCGGGGGTGAACTGGATGCGCTGGAACTTGAGGCCCAGGATGTGGCCGAGAGTTGAGACGAGGAGGGTCTTGGCAAGTCCGGGAACTCCGGTGAGGAGGCAGTGGCCTTTGCAGAGAAGGGAGACGAGCATTTCCTCGACGATGCGATCCTGACCTACGATGACGCGAGCGGTTTGCTGGCGAATCCGGGCAATTTCATCTTGCAGCTGTTCCCACTGCTCGGCGGGAGGGGCGGAGGGCTGCGGGGGAGTTTCGGTATTCATGGATGATTGGGATTTGGGATGTGATTATTCGGTGTCCTCTTCGTCGCCTTCGTCCTCTTGGTGACTGGACTGATAGCCTTCGAAGGTTTCGGTAGCGAGGGCGAAGCCGGATTGGCTCGTGCGGTATTGGTCTTCACTACCGGATGGTTCGAAGAGGGGGAGCGCTTGCCTGAGAAGGTCGTCAAAAGTGGTTTTGTCTCTCGCCGGGTTCTCGGATGGAAGGAAGCGGGTGGCGTTGAGGGGTGCCTGGCTTTCGCGATCGATTCCGAAGGTGAGGAGGGATTCAAGGCGGGGGGCTTTTTCACCATCGAGCTTGGCGAGTTCATCGGGAATTTGGTTTTCGAGCCATCCCACGGAGGTTTTGGTGCTCCATGCCATGATTCGGGGACCCCGCAGTGAACCGCCGGAAGGTTGGAAGATCAAGACCAAGCCGGCTTCGTGTTTCGACAGGGTTTCGAAGGTTTTGGCGACCATCTCGTTCGAGAGTTCCTGCCCGATGACCACGGCTTCGATTTGGTCACGAAGGTCTGCGGGGATGTCGAAACCGCGGTCCCATTGGATGGTCTGGCACACCTTGGCGAGGGCGGCGATTGTCGCGGGGACGTCTGCGAGCGAGGCGAGGAGTTCGTCGAGAGCGAGGCGTTCGGCGAGGTTGAGGGATTTCCGGTAAGGGATGATTTCGTGAGTGGGGAGTTCCCTGACCTTGGCGAGGAGGGCGTCTTGACGGTCCTTGGGAACGATTCGGGCCTGTGGAATGACGGGAGCTTGTCCGGACTGTGCAAAGCGGTTGATTTGATCGAGGTTGAGTGCCCAGATCTCCTCGGCCGAGGCCACTTCCGAGACGGATCGGAGGAGCTGGTTGGCCTCGGGGAAGTGGATGCCCATCATGACGACGGCGGCGTAGTGAGCTTCGCTGGGAGGAAAGCGATAGTTCGCCAATTGCTTGGCGGGAAGGGTGAGCGTTTCGTTGCGCCCCAAAAATGTCTGCCAGGTTTTGAGGTGGGTGGAGGCAAGATTTCGAACGTTTTTCTGATGGTCGGTGAGGGTCTCGCTTTCGGGGTCCAATTCGCTGGCATCCCGGGTTTCGCGGTCGATCCAGTTTTGGAGGTTTGCGAGGCCGAGGAGGCGCTCGTTGGGATTTTCAAGTGAGCTGATGAAGGTGAGGAGGGTGTCGAATTGTTGCAGATATGCGCCCTCACCGATGGCGACGGCGAGGAGGGGGAAGCCTTGCTCGGCGGTGCGTTTGCCGCTGGAAATTTCCGCCATGAGTTTTTCGGGAGAGACGTCATCGACAAGGATGGCGAGGCTTGAGGTGGTTTGTTGGAAGTATTGTTCAATTTGATCGCTGTTCCCTTGTTCGCTGAAGCGGGTGTCGAATTCCTCGCGGAGCTTGGCGACGAAGGTGTCGTGGAACTCACGACCCTTGTTGCGTCTGCGTTTGAGGTATTTTTTGACGAGCTCGATCTCTTGCATGAGCGAGTCGGACTGGAGGATATAGGATTCGATGGCGGGGAAGGCTTTTTCGTCGTTACTTTCCAGGATCGCTTGCAAGGCGATGGATTCCTGTTCTTCGTCGCCTTTTTCGAGAAAGAGAATGGCAATTTCAGCGAGGGGCTTGTCTTTGTTGGTGAGCCACCAATCGTAGGCGAGGAGTTGGAGTTCTTCCGGGGAGAACGCGGACCAATCGGTGTTTCCTGCGGGGAGAGTTTGCTGGATGATGCTGCGGGCGATTTCTCCGCGGGTGGAGGGGCGTGCCATCCTTTGGTAAGCGGCTTGTTCGAGATCGAGTTCATTCCGTCCGGAATTGCCGAAATCCATGGAGTATTCCCGGTATCTTGATTGCGGGCCGTAAAAGGGGGCGGGAATGAGCGTGGGGTCGGCTGAGGCCGCGATGAGAGTGGGAAAGGCGGCCAGACCGTCCTTCACGATGGATGACATCAAGGGATCGACCTCGAGGTTGTCGCCGTAGTCAGTTTCGAGTTTGTTTTCGGGATTGAAGATCCAGCAGGTGGGGGCGGTGGCGGTGATTCCGCTGGCGGGGTCTTCGGGCGAGAGGATTTGCTCAAGGGCTTGTGTGATGTTGGGATTCAGTGGCTGGCCTTTAAACGGGACGAGATTTTTTTTGCCGGTCCGGACGTGGGAGACGACCTGATGGATGAGGATTTTCAGGCCCGGTTGGTCGGCCCAGCCGCGCGGGTATTTGGTACTCAGGGTGCGGATTCCCTTGAGGAAGGCTTCCCAATCCTGGTTTTCGTAGAGGTTGTCGAGGAGGGTGTGGTATTCCGCCGAGGCGAGTTGCCCAACGATATGATCGATGACTTTGAAGGGGTAGGGGGCTTTGCTGAGAATGTAGTCGGCGAGTTTGTTTCCTTCCCCGGTGTGCCCGGCTTGGTGGAGGTGGCAGGCCATCATGAGAAGATCGCCAAGGGAGGAAACTGCGGACAAGTCATAGGACCAGCGTTCGCGGTCAAAGAGGATGGCGAGTGATTCGTCGGTTTCGAATTGCGCTAAAATTTTGGTCACCTCCTCGGCGGGATCGACTTCAGTCCACTCGGCTTTGCGGAGGCCGTTGCGGGTTTTGTCATCGTCTCCGGCAAAGAGTCGCACGATGAGGTTTCGTTTTTCCATGGAAGCGACTTTCGCTACGAGGGAACCTCGGTGAATGACCTCGCGGGCGGGAGACTGGGGATCTTTCGCGGGGAGGAGCCAGGCATTTCCGCTGCGGTTGATCTCGAAGCGTTCGTAGGATTGCTGGCTCCCTTCGCGATCTCGTTCGGACGTCGCAAATTCAAGCTGGATATAGGTGGCTCCCCGGGCGTCAGGGAAGCCCAAGGCGATGAGCTTTTGGAAAGCCGGCGCGTAGTCGGCGCCGCCGTTGATCGTTTCGGCGGAAGAGTTGCCCTCTTGGACCGCAGTCGTCGGCGAGAGGGTCGCGGAGGGTTCCTGAGCGTGCAACACGAACGAGGAAAAAATTGCCCGGAATGTCGCCGAAAATGTCCAGGACCCAAGTCGGCTGAAGATAGACCAATGCACGGGGGGATTACATAATAGAAGTGCTTGATTACAAGTTGTAAATCTATATTTTTTATTAGTGAGATTTGTGCGCGGCGCACCCGGCGCACCCGGCGCACCCGGCGCACCCGGCGGAATGGCTCGGTGAGGGAGTGGGGGAGTTTCTCAAGAATGCCCCGTTTTTCGGGGTCGGAGTGAGGGGAGGACGTTTGGTGCGACGGGCCATGGCGGATGGTTGACCGATCCGATTTGGGCCGGATTGGATAAGTCCGGCAGACCGCGAGGGCACCGCTTTTGAAGTGTTCCGGGAACGCCGAAGGGCTGAAAGGAAATACCCTGCCCTCCAATGCCGGAGGGGGCAGGGTGCGGAATGGCAGGTCGCTTCAATCCCGATCCTTTACGCGCATGCAATCATGGTTCCAGGACTTCCTCGACACGGTAGAAGAGAACATCTTCAGGGGGATCAATTTCCATGGTGTTCGTTCCTGTGCCGGAAGGTGCGATGCCACCTTCGACAAGGGTCCAAGTGGGGGGAGCACCGGTGAGGCCGGGGTTGCTCCGGAGGTTGTAGACTCTGCCCTCCCGGGTTGGCCAGCTCAGCTGGATTTTGGAAGTGGGCTGGTTCTGATTGATGCTGAGAATGAATTCGCTCCTTGCGATGTCCTCGCCTCCTGTGGCGGCGCCAAAGGTCGTCCCGACCCGGATCTCGTCGATCCAGAACTTTACTCCGGAGAGGCTGATCAGGTTGAACAGGCTCTGGTCCAGATCCGGCTTGTTGGATGGATTGTCCACGTCGAAAGGGGTGGTGGCAGCCGGCCAGTTCCTGCTCGAAAGTTCCGGTTTCAACTCCACCAAGGCATCGAAGGCCGCCTCGGTCAGCTCGTCTGTTTCCGCGAAGTTGACAATCGTAATGACATCGTAGAAGCCGCCCTCTCCGTTGTCCTCGGCGTCCCATTCGATCTTGCCGACCACGATGTTAGGGACGCCCATGTTGCCGTCCTCATCCCTTACCACCCAGGGCATCTTAAGGTCAGCGGGCAGGACGGCATCCGAATCCGGCCTGCTGCCCACAGATATCACGCGACCGTCGTGGTCACCCAGGATGCCGTCCTGGTATCCGCCGGGACTCTGATGTTTCACGCCCCCTTCGTAGTATTGGGGATAGACATCAAACAGGTTGCCCCGGGCTTGCCCTCCCGTGCCTCCGATTCCGCTGCCACCGTTGATGGTCTGCATGCGGTAACCGCGATCGCCGTCCACGATCGGGTCGGTGCTGAGCAGGAATTGAGGGGAACTCTGGTTGCGGTTGTCGGCATGCGACGCCACATAGCCGAACCAGGTCGTGGTTCCCGATTGGAAGGTCGCGGTCACGCTGGGATCGAGGCTGATGGATGCGTCCAGGTTGCCGGTCGGGCTCCTCGTCCCGAATGCCACCGGGGGATCCTTGTCCTCCGGGCCGACCGGGCCGGCAAAACCGCCGCTGTGGGGGATGTTGGCCACCGTCCCGTCGAAAAGGTTTAGCCGGAACTTCCACCCTTAATCCGTCGATAACTCGCTGATTTGCAATTGATTGTGCCTCCATTCCTCAAAACAACTGCTCATTTGTAGCCATGTAAATGTGCATTTAATCGTTGACTTGTAGATCAGATATCGCAGGTTACCAACCATGTATGTGGACACCGTGCCCAACCGCAACTCCCCGCCTGCCCACCTCGTCCGCGAATCCT
>Ga0209491_10003378_pt1 | contig 26451 bp, 19 predicted proteins | sample BON02_FD_187213 | JGI IMG/M metagenome (GOLD analysis project Ga0209491, IMG submission 187213) | Freshwater microbial communities from Lake Bonney liftoff mats and glacier meltwater in Antarctica - BON-02 (SPAdes) (version 2) | ecosystem: Environmental > Aquatic > Freshwater > Ice > Glacier...
CATTCATGTCAGGCATGTTTCAGGGGGGAGTCTGACGTATCCCTGTGTTTACAATGATCTTACGACGGGGTCGGGGTATCGAGTTGGCGCAGGTTTCGGGGTAGTGGTAGATTTTTCGGCGGGTCGAAGCGTCTTGGTGAACGGACTAGCCTCCTAACGTCGGGGCAATGTTCAGAGCGTGCGGGCTGTCACGCCTCCTGCGACCATCGCCATTTGACGGCGGCTTCGGCTCGCCCTGCGGGCACTCCTCCGGGGGTGTCTATCTCCGCTTCGCTTTGATTCACAACATCCGTAATCCGTCGCCGCGTTTTCTGAGACCGTGATCGGTGTAGAAAAGTCTCAACATTTGGAGCCCCAGATCACTGCCAGCCGTGCCACCGCTTCCTTCCAGGGGACCTCACGATAAAGCGCCACACGGAGCTACCTGATAAATCTTTGCGTCCTCTGGGTCGCCCGCTAGACCGCTCGGTTGATGAATTTCCCCGCAAATCTCATCACTCCGCCTTCCCGGTTTTTCAGATAAGGTTCGAAAAAAAATGAGACAGCCAAACTAAAATGCCCAGGCGGGGAGGTTGGGGGCGGGGAACACAAGCGGGACGCGTGTGCTACGGTAGAACAAGCGTCCCGCTTGTTTGCGGACGACCGGAGTTCCCAGGCGCGGAGGTTGAGGGGGCGGAGAACACAAGCGGGACGCGTGTGCTGCGGTTGAACAAGCGTCCCGCTTGTTTGCGGACGACCGGTGATCCCGGGCGCGGAGGTTGAGGGGGCGGGGAACACAAGCGGGACGCGTGTGCTGCGGTAGAACAAGCGTCCCGCTTGTTTGCGGACGACCGGTGATCCCGGGCGCGGAGGTTGAGGGGGCGGAGAGCTAAAACCACCCCCGAAAACCCCAAAAAACCTCTCTTTTTAGCTGCCCAAAGCTGCCTTCTAGTGGTATCGCTACGCCCAGATTTATGGGATTTAGCCTCACATCACCCGCGCCCGAGAAGGGCGACCCCACCGCGGAAAACCGCGTCTGGGGATTTTTTGGTGAAATATTGCGTGCCGGGCTTGAGACCCTCGATGCGGAGTTCGTGAATGGGGTTCTGGCTCTTTTGCTCGACCGTTTGGGGGCACTCTGCGGTTTGGTCATAGGGCAGGGTGCCGAGGGCGGGCTTGGAGCTTTCCCACATCACGGTGATGCCGGTGGTGGTGGCGAATTGCAGGTAGGGGAGGATGACGGGCTCAAGCGGTCGGGCGGCGGCGAGGTAGGGAAGGCCTTGGCGATGACTCTAGGTCCGGTGCCACTGTCGTGAAGTTTTTCGAGGTCTTGGCGGAGCTTGGCTTCGACGGTGATGGGAAGGGCCTTCACGGGCGCGGTTGATTTCTTGCCGGTGGGGCTGCCGGGGCCGATGTCGGCGGTCGCGGGGAGGCTGTCGGGGTAGTGGTCGGGCCGCTTGCCGGTACCGGGGCGCCAGCTGGCTTCGAGCCCGCTGACCATGGTTGACGCGGGTGGGGCGATACCAAGGGGAACCGAGGTCCCGTTCCATGTCGGCATTGAAGGCGAAAAGCTCGCCGTTTTGGTCGAAGGCGGCATCGGCGATAAAGCCAGCGGTGCCTCCTTCGTTCTTTGCTTTGAAGGTCAGCTCATTGGCACCGGGCTTGATGATCCCAATGGAATGGAATCCGGCGAGCTTGCCTTTTAGAGGCTCCAAGCGCTCGCTGGGGGCTGGCGAAGGTTTTCGAGCGATACCGCTTCAGGGATGGCGGCGAGATGGCGACTATGAGAATGGCATGGCGGTTGAAAACCGCCGCCACGGCTACTTTTTCTTGGTCGCTTTTTTCGCTGCTTTTTTCGCTGCCTTTTTCGCTGCCTTTTTCGCTGCCTTCTTTGCGGGACGTTTTTTCGCCGGGGCGGTCTTTTTGATCGCTGCCGCTTTCTTCTTTGTCTTTTTGGAGGCTCTGGGGCGTCGGGTCGGGGGAGCCTCGGGTGTGCCTTCGAGTTCAACACCGAAGACATCTTCAAGCGCATCGCCGGCGATGGTGCGGCGGCGGCTGCGTTGGGATTTTCCGCCGGTGATTTGGGTGGTGGCGGTATCGGTATCGATGAGGTCCTCATGGTTGACCCCGCGCAGGAGGAAGAGCAACTCGGGGCGGGTGTCGAGACGCGCGCCTATGCCATAAACGACCGCCGCGATATGCTTGCACATGCGGGCTCCGTCCGGGCAGTTGCAGTCCATTTTGATCTCACCGGGAAGCGGGAAAAGACCCTTTTGACGATCAGTGACGACGCCCATGATCTCGTCGGAAAGCCGGCCTTGCAGAAGTTCTAACAGCGAGCCGATCTTGCCGGTGCATTGCTGCTTGAGCGTGCCCCATTTCGACTGGGTCAGGGGGGTAATCTTTATGTTGATCGCGTAGAGTGAGGAGCCGGAGACGATGGCTTCGACCTCGCCCTTGCGGATGTCGAGGTGGCAGACCGAGCCATTGCGGACGTAGGTGCGCCCGCGCGGCAGGCGGTTGCTGTAGTCGCTGAAAGAATCGAGGTGATCGCACCAGCCCTTGCCCCAGTAACTGCTGGCGATGGTGCGTCCGGCGATCTCGATTGGCTGGATGTTCACGCCCTTTTTGCGCAGCTTGTCCATCTGCTTCACCGCCTTGGCGCGACGGGCCGCCACTGGCACGTAAGGTGCCCATCCGCCGTAATCGTATCTGCTCATATTGTTTTAGGTTTTGTTGGTGAAATTATTCCATCGCCCGGTCGAGGTCGAGCGCGACCATGTTGAGGATTTCCTGGTCACTCATCTCGGTGAGTGCGGCTCCGGCGTCGCCTTCGAGGATCTCGTTGGCCATTTGTTGTTTGTCGCGGATTAGGGCGTCGATCTTTTCTTCGATGGTACCGCGGGTGACGAATTTGTGGACCAGGACGTTGCGCTTCTGGCCAATGCGGAAGGCGCGGTCGGTGGCTTGGTTTTCGACGGCGGGATTCCACCAGCGGTCGAAGTGAATGACGTGCGAGGCGGCTGTTAGATTCAGCCCGGTGCCGCCGGCCTTGATCGAGAGGATGAAAAACGGGGGGCCGTCTTCGCGCTGGAAGTCGTTCACGAGTTGGCGTCTTTTCCCAACGGCCGTGCCGCCGTGCAGGACGAGTCCTTCGCGGTCGAAGACCCCGGCAAGGAACTCGGCGAGCGGATCGCAGAGCTCACGGAACTGGGTGAAGATGAGTGCCTTTTCGCCGCGTGAAGCGATCTCGGCGCAGAGCGTGGCGAGCCGGTCGAACTTGCCGCTGGCCGCAGGGGCATAGCTTCCGTCGCCGGTGAGTTGGCTCGGGTGGTTGCAGATTTGTTTGAAGCGCATCAGGGCACCGAGCACCAGGCCGCGCCGCTGGATGCCGCCGCTTTCGTTGTCTTCAAGGGCTTTGGCGAGGGTGGCGACCGCCTGCCCGTAGAGCACGGCCTGGGGTTTCGCGAGTCCGCAGAAGACCTGCATTTCGGTTTTATCGGGAAGATCGGGAGCGATGCCGGGATCGGTTTTCATGCGCCGCAGGATGTAGGGGGAAACGAGCTGGCGTAGTGGCGCGTAGCGGGCGTGCTCGCGGCTTTCGAGCGATTTTGCGAAGGCTTTGAATTTGGTGGCGTTGCCGAGCAGGCCGGGATTGATGAAATCGAAGAGCGACCAGAGATCGCCGAGGCGGTTCTCGACCGGGGTGCCGGTGAGGGCGACGCGGGTGGTGCCACCGAGATTTTTGACGGCGCGCGTCTGCCGGGAGCCGGGGTTTTTGATCGCCTGGGCTTCATCGAGAATCACCCAGCTCCAGCCGGGTTCCGCCAGCCATTCGAGCCGTGAGACCATGCTGTAGGTGGTGATGACCAGATGGGTGCCGCGCAGTTGGCGAGCCGGGTTTTTGGCTAGCTTTTCGAGATCTCCTTTCGGGGTTTCGGAAGGATGGGCGACGAGCAGCTTCAGGTCCGGGGCGAAGCGTTCGGCTTCCGCTTTCCAGTTGCCGATCAGCGATGCCGGGACAACTAGAAGCGAGGGCGGGGCTTCGGGCGATTCCTGACGGTGGCGGAGGAGCGCGGCCAGCACCTGGATGGTTTTCCCCAAGCCCATGTCGTCGGCGAGACAGGCACCGACGCCGAGTTGCGAGCAAAGCCAAAGCCAGTTGAGTCCTGCGAGCTGGTAGTTGCGGAGTTCGCCGCGGAGCGCCTGCGGCTGTGCGCCGCCCAACCCGTCGGGGCTGCGCAGGGCGGCGAGTTTTTCGCGCAGCGAGTCACCGGCGTCGATGAATTGCCACGAGCGCTCGTCGGCGCTCTGGCTGTCCTTTCCAAGATCCGCTGGTGCTCCGGCGAGCAGCCGCATGCCCTCGGCGAAAGAGAGTCCTCCGGCTCCCACTTCCCCTTCGACTTGCTTCCAGTGGTCGAGTGCCTGCTGGAGCTTTTCGCGGTCCACCTCGACCCACTGGCCACGGATCATCATCAGGCCTTCACTGTTTTTTAGGAGTTCTTGGATCTCTTTGGCGCTCAGTTTTTCACCGCCGAGGGCGACTGATATGTCGAAGCTGAACAGGGCGTCTTTGCCGAGGCTGGGGCCTTCTCCGCTGTCGAGCGTCACGCCGACTTGGGGTCGCGCGCGCTTGCGCCACCAGTTCGGCAGTTGGGCGAGGAGGCCGCATTCTTCATAGATGGGAATCTCGTTGAGAAAGGCGTAGGCCTCCGCAGGGGTCCAGACGAGCGGGTGGAAAATGTCGCTGGTTTCGACGAGGGACTTGATCAGTTCGCTGCTTTTTGCGGCGGCTTGGAGTGGCGTGAGGAGTTTGAGAAGCTCGGGCTTGAGCCGCTGCCCCGCGTATTCCTCAAGCGCGCGGCCCAGCGGGAGGCGGCGGATTTTTCCCGATCCGCTGAGTCCGGCGGCGTAGGTGGCCATGAAGGCGAACGGGTAGTCGGGATCGTTCTTGTTCTCGGCGAGGTGCAGCGTGACCCGCCCGACCCGCGCCCATTGCGGTGCGTGGCTTTCCAGAAAGGCGGAGAGCCCTCCGCATTCGGAGGAACGTTTGGCAGTCCAGGCGAGCAACCGTTTCCAGATTTCTAACAGAACATCCGGACTCAGATACTCCGCCCCAGGCATAGGCGGCGCGTTCAGAACCCACTCGGCTAACTGCGCCGGGCTCGGTGGCTCGACGGTATGTTCGTCGGGCGCCACACCTTCCGGGACATGGCAGAGCGCCCGTAAAAACTCCGCGGCCAGATCCCGCCAAAACACCACGGATCGCGCGGATGAAGGTGGCACTCCGCCCGCCGCCAAAGCGATCAGCCCGGCTGACTCATCCTCGGGAAAGCGCCCCGCCAGGCCCCGCTCGTCCGCATCCCCGGAGGACACGGGAGCCAAAACACCCTGCGGCGTGATCCGCAGTTCGAACAAGGTACTCAGGGTTTTTGTCATCCTCCGCCAAGGGTGGTTTGCCAAGAGAGCGATGGCAAGTGGGAAGCGCTTGGAGGCGTCTGGGGCGGTCGCTGCGGGCTTTCGGAGCTTCTTAGAGCTTCTGTGAATAGAGGGAGGAGGGGCTCGAACCAGACCGGCGGCATTCAGACCGACAGCACGGGACCCTCCCGGTCAGCAAAGGCTCCGCTTGATTCTAGTCTGCCTCGGGGACTGTCAGTGAGGCAGACTTCTCGTTGTGTCTTGTATGAAATGCCTTCTGGAGCCGGGAGGTTCCGTCCAGACCCGGGGCGACCGTCGTGCTCTGTTGGATCTTGAGAAGGCGGATTGTCTGACTGGAAAGGTGAGGGGTGGAATCGGTTTCGGTGAGGGGGCGGTGGGTGATGCGCGGTCAGCCTGCGCACCTTCGGAGCTTCCTGAATCGATGGTGCTTGGGACCGCCAGCCCAGGCTGGCGGCTAAATGCCTGCGTCCCTTTGGGACTGTGGAGTCCATGCTCATTCACGAAGCCTGGGACCGCCAGCCCAGGCTGGCGGCTAAATGCCTGCGTCCCTTCGGGACTGTGGAGTCCATGCTCATTCACGAAGCTTGGGACCGCCAGCCCAGGCTGGCGGCTAAATGCCTGCGTCCCTTCGGGAGTGTGGAGTCCATGCCCATTCACGAAGCTTGGGACCGCCAGCCCAGGCTGGCGGCTAAATGCCTGTGTCCCTTCGGGAGTGTGGAGTCCATGCTCATTCACGAAGCTTGGGACCGCCAGCCCAGGCTGGCGGCTAAATGCCTGCGTCCCTTTGGGACTGTGGAGTCCATGCCCATTCACGAAGCTTGGGACCGCCAGCCCAGGCTGGCGGCTAAATGCCTGTGTCCCTTCGGGACTGTGGAGTCCATGCTCATTCACGAAGCTTGGGACTTTTCCGATGCCTTGGTAGTCTTAGGGAAAGTCATCCAGCGATCTCCCGATCCAGGTGAACTCGCGGGCTTGGAAGGGTTCTTCTTCGATGGCCCGGTAGTAAACTGCTTTTGCGCCGGTGGCTTTGGGATCGACGATTCGGAGGGGCGGGTTGCTCAAGAGGACCGAGGAAATGGGTTCCCAAGTGGACATGTCGGTGCTGCGCTCGATCCTGAAGCGGCGGTAGATGAAGGGGTCGATCCCGGTGATCCAGTCGAACTCGGCGACGACGCTGACAGTTCCGGTGAGGGAGCGATTGACCGCTAAAATTGGCGTGAGCGGGACGGCGTTGATGATGATGGGTTGACAGCTTTCGCTGAAGCAGGATCCGGGCACGCAAAAGTAGCCGCGTTCCAGGAGTTCGGCCTGATCGATTTCAACGAACCATTCGCCATCCGCCAGATTGATGGTGATGGCTCCAGAAGGCCCTGTTCGTTTCTCAACGACCTCGGCGGGGTTCTCATTGATAGGAGTGGCCCGGATTAGGATTTGGGAAAGCGGTTCACCGGCCCGGTCCTTGAAGGTGTGGGAGAAGACGAGTTGGCCCAAGCCCGGGAGGGTTCCTAAAAGAATGAGTAGGAAGGTGGCTGCTGATTTCATGGGTTGATCTTAGCGGGATGTGATTTGCAGGCAAGCTGCTTTAAAAGTAGCACAAGCGTCCCGCTTGTGTTCGCAGGGGGCTAAGCGAGGGGGAAACAAGCAGGATGTATGTTCTACGGCGTTCGACGGGAGGGAACAAGCAGGATGCCTGTTCTACTTTGCCTCGGTAAAAACCGTGAGCGCTCCTTTGACTGAGATTCCTTGATTCTTGGCATAGGCTTTGGCGGCGGCTTCGCGCATTTCCTTTTTGGATCCACCCTTGAGCCAGACTTCGAGGGCATCGTGGAGAAGGAAGGAACCGGGATACATCAGGCTCTTGGTGAGGAGGAGGGGCCGGGAGTTCATTGTCTTCAAGGGGGCCGGAAAGTAGGAGTCGGTGAGGCAGGCCAGGACGATGGCTTCGCTCGCGACATCGCCTTCTTTGGCGGGTTCGGGGAGGACAGGGAGACTATCCATCATGCCGTTGTGCCCGATGAAGGCGATGAGGTCGTCTTTTCCCGCATCGCGGGATTTGGTGAAGAAGTCCTCGAGGCATTTTTCCATGCGGTCACCCCGGTAGGCGTGGGCGATCAGGGTGGCTTTGCCGGTGTGATGGATGAAGTTGAGGGTCACCAGGACCGGGCTGTCTTTGGGCTTGGTGGTTTTTGTGAGTTTCCACTTGGAGCTTCGTTTGAAGTAGGTCGAGAGCCCGTCGTCGCATCCCCAGTAGAGATTGCCAGCGGGGTCCATGCCGTTGCCGATCTTGGCACCGACTTTCGCGATGCCTTGATGTTCGTTGTCGCAGAGGCAGACGAAGACTTCCACCGATTTCGCGGCGAACGAGGGCAGGGAGAGGGCGAGCAGGAGGCAGAAGACTTTCATTTCTCCCGTATGACAACAAAGCATTCATGATCGTTCAATGAATCTCGTGAGTGATCTTGGCTTGGCGTTCCGGCTGATCGAGTTCACCTTTCCCTCCGTGAGTCTCCTCGCTTATATCGCCTTCCTTCTTTTGTTGGGCATTATCGCACAATGGTCGGCCTGGCGGCTGAAGTTGCCCTCGATTTTACTCCTCCTGATTTTTGGATTTGGATTGTCACAGTTCACCGGAACGCGGATTGATGACTATCTCGCCAATGAGTCTTCCTTGCTGAGTCTGGTGGGCTTTTTCGTGGCCATTATTCTTTTTGAAGGCGGGCTTACCCTCAAGCTGCCCGAGCTGCGGGAAGCGGGGACGCCGGTCCTAAGGCTGTGCACGATTTCCGTGGTGATCTCCTTCATCCTGACGGCGATCGTGGCAAGATTTACGATGGGCTATCACTGGTATGTCTGTGCGTTGTTGGGAGCGATCTTGGTGGTGACGGGGCCGACGGTGGTTGCGCCTTTGTTACGGCTGATCAAGCCCCGGCGCAAGGTGGCTTCGATCGTGAAATGGGAGGGAATCGTGGTTGATCCCATCGGGGCGGTGTTGGCGGTGTTGGTGTTCATCACGATTCAGGAAGGAGGGCTTAACCAGGGTTGGGACAATGTCGCCATTGCGCTCGTGAAGACCTTGGTGGTCGGAGTGGGGCTTGGATTTCTCCTCGCCAAGATTACCGAGTATTTGATGGCGAAGCATTTGCTCCCCGACTTCCTCGAGAGCATGTTCTTTCTGGCTCTCGTGGGCGTGGCGTTCGCGGGGTCTAACGCCATTCAACACGAGTCGGGGCTAGTCACGGTCACCGTTCTTGGAATCGCCTTGGCCAACCAGAAGAAGGTTTCGGTGCGCCACATTCTGGAGTTCAAGGAGAACCTGCGGGTGCTCATCATCTCGCTCCTGTTCCTCATGTTGTCTGGCAGGATTGGGATCGATGAGCTTCAGGCGGTCTGGCAAAAGGGTCTTCTGTTCCTCGCGGTCTTGATTCTCGTGGTGCGTCCGGCCTCCATCTTTTTGGGAAACTTGGGGACCAAATCGACCACCTTCAAGGAACAGCTTTTTCTCTCGTTGCTGGCCCCTCGCGGGATCGTGGCGGCGGCGGTGACGTCGGTCTTTGCGCTCGAATTGGTGCAAGCGTCCGAGAACAACCCCGGGAATGAGACTTTTGCGGAAATCGCAATCCAAGCCGGCGAGCTGGTGCCCTTGGTGTTCATCGTGATCCTGGGCACGGTGACCTTTTACGGTCTGCTCGCGGTGCCCTTGGCCCGGAAATTAGGACTGTCTGATGCCAACCCGACCGGCATTCTCTTTGCGGGTGCCGATCCCTGGATCTGCGTGGTGGCCAAGGGGCTGATGGATGAAGGGCATCAGGTTCTTCTCCTTGATACCCGCTTTGACAATATCTCTGCGGCCCGCATGGAGGGACTGCGGGCGATCCGCGCCAACATTCTTTCGGAGTATGCCGAAGAGGAGTTGGATTTCTCAGGGCTGGGCCATCTCGTGGCGGCCACTCCGAACAATGAGGTCAATTCCCTGGCCGCGCGTGAGTTCCAGCATCGCTTCGGAAAGGTCAATGTCTGGCAACTGACTCCGAAGGACGCCAGTGCCCATCACACCAAGGCGGTCGCGAGCCATATGCGGGGACGATTTTGCTTCCTGGGTGGTCCGCGCTTCGCCCAACTCAGAGCGATGGTGAATCGAGGTGCCGAGATGAAGGCGAGTAAATTGACCGACGTTTTCACCTTGGAGGATTTTCGGGCGATTCATGGGGACGATGCCATAATCCTCTTCCAGCATACGCCGGAGAAAGGCCTCCAGCCTGTGCAAGCCGAGGCCGGGAAGATTGAAGGATTCGTCACCATTTACTCGCTCGTTGTGGAGAAGGAGGATCTCGAAACCAAAGCCCTTCGCAAGAAGACGGAAGCCGAAGCGAAAGCATGACTACTGGCTACCATGGACTTGAAGCCCTCTGGCATGATCTCTTCTGGGAAGCGGAAGAAGCTCCCGGTGAGATCTATCTGATCGACGATTATCTTCAGGATAAGGACGGCGGATCTCTTTATATTGGCTCTGGATCAGGTCGTCTTCTGGGTCCGTTGGTGAAGTCAGGGCATGAGGTCACCGGCCTTGAGATCTCGCCCGAGATGGTCGCGCTTTCACGAAAGAATCATCCCAAGGTTCCGGTGATCGAAGGCTCGTGGCAGGATCACGATCCTGGGAAAAAGTATGCCTCCATTCTGATTCCTGCGTTTACCTTCCAGCTCTTTCCTGATCCGCAAAAGCAACTGCAACGACTGCGCGGGCAAACGGACTATCTTTACCTGACTCTCTTCTTTCCGTGGGCGGAGGTTTCGGGTGAGCTTCCGCAAAATCAATGGTATTTCGACCGGAGTATCCAGCTGCCAACCGGTGAACTGGGCGAGTTGGAAACCCGCCACAAACTCAAGGAGCAAACGGGCAGCTTAGTCCGACGTCATCGTTACACTCTTAAAGACGCTGCTGGAAACGTCGTCCGTCAGGAGGAGACGGAGCAGCGGTTGCGCTTTTTTCCTGATGTGTCGTTGAAGTCTCTTTTTAAGCAGACCGGCTGGAAGATTGAAAAGGAGATCTACAACCTTGAACCCGATGGCGAGGACGATGATCTCGTTTATGTTGCGACCTTCCATTTGGTGGGGCTGGTTTCGTCAATGAAATGAGGAATTGTCAAAAGTCGTCGTGAGCTTGCCTGCGCTCCTTCGGAGCTTGCAGATTTGGCGTCGAAGAATCCTCCGGCCGAGGCCGGAGGCTAAACGCCTACGTCCCTTCGGGACTGACAGATAGTTGATACGCAGAATGAAGTTTGAGGTGGACTTCTCGCGAAGACTGCTCGGATATGACCGGAAATGAGAGCGATATTAAGTCCTTTTTCCGCCAGTATTTCGGAATTGAAGAAAAATCCGAGTCGGCTTATCGCTGAGGCGAACGGTGAAACCGTGGCGATTCTGAACCACAACACGCCGACTGCTTATCTCGTTCCTGCCGAAACATTCGAGCGCATGAGTGAGCTTCTTGAGGATATTGAACTTGGGCTAATCGTAGAGAAACGGAAGCAGCTCAAGTCGAAGGCCGTGAAAATTTCCCTCGATGAGTTATGAGCTGAAATTCCTTCCTCCTGCGTGAAAGGAATGGAAAAAAACTGGGTGATACCATACGGATCCAGCTTAAGAAGAACCTTGCGCAACGTTTGGAAAATCCGGTGATTCCGGCGGATCGCCTCCACGGATTTCCCAACCACTACAAGATCAAGCTTCGGAGTTCCGGCTACTGGCTCGTGTATGAAGTTGCCGAAAGAGAAATTACGGTTTACGTAATCGCGGTGGGGAAACGCGGCGCTTCTGCGGTTTACAAGCAGGCGAAAAAACGAGGACGATGATGGCAGCGAGCGAATATCGTTGGGGTTCTGCGCCTTCGGCCCTTGGTGCGCCTTCGGCCCTTGGTGCGCGATTGGCAGCCATCTCGGTGGGGCCGGCGATGGGCTTGATTTGGAAGACGTGGTTGGAGCCGTAGGTTCTCATTTGCGGGCTGGAAAAAATCCCCCGGTTGCCTCAACCTTGACCTTTTTCCCCCGACTGCCTAGCTTCCCGCCCCCAGCGCTATGAGCACTCCAGAAGGAAAATCCTATAAAGACACCCTGTTTCTGCCCCAGACAGATTTCCCCATGAAGGGAAACCTGACGGTGCGGGAGCCGGAACGCCTCGAAAAATGGAACTCCGAAGGTCTCTACGCGCGAATTATTGCCAAGCGTAAGGCCGAAGGAGCCCCGCGCTTCATTCTTCATGACGGTCCTCCGTTTGCAAATGGCGACGTCCACATGGGCACCGGCCTCAACAAGGTGCTCAAGGATTTCGTGGTGAAGTCCAAGTCGATGGCAGGCTTCGAAGCCCCCTTCATCCCAGGCTGGGACTGCCACGGCCTCCCAATCGAATTCAAGGTGATGCAAGGCGCCGACGCCCGCGACGTCGAGCCTGCGGAAATCCGCCGCCGTTGCGAGGATTTCGCCCGCGGCTGGATCGATACCCAGCGCGAATCATTCAAGCGCCTCGGGGTGTTTGGTGACTGGGAGAATCCTTACCTCACTCTCGATCCCGCCTACGAAGCCAATATCATCCGGACCTTCGCCGCGCTCATCGAGAAGGACTGTGTTTATCAGTCCAAGAAGCCGGTCCAATGGTCCTACGGTGCCAAGACCGCGCTCGCCGAAGCAGAAGTCGAGTATCAGGAGAAGAAGTCGACGGCGGTCTTCGTGAAGTTTGATCTGCCTGCGCATGAATCACTTCCTGAAGGTTCCTCGATTGCGATCTGGACCACGACCCCATGGACCCTGCCCGCCAACCTCGGCATCGCGGTACACGAGCGGTTCACCTACACCATTGGCAAGTATTCCAATGGCGAAATCATCATCGTGGTTCGCGATCTTCTCACCGACTTCCAGAAAAAGACCGGCCTCACTCTTGAGGAAGAATTGAGTGAAATCAAGGGAGGCGAACTCGAAGGTCTGGAAGCGCAGCATCCTTTCCTCGACCGCACCTCCAAGGTCATCCTCGCCCCCTTCGTCACGACGGATGCGGGAACCGGTGCCGTTCACATCGCGCCCGGTCACGGTGCGGACGACTATTCCATCGGACTCCAGAACGGTCTCGCCGTGCTCAGTCCGGTCGATGACGACGGACTCTTCACCGATGAGTGCGGTCTCCCCGAGCTCGTCGGCATGCACGTTTTCAAAGCCAACGCCCGCATCGTTGAGATCCTCACCGAAAAGGGGGCCCTCCTCGGTGAGGAAACCTACGAGCACAGCTACCCGCATTGCTGGCGTTCCAAAACGCCCATCATCTTCCGCGCGGTCGAGCAGTTCTTCATTTCCATCGATCAACTTCGCGAAAAAGCGCTGAGCGAAATCGACAATGTCGAATGGCTTCCCAAGTGGGGTCGCAATCGGATCTATGGCACTGTCGAGGCTCGTCCCGATTGGTGTATCTCCCGTCAACGGACCTGGGGAGTTCCGCTTCCGGTCTTCTTCGATAAAGACGGTGAACCCATCGTCTCCTCCGAACTCGCGAGACAGATCGCGGACCTTGTTGAAAAAGAAGGCACCAACGTTTGGTTCGAAAAATCCGATGCCGAACTTGCTGCGCGTTTCGATCTTCCCGAAGGCTCGACGAAGTGCCGCGACACCCTCGACGTTTGGATCGATTCCGGTTCGTCCCACGTTGCCGTCCTCGATGCCCATCCCGAACTGAGCTGTCCGGCCGATCTCTACCTCGAGGCCACCGACCAGCACCGCGGATGGTTCCAAAGCTCCCTCATGCTCAGCGTCGGAGTTCGCGATAAGGCTCCCTATAAAACGGTCCTCACTCACGGCTTCGTCGTCGATACAGAAACCGGTAAAAAGACCTCCAAGTCCGATGCCAAGAAAAAAGGCAAGCCCACCGACGCCGCCCACTTCTATAATAAGTATGGCTCCGACATCCTCCGCCTCTGGGTTTCTTCAGTCGACTGGCAAAACGAAGTTCCTTTTAGCGAAGGTCTTTTCCAGCAAGTCAGCGAACCCTATCGTCGCCTTCGGAATACCTTCAAGATTCTTCTCGGCAACATGCGCGACGAGAAGGTGAGCGAGCCGGAATCCCTTCCGCTCATCGATCAATGGATCATGGAGCGCCTTCAGGTCATCATCAAAGAAATCAGGGAGGCTTACGCCAGGTATGATTTCCGTAGCGTCTTCTCGACCGTGAACAAGTTCGCGGCCAGTGACCTGAGTGCCTACTACATCGACATCACCAAAGACCGCCTCTACTGCGATGCTGCCAACAGCGACCGCCGTCAGGCCAGCGTCTGGGTGGTGGGTGAGGTCTTCGATGCTCTCGTCAAACTCCTCGCTCCCATCCTCGCCTACACCGCCGAGGAAGCATGGGAACATGCGGGCCGCGAAGGTTCCATTCACGAACAGAATTTCCCGGAAGTGAACGCCAAATTCGCCGGAAGCGCAGCGACCGATCAAGTCACCAAACTTCTCGGAATCAGAGCGATCATGCAGACCGCGATTGAAGAGAAAGTGCAAGCTAAGGAGTTCAAGAAGAACAACGAAGCCAGCGTCACCCTCACCGTCCCGGCCAATCACACCTGCTTGGAGCTCCTGAAGGATCACGAATTCGCGACCGAGTTCTTCATCGTCTCCGAACTGAAAATCACCGAAGGCGATACTCTCACCGCCACCGTCGAACCCACCAGTCACGCGATGTGCCCCCGCTGCCGCAAGTACGAGCCCATCGTGCAAGTCGACCTCTGCCAACGCTGCGCGGACGCGGTGTAATAGGGAGCGTGGCTTTCCAAGCCTACATCCCCTCAACCAAGTCAAAGCCGGAGCCCACAGCTCCGGTTTTTTTGCGACCATCAAGGAGATCAGGCAGCTGGATCCATCGCTGAAATCCAGGCAATATCGGAATTAAATTCCGATATTGCCTGGAAATTGGAGATTAGGTCAGCTTCCCCTTAGCATCAGGATTTTAATTCCTCCGATGTAGTTTCGGTTCGCGAAATAAAGTAGCCTTTTGAGAGGGTCACGAGGGCTGGTTTAAGGCCTTGTTCATTATGGCCCATCTGAAAAGTCCCCGGCGCGGAGGTTGGTCACTTCCGGCGGGGCCGCGAGGGCGGAAAGGGTGGCGACGAGAAGGTGTAGAACGACAATTAAAACTGAACCCCAACGACAGCTGTGGAACACACTCGCCGGTCGTCAATCTTTCCCAACACAACCGCAGGGAGGGTCCTTATCGGCAGTGTTGGGAAAGAATGATGACCTCTCGATTTGGCCGTGGAACAATTCATTTTCTAATTGTCGTCGAACTCAATTATAGTTGTCGTCAGACATCTAACAGGTGTTAGAGAGAATCCTTGTAGCTACGGAAAAAATTTCCCGCCAAGCAAATGCCCTACAGAACGCGCGAGTAGTGACGTAGGTCGTTGACTTCTGGCAGAATGGCACTACATTTTCAATAATGTCCGAGACCGTTTCCATCAAAATTTCTTCGGAAGAGAAGCAGCGGCTGCAATCATTGGCGCGGACGCGGCAAAGCTCTCTTGCCGCGCTCATTCGTGAAGGGATCAATCATGTCCTGGACTCCTCACCAACGGGTGATGAACCGTCTTGTTATGATTTGATGGCTCACATTTTCGAGGATTCGGACAAGCTTGGAGCCAGCGGGTTGGGTGATCTCTCGACGAACAAGGCTCGGCTTTCGAATATTGGGAAGAAATGATTGCCGGGCCAATCATCGCGGACACCGGTGCGCTCGTCGCGCTCTTAGATCGCTCGGATCAACATCATGAGTGGGCGGTGCAGTGTTTCAAGAATTTGAGGCCGCCGCTTTTGACCTGTGAGTCGGTCCTGACGGAGGCTTGGCATCTTCTTGGGCATGCGGAGGCTTCTCGCCGGGCGCTGGTGGAGATGTGTCGGGCGGAGGTGGTGAAGGTTGTCTTTGATTTGAAAGCCGAGCTTTCGCCGGTTCTGAAACTTCTCGAGAAATACGCTGATACTCCGATGGACTTTGCCGATGCCTGCTTGGTGCAGCTTGTCGAATCTATCGGTGAGGCAAGGGTGTGGACGGTGGATTCCGATTTCGTGGTTTACCGTCGCTCGAACCGAAGAGTGATCAAGACTTTGGCTCCTTGGGATTAGGAGTGAAGAATGGGGAGTTTCAAGATCAAACTCCGCGCAGGCTGCGTCGCCTCATGGCCCGTGATCCCGGCTTGAATGCCTCCTGCCTGGAAGACTGGCCTCGTGGCGTGCGCTCTGTTACCAAGATCGCGCGAGCATCGCCATTCGACAGGGTTAGCTCCTGAATTGGATGAACTTTCAAGGCTTGCCTTGCCCACCCAATCTCGCCCTCGTGTCCTAAGGTTACTGTAAGGCGATTGCTGCGCTTGCTTTTGAGAAAGGAGTTGCGGAGCCCTCGCCGCTTCGCTGCGAGGACCCTGCAAGATTGAATTACACAGGTTGGTTCTCGCGGATAAAAGCGGCGAGGGTGCCCGGAAGGCCGGCACCCGACGGCTCCTTTTGCTTGCGCGTCTGGCGACGTTTTTAGAGGTGGTAATCGGGAGGGCGAGGTGGACTCAAAAATCTACGATCAACGTTTTCCCTTCTCCTGGAGATGGGCCATCGTTCTCTGGATCCGATCCAGGACCTGGTCGAGGTTTTTGCCGAGGTCGGTGGTGAGGAATCTTAGGATGAAATAGCCGTTTTCTTGGAGGAGGGCGTCTTTGCGACGGTCGCAGCGGTAGGCGGCGGGGTCGTTGAGGTGTTGGTCGCCGTCGAGTTCGAGGGCGAGTTTGAGATCGGGGCAGAGGAAGTCGATCTCCATGGTACTGCGGTCGTTGAAGGGGATGGGGAGGTTTTGATTGAGGTGGAACTGATCGTTGGTGGTGGCGAGGGTTTGGAGGCGTTGGAAGAGGAATTTCTCGCTGGCGCTGCGGGCTTTTTCGGGGCCTTGGGCGGTGTCGGTGGCGTGGACGAAGAGTTGGGCGAGGGGTTGCTCGACGCCGTCGCGGATGAGACGGCGGATGCTGGCGGCGTAGTCTTGCTTCCATTGCGGATCGACGGGCAGGGGAACTTCGACGGGCCAGCCGGGGAGGGCGCTGGCGGGAAGGAGGATGGTGTAGCCGACGGCTTCGTACCCGGCGCAGCGGCGGTCGAACATGCGGGAGAGCATGGGGATATTGAGGTCGGCGTAGTCGTAAACTTGCACTACTTTTTTGCCGTGGTGGAGGCGGTGGAGGCGCCCGGCGTATTGGGCGATGGTGCCGCGCCAGGAGACGGGCATGGTGAGGAAAAGGGTGTCGAGGCGCGAGTCATCGAAGCCTTCGCCGACGAATTTTCCGGTCGCGATGATGACGCGGGGTTCGTTTTCGGGGATGGTGGTGAGTTGCTCGAGCGCGGCGCGGAGGACCTTCTTTCCGAGGCCTCCTTTGAGGGTGATGAGATGCTGCACTTCTTCTTTCAAGAGGGAGGACAGAAGTTCGATGTGTTCGGTCCGCTCGGTGAGGACGAGGGGCGTGCGGCCGGAGCGGAGGGCGTTGAGGATCTCGGAGCAGATGAGCTGATTACGAGCGTGATCTTGATAGAGGGCGTCGCAGATTGCTTGATAGGCGAGGCGGGGATCTTCTTCGGTTTCGCCAGGGTTTTGGAAGCCGGTGGGGCGGACCATGACTTCGTGGTTGAAGGGGCGTTCGGCGGCTTGTTGTCGGGCATCGACGGTGTGTCTGATGGGGCCGCATTGCATGAAGATGATGGGGTGGTGGCCGTCTTTACGGGTGACGGTGGCGGAGAGGCCGAGGACGAATTTCGCTTTGGCGCGGCGGGCCACGAGTTCGAAGCTGTGCGCGGAGAGGTGATGGCATTCGTCGATGATGAGGTGGCCGTAGTCGGCGACGAGGTCTTTGACGGTGCCCTTGCGAACGAGGCTTTGGATGATCGCGACGTCGATTTTACCGGTGAGTTTTTTGCGACCACCTCCGAGGCGTCCGATCTCTTTCTTGTCGAGGTTGAGGAATTGGGAAAGTCGCTCGACCCATTGGTCCATGAGTTGTTGGCGGTGGACGAGGATGAGGGTGTTGACACCGCGTTGGGCGATGAGCCAGGCTGCGAGGACGGTTTTGCCGAAGGCGGTGGTGGCGGAAAGGACGCCGGTCTCGTGGGCGAGCATGGCTTTGCCGGCGAGTTCCTGTTCGGGGTGAAGGGTGCCTTGGAAGGTGAGGTCGAGTGGTTCGCCGGGGTGGCGTTGATCATCGATGAGGGGTCTGATTTTGAGTTCCTTGAGGAGTTCGAGGACGCTGTCTAGACAACCGCGGGGAAGGGCAAGGAACCACGGATGGTCTTCCGCGCAGGCGATGATACGAGGTTTTTCGTAGGTTGGGAGCCGCATCGCTTGTGCTTTGTAGAATTCGGGATTTTGAAAGGCGGCGAGGCGGGCGAGGGCGTTGTGAAGGGAGGGCGGGAGGTCTTTTTTGGCGAAGTAGAGTTGGTCTCCCGAGAGGAGAGCGAGCGACTTCGGCATTGAGCCTTCGATTTTGATCTTGGGCTGCCGTGAAGGACGGGCGTTCCAGGGTTGTTCGCTTTCTTCGTCAGACGGAGCCATGGAAATCCCGATGATCCGTCCTTTGGCTTCGGCTGCTTCGACTAACTCGTGGAGTTGTTTTTTAGGGATCTTTTCAACGGAAGCGAGGAAGGCCCATTGGTCGGGATGGGGCTGGAGTTGGTCGTTGATGAAGACACTGTTGCCTTCGGAGCGTGGAATTTTTTGAAGGGGGAGGGCGATGAGGTTTCCAAAACCACCCCGTGGGAGGGTGTCTTGATTTGGGAAGAAGCGGTCGTAGGATTTGAACTTGGTCTGGGGGTGGAGTTCGGTGGATTCAGTGAGGAGATGGGAGGCGAGTTTTCGGGCGAGGGTAGCGGGGGCGGGTTCTTCGAAGAAGAGCCAAACGTGGGCTCCATTCCCGGAGCGGGATCGTTCCAAGGCGGTTGGGATTTTCTTTTCGGCGCAGGTCGTGAGGTAGGCGCGGGCATCGGAGGCCCAGCCGTCGCCGTCGAAATCGACGGCGAGGAAGTGGCACGTTTCATCGAGGAGCATGGGGTAGATCCCCATGACGAGATCGCCGGAGAGGTGCCGACGGATGACTTCGTCGGTGACGGGGAGCCAATTTTGATGGGGGCAGGCGTGGCATTTGATACGGGGTTTTTCGCAAATGCCGCGAACCCATTCGTTGCCACAGACGGGTGAGTATCCCGCCTTCCCGGTCTTCTTGCTGACGAAGCGCTGCGGATAGACTTCGTCACGGCCACGAAAGAGGGAGCGGAAGAGGGCGATCTTTTCCGAGACCGGCGAGGTGTGGCTGATGGGCATGGGACATTTGGATTACCTTTTTAGTTCATGCAGCATTTTTTGAATTTCTTGCCACTTCCACAAGGGCAGGGATCATTGCGACCGGCGGTGACTTCGGGCTTTTTCCAGTAGGTGCGTTCGCGTTCCGGTTTTGGCGGTTTTGGTTGGGCCGAGGTGGAGCCGAAGTTAAGAGGTTGTTTGAGAAGGTTTTCAAAGTTATTGAAGAGATTGCTAAAATCATCAGTCGCGGACTTTTTAATCTCCACGAGAATCTTCCTCCAACGGGGTAGCTCGGCGGGTTCCTGACCGCTCAGAATGGCGTGAGCATAGAGCGGACCGACAAGGTCGTTTGCATCGGCATCTTGCTCGTGTTCTTTCCAGAAGGTGCAGATTTGGGGCATGTGCCGACCATCGAGAGTTGAGGCAACGGCACCGGCGAGGCAGCATCGGTTCATGAAGTCCTTGTCTTCATGGAGGAGTTCCGCAGCTTTTGCGGCGGCAAGGTCGGAGTCGAGGTGCTCGAAGAAACGGGTCAGGAAAAGAGGGATATGGGAGGTGTTGGGGGCGCTTTCATCGCTTTCATCTGCGGCGTTTCCTGCCAAGTGCCTGCGGTAGAAATCGGTGACTTGGTTGACCGTCTCATCCGTGCCGATTTGCGCAAGGGCGATGGGGGTGTCGTCATTGATGCTTTCCCAATCAAGAAGGAGAGAGTCAAGGAGGATGGGGACAAGTTCGGGAATTTGCAAATATCCGGCAGCATTGAGGTAGGGTTCATAGAGCCAGTCGGAGTCTTTGGGATTGTTTTCATCAGGGCGATGATCTTTGTTTTTGAGAAATGCGATGATGGTCTCCTTGATGCTATCATCACCGCCCTCCAGTCGTGGGATCAATTGCTCGACCGTTTGCCAATCAGCCTCGGAGAAGTCCATGTTTGCGGTGAGTGCAGTGCAGTGCGCGCGAAGGCGGTTGTGGGCTTCTGTGGGAGTCAGCGCGCGGATTGCGATGGAGTCGTCAAATCTCGATTCAACCTCCTCATCGGGATAGAGACCGGGTGCCAGTAGCTGGGAAAGAAGGTCTTTGCGATGTTTCGTGATGAATGGGAGAGGAGCTTTGTTTTGGAGCCATCTGGCATAGTGCCACCTCCAGTTTTCGCCGTTTTCGACGGTGGTATCGGATTGGATCTGTTGGAGGACCCATGAGGCCGTCTCCTCATCGAGGGTAAATGCGGTAAGCCGGTGGGGATATGGGAAGCCCTTGTCGATGCCATAGCGATCAATGGCTGCCTGAATGGTGCGGGTGATTTCGAGGCCGTTGTCTCGAAATCGTTCGGTGATGCGGAGGATCTCGTCGCGGACCAAGGGGTCTGCATGACCCAGGGCTTCGCGGCGTTGAGCTTTGGTGATCTGCATGCTGGTTTTTCAAGAATCTCGTTCTTGGGGGCAAGCTTTAACCCTTTGGATTTCAGGAGAGGCAGCGACTCCACCTTGATTTTAGGGGGGGCAGGCTCCTGTGATCTTGCCTGGCAGCCTGCCGGACTGATCCAATCCGGCAAATTCATTTTATAATTTGGCCCAAATCGCACGGACTTCCCTGCAAGTATTTCAATACATTCAGGTCAGTCATCATGATTTGCTCTCAGATTCTGAAATGTTTTACTCGCATCGTCTCAGTCCGAGAGACTCCTAGCGGCAGCATTTTCGATACCTTTTTCCGCTACCGCTATTGGAACATGAGGTCGAGGATTTGCATCTCCTTGACGGGGTCACGTGGGGTGACTTTTGCGGGGTCGAATTTGGGGTCGCGGAGTTGGTTCAGGATTGTTCGCGGGATAGTTTCGGTGAAGGGGTGATCGCCATCGAGAAGGGCCATGAGACCGCCGATGCCACCGCAGTTTTCGACGGGGTTGGGGCCATTCCCTTTGATGAATTTGACAGGGGTCGCGGAGGGGTTGCGCTCGATTTTTTCGAGCTTGATGAGGTGATCCCAGTTGTCGCCGAAGTCGTAGTGGTAGTTCAGTTCATCGAGATCCTCGTTAAAGAATTCGTCGAGGCGGGTGGCGTGCTCGGGGAGGACTGCGGTGGTGATTGCGGCATTTCCATCATCCCGCCACGTGATGATGGTATCGAGTCTACGACCAACGCGGATTTGGAAATCGTGAAGGTGGTCGCCGTCCCAGCCGAAAGCGGCTTGGATGGCGAGGTGGAGGTTGAAGAAGGTATCGTCGCTGGCGAGGGAGATGCGCCGCCAGATGGGCGGCTTGGCTCCGACGAGGTCGATGCGGAAGACGAGGCGTTGGGTGCTTTTTGGTTGGTGGATGGCCGGGATTTCTCCGGGTTTCGGAAAGATGGGCTCCTCGCCTTGGTCCAAGCCGAGACGATCAAGGAGGGTGTCGGTCATAGGCAGTTCGCTGGCGAGATGGCGAAGTAATTCTCTTCCCTTGTCGCTCGCACTGATGGTGGCGAGGTATTGGAGGAGTTCCTCTGGATCGGAGTCAGGCGAGGGGGCATTCTTGGTGAGGGCCGCAAGCTGGTCATGGTCTTCGTCAGAGAAGTTGCCGAAATGCCCTCCGGCTTCAAATTTCGACATGTCGTGTTTGAGCGAAGCGAAGACCTGGCCGAGGAGCGAGGAGTCTTCCTCGTCGAATCCCGGAGATTCGGCGATTTCAATGGTGATGCCTTTTTCTTTTGCCAGTGTTTCAAAGGTGCGTGCCGCGAGGTCGCTCGAGACCGTGAGTTTCTCAGGAAGGTAGCCTGTTTCCTCTGCGGCGGCGACGAGGCAGTTCTTGAAAATGATCTCGCGAGGGATGGTGGCGGGAACGACCTGGAGGCCGCGCGCGATGCCGTGTTCGTGTTGCGCGACGAGGCAAAGGAGGGTCCACTGCACGACGCCATGGGCGAGCACTTGCTGGTGGTCGAATTGCTCGCCGATTTCCCAATGAGTGCCGTGCTTGACCTGCGCGCTACCGATGCGAGGGATGAAAAAAGGATCATTTTTGATCTCGGTTTTTGGCTCGGGAGCGGCCTGCGGAAAAGGGATTTTGGTGACTTCCCACTGGTCGGGATTTGAGCGATCCTTGCCTTTTGGGAGGGTGAAGCAGGAGATGATCGGCTGGCGACCTTCACCGAGGTAAGTGGAGTGGTCTTCGCCTTGAAGCTTGGGATTTTTCGCAAAACGGGGAAGAAGTCGCAGGCCATCGAGAAGCTTCTGAGCTTGGATTTCGTCAGGATGCCAATTGATACAACCGGGCACGATGGCCCGGAAAAGCAGGGCTTTCAGCGGGGAGTTGGAATTGTCGGCGAGGCCAAATTTGGCGTTTCGCTCGATGTCGGTTTCGTCCATGTCCTCGTCATTGGGAATGACAAATTCGCATGAGACCTGTCGCTGTTGGAACTGGCCAAGAAAAGTGTTCGGCGTGCCGAGTTCGATCAACTCGTTCCAGAACCGGATTCCTTCTTCCGGCAGATAAATATGGAGCGCATAGAACTGGCGGGCCTTTCCCATTACCGCTGCGACGTGGATTTGGTCGGTGTCAGGATCCTTGATCGCGAACCAATCGGTATCAGAGAGGTTTTCCCAAGGCGCTAGTGCGATGACGGGAGTCCCCGCCTCGAAAAGCTCGCTGAGCAGTCGGTCGGGGAGGTCTGCCACGAAGGGTCCGGAAGGATCGGAGGGAGGGGAAGAAATGTCGAAGGTCATCAAGGAGATTGAGTAAAGAGCGGCGGCAAAGTAAGTTCAAGTCCCGGTATTTTCCCCATCGGGGATCTTAGGAATGGCGAGGTTCTACCGATGGTTGGGGAGACCATGAGCCAGGGTAGCTCCGCCAACCCTGGGCTGAACGAGACAAGTCCGTTGGGCTAACGATTCCTGCACGAACTTTGTTGCTGATTTTTTTCATCGCCGCCGACGGTAATCGGGGCGGGCTTTGTAGAGGCGTTGGGTGAAACCGCCTTCTTCGAGGAAGGACAAATCTTTGCTACTGAGCTTGGAAATCCACTCAAGTTGCAGGATGAGTGATTTTTCGCTGGCGTTCATTTGCGAACTACAATAAGTGTTCAAGTGAACGTAATCCGAAAAGTCGGACTCGTCGGACCGGTCTGACTTGTTTGACCTTCTCGGACCAACAAAACTACCACCATGAATACCCTTTCTCCAGAATCCGTCCTCAAAGAAACCTTTGGCTTTGCGGCTTTTCGTTCGCATCAGGAAAGTCTCATCCGGGGGCTGTTGGAGGGACGCGATGTCTTTGGAGTGATGCCGACAGGCGGGGGAAAGAGTTTGTGTTACCAATTGCCGGCCATCGTGATGCCGGGATGTGCGGTCGTGGTGAGTCCCCTGATCGCGCTGATGAAGGATCAGGTCGATGCGGCGCGGGCCAATGGCATTCGCGCGGCGTGTGTGAATAGTTCGGCTTCACTTGATGAGCGAAAGGAGGCCGCGCGGGCTTATGCTGCGGGGGAACTTGATCTTCTCTATCTCGCTCCCGAGCGACTGTGCCTCCCGGGATTTCTGGATCGCCTCCGGCAATGTCCGACCGGGCAGCCGGGATTTTTTGCGATTGATGAAGCGCATTGTCTTTCCGAATGGGGACACGATTTTCGGCCGGATTATCTCTTCCTCGCGGAGCTGAAAAAGCAGTTTCCGGAGGTGCCGGTGGCGGCCTTTACCGCGACCGCGACCCATCAGGTGGCGGAGGATATTGAGCGTCATCTGAAGCTGGGGGATGCGGTCAAGGTGCGGGCGTCCTTTGACCGCGCGAATCTCTATTACGAGGTGCGGGCGAAGAAGGATTGGGAGCGGCAGATGGTGGAGTTCATCAAGGAGCGCGAGGGGCAGTGCGGGATCATTTATCGTACCAGTCGCAAGTCGGTGGAATCGACGGCGGAGATGCTGCGGCGCAATGGCATTGACGCGCGGGCGTATCATGCCGGGATGGAAAATGAGGACCGCTCGGCGACGCAGGAGGCCTTTCTTCGGGACAACTGCCGCATCATCGTGGCGACGGTGGCCTTTGGGATGGGGATCGATAAGCCGGATGTTCGTTTTGTGATTCATGGGGATCTTCCGAAGAATATCGAGAGCTACTATCAGGAAACCGGGCGGGCCGGGCGCGATGGCGAACCGTCGCATTGCCTCCTTCTTTATTCGCCGGGCGATGGCTTTAAGATTCGTCGCTTTATCGATGAAATTGAGGACGCCACGGAACGGGCACGCTCGCTGGACTTGCTCAAGGCAATGGAAAATTTTGGGGCCCGGCCGCAGTGTCGTCGGCGTGGTTTGTTGGGGTATTTCGGGGAGAAGTTGGCGGGGGAGAACTGTGGTGGATGTGATTTTTGCGACGGGAATTTTGAGATGAAGGATGCCACGCGGGATGCGCAGATGCTTCTTTCGGCGATTGCCCGGAGTGGCGAGCGTTTTGGGGCGGTGCATGTTTGCGATATCGTGGCGGGGGCGAACACACAGAAGATTCGCGAGATGGGGCATGATCAACTCAAGACCTATGGGGCGGGAAAAGATCGGCCGAAGGCCCATTGGCGTTTTCTTTTTGACTCGTTGGTGAGCGAGCAGGTGCTGACGGTGCCTCCGGGAGACTTCGCGATTCCGAAGCTCACCGAACGGGCGTGGGAAATCATGAAGGGGGAGGCGACTTTTGAGATGCATCAGGACAAGCGGGCGGAGCCTGAGAAGGCGGGGCGGACCAGAGCGGTGGTCGAGGAGGCCTTCGATTATGATCGCGGACTCTTTGAGCATCTTCGCGCCTTACGGAAGCGAATTGCCGATGAGAAGGCGGTGCCGCCATTTGTGGTGGCGAGCGACCGGACCTTGCGGCAGATCACGGCCTTGATGCCGGATTCGCGGGAGGGTTTTTTAAAGGTGCACGGCGTAGGGCAGGAGAAGTTTGAGAAATTTGGTCCGGCTTTCCTGGAGGGGTTGACTGAATACCTGGCCGAGAATCCTGAGGTTGGTGAGAAGAAGTTGGATGAACTCCCAGCGGCTGCGGCAGCGGTGCCGACAGTGAAGAGGCCGCTGAGTGAGACCTACTATGCGACCTTTGATTTGGTGAAGGCGGGGCTTTCGCCGGCAGAGATTTCAGAGAAGCGTGGGGTTGGGTTGAGCACGGTGGAGAATCACATCGCCAAGTTGATCGAAGAAGGAGAGGCGCTTGATCCGCGTGACTATGTGAGCGAAGCCGAAGAGGAACGAGTGCGTGGCTTGATTGAAAAGTTGGGAGGGGAAGCGCTAAAGCCGATCTTTGAAGCGGGGGAGGGGCAGATTAGTTACGGGCAGATCAGAATTGTGATGGGGATGATGGTGGCGGGTTGAGGGAAAAAATTCCCCCCAACGTAACCTTTTTTCAGCGTTCCCTTTTACGTGGGTGAAAAGGTTCTCGAGGCCGAGCGGAGCGGCAAGACGCGCTATCGAGATCTTGCGGAGGAATTGGGAGTGAGCGGAGCCAATGTCAAGGTAAGGGTTCATCATGGGCGCGCCAAGCTGCGTGTCTTGATTTTAGAAGAATTGAAAGAGACCACCTCGAATGCCGGGTGAGGGGTTCTCTGTTTCCAGTAAGGAGCCGATAGAAGTGCGTCCGCCCGGTCACGCGAGGTGCACAAGGATGAGGCCATCGTCCAAGATGACCTCTGCCAACACTGCAAAATCTTTTCCGAAATCGCCCTGGCCTACGAGAGAGCAAAAAGCACCGCTCTCGGGCATTCAGGATTGTTGCGCATCGGAGTCGTGGCCACCCCCGCCATGGGTTTCATTCACAAGCCTCTCCGTGAGTCATCCCATTTGGAATCTTCGCGGGAGGTGTAACCCAGTCTTCCGCCTTGGGAGCTGCCGCAAATGTGAAAACACTGATTGCGCAAAAGATGGCGGTGAGGAGCGGGGCCTTCATTTCTTGGAGAACGTCGAGGTGTGGCACCGGCTACCGGGAGCGCCACTCAGCAACAGGGTTAAGGGTTGTAATCACGAGGGTCATTTCGACTTGGGGCGGGTAGCCGGTTGTCCACCACCGTCTTGTGTGTGCCCAGCATGGGCACGTTGTAAATGGGGTTCAAGTCCCCTGTAGGAATACCAGAAAAGAAACGACACTACTACCAGAGGCCAACTCGGGAAGGGCGACCGACTCGGGGAAGGAAGGCTATGGGAACCGGAGCGAAGCGGAGAGAGAGCACCCGGAGGGTGGCCCCGCGAGGGGTGAACGGAGTGAATCAAAACTGCGAACCGATGAACAAAAACCGAATAGAAGGCCGACGCGGCGCGATGAGCTGGCACAACACAGCGAAATCGTCTGGTATGCCCGTGGAGGTAAATTCGGCGGTAGTGCAGTGGAGCAACGTGTCATTACCTGGGGAATGGGAGCGAAGCGGACATAGAGCATCCGGAGGATGGCCCCGCGAGGGGTGAACGAAGTGAATCAAATCTCGCTGTCGCAAGACTACGAGAAGTCAGCAGAGGTCATAGTAATTGGATCGAGAACCGGGAGGATGAAAGAGGCCTAATGAACGATGATACCCGCCAGCGTGAACCAATGAAGGACCGAACCAATGAGGAGGGGCTCACCCCGCTGTGCAGCAGCCGTGAAGGACGCCCCAGCCGACGACGCCGGAAGGCGAGGCATGGACGAGAGCCGTCACGGAGAGAAGCATGGAGCCCCTCAAGTAAGAACCATGATTGAGGAAATCCTCCTCC
>Ga0209491_10003388_pt1 | contig 26409 bp, 14 predicted proteins | sample BON02_FD_187213 | JGI IMG/M metagenome (GOLD analysis project Ga0209491, IMG submission 187213) | Freshwater microbial communities from Lake Bonney liftoff mats and glacier meltwater in Antarctica - BON-02 (SPAdes) (version 2) | ecosystem: Environmental > Aquatic > Freshwater > Ice > Glacier...
TGTTTGGTTGTTTGGTTGTTGTCGTCGTCGTCGTCGTCGTCGTCGTTTTGACAAGGAGGAGGGCGGGGGAGACGAGAGCGCGGGCGTCGCTGGGCCCGCGGACAAAAGGCCGGAGAGACGGACTCACCTTGTGGTGCCTGCAGTACGAGTGGATGAGGGCGCACCAGTGGGCGCTCTGCTTCTCGCGCGTCTCCTTGACAGGCTGAAGCCTGTGGTTTTTTTGGGTTCGATGAAAGGGGCGTGAGGCGAGCGAAACGCGAAGGGACGCGTCGCCGGGCGCCGCGCGTTTTGCGCGCCGCGTGTCCCTTTTCGACACGAAACGAACAACGCACGTGAAGTAGGGCGGGTAGTGGTAGAAGAAGGGCCATGCAAAGTCGCTCGGCGCGCCCGCCCCGGCGCGCGCGACCACGCTGCTGCTCATTCGAGAGAGAGGGAGAGCGCGGATCGAATGTGAGTCAAACGCGGTCTCTTCTCTCTCTCGCGCCCCGAGCGCGACAGGGAGCTCAGCCGCGTCTCATGCTGTGATGATTGAGGTGTTGTAAGTAGTTGCTGAGGTGTGGACGCGGCGAGTTTTTTCTGCTCTTTGGCTTGGCGGAGACCTTTTTGTACTTCCCTGAAGCCTCCCTTCCTCCTCCCCCTCTCTCCGTCGATCTCACACACACACAAACATCTCTGAGACGCCCACGAAGCGCCCACACCCGCATCCGCATCATCATCCTATCGCGACTTCTCAAGGCCGACACCAAGCACCGGAAGAGACCCCAGACGATCGGATCAACACAGAGACGCACACAGAGGGCGGAGGAGACAGGGGCAGCAGGGGCAGCAATGCGCGACCTCCAGCGCCGCGCGGCCGGCAGCGTGCTGCGCGCGCTGAGCGAGGCCAGCCGCGGCGCCTGCGGCGCCGCCTCGACGACGAGCACCAGCACCAGCACCAACAGCACAACACAAACAGCAACCCTCCTCTTCCCCTCCTCGGCCTCCCTCACCCGCCACCCCCACCCCCACCGGTCCTACAGCACCCACCACCACGTCGAGCACGTCGCCCCCCCGGGCACCCGCGTCCCCGTCGAGGAAGAGTGGTACCTCCGCCAGCGCACCCGCATCCCCTTGGGGAACCGCGCGCCTTTGTGCGCCGCGAGCGCCTGGGTGGCGCCGAGCGCCGTGCTCGCGGGCGACGTCGACCTGCTCGACCGCGCTTCGATTTGGCACGGCGCCGTGCTCCGCGGCGACCTCAACAACGTGACCGTCGGCCACGTCAGCAACGTGCAGGACCGCTGCGTCCTGCACGCGGCCCGCAGCACCGCCGCGGGCTTGCCGGCCGCGACCGTGATCGGCAAGCACGTGACGATCGAGCCGGCCGCCGTGCTGCGCTCGTGCCGCGTCGGCGACGAGGCTGTGGTCGGCAGCCGGTGCGTGCTCCTAGAGGGGTCGCTGGTCGAGGACGGCGCGGTGCTCGCGCCCGGCAGCGTCCTGCCGCCCGCGCGGCGCGTGCCCACGGGCGAGCTGTGGGCGGGCGCGCCCGCGCGCTTCGTGCGCAAGCTGACGGGCGACGAGCGCGACGCCGCAAAAGGGATTGCCATCGCCGTCTACCGGGCGGCGGCGGCGCACGCGGCCGACGAGCTGCCTCACGGCTCCGCCTGGCGCCTGGTGGAGGACTGGCGGGCGGCGCGCGACGGCGCGGGCCTGTTCGAGTGGGTGGACATGCGGCGGCAGAAGTACGCACTGCGCACGGGGCAGGAGCGCGAGGCCGAGGCGCGCAAGCTGTCGAGCGGCGACGAGTGAGGGGGAGGAGAGAGGCGTCGGCGGCCGGCGCGGGGGGGGATGTTAGCGGGTTTGTTCGGCGGGGGTTTGTGGGGAGGAAACCCTCTTTCGTCCGAAAGGCCGAGGAATATATGACGGCCTGCTCCGGCGCGTGCTCCCGCCAACGCAACGGAAATCCTCAGGAAAATTCTTTCATTTGAAACACCGAAAACGACGACGGCAGCGGGATCGCGTTCGACAGTCGCCTATTTTTTCCTTTTTAAGCATCCCCTTTTGATCTTTCAGAGCCTCGCCACGCTGTCCGCCACCGCCCGCCGGAACGCGTCCTGCTCCAGCAAGAAAGCGCTCACGTGCCCCCCAGGAACCACCCTCAGCTCCGAGCCCGGCCAGTGCCGCTGCAGCAGGCGCGCGTCCTCGGGCGGCGCGTATGCATCGTCGCGCGCGGCCACCAGCACGGCGGCGTCGGGCCGCCGCGGCACGGGGAACCGGGTGACGTCGGTGTAGGCCTCGAGAGCGGCGCGCAGCGCGGCCCAGGCCAAGGCGTCCTCGGGGCGGCCGGCGCCGCCATTGCTGCTGTTGCCGCCGCCGCCGTTGCTGCTGCTTCCGCCGCCGCCGCCGCCTGCCCACGGCCACCCCCCGCCGCCGCCGCCTCCGCCGCCCCAAGGCCACCCTCCTCCTCCTCCGCCGCCGCCGCCGCCGCCGCCGCCGACAAAGAGAGGGGGCGCCGCCAGAGGCGGCCACCGGGAGGCGGCCCCCCGCGGCTGCGGCTCATGCTGCTGCGGCCGGCGGTGCTGCTGCTGCCACCGAAACATGGACAGGCGCGCAGCGGCGGCGGCGCGCAGCCCGCTCGCCGCGGAGGCGACCGCGGCGGGGGCGGCGGCGGCGGCGGCAGACGCGGCCGCGGCGGCGGCCGCGAGGATCGCAGAGGGGGGGAAGGAAGGAGCGGAAGGGGCGGACGACGACGACGACGGCGAGCGGCGCGGCGGCAGCGGGCCCTGGGCGGCGGCGGCGGCAGAAGCGACGCCCGCCGCCGCCGCCGCCCCCGCCGCCGCCGCCCCCGCCGCCTCTGCCTCCATGCCCACGAGCGCCGCCTCGAGCGCGTCGAGCGCTGCGATCGCGCGGGCGGCGCGCGGCATCCGCAGGGGGCGGCGGGTGCGGGGGCGGCCGTCTTGCTTCTCTTCGCCGCCGCCGCTGTCCTGCTGCTGCGCCTCGTCGTCTTCGTCGCCCTCGCCGTCCTCGTCCTCGTCCTCCCCCTCCGCGCTCCCCTGCGCCGCCGCGCGCACCGCCGCCGCCACCCGCCTGAGCGTCGGCCCCGCCACCGCGAGCGCCGCCGCCTCGGCCGCCGTCGCCGCCGCCTCGGCCGCCTCCGCCGCCGCCTCTGCCGCCGCCGCCGCGCTCGCGTCGCGGCCGATTGACGCCGCCGAGAACCGCGGCCCCCGGCGCCCAGCCAGCGCCCCGACGTCGACCGACCGCGACAGCGCGCCGTCCACGTAGGGAGCGACGGCGCTCCGCGGCGCCAGCAGCGGCGCCACAGCGAGCGCGTGCGGGCTCAGAGCGGCGGCCATGGCCGCATGCACCCCGCCCATCGACAGCCCGCACACGCCCTGCCTGTCGCTCTCGCCGCGCGCCCACCCGCACAAGAGCAGGGCCTCGGCGATGGTGGCCCAGCCCAGCACGAAGAGGTCGGCGACGCTGCGGAGCTTGCTGCCGGCCTGGCCCGGCGGGCGGCGCCCCCCGTAAAAGGGGCCCTCGAGCAAGAGGGCGCCGATCGGCGGCGCGCGGCGGGGCGGGTGCTTGTGCGGAGGCGGCGGCGGCGGCGGCCCCTGCTGCCACCGCTGCCACTGCTGCCATTGCTGCCACTGCGGCGGCGGCGGTGCCACAAAGCCCGTCGCCAGCGGCAGCGCCAGGCGCGTGCGCCGCGCCCAGTCCTGGTCCCCCGTCGCGGGCAGGTGCACGACGAGGCCGCCGCCCTCGGACGCGACGCCGGAAGCGCCGCCGGACGGGCCACCGCTGCCGCCGCCGCCGCCCACGCCGCCGGGCCCGTCGGGCAGGATGAGGCGGGCGCGCGCGAAACGGCTCTCCGGCGGCAGCAGCGGCCCGCCCAGCGCGGGCAGCGACGCGTCGGCCGCGGGCGACTCGAACACCGCCTCGTAGACGACGTAGCGCCCGCGGCTGCGCTCCACCGTCCGCCAGTCGGGGCGCCACCCGCCCGCCGCCTGCTCCTCGCCGCGCCGCGCGGCGGCCGCCGTGCCCAAGGCGACGCGCCGCGACACGCGCGCGGCAGCCTCCCGCGCGGCGTCGATGCGCACGAGGTCGAGGTCGCCCCACCCGCCGTGGAAGAACTTGCCGTTGAGGGCGCTCGCGCGGCTGTAGAGGGCGTCCAGGGCGCGGGCGGCCGAGGCGCCCAGGGCGTCGGCGAGGGCGTTGGCCGCGGCCGACGCGGAGGAGGAGGAGGCCATTTTTATGTGTTCGGTCGGTCGTCGGGCGGTTGTGTCCGGCGTCGGCGTCCGGCGGCGTCGGCGGTTCTGTGGGTGGTGTGTCGGTGTGGGTCTTTGTTTCCGAGGAGGGAAGCGGCGGCGGTCACCGCCGGACGACAGCGTCCATCCTTGATCTCCGACGGGTGAGAGAAGGGCCCGGCGCGCGCGGGAGACAGAGAGGGAGGGAGGGATCAGGAGAGGCAGAGAGGGTTTGGCGAAATTGAGAAGGAGTTGGGAGCCGAGGAAGAGTTGGGGAGGCAAGCGCAACATGCGCGTTGGGCTTGAAAGGCGCGTCGGGAGCTACGGGGCTTGAGGGGGCGGTGCGGCCGTTGGGCCAAAGGCGTCGGCGCTCCCGGCTGTCGGCGCGCGTCGTCAAGACCGCCGCGCCCCGCTCGATCGCGCCCCCCTCTCTTTCCGACGCGGCGGGGCTTGCTGCCGGCCTGGCCCGGCGGGCGGCGCCCCCCGTAAAAGGGGCCCTCGAGCCCCGAGATTGAGAGCCCTTATTACACCATTCGACGGTCGAATCAGGGCGCCGTTGACAAGAAAAAGGACAGGAACAAACCCATGACACACCTGCATGATTCAAGACGCCGCCACCACCTGCGCGACCACCACGGTGATGTCGTCCATCTTGCCTCCCGTCAGCCGCCCCAGCACCAACCCCCCTTGTGCAGGGCTAAAGCGCGTCGCGGCCACCTTTTGCCAAAAGGGCAGGTCCAGCCCCTGCGCCCGCGCCTCGCGCGCGTAGGGCGAGTCCCGGCGGTCGTCGGCGGCGTTCTTCCGGGCCTCGCGCGCGATCCTGTCCGCGCACGCGCGCGCGGACGCAAGGGCGGGCACCAGGCGGGCGTCGGGTGGGATTGCGTCGCCGCCGCCGCCGCCGCCGCCGCCGCCGCCGCCTCTGTTTCCGCCGCCGCCGCCGCCGCCGCCTCCGCCGCCCGCGGGGTCGGGCACGAGCGCGCCGGCGGGCAGGGCGAAGAAGGCCGCGCCGACCGCCGCCGCCACCTCGGCGTCGAAGCAGTTGTCCCACAGGCCGTCGGAGCCGGCCACGACGACGTCGCCGGGAAGCACGGCGACGCGCCGCCCCTCGGCCTCCGCCGCCGTGTCGGTGGCGTCGACGAATTCGGGGCAGGCGCCCAGCTGCAGCGGGCAGTCGAAAAAGTGCTGGAGGGGGCGGGAGCGGAAGACGACCTGGGCGGAGGCGGAGGGGGGGGCTTCGGGGGCAGAGGAAGAGGAAGAGGAGGAAGTGGGGGAGGGCGCCGCCGCCGCCGCCGCGCTTTGCCGCTGCTGCTGCTGCTGCTGCTGCTGCTGTCCGCCCGCCCCTCCTTGCTGCTGCTGCTGCGGCGGCGGCTGCTGCTGCTGCTGAGGGGAACGCGCGCGCCTCCTGAGGACCATGAAGCCCGAGTCCCCCAGGTTGACCGTGCTGAGGCACGACCGCGCGGCGTCCAGCTGCACCACCACGGCCGTCGCCGAGCCGGCGACGCGCACGAGCCGGTGCGCCGCGTCCAGCGCGGCGCGCGGGTCGGGCGCGGCGTCGCCGCCGTCAGAGGCGCCGCCGCCGCCGACGCCGGTCGCTGCCAGGGCGGCGGCTCCTGCTCCGCCTGGCGCCTGCCCGTCGCCGCCGCCGCCGCCGAGCTGGTAGTGGGCGGCGGGCACGGCAAAGAGGGACGGGTCGGGGCGGGCGGGGGCGGGAGAGGCCGCCGCCGCCGCCGTCTGCGCGCTGTCGCCGCTGCTGTCGCCGCTGCCGTCGCTGCTCGTCGGCCGAGCGGCCTCTCCCGCCGCCGCCGCCGCCGCCGCCGCCGCTTCGGCCGCCGCCCTCTCGGCCGCCGCCCTCTCGGCCGCCCTCTCGGCCGCCCTCTCGGCCGCCTGCGCGCGATAAGGCGCCGCGTCCTCCCCCATGCCGGGCCCAAAGTCCACCCGCGCCGCCGCCGCGCACGACACCACCCCGGCCGTCGGCGGGCAGGCCGGCGCGGCGGCGGCCGCCGCCGCCGCCGACGCCACGGCGCCCTCTTCGCCGCGCTCGACGAAAGCGGCGGCCGCGCGCATGAGCCCACGCGCGTAGGCCGCCGGGTTGACGCCGCTGTCCGCCCAGCCGCCCACCCCGTCCGCGACGCCGAGGCACCCCCCGCCCGCGTCGGTGATGAAGTGGGCGTCCTCGCCGCCGTACGAGCGCTTGTCGGGGTGGGGAAGGTAGGCGACGGCGGCGGCGAGGCGCAGCGGCACGCCAACGAGCGGGCGCGGCGCGGGCGCGGGCGCCGTTGTCGTCGTCGCCGTCTCCGCCGTCGGTGCGCGCGCCGGCGCGGCGCCGCTCGCCACCTTGACCTCGGAAGAGGGCGTTGCCACGGCGGTGCTCGCGGCGGCGCCGGTGCTGGTGGTGCTGACGTCGCCGGGTGCGGCGCGAGGGACGATGGACAGGCGCGCGCGGAGCGATTGGGAGGAGCCCCTCAATGGTGCCCTCCTCGCGCCGCTGCTGCTGCTGCTGCCGCTGCTGCTGTTGTTGCTGCCGACGGTCGCGAGGACGGCGAGGCGCGGCAGATGGGGAGAGTGCGCCACCACCGCCGCCGCGCCCAGCGCGGACCGGCGCGGGCCGCGGGCGGCGAGTGACCGCATCTTATGCTGTCTCTCACGGAGAGCTCTCCCAATCGGCGTAGCGCACGAGTTGTGCAGCGGCGCCAGAAGGTGCAACAAGGGTGGATGGTCAAGGCGGCGCGCTGCTGGTCAGTGTTCGAGAGTGAGGCGGCGATGAGCGGCGGGCCGCGCGACTTGAAGGATTTGCTTTAAGTCGCGCGGCGGCGTCGTCGAGCGCGCGCGCGCCCGCTCGCGCGTTCGCCCGTTCGCCTGCTCCCCTTGGTTTGGGAAAAATCGCCCCAGGCCACGACAAAACACAACACAACCCGACGACAAAATCTATCTCTACGGCGGCCCCGGCTCCGACGCCGCCGTCCCCGCCTCCCTCAGCAACGCCGCCACCGCCCGCCCCGTCCGCGCGTCCGCCGCCGCCAGCACCCGCCGCGACCCCACCGCCCAAGGCCCCCCCGCCGGGTCGACGACGACCCCCCCAGCCTCCCGCACCACCAGCGCGCCCGCGGCCACGTCCCAGCACCCGCCGAACCCGATCTCGTAGAAGGCGTCGAGGCGCCCGGCGGCCACCCCGCACAGGCCCAGGGCGCAAGAGCCCCCGCACCGCAGCGAGCGCGAGGCGGCGGTCACGGCGCGGACGCGCCGGAACACGGCGTCCATCGTCTCGGCGTCGCGCGAGGTCCCGATCTCGGTGCCGATCAGCGCGCGCGACAGAAGCAGGTGTGGCGGCGGGGCGTCGTCGTCGTCGTCCTCCTCCTCCTGTGTGCCCCGTCCCTCTTCGTCGTCACCTCTTGCGGCCGCCGCCGCCTCGCCTCCCTCCTTTTCGGCGCCGCCGCCGCCGCCGCCGCCGCCGCCGCCGCGCGGCCCGCAGGCGAGCCGCCGCCCGTTGAGGAAAGCGCCGCGCCCCTTGCTGGCGGAGAAGAGCTCTCCGATGATGGGGTTGTACACGACGCCGACGACGGGCTCGCCGCCGACGCACAGGGCGATGCTGGTGCACGAGAAGGGAAAGCCGTGGACAAAGTTGGCGGTGCCGTCGAGCGGGTCGACCATCCACGTGGGCACCGCCGCCGCGCTACCGCCGCCGCCGCCGCCCGCGGTTTCGGCTTCGCCTCCGCCTCCGCCGCCCGCTTTTTCGTCGGCCGCGTCGCCGTTCCCGCGCGCTTTCCGCGCGGCCGACTCCTCCTCGCCGATGAACGCGTGGTCCGGGAAGGCGCCGCGGATGCGCTCGCGGATGAGCGCCTCGCACGCCTCGTCCACGTCGGTCACGAGGTCGGCCGCGTTGCCGCCCTTGGCCGCGACAGACACCGCGCCGCCGCCGCCGCCGCCGCCGCCGCCGCCGCTGTCGCCCGCGCCGCTGCCGCTGCCGCCCGCGACGCTGCCGCCGGCCTTGCCCCAGGACGCCTTGATGAGGGCGCCGGCCGCGCGCGCCGCCTCCTCGGCCACCTCGAGAACGCGGTCGAGATCGAGCGGCTCGCCCGCCATTGGGTCGCGGGCGCGGAAGGTGGTGGCGCGGGGCGCGTGGCGAGAGAGATGAGAGCGAGCAGGTGGCAGGGCCTTGCCTTTCCACGTCCGCTGGCGCACAGGAAACACGACGTTTCGATCACGAAGTGAGTCGAGACGAGAGAACATAGGCGAGCGAGTGCGAGTACAATGTGGTTTGGACACCGGGGTAGGCGGGATCACGTCGCTTTGTTGCTTTCGTTCCAGCAGCGACGAGCGCCGCCGCCTCGTCGCGCGCGCGTTGTCGACGGCAACAGCGGCCTTTCAACTGCCGTTCCTCCACGCGCCCCGAGACGCCACTACAGATGCTCGTAAAGCCGACCCATTCCTCTCTGACGTGAACGCAATTGCGACGCGCGCGTCGACGCACACAATCACAAAGCCCAGCTACGGGAGGTTCGATGATTGCTGGTATGTCGTTTTCTTTGTTCCGATCCCGCGCCTTGCTCGCCCGTTGCTCGCCAGACTTGACCGAGACGCGCCTCGCGCAGCCGATCGCGCGTGCGCGCAAAGGCGCAGCTTGTCGCGTGGCGCGAGAAGCCTCGACGGGAAGAAGAAGAGGGAAGAGGGCCGAGACTCTCACTTGCTCCTCCCCGGCTCTGTCCCTCTGTCTCTCTCGCGCGCGCGTTATCGCGGACCGCAGCGTCGTCAGCGGCGTGAGAAGGGTAAGCACTCGTGCTGACGCGCTGCCCCCTCCCCCTTCCACCATCACACCCAAACCGAGAAACCAAACACAGCCTCGTGCCCGGCGGCGGCGCCGATGCTCTCGTCGCGCCGGCGCGTTGCCGCGGCCGCCGCCCCCAACGCCCCCGCGGCGTCGCGTTGTCTCGCCGCCCCCGCCCCCGCCCGCCGCGCCCCCCCGCGCGGCGGCCTCTTCGCCGCGCGCGCCAGCGACTCGCGCGACAGCGGCTTCACCGCGGGCTTCATCCTGGGCGGCGTCGTGTTCGGCGCCCTAGGCTTTTTGTTCGCCCCGCAGATCTCGCGGGCGCTGCTCGGAGAGGACGACCGGCTGCGGCTGCCGCGCGTGCTGGCCGCCGACGAGCCCGCTGCGCCGCGCGACCCGGAGGCCGCCAAGCAGGACCTCATCGACAAGATCGCGCAGCTGAACGCGTCGATCGACGAGGTGGCCTCGCAGCTGCGCCAGAAGGAGGACACGGCGGGCGCCGGCGGGAACGGCGGCGGCGGCGGCGCGACGGTGGCGGCGGCCATTGACCGGGCGGGAGTTGCCGTGGAGCAGGCGCTTGGCTAGAGAGAGTGAAAGAGAACGGGGAAATCTTTGGGCTCCATCCATTTCTAGGAACGAGACCCGCCACAAAAAAAACGAATGAAATGAAATCAATCCGACGACGGCTGCCCGGCTGCCGCCTCCCCTCCCAACAAAGACAGACGTCTTGTTGTGTGCCAGAGAGAGAAAGACTCGTTACATCGCCGCTACTTGTCCCATCGACTGCGCCGGCCCCCTGTCGAGGAGGACGGCGGCTGCTGCTGCAGCTGCTGCTGGTGGGGCGGCAGCCCTTGCCGCCGGCGCGCCTGGGCGGCGGCCGCCGCCGTCGCGGCTGCCACGGCCGCCGCCGCCTTGGCGGCGGCGAGCGCGGCGCCGCCGACGACGCTGCCCGGCTGCTGCGGCTGGGTTTGTGCTGGCGGCTGCGGCGGTCGCTGCGGCTGCTGCTGCTGCTGCTGCTGCCTCCGTCCCTCGCCCGGACCGCCCAGCGTGCCCGCGCTCACAAAGCCCGTCGCGCCGCCACCACCCGCCGCCCCATGCTGCTGCAGCTGCTCCCGCTGCCTCCGCGCCCGCGCCGCCCCCTCGGCCGCCCTCGAGGCCGCGTCCAGCTCCCGCCACCGGTCCTGCGGCGGCAGCGCCGACGCGTCCCACGCCCCCGGCGGCAGCGCGCTCGCGTGCGCGTCCAGGCCGTAGTCCGCCGCCAGCTTTTCCAAAAATAGAGGGTTCGCCCACCGGCGGTTGCGCCGCAGCTCGTCGGCCAGGCGGCGGCCCGGGTGGGCGCGCTGCACGGCGGCGAGGCGGGCGACGGCGGCGGCGGCCTCGGGGTCGGGGGCGCCGGCGGGCGGGTCGCGGAGGGCGGGGGGCAGGGACAGGAAGGCGGGCGGGAGGGGGGGGGAGGGGGGGGGGCCGGCAGGGGGCGCGGGCGCGGGAACGGGGGCGGCGCCGGCGGCCGGCGCCGCCGCCTCGCCTTCCTCGCCGTCTGCTCGGGGTCGCTTCTTTGCCGCCGCTGCGGCTGTTTCTGCTGTGGCCGCCACGTGCTTGCTGCCGTCGCCGCCACTGGCTGCGGGCAGCTGCTCTGCTGCTTCTTCTGCGGACGCCGGTGCCGATGCTGCTGGGGCGGGCGGCTCTTGCTGCTGCTCCTCCTCCTCCGCTATCGCCGCCGCCGTCGCGCCGCCGTCCTCGCCGCCGCGGCCGACGCTGCGCCTCTCCTCCTCCTCTTCGTCGCTGCTTCCGCCGTAGTCCTCGAGCAGTCCCCCGAGGGCCGCCATCCCTGCGCTGCTGTGCTGTGCCCAAGGATGGGATGCTGCTGCTGCTGCGTTGTCTTGCCTTGACGCGCGCGTCGAACGAGCCAGAAAGAGATGGTGGCTGTCAGGTCAGCGCGAGGGCGCGTCTGTTGTGTTGTGATGCGAGGGATGGCATTTATTCGAGTGCGATGGCCATTGTGAGAAAGGAGGAGGCAACGATGTCCATTAGGAGCTTCGAGAGCGCCGGCCTAAGCGACGGCGAGCGCGCGCTCGATCGACCGATCGACGCCGTCGGGAGTTTCGGCCCCCACACCCAAGCCTTAGCGCTCGCAGCGTTCCTCCATTTCTCCACACTTGCGTCACGCTACGAACCTCACTCGCATTAACGTCCCCCAATTTGCCAATCGCGCCCCTCGAGCGTCATTCCTTGAAAGGGAGGAGGGAGCGAAATTTACGGGATACGCGGATCCCTCTTGTGTGGCGCCATCGCGCCCTGCGCGGGCAGCCGCGACCATGGCATCGCCCTTTGCGGCGGCCGTCGCGTTGGGCGACTACGCGGCCGCTGTCAAGGCCCTGGACGCGGCGATCCAGGGGAGCACCGATGAGCGCGCGAGCCTGACCGCGCGCCTCGCCCAGATGCACATCAACCGCGGCGTGTGCCACCAGCGGCTGCAGCTCAACCGCAAGGCGCTCAAGGTGCGGGACATGTGGGCGGGGGTCTCGGCGGATCGGCGCAATTGCTTGTTTTCTTTGCCAAAGAGCGCGTCGGCATGCGTCGTCGTCGTCGGCGTCCGAACCTCCCCTTCGCGGACAACGACACACAAACGCCCCCCCCCCGTTTCCAAACCAAACAACACGCCAATGGCAATCCAAACGAGCAGGACTTTGACGCCGCCCTCGACCTCGTGCCCAACCATGCGGGCGCCGCCCTGCGCAAGGGCCGCGCCCTGGCCGCGCTCGGGCGCCCGGAGGAGGCGCGCGCGGCGTGGCGGGCGGCGCAGCGCGCGGCCGACGCGGCGGCCGACGTCGACGCGCTGGCTGCGCTGGCCGAGGCGCTCGGGCCGGGGGGTGATGGGGGCGCCGGGGGCGGGGGAGCGGCTACGGCGGGGGCGGCCTCGCCAGCTGGCGGCGCGGCGGGGCCGTCGTCGTCGGCGCCGGCGCCGGCACAGCCGCCGCCGCCCGCCGCCGCCGCCGCCGCCGCCGCCGCCGCCCCGCCGGCCGCGGCGGGCGGCGGCGCCGTCCACCGCGTGCACGCCTCGTCGTCGTCCTCCTCTGCGGCCGCCGCGGGAAGGGGCGCGGACGCGGCGGCGGCAGCGGCAGCAACGGCAGCAGCATCCGGGGCAGCAAAATCGCAAGAAACGGCAGCAGCAGCGGCAGCAGCGGCAAGCGCGCCCGCGCGCACAGCCGCGACCACGACGACGGCGACGACGGCGGCAGCCGCCGGCTCGCCGCCCCGCCCGCCTCGACAGACCCAGCCCCGCCCGCATCCGCACCACCCGCTGATGGCGCCCGACCCGGCCGCCGTGAACATCGCCGTCATGCAGATCAACGCCGGCCGAATCGACGAGGCCGCGCGCCTGCTGGACGCAGTGCTGGCCGCGCGGCCGCGCGAGCTCGCCGCCTTGGTCGCGCGCGGCACGGCGCGCGCTCTCCGCGGCGACCTGGCCGGCGCCGTGTCTGACTTTTCGAGCGCGGTCGAGGTCGAGCCCGCGTACGCGGACGCGTGGCGGCGGCGGGCGCAGGCGCGCGCGGCCGTGGGCGACGCCCTGGGCGCGGTGGAGGACTACGAGCGATGCGCGGAGCTGCTGTGCGAGCTTCGCGCAGAGGTGCGGGCGGCGGCGGCCGGGGGCGGGGGGAGGGCGGGCGGCGGGCGGCAGGTGGGGCGGCGGCGGGCCGTCGCGGGCGAGGGACAGGGCGCCCGGGGCAGCGGCAGCGGCTCTGGCGACTACGAGTACGACGAGGCCGAGGAGGAGGGGCGCGGCCTCGGGCTCGCAGGCGGCCCGAGGAGGGGGAGCGGCGGCGGCAGCGGCAGCGGCAGCGGCGGCGGCGGCAGTGGCGGCGGCGGCGGCCGGCCGGCGCGGCGCGGCCCCGTCGCCGACAGAGACCGCCACGGCGGCGGCGGCGGCGGCAGCTTTGGCGGCGATGACGTCGACGAGGACGAGGACGACGAGGAGGACGACGTCCGGCGGGCCGCGGCCGCCGGCGCTCCCGACCCCCTGTCCGCCCAGGTCGCCGAGTGCCACACGGAGCGCGGCCTCTTGCTGCAGCGCGCCCGGGACTATCAGCGCGCCGCCGGCGCCTTTGCGCGCGCGGCCGAGGCGGCGCCGCGCAGCCCTGGCGCCTGGAACAGCCTCGGCCTCTGCCTCACGTCAATCGGCGAGCTGCGCGGCGGGGCCGAGGCCTACCGCCGCGCGGTCGCCCTGTCCCCGGGAATGCGCGAGGCGTGGGCCAACCTCGCGCAGTGCCTGAAAGAGTGGGGGCGCGTCGCCGAGGCCGACAGGGCCTTCGCTGCCGTGGAGCGGCTCGACGTGGCTCTCTGCCGCGGCGGCTGCGGCGGCGGCGGCGCCGTCGCCGCCGCCGCCGCGGAGGAGGAGGTAGGAGAAGCGGAAGAACAGGGGGAGCAGCAGCAGCAGGGACGAGGAGGAGGGGGCGCGTGCGCCGTTGCCGTCGTCCCGCGTCCCTTTTTGCGCGGCGGCGGCACGTCCGCGTCCACCGCGTCCCGCCAACGCCACCACCCGCCGTCGATCGCGCCGTGGCGCCTGCACGCGCACATGCGGCAGCTGCTTGGCGACCACGACGGCGCGGCGGCGACGCTCGACCGGGCGCTCGCGCTGGCGCACCCGGGAGACCCGGCCGTGCTGGAGGCGCTGTTCCTGCGGGCGGCGTGCCACCACGCGCGCGGGAGGGTGCGCGAGGCCGTGCGCGACTACGACGGCTGCCTCGTGTGGGCGCCGCCGCCGCCGCCGCCGGCCGGCGGCGCGCCCTCCAACGGCGGCGGCGGCAAGGGCGCGTCGGCGGCCGCCGCGGCCGCGAGCTCCCCGCCCGCCGGCCCCCACCCGCCCGCCCACCTGTCCGAGGACGCCCTCGCGTGCCGCAACCTCGCCTTCTACCAGCGCGAGCTCGCCATCTACCTCTTCTGCCGGCGCCTCGCCTCCCGCGCCGACGCCTTTTCGCTCGACGCAGAGGCGCCGCCGCTGCTCAAGGAATCGTGGTGCAAGAAGGGGCCCGTGACCCCTTCGCTCGCGGCCACCTACACCACGCAGGCGTGCCCGCTGCCCGAGTCGCGCGGCGGCCCTTGCTTGCCTCCTCCCCTGCCGGCGGGCGAGGCCGGCAGGGAAGCGGCGTGTCTGGCGCGCGCGGCCGACGCGGCGGGAGGGTTGCTGCAGAACCGCCACCGCGGCTTTCTCGCCAACTCGCGGCAGCGGCGGGCGGCGGGCCTCGCCGCGCTCGAGCTGGCGCAGGCGCTGCGGCGCGCGGCGGCGGCCCGCCGCGGGGACTCGGCCCCTCTCACGGCGCCCGACGCGGGGTCGAGCGCGGCGCGCCACAACCCCTACAAGGCGGGCGCGTGGGCGGCGGACGTCGAGGCCGACGAGGCGGCGGCGGCGCAGGCGGCGGAGGCGCGGGCGGCGCGGGCGGCGCGGGCGGCTGCGCAGGCGGCCGGCGCCTCGTCGTCGCCTGTGCGCCTTTCCTCCCCCTCCTCCTCCTCCCCCGGCGGCAGCCCCACCGCCGCCGCCGCCGCCGCCGCCACCACAAGCCGCCGCCACTGCCGCCACCCCTACGGCTGGCGCGACGCGCTCGACGGCCTCGCGCGCTGGCGGCAGCTCTGCGAGCCGGGCGACCCCTCTCTGTGGGTCGACCGCCTGACGCGCCGCGAGTTCGGGTGCGGCTTTGGCAGTCACACGCCCATGCACAGCGGGCAGACGGCGTGCGTGCGGTACGCGATGAACCGCGGGCGGGCGCTCGAGCGGCTGCGCGCGGCGGCGCTGGAGGCGGCCGACGCCGACGCGGCGGCGGCGGCGGCGGCGGCGGCCGGCGCGCAGCCCGGGTGGCCGGCGGACGCGGTAACGGCGGCGGCGGCGGCGGAGGCGGCCGGCGGGCGGCCCGGGCCGGCGGTCGCGGCAACGGTGGCGGCGGCGGGGGCGGCGGCGCGGCCCGGGCGCGCGCCGGCGGCGGCCGACGGCCCGGGCGTGTGGGACGCGTCCAACCGGCGCGTGCCGCTGGGCTCGGCCGGGGCGCGCGCGGCCCTGGCGTCGGCCGGGACCCTGGGGGAGATGTACGCGGCGCTCGGGGGCAGGGACGCGTGGGTGGTGCTGCCGCTGGCGAGCCGGCGCGGCGGCGGTGGCCGAGAAAGCGGCAGCGGCGGGGGCGAGAGCGGCGGCAACGGCGGGGAGAGCAAGGGCGCGAGCGCGGGCGCCGCCGCCCCCGCGCCCGCCGACGCCCCCCTTGTGCCTCTGGAGGGCACGCGCCTGACGCTCGTGCGCGCGCCGGGGCAGCCCGACGGGTTCGAGTTCTCCATCCGCACGCCCGTCACCCCGCCGCGCTGGGAGGCGTTCGACGCCGAGCTCGGGGAGGCGTGGGGGCGGCTCGTCGACGCGCTCGCGGCCGTAGGGCGGACGGGCGGGCGGCGGCAAGGGGAGGAGGAGGGAGCATCCGAGGCGGCGGCGGCAAACGGCGGCGGCGGCGGCGGCGGAAGAAGCGGCGGCGACGGCGAGGACGGCCAGGCGGGCGGCCCCTTGTACGCCGTGGCGCGCGCGGCCCTGACCTGTGCCTTCTACTGGTACAACTTCATGCCCCTCGCGCGCGGGACGGCCGCCTGCGGCCACGCGTTCGTGATCGGCGCGATGTGGGCGGCGGCCGCAGAGCTGGAGGAGCGAGGGGCGGGGGCGGCGGGCGCGGCGGCCGACGGCGCCGCCGCCGCCGCCGCCGCCGCCGGCAAGAGCGCCGCCCCGGACGCCGCCTCGGCCGCCAATCCTGCGCTCTCTCCGGCCGTCCGCGGCCTGCCGACCTCGCTCCTCGGTCCCATCCCCCCGGACGTCCAGATGGACTGGGAGGCCATCCTCTCGCCCGATCCCGAGGCCTTTGTCGCGCGCGTCGAAGGGTGGCTGCTGCTGCCGTCGCCGGCGCCGGCACGGCCGCCGCCTTCCCGCCGGCGCGCGAGCCTCGGCGCCCTGCGCGAGCAGCTGTCGCGCCAGTACGCGGAGCCGGGCGGGGGCGGGGACGGGGCCTACGGGGCGTCCGGCGGCCCGCGCGGGCGCGCGGAGGCCGTGGTCGCGGCGGCCGAGGCCGAGGGCGAGCGGCTCGCGCGGGCGGCGGCGGCGGAGGGCGGGGGGGCGGGGGCGGCGCTCCCCGCAGCGCCGCCGCCGTCGCAGCCGCCGTCGCAGCCGCCGCCGCCGCCGCCGCCGCGGTCGCCGCCGCTGCCAGAGGTGTCCGAGGCGCTCGGCACGATCGGGATGCGCGTGGCCGCGCTCAACCTGCCCGTGCCCGTGCCGGCGGACCTGATCGGCCAGTGAGAGCATTGTTTTTTCGAGTCGAAAGTGAAAGAGGCGTTGGTGTTTTGCTTTTTGCCTTTTCCGGCGCCGCCCCCCTCCCCTCCTCCTCGTCCGTCGGCCGCGCCGCCGCCCGCCGCCGCGACCTGCTACAGGCCTCCTCGATCGAATCCGCCGCCGTCGCGAGCAACGTCAACTGCACCGCCCTGCCCGGCCTTCAGGCCTGCGCCGAGCCCCTTTGCTTCGAGTCGTACGAGCTCCGCCGCAACGCGACGACGGGCGCGCTCGAGTGCCGCCGCCTGCCGTCCGCGAGCGCCCTCGCCCTCAACCTGCTGCTGCCGATCTATGACGGCGACTACCTCTTCCTCTCTGCGGGCGACAATGCCCTCGCCTCGACCAGCGTCGTCGACAACACTAACGCCGGCCGCCGCTTCACGACGCGCGAGGGGTCGTTCCGCGTGCGGGCGCCCTTCGCCGAGCGCGTGCGCAACACGGGCACGGTGTTCGGCGGGTGGCTCGGCCGGTTCTCGCAGCGGCGCGCGAGCGCCGAGGTCGCGTCCAGCTGGTCGGGCGGGCCCGCGCACGAAGGCGAAACACAGTTTTCCCCCCCTCCTCGAATCGCCCTTTCCCGCGCGCGCCTGGTGCGCGCGCGGCGGGATTCGGCACCTGGAGGCGGCCCACAGGTGGGTCCCGCGCTTCCCGTCGCGAGAGGTGCATCGTACGCGCGCGCGCGCGACGCCAAACGCCAACAAACTTATTCGCGCCCCGTCGCGCGGGGTCGCGCGCCGGCGCGCGCCGCGCGCCCGATGCGCGCGCCGACGCGCGGCGCGACGCGCGACGCGCGCGCGCCGCCCATCACCGACAGCAAGAGGAGGAGAACCCGACGTCTAGCGCCGCTGCGCCCTCGGCCGAGTCTGTCGTCGACTCAACCACCGGCGTGCGCGTGCGCGTGCGCGTGCGCGTGAGCTAATAATAGCCAACGGCGCTCAACAACGGCGCTCGACAACACTGTCGCTGCCGCCGTCGCCCGCGCGGCTCGTCGCCTTCCCTTTCCCGCCGTTCGCCTGCTGGCCCCCCTTGCGTTCTCGGTATTAAAAAAACAAAAATAACCCTCCCCCCCCCATCACAATATAAAAATTGCAGGGCTGTGCTCCTCCAGTTTGTGTCGATCGCCGCCTTATGATGGGTGCCTTATGTGGTGTTTGTGACGGGGTGATTGCCGCAGGTGTGCATTTCTCCCCTGCCTGTTTGTTTGCGCGCCCCCCGGCCGAGGACGGCGCGCCTCTCGGCAAGAGAGATGGAAGAGAGGGAGAGAAGAGAGGGAGAGAAGAGAGAGCGCCCGAAACCCCCCAAGAAAAACAAATCCCCAGTCCAAAACGTTCGAAGGGAAAAAAAGGGTTGGCCTGGGTTTAAGAGGAAAAGGAGAAAAATGCAGTGCGCAAGAGCGGAATATGGCAAGGCGCCGGCGCTGGGGGGGCTTCTGCCGGCCGGCGCGCGGCCTCGCCGGGAAAAAGGCGGGAGAGGAAGGAGAGCGAGAGATCGCGAGAGGACGGGCGGCCGCGAGGGGGAAACCAAACCAAAAAACCGCCTTCTCTTCTCCTCCCGCCCAACCGCCTCACCGCGTGACGTAGGGCAGCTGCTGCTCCGAGTAGTTCCCCGGGCGCGCCGCCGCCTCGTCGGCCAGCGTGCCTCCCGCCCCCGCCGCCGACGCCCCCGGTTTGCCCGCCGGCGCCCGCCGGCCGCCCCCCGCCCGCCGCGCGGCCTCGACCGCCTCTGCCGTCGCCACCGAAAACGGCAGGTAGGGCCTCCGCAGGCAATTCGTGCCAAAGCCGTAGAGCCGGAGCGACCTGACGGCCGCGGCGGCGGCGGGGGACACGCGCGCGCCGGTCGCGCCGTCCGGCGCCGCGTCGGAGGCGGAGGAGGCCGCGCGCCGGCGGATGCCACCGACGTACGACTCTAGGGCCGCGACCGCCGCCGCCGTCGTCGCGCCGCCGCCGCCGCCGCCGCCGCCGCCGCCGCCGCTGGCGAGCGCGCCGCCGCCGCCGCTGCCGTCCCCGTCGCCGCCCGCGCCGTCCCCCCAAAAGGCGGGCGGCCCCGCGCACAGCGCCTGCGCGCGGTCCTGCACGGGCGCGTGCACGTGCGGCCGCAGCGCGCGCACGCTGTCCAGGCGCGCCGCGCAGCGCACCCCCCGCGACAGCCGCCCCGCCGCCGCCGCGCGCGCGAGCGCCACCGCGCCCCCGTCCGCCGCGCCGCCGCCCGCGCCGCCGCCCCCTTGTCCGCCGCCGCCCGCCCCCAGCAGCGCCAGCGCCACCGCCCGCTCGCGGTCCGTGGCCAGCAGGACCGGCGCGCACGCCTGCGCCACGAGCGGCGACTCGCGCTCCGCGTCGGCCAGGGCCCACGGAAGGCCGCCCACGCCGGGAGGCAGCACCACGCGCTCGTCCAGGCCGACGACCAGGCCCCACGAGGCGGCGCGGCGCATGGCGCTCGTGAGCGCGGCGTAGGCGGCGGCCTCGGCGGCGGCGGCGGCGGCGCGGCCAGAGGCGGCGGCGCGGCGGGCGGCCGAGGCGCGGGCGACGTCGTCGTCGTCGCCGTCGTAGGCCCCGCCGCTGCTCGGAGCGCCGCCTGCGCCGGAGACGTTGCTGCCGCTCTTCTCGGGCCAGGCGGCGGAGGAAGAGGAGTCGCCGGCGCCGCCGTCGTCGTCGCGCTCGCCGCCGCCGCCGCCGATGCCACCGCCGCTGTCGGCAGTCGCCGCCGCGGCCGCGCCAAACCCGCCGCCGTCGCCGTGCGCCCCGAGCTCCAGCACCACGACCTCGCCGGACGCCGCGCGTGCCCGCGTGCGCGGGGACAGGGCCAGGGGAGGGGCGGGCGCGTCGACCCCCCTGGCCGCCGGATCCCCGCCGCCGCCAAAGGTCGAGCCGCCGCCGTCGCCGCCGCCTCTCCTCGCCGCCGCCGCCGCCGCCGCCGCCGCCGCCGCCGCCGCCGCCGTCGCCGGCGCCGGCGCCGTCGCGTGCGCCAGGTACACGCGCTGCACCCCCGCGCGCAGCAGCGACTCGGACCACGCCTCGATGGCCTCGGGCGTCGCCTCGGCCGCCGCGCCCGCGAGAGGCGACGGCGACGGCGGCGGCGACGACGAAGGCGAGACGACGGCCGCGCCCGCCACCACGAAAAAGGGCCGCGCCGGCGGCAGCAGCACCGCCAGCGTGTGCTCCGCCTCTGCCCTCAGGGCTCGCAGCGTCCGCCCGGCGACCTGGGCGTCCCACCGCACGGCGCCCGTCGCCGGGTCGAGCGTGTCGAGGTAGACCGTGTCGTAGAGCGACAGCCACGCGCACACGGCGGGCGCGGCGGCCCAGTCGCGGCCCGCGCCGCCGCACCGCCCGGCCAGCCGCTGCTGCGCCGCGCGCGCGTAGGCGGCGGCCGCCAGCGACGCGCCGGCGTCGGCGGCCAGGCGGTCGCGGAAGGCGGCCAGCGCGCTGCCGTACAAAAACAGGTCGACGCTGTTGATCTCGGCCATGTTGCGCAGCAGGTCCCGGTCGTTGCGCGCGAAGTAGTCCATCTTGAGCGCCGGGCGCACGTGGTCGCCGCGCGCGCCGTCGTTCTCGTTGACGTTTAGAAAGACGACGGGCGGAGGCGACCAGGCGGGCGCAGCGGCGGCGGCGGGGGCGGCGGGCGCGACGACAGTGACGGCGCCCTCGGAAACGACGCCCCCGCCCCCGCCCCCTCCCCCGCCCTCGCTCCCCCACCCGCACCGCCGCCCCAGCATCGCCACCCCCTCGTGCATGTACTCGACCGGAATAAAGAACACCCGCCGGAACAGCGGCGACCCGACCAGCGCGACAGCGTCCTCGAGCCGCTGCGCCCCAAAGACGCAGGCCATCAGATTATTGTAACCCCTTTTGGCCACAAGCGCCGCCAGGTCGGCCCCTCCCTTGCCCAGTCCGTCCGCGCGCTCGATCTCCTCGGCGGCGAAGAAGAAGAAATGCGACAGGAAGCGGGCGACGGGGTGGCGCACGGTGGTGACGACGCTGAAATCGTCCGTCCCCAGTAGCGCCGCGTAGTGATCGAGCAGGCGGGGCAGCTCCCCGGGGGCCAGGCACCCTCGGCGGTTGTGCTGCAGGACAAAGTCGTAGGCGCCGCGCTTGTTCGGGGGCACGAGCTGCGCCGAGTCGACGAGGGCGCCCGGGTGCACGCGCAGCCCTTGCGCGGCGGCGGCGCGGAAGAGCACGCTGCTGAGGGTGGTGGAGCCCGTCTTGTGGGTCTTGATGAGCTGTTGTGGTTGTTTTTGGTGGATTGTTGGGTGGGTTGGTGGTGGGTTGTTTGAGGGTTGTCGAGAGTTTTATTCTGAGGGGTAGGGGGAGACGCCGACGGACGGCGAGAGGACAGGGCGCCGACGCCGACCCGGCGCGCGACGCAAAACCACCGCGCGAAAGGGACGACTCACGACGATCTTCTTGCAGTTGAAGTTGGGCAGGAAGTTGGGGTCGAGCGGGGAGGGCGGGACGCTGATGGCCCCCGATGCGCCGGCCGGGTCGGCCGCGTACGAGGGGGCGTCGTCGGCCTTAAAGCCGGGAGCCACGGCGGCCGCGCCGCCGCCGCCGTCGCCGCCGCCGCCCGCGCCGCCCGCGTCGTCCTGCGCCAACGGCGGCGACGGCGACGGCGACGACGACGCGCCGCTTTCGTCGCGGCCTCCGGGCGCCGCGGGGATGTCGCGCGCTCCGTGGGCGCGCGCGGCGCAAAGCAGCGCCACCACAAGCACGGTCCACGGGCGCAGAGGTCGGGCGCGCGCGCGCCTGCGCCACGGCGCCCTCGGCGGGCCCATGTCGTCGTTGGGGTCTGCTGGCGACCTTTCCCTTGACCGAGGTTTCTGTTGTTTGCGGGCCGCGGTCCCGCTCAGCGGGGTGCGGGCGCGCGCGTGTCGATCTCTGCGCGGGACCGGGTTTGATGAGAAGCTGGCAGTGTTGGTTGTGGGGCTCCAAAATGGTATGGGGCAATGAGGGAGGGAGGGAGACGTCGTGTTTCAAGTCAAGTATATCAACCGCCGGGCGCGGGGCGTCATCGGCGGCGAAACGAACGGCGTCCCGCTTCCGAGACGGCGTCGCCTTTCTTGTCTACAAACGCCGAGAGCTCTCGTCCTCGCGCACGCGAGCAAACCCGACCCGGCGACGAGTCCCTAGAGCGCGGAACCCATGTCCGCCCGCGATACATAGGCCCCGGAAACACACGCGCACGCACACGCCTAGCGATCGCCTCTGCGCACACAGGACATAAAAATAGAAGAGCGACAGACCTCAAAACGGTTCCGGGGGTGGGCAAGATGGCGACGATCATGTCGTCCGAGTCCTGGTCCGGCCCGTACCGGCGGATCAGCAGGCCCGGGCGCATCAGCTCCGGCAGCAACGGCAGCGGGCGCGGCGGCAGCGGCGGCGGGGGCTCGGCGGCCCTGCGAAAGTCCACCTTGCTCCTGCTGCTCGCCTGTGTCGTTTGCGCGGCGCTGGGCTTCGTCCTGCTCCCGTCGTCGTCGGGGAGCGGCAGCCACGACGCGCGCGCCGCCTTCCGGGCGCGGCAAACGAAGGCAGACGCGGACGCGCTGATGGCCGCGGCGGCGGCCGCGCCGGCCTTGAACGCGCAGCAGCAGAGGTGGCCGAGGGGCGTGCCGAGGAGCATCAAGGCGTCGCGCTGGGAGGCGGCGGCGTCGGCGGCGCCGGCGCGCGGCGGCGCCCCCGGCCCCGCCGCCGCCGCCGCCGCCGCCGCCTCTTCGGCCCTCGGCGCCATCCCGCCGGCCGCCTGCACCGGCACCAGCCCCTCCCTGCCCTCCGTGCGGCCCGAGTTCTGCGAACCGCTCTTCTGCCTGCGCTCCGCCACGCAGCCGGGCGTCTACATCGACTTGGCGTTTGGCGCCTTCACCCGCCTCACCTTCCCCTCAGAGGCCGAGGCAGAGGTGGCGTGCGGCCTGCCGCTCAGGGGACAGGCGGGCCCCGCGCCGCCGCCTCCTGCTCATGCCGCCGCCGCCGCCGCTTCCGTGATCGCGGGCGGGGCTGGGACTTGGGCCGGGTCTGGGGCTGGGGCGCGCGCGCGAGGAGTCGACGGCCTCTCGGCGGCAGCATCAGCAGCGCCCTTTGCCTCGTCGTCGTCGGCGGCGGCGGCGGCGGCGTCTGACGACGGCCCGACCGCGCCGCCGTTCCCATTGCCGCCGTCCCCATTGCCGCCGCCGCCCGAGGTGTCCTTTCTGCTGACCGTGCACGACAAGCCCGCCATGGTCGTCGAGACGGTCCTCGAGCTGTTCCGCACGGCCCGCGAGGCCCGCTCCGTCGAGTTTGTGGTGATCGACGACGGGAGCGACGACGACATGGACGAACTATCGTTGGTCGGCGCCGTCGTCGAGACCCACTTTCGCGTGCCCTTTCGTCTGGTGCGGAACGCGAAGCCCGTCGGATTCGGCGCCGCGAATATGCAGGCCGCCCGCCTGGCGCGCGGCGAGTTCGTCGCGCTGATCAACAGCGACGCCCTGGTCACGCGCGGGTGGCTGGCCGCCCTGCTGGCCGCGTCGCGCGAGCCCGCGGCCCCCGGCAGCAAGGGCGTGGGGCTGGCGGGCCCGCTATTTTTAGATTCGGAGGGCCGCGTGATGGAGGCCGGCGGCGTCGTGTGGAGCGACGCCAGCGCCGCCAACTTTGGCCGGCGCGCCACGCCCTCGCACGAGCACCTGTACAGCCGCGGCGCCGACTACATGAGCGCGGCGTGCCTGCTGGCGCGCCGGTCGGTCTTCCTGGGCGAGATCGGGGGCTTCGACGAGCGTTACGGGTTTGGGTACTGGTGAGTTTTTTTTCATGTTTTGTTTTTCCGCCCGGGGAAAAACCAAACGCCGGGGAAAAACCAAACGCCGGGGAAAAAACCAAACGCCGGGGAAAAACCAAACGCCGGGGAAAAAACCAAACGCCGGGGAAAAAATCAAACGCCGGGGAAAAACCAAACGCCGGGGAAAAACCAAACGCCGGGGAAAAAACCAAACGCCGGGGAAAAAACCAAACGCCCGAGAGATCGCGCGACCGACCAATCCTCGGTTTCTGGCCCCCCCCCCCCCCCCCACCCCCCCCCCCCCCCCCCCCCCCCCCCCCCCCCCCCGCCCGCCCCCCTTTCCACCCCTCCGAATCTTCAACCCCGCTATCAAGCACGCCCGCACAACAACCCACACACGCCCCACACACAACAACCAACCATCCACAATGCAAAACAAAAACACAAAAAACAAAAATCAAAATACAAAAACACAAAAACACAAAACAAAAAAAAGGGAGGACACCGACCTGGCCATGGCCTACGCGGCCGCGGGCTACGAGGTGCGGTACACCCCCTCGGCCGTGGTGCTGCACGACGAGGGCGGGTCCCTGAGCGCGCAGAAGCAGGCCCTGATGGAGGAGAACCGGCGCAAGTTTTCCGAAAAGTGGCGCCTTAGGCTCGAGGCGCGCCACTGCCCGCCGGGCACGCCGCTGGCCGCCGCCGCCGACCGGCTGAGCGTGGGCGGCGGCGTGGTCGCCGCGCCCGACGCCGACGCCGCTGCTGCTGTCATTTCCGCGCCCGCGCCCGCGCTCGCGGGAGGGGACGGGAGCGGGAGCGCCGGGGACGCACACGCCAGCAGCGCCAGCAGCACCGGCAGCACCAGCGACGCCACCACCGCCGTCGCCGTCCCCGCTCCCGCCCCTGTCTCCGCCGCCGCCGCCTCCGCAACCCACCACCCAACCCACCCCCGCGGCCGCTTGCTGTGGGTCGACGACATCGTGCCCGAGCCCGACCGCGACAGCGGCAGCGTCCGCACCCTCAACGCGCTGCGCATCCTGATCGCCAACGGCTACCGCGTGTCGTACCAGCCCACGGCGGGCGGGCGCGAGTCGCGGTACCTGGTGGCGGCGCGGGCGCTCGGCGTGGACGTGCTGCCGCTGCTGCCGCCGGACCAGTGGCGGCTGCGCGGAGCGGCGGCGGCGGCGTTCGGCCCGCGCGGCGGCGGCGGCGCCTCGTCCTCGTCCTCGTCCTCCTCTCTGACCCCCTTCTCGTCCGCCTGCCTCTACGACGCCATCGTCGTCGCGCGCTTCTACGTGTACGAGCGGGCGGCCGCCGCCCTGCGCTCCGGGTGCCCCGGCACCCCCCTGGTGTTCGACACGGTCGACGTCCACTTTTTGCGAGAGGCGCGCATGGCCCTGAGCGCAGAGGCGGCCGCGGCCTCCAAGCTCGCCGCCCAAGCCGAGGCGACGGTCGCCGCCGCGCGCGCGCTCGGCGGCGGCGGCGGCGGCGGCGGCGGCGCGTCGTCCGACGGCAACGCCGGCTCGGTCATCTTTGCGCCCGGCGCCGTCGTGGCCGGCGTCTCCGCCGAGGCCGGGGAGGGATCTTCCGGCCGTTCCGCCGCCGCCGCCTCGTGGAACTTCCACCACACGGACGCGCTGGCCGTCGTCTCTTGGCTCGACGGCGGCTCGCCCGCCGCCGCCGCCGCCCGCCGCACGCGCGACCGCGAGATTGCCCTCGTGCGCGCGTCGACGGTCACCGTGGTGGTGAGCGAGGTGGAGCTGCCGGTGCTTCGGCACTACGCGCCCGGCGCGCGTCTGGCGGTGGTGTCCAACGTGCACGACGTGGACGCGGTCGGCGCGGGCGGGGGGGGAACGATGGGCGGGGGAGGGCAGGGATGGGAGGGGGAGATGGGCGGAGGGGCGGCGCCCGGGGAAGAGGCGGCGGCGCGGCGCGGCGGCGCGCTGGCGGCGGCGCTGGCGGCGGCGGCGGCGAGCGGAAAGGGCAAGGATCAGGCGGTGGCCGAGGCGGTGGCCGGGGCGCTGGCGCTGTCGCGCGGCGTGCAGCGGCAGCAGCAGCAGGAGCAGCAGGAGCAGGGGGGCGTCCTGCCGCGGCCCCTCCTATACGGCAGCACCACGGGCAAGGGCGGCGGCGGCGCGGCGGGCGCGGCGGCAGCGGCGGCCGCAACAATGGCGGCGACAGGAGGAGCACGGGCAGCAGCCGCGCGCTCCTCGACGACGACCGCGAGCGAGGAGTGGCTCGCCGCCGCGACGGCCGCCCTCGCCAAGGCCGAGGCCAAACAGGCGGGCAGCAGCGGCGGCGGCGGGGCCGCGGCGACGACGTCGGCGGTCGGCCGCCCCGCCTTCCTCCTCCCCCCTGCCTCCGCCTCCTCCTCCCCCACCGCCGGGCCCCCGCGCGAGGGCCGCGCCTGCGCCGACCGCTCGGGCGTCCTCTTCGTCGGCAACTTCAACCACCTGCCCAACCAGCAGGCCGTCCGCACCCTCCTCGACGACGTGCTGCCGGCCGTCGCCGACGTGCTCGCGGCCTCGGGCGGCGGCTCGGGCGGCGGCGGCGGCGGCGGCGGCCTCGGCCCCTCCTCCTCCTCCTCCAATCTGGTGCTCCACATCGTCGGCTCCAACCGCGCCCCCGACGCCGCCCTCCACGGCGCCCGCGTCACCACCATCTTCCACGGCTGGCTGTCGGACGCGCACCTGCGCCTGCTGTACGGGAGCGTCAAAGTGGTGGTGGCCCCCTTGCTGTCGGGCGCGGGCGTGAAAGGCAAGATCAACCAGGCGATGCTGTTTGGGGTGCCGGTTGTAGCAACCCCCGTGGCCGCAGAAGGGATGCACCTGGCGGACGGCGTCAACGCGCTTGTGGCCGCCAGCCCGCGCGAGTTCGCCGAGCGCACGCTGCGCGCCTACACCGACTGCGCCCTGTGGGAGCGGCTGGCCGAGGGCGGGCGGGCCAACATCCGCGACTACTACAGCATGGCTGCTGCGGAGAGGGGGCTTTTGGCCGTGATGGCAGAGGCAGGGGCGCCCGCGCCGGGCAGGAGGGGGCCGGCGGAGAGCGCGTGCGCGGGGCGGGGGGCGGCGGCGGACGGGGGGGCGGAAAAGGCGGCGGTGGAGGCGGACACGCTTGCCGCGGCCGCTGCCGAGGGCGCGGCGGCCGCCGTGGCTGGCGCCGCAGCCGGGGTGGCCGCGGCGGCGGCGACGGCGGCGGCGGGCTCTGCCTTGATGCAGCAGCGCTGAAAAACCCTCTCTCCTTCCCCCCTCCCTTTCCGCCCGCCCCCCCACCCAAATCACGCGCACGGAGACTCGCGCCACGATCCACAAACCACCCTCCCAACCCCCCGAGCGCGGCTGCTCCTC
>Ga0209491_10003393_pt1 | contig 26395 bp, 31 predicted proteins | sample BON02_FD_187213 | JGI IMG/M metagenome (GOLD analysis project Ga0209491, IMG submission 187213) | Freshwater microbial communities from Lake Bonney liftoff mats and glacier meltwater in Antarctica - BON-02 (SPAdes) (version 2) | ecosystem: Environmental > Aquatic > Freshwater > Ice > Glacier...
TGTATCGTCAGACACAATATCGTCAGAAAGCGGTGTCTTCGAAGGCATAACCATGGGTTCGTTCTCCTACACCCTCAAGTGTAAACTTCAGCCACTCAATTGTCTCACTCGTATTGGCACGGAGGGCGCCGCCACGGAACCAGCCGTCGGGCATTTCCGCCGCCTGCGGGATCGTCACTGCATTCGCCGCAACGATGGTTATCACATCGCTTTGCCAATGGAGCGCGATGTCGAGCCCACAGCCACGCCCGTAAAGCGCATGGCGGCAGAGGCGCTGGTACTTCGCGCGTACGCCCGCCCGGCGCAGCGTGCTGAACACGGACTCGGCGTGCAGGATGATCCGCTGCCCCTCCACCTCGGCGCCGACCACGCGACCCTTCCAATGCGCGACCGTCTCGCCCAGTACCTGTTCATGGCCGCGGAAGATCGTCAGGCTCGTGGGCGTGTTCCCCAAGGGTGCAAGGAACCGCCGCGCGAAGGGATGCGACAGTGGCCAGGTCAGTTCCAGCCGCCCGCGCTCGATCTCGCTGGTCTGCACCACATCGCCATGGGCCACCGCCGCGGCCTCCCAAGTGATCGTGTCACCGCCGCTGCCCGCGCTGGTCCAGTCTCCGGCCCGGCTGGTGAAGCGCCAGACCTGCGTGGCCTCGATGAACTGGTAGAGGAAGTACGGGCGGCCCTCGGCAGGCGAGTACTCGATGCTGGCGTAACTCATGATGGGGGTGTTCCGCTCGTGGGGTCAGGTGAGCCCGCTGCACCCTAGACCAAGTGGTGGCGCATCATAGGGCAACACGGCGTGTGCAGGCGCGCGTCCCCCGTCGCTCCGGTGGTCTATCTGCAATGGCCTATGGAACACTAAGCATAATAGCGGCGAGTGTCATCGGTTGCGTGCCGAATCCGGTGGGTAAAAGGCAAATCGAATACGCGCCGAGGATAGGGATGTTCCCAAACTTCTCCGTTGCAAACGTTCTGCCCGCTGCATCGCGGCGCATAGTACCAGTTCTGATGGACCTGCTCCAAGTTGCGGATTTCTTGCACTATCTCTGGCGTGCCATCCAACGTCTCAATACGTATTTCTCCCATAGAAATCGTCAATTGGGTGGTAGAAAGCCAAATTTTGCAGAGCCTTCTGGCATCTTCGTTTCCTTGCTCTCAGGCCATGATCAACTGGGGCTGAGGGTTACTCGATCGCGCTGACGATCCAGGAAGGCAGGACCACCTCGTTGTTGGCCTGCAGGACGCGCTGAGTGTCGCCGAGAAGCGATCCGTTCAGACCGCCAACCACGGGTTGATCGGTCTCAAAAAAATAGAGGTTGCTGTAGAAGTCCCGCATCAGCGCAATCGGGTTCTCGCCTGCCTGACGACGCCAGATGAAGCGGCACCCTACGGAACGAATATCCGGCTCAGAGATGTAGAAAAGCGGTACACCCTCATCCACAAGGACGAGGCGGTCGTAACTTTCGTCCGAAAGTCGCCCGATCATGAATACGACGCGCAAAGCCGCCGCAGCCGTTACGCCGCCGGGGTAGTGGAGAACATCGAGTTGCAGTTCGCGACCTACCAAGTCCGCTGCGATCTCGATACCTTCGAGATCGATAGATCCATTGAGGTGGTTGTCGATGTCCGAGGCGGGCACCGAGAGAGGCTGGAGGTATGCCTCGCTCGATGCAAACCGGGGCCAACGCGAGCAATCGGTCGCTTGGGATACTGCTGGGGCGAGAAGCAAAGCCAGCAGCGCCGGGAAAAATAAAGCTTTCATATTCAATCTCTTCTCAAGGACTTTCTATCGGCACATCGGGGCTAAAGCCGAAACTAAACGCGCCGCTACGGCATCCGCAAGGTTGACACCGCTACTCGGCCGAGATCACCTCCCACATCGCCAACATCTCGCGTATCACCCGTTTGTCGGTCTCCGATAGGACGTAGTCGTCGTAGAACTGCTGACCGTCGAAGCGGATTACCGCCCGGTCTGCCTCCGCGATCTGATGCGCGATGGTAAGCGCGCTTGATCCAGTTATTCCGCCATACTCCCAGATTTCGGTGTCGTTGTCCCTGAACCAGTTTGGAACGGGCAAGCGGCTCGTCTCGCCATCGATGTTGATTGAGGCGCTCTGAACGAAAAGCCAGCCATCGCGTGATGTGTAGTTGATGAAGAGCTCCAGACTCTGCCGCCCTGACGCTGTCTCAAGCAGGTATAGCGTGACGTAATCTCGGATATCTTGATAGCGCGGCGACGATGGGTGCCGTGCCCAAGACGATCCATCGAACTCTGCGACAGTCCGGATCAGCCGACCCTCGAGCTGCCGCGCAGTCCGCTCCAACTGTTCTCGTGCCGCCTCAAGCGCACCTTCGTAGCGTTCGAGCCTATCCTGGTATCGCGACTCATCCGGGCTCACCCGAGCCAGAGCCTGGTACGCGGTGAGGTTCTGTTGGGCACGCGAAGCTGGGATCGGTGCCACATACGCATTCAGCGCAGCCTCGAGCGCATCGCGCTCGGCGCCTGCGGGCGGTGCGAAGCTTTCATCGGCGGCGATGTCGACCGCGAGGGCTGCCATGTCGGCGCCCGCGGCTTGGGCGCGGGCCAGGTATTCTGCGAGGCGCCCGCCATCGGCGGTCGGCGCGGCAGGGTCTGATGTAGCGATATCCTTCTCGGCGAGCGCGGCCGCCCGGGATCGGGCCTGCTCGAGATCCGCGCCCTCAATAACGTCGGAGAAGGCAAGGCATAACTCGACCTCCGGCGCGACGTCCGGGTTTTCGACCGCTCCCCAGCTGATCATCCTCGCGGCTGCGTCCAGATAGGCCTCCGCGTCGCGCGCGATGAAGGCGTTGCGGCAGGCATCGCGGGTGTCTTCGAATTCGGCTGTTGAGAGGTCGGCTAAGGCTGGCGCGACCAGAAAGGCGAGACTGGCAGGCGCTAGAAGCGTTATGCGTGTCATTAAAAGCCTCTGCTGAGAATTCGGTTTCCATAAATAGTCCCATCGGTTGGCCGACCCGTCAACCGACATTCCCAAGTGGATTTCCACCTAACGGGATTACCGCTCGAGACGGCTGGTAGGTCAGCTACCGATCATCTCTGCCCACGCCGCATCTACAGCGAACTTGTCCCGCACAATAGACATTGGTCTTCCAAATTGCTGCGGCAAGCCTGAACGACCGGTCTGGTGCAGCTGCACCGCAGCATTCATCGACGTAGACTGGAAGTTTAGGGCCGGTCACGTCGTGAAGAACGTGCCTCGTCTGCAACTTTGCACTGACGGCTTGCTGCGCATAGCTGCCGCAACAACGCCGCGCAGTATTTGGCGCTCTGAGCTGGACCGGTCCTCCGCTGCGCCGAGCACGAAGGTCTGGTTTATAATCGGCGTCGTTGTGTGTGACACCGCCAACGGCCTTTTGGAGCCTTCGTTGAGCGCGTTTCATATTGCTCCGCCTCCCTTGATGGGGTTGCCCGCCCTCACCCCGCAACCTCCACGACCGGCAGGGTCACTTCGCTTGCGACGGCCCCATGCTGGATCTCCACCCGGTCGGCGTCTGCGCGGACCGCCATTAGAAAATGCACTCTGGTCCCTATTGGCACTGGTTCGCCAAGGTTCGAAGACAGCGTCAGCCGATGGTTGAGCCCGTCCGCGATGGCAGCAGTAATCGTCCGGAACCGCAACGCACCGGGCATTTCCAGCATGATCGGGCGCCCAACATAAGCCGCAAGCGCTGCGACCGGCACCACACGCATGATCACGGATCCCGAGGTCATCGCGACGCGCAGCTGCAGCTCACGCCCCCAGGTTGGCAGCCAGAAGCTGGTCTGCCGCCCGCGCAGGGACCAGAGCCAGCGGCGCAGGGCATGATGTGCGGTGGGACCTTGGGCCTTCAGCGTAATCGCCTCACTGCGTTCGAACACGTCACGCAGCGGCTCGATCATCACCGGGCCGAAGCCGTTGTCGACATACTCGACGGCGCGCCGCAGGCTGGCGCTCAGCGGTCCACGGACGATGCTCGGATCGGTCTGGACAGGACGGCCAAGATAGGTGGGCAGTGTCGGGGCCGCGAGGTCGGGCGCATCGCGCAGCAGGAAACTTGCGGTCACCGTGCCGTCACCTTGGCGTCGGCGTGCGATCTCCACGGCCGAGGTCAGCACACCGGCGCGGACCGGCACGACAGTGATCCGGCGGGCGGCCACAGTCAGGGCGGGCAGATGCTGTCCCAGCGGCTCCGCAAGGATCAGCCGGTCCGCTTGAACGGCAGTGATTTCCACCACCGCTGCTTCCCCACCATCCACCGCGATCGCTACCAGACCACCCGCCCGGAAGTCCGACACGCCGGTGTCGATCAGGATCTCCGCAGCCCCCTGTGCCAGATCGGCGTCCGGCTGCAGTGCCATGTGCCAGAGCGGTACCAACCATTCCCCGGCAAAGCCCGCCCGCGCCAGTTCCGCCGCCCGCGCCATGCCGAGTGCATCCAGCCTGTGCCTGAACGTCACGATCTCACGCGGACGGGCGCGCAGCGCGATCCGCTGTTCGCCAGCCCGCGCCTGCAGCACATCAGTGCGCCATTCCAGCACCTCCTTGATCTCCTGCGCCGTTGCAAAGGGCCAGAGCGGCAGCTGGCCATTGGGATCAGGCATTGATCGCCCCGCGATTGCGGCGGATGACGTTCAGGATCGCGCGTTCGCCAGAGGGCGTGGCGAGGTAGTCGCCAACAATCGAGGGGTCGAGCACGTTGATGATCCGAGTGGACATTGCGGGGGCTGCAGATGCCGCGCCATCGCCGTTGATCTGGCCGTTCATCTCGACGCCGAGCCGTCCACCCCGGCCACGACGCAGCGGCAGGATCGCCTCAGGTCCCGCCTCACCCATCAACCCGATCCCGCGTGCAAACGGAAACACCGTCGGGCGATCGACGACCCCACCCCGGGCAAAGGCCGTGAGTTCCTGGCCACCACCAAAGACACCGCCCCGCGCAAACCCGAACAGGCTTGCGAAAAAACCGCCGCCGCCACTCCCACCCGCGCCACCGCCAGAAAAGGCACTGATCAGTGCGTTCTCGATCGGCTTGAAGGCGAGATCAATCAGCCGGTTGGCGAGGTTGCCCGCGATACCTGCAATGGCACTGGCGAATGTCTGCCAAGTGAACTCGCCAGCCTTCAGGGCGTCCTTGATGGGTCCGGTGATATCCTGCGCGAGGCCTTGTGCAATTTCACGCGAGCGGTCTTGTGCCGCGCGCAGCGCGTCCGCGGTCGCCTCCCAAGCCGTGCGCGCGGTATCGGCGCCCTCGCGCAGCGCGTCACCAGCGCTCCGACCGGCGCCGCCTGCACTGCCTGCTGCCTCTTCTGTGGCCTCCAACGTCTCTTCCAGCGCCTCGGCAGCCGCACGCGCGCCATTCAGCCCGGCCTCCGCCGCCACCCCGCTCGCCGTGACCGCCTCCCGAAGTGCTGCAACAGACTGGAGTGGAGCCGTCGCGGCACTGACAACACCGGCCATCATCTCGCGCAGCGCCGCGGCCTGCGCGCGGGCATCAGATGCGTATTGGTCGAGCCCGAGATCGGGCGGTGCAATCGGATCGGAGTTGAAGGCGGCCGCGAACGCGTCGCGTGCCTCGGTGCCTGCCTCTGCTGCGGAGCCTGCAAACGGGTTGTCGATCCGGCCTAGCTCCAGATTGCCGATCAGCGACACCCGGCGCTCCACGCCCAGCGCCTCGAGCCCCGTGTTGATCCCCTCCAGAAACCCGTTGATGCGCTCACCGACACCATTGAGCATGGCCTCAACACCCGCGATCAGCGCATTGGCCGCTTGGAATGCGAAATCCCCAATCGTGCCCGGCAGCGCGCCCCAAAGCACCTTGATCGCCTCAAACGCGCCTTGGAATGTGTTGAGCACGGCATTGCCAAAGCCGACCACGGCCGCGAGCGAGGTCTGCAGTGCCTCGGCGATGGCGGCTTTGATCTCGGACCAGCTGGCGATGATCCGCAGACCCATGGCAAGTGTGCCCAGCGCCATGCGTTCCGCGACCTCGCGCGCAAGATCGCCCAGCAGCGACAGCGCGGTGCCAAAGCCGCCCGCGCCGCGCACGAGGCGACCGAACCAGTGGACCAGTTCTCCCGCCCCAACGATCAAGGCGATAAAGGGTAGGCGCAGCAGTGCCCCGCGCAGGATCACCAGTGCCATGGCGAGCCCCCGGACCGAGACAGCTGCCGCGATCTTGGCCGTCACGAACCGGCCTGCCATCAGGGTTGCGATACCGGTTGCGTAGGCCGTCAGACGCCCGAGGTTCTCGAAGAGTGTGCGGATCGCAACACCCAGCGGCCCTGTGGTGCGCGCAACAGCAGCCATCGCACCAGCCACGGCCTCGAGCGCAGGGGCGGCAGCCACTGCCAACTGGTTTGACAGCCCTCGCCAGATCAGACCCAGCCGCGAGATCGCATCGTTGGTCCGCTCGATCTGCGCGGCATCCTGATCGGAGACCACCACCCCGAAGTCGCGCACATCTTGCGTGGCCTGGCGGAGCGTGACCGTGTCAATGCGGGTGAACACCAGACCAGCACGATCACCAAATAGCTGCGAGGCGACTGCGGCGCGCTCGGCTTCGGGCACGAACTCTGCCAGTCGATCCTGAATAAGCGCGATACGCTGATCGAGCGGCAGCGCTTGCAACTCGGCCGCCGACAGGCGCAACCGGTCAAGCGCGTCCGCAGCAGGCCCGGTGCCCGCAGCGGCCTGGCTCAGCCGCCGCGTCAGCTGCATGGTGGCCTGTTCGATCTGCCCCATCGACACGCCCGCCAGATCGCCCGCGCGCTCCAGAACCTGAATGCTCTCGACCGTGGTGTCGAGCGAGGCGGCCAGCTTGGCTTGCGCATCAACTGTCTGGAGCCCTGAGCGGATCATCGCTGTCGCTGCGACCGCGATTGCGGCGGCGGCAGCAGCCATTGCCACGCGGGCGCGCCGCGCAAAGACTGCCAGCCGGGCATTCGCGCTCTCCATCTCGCGCGACAGCCGCCCAAACCCGCGTGATCCAGCCTCGCCGACACCCACCAGCTCGGCCTGCACCTGTCGCCCGCCGGTGGCGGACAGCCGTACGCTGACGCGCTTCTCAGTCATGCTGTCCTCCCAATTGTGTGTCCGTTTGCTCTTTGAGTTTGCGCACCATCACGGCTTCGATGACCGGGAGGAGTTCCACAGCCGCGCGCGGATCGATGCCCAGTGCATCCGCCATGGCCAAGGCCGCGCTCATGTCCCAGCCCAGCACGAGACTTGGCAGTGCGCCCGGCATTGCGCGGATCTGACCACCCAGCCGCCCGGCCAGGTCCCAGACCTGCCAGCCGTCCAGCGTGCGTGGGGCGTTCAGGATTTGCGGGCAGTCCTGGCAGTTTTGCGTGCACGCTGCACAGTAGTCTGCGCCCCCGCCGTAGACCCAGTCGGCAAGGGCGCGGAGACGTTTTTTTCCGCTTCCAGCTCCAGACCCTTCGCAACATAACCCATCTGGAAACGCTCGAAGATCGGCCAGATGTCGAGCAGTGCGGTGATCCCCTCGGGACTGATCGGCATTGGAGTGTCCTCGGCATCGCCGACACCTTCCCAATCGAGGATGGCACGTTCGGCCAGCGCCTTGCCGAAGATCACGGCGATCTCGTCATCGCTGGTGCCCTCAGGCAGGCCGCGCACGGCCGGGTCGCTGCGCGCCGCCACCATCAGCGCGGTGGTCAGCGGTTCGACCCGGACGCGCACGCCAAGGCAAAGAGCGAGCCAGTACGGCTCGCGGGCAAGGTTCAGGCGCAGCATGGATCAATACTCCTCAATGGCGTTGATCAGAGCGACGGTGCACATCCGGCCCAGCGTGCTGTCACGCGCGGCCTGCCAGTCGAAGGTGGCCTGCACGCCCTGCGGCCCAGAGATCTCGATGCGCGGGCGCGGCAGATAGACGGCATGGGCGGTCAGCGTCAGGCTCTCGCCCGAGGGCAGCACATAGGCAAACTCAAGCGCGCAGGGATCGCCATTGATCGCCTGTGTCACCAGCACCTGATCGGCAAACCGCACCTCGACCCGGCCGGTCAGTGCCGCGATGGACGGGTCCGCCCCATCGATGCGCCCGTCGGAGCGGATGGTCTCCACCCGATCGAGGGTGTTGGCATAGGTGATCTCGGCTGAGACGATGTTGCCAAGGGCCGTACCGTTGCGGGTGATCGATCCGTTGAAATGCCCGAACCGCTGCAAACCGAGATCGGCGAGCGTGCCCGCAGCGGATGCGGCGGCAATGCTCTCGCCCTGTGCCACGAGGCTGGCGGACGCGGTCAGCAGGCCTGAGCGCTGCATCTGCCAGCTGAGCGTATCGAGCACGCAGCCCGAGTACATTGCAAAGCGCGGGATCTCCGGCATGCCGGTCTCGATCGACAGCGACGGCAGCGTCCAGCCACCAGAGCGGAACTCATGGGTGTAGGGGCCGGTGCCGGTGGTGACCGGATCACCAAAGGCCGCCTTCAGCCAGAAGCCAAACGCCTCCGCGTCGATCGGCACGACAACGTTGCCGTCCGCCGTCACCGCATCCTTGATCGGCGGCAGTGGATCGCGTCCGTAGCCCAGCAACTCGCTGTTCAGAAGCGGCTGTTCCGATCCCAAGGATGTGCTGGCAAAGGGCATCTTGGTAAAACCGCCCACCGGCGGCGTTCCATAGGTCGTCTCGAACGCAAGCGCCATCTGCGCCCGCGCCCCTTGGGCTCGTGCCATGTTTCTCTCCTTCATTATGATGGTAGTGTCGGCTTGCGATTGCTCCGACGATGACGCAAACCAGCGCCATGAATGCAGAACAGACGACGTCACCCACCGGAAAGCGCGCGCGACGCTTGATCGGTGCCGCGCTGCTGGGGGTCCTCGCCAGCTTCCTTTCGTGGCATGGCTCCGCGTTCGCACAATCGAATACTGTCAGCGGGACGGTGAGCCGTGTCACGGACGGAGACACATTCCAGATCCGCGGGCTAGATCGTGCAATCCGTGTCTGGGGGCTTGATGCACCTGAACGCAATGAGGTCGGTGCGGCTGCGGCAACAACCACCATGACCCGACTGGTTTCTGGACAAGACCTGACCTGCCGCGTTCGCGACATTGATCGATACGGTCGCATTGTCGGTCAGTGCTTTCTCCCAGATGGCCGGGATATCGCTGCGGAAATGATCCGCGCAGGTGTCGCAACTGAATACTGTCGGTTCTCCGGCGGCTATTACCGGACCTGCTGAACGCCGCTCATACCAGCGGATCAGCCGTTGAATAGTTCAGCACCACCGGGATGACGGCTGCCTTCAGGCTGGCTGCGCCATCGACGGGCAGATCAACCGGACGTGGCGCTTCGGCTTCAACCCAGTCGCAAAGGCCACCCAGCGTGCGGTCGGCGGTAATCGTCGCTCCGATGCTGGCGCAGAGGGTGTCGAAGGCGGCGTCACGGTCAGCGCCCTGCACCACTGCCTCGATCTTGGCGCGGTGTTGGTAATGGTAGCGCTGGGGCGAAAGCGTGACCTCGGGCTCTCCAGGTTCACCATCGCGCAGGATTAGCAGACCAGCGGTCGGGACGCGCTCGGGCAGCACCTCGCCGCGCAAGGCGGTGGAGGGCAGCGTTGAGAGCAGCGCGTGCAGCGCGGCGAGGATGGTTTCTCGGGTGGTGGGCATTGGTGATTCCAGGATTTGACGTCGAAAACAGGCTTGGATCTGCATTTCAATCGAGGTTCAGGAAGCTGCTCTAAACTCAGCTAGGGTCTGTTGACATTCACTGGAGTCGGATGACGGTTGCTGCGAGTGCAATGAAGGCGCTGAAACTGGTGTCAGTTTTGCAGCATCGGGTGGCGATACCCCTGTATTCCTTAAGCTTTCCAAAGAAGTTCTCGATCAGATGCCGCCACTTGTAGGTATCGCGGTCGAACTCGGCGGGAAAGCGGCGGTTAGATTTGGGCGGGATGACTGCCTCAATCCTTGCCTCCGCCAGTGCCTCGCGCAGCCAATTCGCATCGAATGCCCTATCCGCGAGGAGCTTCCCGCAGGACAGACCTTCGATCAGCGCTGCCGTGCCCCGCAAGTCGTGGGCCTGTCCAGGCAGCAGCCGGAAGTCGATCAGATTGCCGAGCGCGTCGGTCAGTGCCATGATCTTGGTGGTCACGCCGCCGCGAGAGCGCCCGATCGCCTGATTTTGAGTCCCCCTTTTGCGCCCTGACCGTGCCGGTGGACTTTGACGATGGTGCCGTCGATCATCGTGTATTCGAAGTCTGAATCTTCTGCCAACGCCCTGAACATACGATAGAAAGCATCTGCTTTCACCCACCTGCGAAACCGCTTGAATACCGAATTCCACTTGCCGAAATCTTCGGGCAGATCGCGCCAGGGGCAGCCCGTGCGGGCAATCCACAGCACCGCCTCAACGAAAAGACGAGGGTCGGGTCCGGTGCGGCCGGGGTCGCATGCACGGCCAAGACAGTGCGGAGCGATGGTTGCCCACTGGGCGTCGGTCAAAGTAGTGCGGATCAAGGTTGCCTCCCATGTTGGCAACAGTGAATCAGTCATTGCGAGATTTGGGAATCATCAAACGCCAACACGCCCTAGCGAGGCAAATCGCTATATGGGCAGACGTCGTCTTCGAATGGGACATGGCGCTGCCGAAACTTCAAGCCTTCGATCGGTTCAGGCTTGCTGATCCTGTCCATGCGGAAATGCCGAAAATCGTCTCGCACAGGATCCCATGCGACCAGATACCAGAGGGGCGACAGAATCAGCATTGCTTGCGGTTCTACGTCACGGCTTGTCTGCAGTCCTTTGGCGTCGCGGTAATTGAACCTCAGTTGAAGGCGCTGCAGGAATGCTGTCTCAAAGGCAGGTAACAAATCCGGATCGATTGACCCCATTTCCGACAAGTCCTGAAGCGGCGAAAGCTTTCCAACATGTAGGCAGTCCAGAAACCGGCGCAGATCGCGCACCTTTTCGGGTGGAAGGGCCCTCTCAATCTTCGAAAGCCCGGCATCCGCCAGCCCCGAAAACGGCAGATTTCCAGCCGCACGCATCGCCGATACACTGATCAGAAGCGCGAAGACCTCGGCCACCGCAAGCCGCGCCGTTGTCTGGACCGACTGTGGATCAAGTTGCAGACCTCCGCCACGCCCGGGCTCGGAATGAATGACGAAGCCTTGGTCACGCAGCTCACTTATGTCGCGTAGAACCGTGCGCCTCGAGGCTCCGACTTCTCCAACAAGCTCATCTATCGTCGCCGTTCCCTTGCGGCGGAGGCTGCGCACGATGGCATCATGGCGGGCGCGAATGTTCATGTCTGGCACTATAGCATGTTTGGTGACAAAAAATGGCACCATTTCGAATTAGGCGGGTGCGGCAACTGTCATCAAGGAGAAACCGACAATGCAACGCACTCCCGTAAACCCCTGGGACTGGTCTTTAAAGCTCGGATACAACCAAGCCGAGATCATCGAAGGCAGCTCACGCCAATTGATTTGCGCGGGTCAAACAGCCGTCGATGCTGATGGCAATCCTCAGCACCCCGGCGACATGCGAGGCCAGATCAGCCTTGCTTTGGACAACCTGGAGTCCGTCCTCGCCAAGGCGAATATGGATCTTCGCAACGTCGTGCGGCTAGGCGTCTACACTACCGACGTAGATGAGGCCCTGAAAAACTTCGACCTACTCGGCATGCGCTTCGGGCCGATCCAGTGTGCACCACCGATGACACTGCTTGGCGTTACGCGGCTCGCGAATCCAGGCTTGCTGTTCGAAATCGAAGCGATCGCCGCAGGTTGATGATATAGAAGTGGAGGCGGCCAAAGGGGCAGTAACGCTGCATGGCCGCCTCGTCGGGGCATCAAGATCATTGCTTTCCCTCCACCCAGTTCGCTACGATTAGTCCCGGCACGCCGTCCACCGCCCGCTCCGCATCCCGCGCGAGATCCAGCCGCTTCGGCAGCTTCACCTGCGGGACCAGCAGGAAGATCGGCACAGTGGTGCGCCCGCGACCGGTCTGTGAGCGTGAGGCCACGCCTTGGCCACGGCTGTTCAGCCGCCCCTCTGCCACTAGCAGGCTTGGACCGCTGCGCCGGTAAACAAACCGCAACCGTAGCCCGCGTCGCCGCTCCCATTCGCTTGGGGTGATCCGGCCGCCGCGCGCTCCCTTGCCAGCCGCCGCCGTCGGGATTGCCAGCCAGAACCCGTTCTTGGACCGGATCAGCGGCCCGGTGTCATGCGCGCCAATGATCACCGGTGCCTTGGACCAGACCAGCGCTGCAGCGTTCAGGCTTTCGCCCGACCTTGGGAAGTTCTGGCTCTGGATTGAGTTCGCAAGCCGCCGCCCAAGGCCCGCGCCAGTGATCTGAGTACGCCATGCAGTCTTCAGCCCGGTTCCAGCCTCGCGCATGGCGGCGGACACAGCTTTTTCGCCGGCCGCAACTTCCGCTGCCATCATCGCGACGATGTCGGGATTGATGTCGAGCTTCAGCCTCATGCCGGTCGCAGATCCACGGTCCAGACCAACCGCTCGCGATCCCGCACCGGCTCGCCTTGAATGAGGAAGGCATCGCCATCGATCTCGACCCTGTCGCCGGGGCGCGGATTTGGCACCTCTGCCGCGTGCAGGTCGATGCGGGTGGTCTCCGACCAGAGCCGCGCCTCACCGAAGCCGGTGATCTCGTCGGCGCGGCGTGTGATCACGCGGATGAGGGTTGGGCTGCCTCCCGTGGATGTGTAGACGGCGTCGCGTGCCATATTCGGATCACCGAAGAGCGTCTCGATAGCGATAGCGAAGATCGACATGGCCTGTCCGATCAGTTCGAGCTGTGCAGGCGGATCGCGAGGCGCGGGCGCTTGTTGACCGGCAGGATCGATCCTTCCGTCATCAGGTCGATCCAGCGGCCCTTGGCGTCGATCATCTGGCGGGCATAAAGTGGCAGCCCGATCGTGTTGGCGGTCTCCAGAAGGTTCGCAGGGCCACCATAGGTGGTGAAGGTGTCAAACGTGCCCATGGGAAAGGCGATGCCCTCACCGGTGGGGATCAGCCGCTCAGAGGTGCCGCCCGAGAGCGTGACTGAGCCGTTGTATTCCTCAAAGAGGACGCCAGCGAAGGGGAAGGCGCGGCGCATATCCTCGCGCAGCGGCTGGCCGCCAGTGGCCGAGAAGAACTTGTAGGCGTCCTCGGTCTTGGGGTGACTGATCAGCTTGTCGAAGAACTCCGAGCTGACCAGCGCATGCGCCGTGGTCATGGTCTCGCCCAGCAGGTTGTCCTCAATGGCGCGCAGGGTAGTGCGGACCTTGGTCTGGATATTGGTTCCGGCCGTGCCGAAGACGAAGTCGACCGAGATCTGGTCCAACCCGAACTCGGTGAAGTAATTGTAAAGCGTGGTTCCTGCGCCATCCTTCACGATGCCGCGGAGCGCATTCATCTCCATGTATTCGCGGGTCTGAGCATGCTTGCGGCGCATCAGCGTCAGCTTGCGGTTCATCACCTCGACCAAGGGATCGGCCACGTCGGACATCCCCAGCGCGGGCATGCCCTGGATATCGCCGGGCAGGATCACGTCGTCATGCGGGATCCACGGCAGGGCGAAGGACCGCATCGAGCGCGCCTCGCGGTTGCCGACGGTGGCGGGCGCGCCGAGCGGCACCGAGGGCAGCAGGCTCAGCACACCCTCGCGCTGTTCGATGACGATGGAGCGTTGCGAGACGCCCTCGAAGCGAAACAGTCCGATCTGGCCAAGGCGGGTATAGAGGTTGGGCAGGATGTTGATGGCCTGCGTCATCTCGGCAAGAGAATAACCGCCCGTGTCGAACGGGTTGCGGGTGATGGTCATGGGGGAACTCCGGGTAAAGAGGGGAAGAAAGGCTGGTCACGCTGGCCAATAGGCGCAGTACGGGCCGGATCAGGCGGTGTCGCGCGGGACGATCCCGAGGCTGGCGAGCTGGCCTAGCTTGGTGGTGATCTTCCCTGCGTCATCGACGGTGGGATCAAATGCGAGGGCCGCGCGGGACACGATCGCTGGACCGCGCACAACGACAATGCCGACCGCGTCAGCCAGAGTTGCATCGACGGGGTAAAGCAACACGGCCGCGGCGGTCTGTGCGCCGTCTGCACCGCCGGAGGTCGCGAGCTTGTACTTGCCGCTTGCGGTGATGCGGCCAAGCACGGAGCCGACGGGATAGGCGGTGCCAGCGAGCAGGGTGACGGTCTCGCGGGTGTAGTTCGGGTTGACCTCGTATTTGAGGACATCGCCCATCGAGGGCGGTTGGGTCAGCACGGACATGGGAAGGCTCCAGAGCAGGGGGCAAAAAGGTATCCCCCGCCGGGGCGGTACGGCGGGGGATCAGTCAGGCAGAGGGATGTCGCGTTTTGATCTGGGAATGACCGGGGCGTCAGGCGCTGGTACCTGCCGCAGCTGCCCGTTTTGCGGCCGCAACGATCGGGCTTTCCTTCGCCTGCGGTCGGACGGCCGAGGGCGGAGCCGCGACGATGTCGCGCGCGTCTGCGGCCGCACTTGCGCGCTCAATGACGAGGCGGCGCAGGGCCTCGGGCGTGGTGCCCTCGCGGAGCGCTTTCGCCGTGTCGATTGCGACACCGAGCCTGCCTGCCTGCGCCGCGATCTCGGCGATCTCTGCCGCTGTCTCACGGAACTGCGCCGATAACTCCGCCAGGTTGCCCGGCTGCGTCGCGGCGGGGACGGCAGCGGCTGGTGGCTTGGATGCCGCCGGAGGCGGAACCGGGGCCACGGACGTGACGTCTTCAACATCAGTCTCGCCGTCTGGCGCATTCGGGGCTTCTTCGATGGCGTCCTGCAGCGGATCATCCTGATCGAGTTCGGTGGCCATGTGTGCCTCCTGTTTGGGGTGGGGACGGGATGCGCGCTGAGTGCGCGGGGGTGAAAGCGTTGGAGTGCGGGCCACTATTTGCCGGAAGGCCGCAAAGCCGCGCGCCAGGTCTGTGACTTCATCGGCGAGGCCTGAGGCGATGGCATCAGCCCCACGATAGGTTGCGGCCTCTGTGGCGAGTGCGGCCTCTTGGCTCAACCGTCCGGCACGACCGGCCGCGACGGTCTCGGCGAAGAGGAACCGCAGCACGTCGATCTCGCGCTGGATGTCGTCCCGGATATCTGCGGGTAGTGGCTCGTAGGGGTTGCCATCGACCTTGTGGCTGCCGGAATGGATCAGCGTCACCCGAACCCCGTCCTGATCGAGCTGGCCGCTGAGATCGGCATGCATCACCACGACACCGATACTGCCCACCGCGCCGGTGCGCGGCAGCAGGATGCGGTCGGCCTGCGAAGCAAGCGCATAACCTGCCGAGAAGGCATGTTCTGCCACAAAGGCCCAGACCGGCTTGTCGCGTCGGAGCGCGCGGATGCGGTCGGCGAGATCAAACACACCTGCAACTTCGCCGCCAAAACTGTCGATTTCCAATGCGACGCCACGCACGGTCGGATCACTGGCTGCGGCCTCGATCTGGGCAGCGATCCCCTCGTAGCTGGTCTGGCCCGACGACTGACCGATCCACGCACCCCTGTGGATCAGCACGCCCGAGATCTCGATCACGGCGATGCCTTCCACCACCGGGTAGGGCACCTCACCATGCTGGCGGTAATCGTCCAGCATCCCACCGGCCAGAATGCTGGCGCGCGCTGGCGGGACGATGGTGCCCTCCAGCCCATCTCCCCCGTTAGCCATCTCGACCCGCCGCCCCAGAACACGCGGCCCGAGCCCAGACAGAAACGCCATGGCTTTCGAGGGTTCGACCAGCAGCGGCGTGTTGAAGGCGCGCGCGGCAATCCGGGCATGCAGCATCAGGACGGGTCCTCAGGTTCGCGCGGACGGTCTTCCGCGTCATCGGTTTGATCTGTCTGGTCGGTGTCGTCGTCTTTGTCCGCATCCTCCCCCGGGCCTGTCAAAGCCTGCACGCCTTGCGCGGGTGATCCGGGGCGGCGGAAGTCGAGGCCCAGCGCGCGTTCGCGGGCGCGTTCCGCCGCAATATCGCGGTCGACCTGTTCGGCGTCATAGCCGCGCTCAGCGATAGCCTGCGTCCGGGATTTGAGGCCCGCCTCGATCTGGGCGATCTCGGCATTGGCGTCCTTCAGCGGATCGACCCAGTCCCATTTTGTGGGGAGCCAATCGACAGCAAGGAGCTGGCTGCGGTTGGCCTCATAGCCCGGCAGCGTGAGGGCACCTGATAGCACGGCGGCATCCATCCATCGCGCGTAGACGGGTCGGCAGAGCTGCCAGACCATGACGGAATGTTGCCAGGCCGAGACGCGGCGGCGGAACTCGATCAGCGCCAGGCGCGAGTTCGAGAAGTTGCCCTTCACCATGTCATTGGCGATGTACGGATAGGGAATGCCCAGTGCTGCCGAGATTTGCAGGAGGGTCCGGTACTGAAACGGCTCGTAGGTGCCACCACTGTCGGCAGGTTGGCCGATGGTGACATCTTCGCCGGGATCCAGCCGCACGATCTGACCGGGACTGATCTCGACCCCATCTGGCCCATCTTCGTCGTCCGGTGCGAGGGGGTTCTCCGGGGCAGGCGAGGTCACGAACATCGCATACATCGCCGCGACCTTCTTTCGGTCCAGCTCAGCGTCGTCGTACTGGTCGAGCAGGAACAGTTTCACGATGGCGGGCGCCAGCTTCGAGACCCCGCGCAACTGGCCGCCCTCGACCGGGTCGATCACATGGATCACCTCGGTGGCGGGCACGCGCACGATGTCGCCCGCAAGCCCCGGATCAGTGCTGTCGCCCGGGTGGCGGCGAAAGAAGTGATAGGCCACGCGCCGCCCGATCCGGTCGAACTCGATGCCCTGACGGATGGCATTGCCGTTTGCGCCAATCCCCGTCTGTTCCAATGGCAGCATTTCTGCTGGCAGCATCTGCAGCTGCACGGGCACGCGCAGGCCATCGCCCGCGCGCCGTGGCCGGAACCGAAAGAACACCTCGCCCGCGAGGAACACCTCGCGCGCGGCACGGCGCTGGAGCCCGTAGAAATCTGTCAGCCCCTCGGCATCGGCCTCGTCGGTCCAGGCAAGCCATAAGCGCTGCAGCTCCTCTTTGCGGGCAGCATCCGCGATCTTCGAGATCGGCTTGATCCCGTCGCCCACAGTGTTCGCCGCCCAGCTTTCGACCGCGTTGATGGCATAGCCGTTATTGCGCACCAGCCAGCGGGCGCGGGCGGTGATGTCAGGTCCGCTGGCCGCGATCAGCGCGTTCACATGGGCACGGGTGGCGCGGAACCCGCGCAGGCGGCGGTGGTGCTGGCCCGCATCAAACCCACCGATGAAGGCCCCGAGGCGCTGGCGCCAATTCAGAGCGCCGGTCATCACAGATCCTTCACGGCATAGGGGCGCAGGATACGCCCAGCGCCGCGCTCAAGTTTCGCAATACGCCGCTCGATATCCCCGATCGCCGCGGCCAGTTCCGCGTCCGAGCCATAGGTGATGCTCTTGCCGTCATAGCTGACGCTGCGCGTACCGCTGTAGCGCGCGCCCAAGAGGGCGCTGTGGCGGGACTTCAGATCGTCGAGGGTCATCGGGGGCCCATCATTCCATGTATTTCGGCGTGCTGATCTTCCAGCCACGCCGCCGGGGTGTTGCGATACGTCCAGCCTCTGGTGCGGACGGCTTCTCTGGATCAGTGCTTGGTGGTGCCACGGCGACGGTCTCCACCCCGGCCTGTTTCTCCAGCTGCCGCCACATTCGCTCGTCGAAGCGATCTGCGCCGAGGATCCAGGCGGCGGCGCGGGCATAGACGCGGGTATCAAGCGCCTCGTTGCGCGCGCGCAGCTTCTGCCATTCCTGTCGGGAATAGCCGCGCTTGTTGCGGACCGTGACCAGCTGCTCGGCCACCAGCTGTTTCAGCCATTCGCTGTCAGCCCAGTCCGGCAGGTGGATCGTGCCGGCCGGGATCGGCGCTTCCGGTTCCGCTGGCCGCTCCAATCGCAGATACCGATAGGTCTCGGCCTTGAAGGTGGCAGTGGCCACGGTCCAGAGCCGGGCGCCGCGTTTCAGCTTCCTTCCGTTCACCGTGGCATCGACAAAGGTCGGCCCTGAGACTGGCGTGGCCCGGTTGAACCCTTCCATGCCCTTCACGGGGGCGACCTGCGCGATGCCTTGCTTGCGGGCCCAGCCATAAACGGCAGCGGACTCGTAGCCGGTGTCGATGGCGAGTTTTGCCAATGTCATGAGAGCGCCGTTCTCATGCGTCCAGGTCTGGCCAAGAAGACCCGTCAGCTTGTCCCAACAGGCAGGATCATCCGGCCCGCCGGGAATGACGATGTGATCGATGAGCCAGCTTGTCCCACCCCGGCCCCAGGCCCAGACATCAACCTCGATCCGGTCCTTCTGGACGTCGGCACCGGCCGTCAGGAACAGCCCGTTCGCTGGGATCTGCGCCGGGAACGCCACGCGTCGATCCGCCAACCGCTGCCATTCCGGGGCCTCACCGCTCTCGACCCAGGTCTCGCCCAAGAGCGTGTTGCGTGCTGCGCGCAGAATCTCATCCGAGCCTTGCGCCGCCAGCCAATCGCGCGCGATCTGTTCCCAGCTTTTCCAGCCGATTGGTGAGTACAGCGCCGAGAGGTGGAAGCCGATCGCCTTTGGGTTGGCGGACACGGCTGTCGCCCGCCATTCGCCCTTTGCCAGCATGTCGGTCTTGTGGTGCTCGGCGATCGGCTTCTCGCAGCCCGCGCAATGATAGACGGCTGTTTCCGGCAGGCCCTTGTCCCAGCGCAGGCGCTCAAACTGCAGCCACTGCATCGCCCCGCACTGCGGGCAGGGGACAAAGTACCGGCGCTGGTCGGAGGCCTCAAACTCCCGCTCAATGCGCGACAACCCCCGGATTGTCGGGGTTGAGACCATGAACACCTTGCGTCGATGCGCGAAGGTTGTGGTGCGGGCCTCGGCCAGCGTGACCGGATCGCCTTCCTCATCGGCTGAGGCCGGATAGGCATCGACCTCGTCCAGAAACACATAACGCGCGGGCATCGAGCGCAGGCCTGTGGCCGAGTTCGCACCGGTCAGCACCAGGATGCCGCCGGGGAATTCCTTCGACAGCATCGAGTTCCCGGCGTCGCGTGAGCGCGCCGGTTGCACGCGTTCCTTCAGCGCCGGGCTGTCTTCAATCAGCGGGTCAATCCGACCGCGCGATGTGCGTTTTGCCATCTCCAAAGTCGGCAGCACCGCAAGCATCGGCCCGGGCGCATGGTGGATGACAAAGCCGATCCAGTTGTTGCCTGCCTCGGTGGCGCCGACCTGGGCGGCTTTCATGAACGTCACACGCTGCGCCGGGTGGCTGGGCGACAGTGCATCCATGATCTCGCGCAGATACGGCGTGCGGGCCGTGCGATATTGCCCCGGTTCCGCGCTAGCGCGTGACGACAGCTTGCGATGCACGTCCGCCCATTGGGATACCGTCAGGTCAGGATCTGGCCGCATGCCCCGCCGCCAGGACCGCAGGATATCCTCGGCCCCGTCAAAGGCGAGGTCGAGCCCGTCTGTCAGCTGATCTTCGGTTAGATCGCCGTCGTTACCCGAGGTTGACCCGGAGATCGGCCAAGGCGGTGAGCTGCTTTCGGTCATGGGTTTCCAGCGCCCTCTGCAGGATCGCAGTCTCGATCGTCACGGGCACGCCCGATGCCTTCTCCATCTCTGCGGATATTTGTGCGGCCATGAGGGCTGCCACGCGGGTGGGCCAGGTGACCCAGACATCGCGTTCCTGGCGCGCCAGACGGAACACCAGCGTCTCCGCCCGCGCCCGATCCACAAGCGTGCCCTTCTTTTTCTGGATCGACAGCTGGCGTTCCTGCGCCTGATACACCGTCAGCGCGGTGCGCGCCTTCAGATAGGAGGTGCTGTCGCCCGGTCCTGAGACTGTATTGCCCTCGTTCGAGGCTCCGCTACTGCCCCCAAAGCCACCCTTTGATCGCATTTGCTGATCGGGATCTGTCATCGCAACCCTGCGCGCATCCGAGGCGGCCGCGTTGATTGATCCATCGGCAAACAGCACCAGACGGCCGGTCTTGCGGGCCTTTTGCAAGGCGCCGCGTGACAGGCCGGAATGGGTCGCATAGGCGCGTTCACTTATACCTTCCATGGCGCTTTGATGATCCTCAACATATTGAAAATAAACAGGAAAGCTGATCTATTTGAGTTGATTACACTTCCCGATAGAGCGACTCTGATCGTCAAGAAGCGGCTGCATCGCGCACCGCCAGGAGGAATGAACATGACCAAGCCTACCAATTCCGATGCCGCCCGCGACGCCCTGCTGCTCACGCTCGCTGAGCGTCACCTCTTCGTTGAGACCCTCGAGACCCGGAACTCCGACAGCCTCGATTTCAACGAACACGCCGTCTGGGCGATCCGGTCTGCGCTCGAGGCGGCCTTCGAGGCCGGACGCTGTGCCGCTGCCGCACCCCAAACCTGAAAGGATCCGATCATGAGCACGACCACCATCCGCATTGAGCACGCCACGCTGCCCGACCAGTTCGACCGCTCGCGCCCAAACGCCGTGGCCGAGGCCATTGAGGCCGCGCTGCGCGAGGATGGGATTGCCGCCGAAGCCTCGGATGTGATCTCGCATCTGAAGATCGAACTGCCGACAGCGCAACTCGCCGCCGCCAGCGCCGTGCTGGCCAGCCTTCAGCTGATCTGAGGGAGGGCAGGCCCATGAGCACCCGCGCGCAGATCGCCATTCAAACCGGACCCGACCAGTGGGCCCATGTGTACTGTCATTTCGATGGGTATCCTTCGCATATGCTTCCTGCGTTGGTTCGCTGGACGCCCGAAGACATCCTCGCAGCAAAGGAAATCCGGCAAGTCCGCGCAGACGCGATCGACTGTTTTGATCTGCCGCGTGAACCTCCCATCCTGCAACGCCCGACCTGCCAATTCTGTCACCTGTATGTCTGGCACGACGGGGTGTGGGTCGAACGCGATCCCGAAGCCATTCAGCCCGAAAGGACCCAGCCATGATTGACCTGCCCCTCAACTGCCTGTCCGAGGGCGAGACCCTTGGCGATCTCGTCCGCCGCAACTGCGCTATCGGCTTTGACCTACGCTTTTGCCGCAGTGTTGCCGTCACGCCCGAGGACCGCGACACCATCACCTGCGACCCGTCCGAGGCGGAATTCGCGACGCTCTATGCGCTGACCGATCTGGGCGAGGCTATCGCCATCCATGATGTGGACCTTTCCAGCACAGGAGCGGACGAGGCGGCAGCCGTCAGCCGCGCGCTTTTCGTCGCCATAGTCAATGCGCGGCGCGATCCACCCGACGTGGCGCAGCGGCACGAGGCCGAGCAGACGGCGCTGACCGAGCCTGACCGGATCATCTGACGCGCCGCGCGGAGCGATCATAAAGCCATGATATTTCTATGATTTGGCTACGATAATCAGCCCGGCAGAGCGATGGTTGTCACAAGGAAACGATGCAACTCACCCCCGGAGACCAAGCCATGACCACCCGCCGCGCCACCGACAATACCAAACCGCTCGACGCCTTCCTTGCCACCAAGTTCCAGATCGACGCGATGCTTGAACGGCTGCAGGCCCTCAGCGACGACCATTTTGAAGCGCACCCCGACGAGATCAACTGGTGCGATGTCGGCACCTTGAACCACTACGCCAGCCTGCTGCTCCAGATCACCGACAGCGCCTTCAAGGAGGGCGAGCATGCCGCTTGATCCCGCACAGCAACACCAAATCGAACAGGACCTCGCCATGCCGAAACTCACCGACACACAGACCATCATCCTGAGCGCCGGAGCCCAGCGCCCCGACAACATCGCCCTGCCGCTGCCCAAGGGGCTGCACGGAGCAGCGGCGAAGATGGCCGTCACCAAAATGATCGCACGCGGCTGGCTCGAGGAGGTCGACGCCGACATGCGCAAGGGCGAGCCGCTCTGGCGCGAAACCGGCGATGGCCATGGTACGACGCTGGTCGTGACCGACGCGGGCCTGCTGGCCATCGGGATCGAACCTGTGGTCGTCAAGACCGGGGTCGCAATCCTCGACCATACAGCCAAGGCTGCGGCTCCAAAGCCGTCGTCTCAGCGCGCTGGCACCAAGCAGGCCATGCTGATTGCAATGCTGCAGCGCCCCGAAGGCGCGTCCATCGCAGAGATTGTCGAGGCGACCTGCTGGATGGCGCACACCGCGCGTGGGGTAATTTCGGGTGCGTTGGGCAAGAAGTTGGGACTGGTTGTAACGTCGACGAAAGAAGATGTCCGGGGCCGGGTGTATCGCATCGGCTGATTTCGCAAAGTGCCCAAATTCTAGGATGCCGCAGCGCGGTTCAATGTCGACTTTGGAGTAAATGCGGATGGGTGAATGTTTTAATATTTGCGTTCTCCCATAAAATCACTGTTCCATGCATGGCGATGCAAGTTTACGCATGATATTTACATTTCATGCATGATAGTTACTTTACATGTATATTTTGGATGTAGGGAAGACCAGCATGGCATTTAGAGCGGACGAGGCGGCACAGGATGGCCAAGACCGGGCAAGGCGAACATTCGTGCGGTCGCCCGGTGTTGAAGACTCACAACGTGAGCTGGCGGATAGAGCGTTGCAAGAACTTATCGACGCCCATGGTCCAGTTGTCCGGGCCTATCCGACGTGGCATCCCCTAGTGCCCCAAAAAGACCCGCAGTTGCCTGTCACCTATCCCAGCGACCGCTGTGGTTATGCGGGACTTGATCATACAGTGTTCTTTGCTCACGCGTTCGTATCTTGTCCATACGGCGACGGCGCATCGATCATCGAGTCGGTTGGGGCGATGAAACCCCATGCCTGCGCTGCGATCACAGCGGAGCGGTTGGACGTTCCCTTCTATAACTCGGCCACAACACCGATCCTCGTGCGTTGCGACTGGCACGAACTCTTCCCCGAACGTCACATGGTGCCCAAGCGTCTCGCTGTGCCGCTTATGATCCAACAAGAGATGCGCATGTGGCACCGCGCGCAGGTGGGTGAGCGGTGGGAAACGATGCGTCCCTACTTCCTCGGTGACCCGCATGGTGCGCGCTCTTCTCTATTCGTGACGCAGGACACGGCCCTCGCGATGAAGCGCGTCTACATGGCGATGGTGGAGTCGGGCATGTTCGGACCCCTGCACATGGATTGACATGCGGTTCCAACATCATGTCGCCATGAAAGATGCACTGGAACGAGTTGGAGCGCTTCTTCGCCATTGACGGTTCCCCGGCAGCTTTCTGACCATCATTCGATGGCCAACGGCACCTTCGAAAGTGGGTCCTCGGCCGTTTTCTCAAGGTGGCATTGGCGATTTTGCAGGGAAGCGTCAGTTCGGAGCATTCGTGGCCTTCCTGCCCGTCGCCATTTCCCACCGTCGCACGGCCACGTCGCAATAGACCGGGTCCAGATCCATCGCAAAGCAGCGCCGCCAGCTGCGTTCGGCGGCGACCAGCTGGGTGCCAGAACCGCAGAACGGCTCGTAGATCAGATCGCCCGGATCCGAGAACGCGGTCAGCACTGCCTCGACCAGTGCAACCGGGAACACGGCCGGGTGTGATCCCGCAGCACCGAGCCCTCCCTTGTGCCGCATGATCCGGAAGACGCTATCGGGGATGCGGTGGCTTTGGATCGCGTTGCCGGTGCCGGTCTTGGCATGGACGGTGCCGTCGGCCCCGCGCAGTCCACCGCCGCCAAGGGTTTCGCCCGCGTGCTTGGATGGGACGGTCTTGTGCGGCTTGCGGGGCGCGCGGTTGAAGTGGAAAATGAACTCGTGCGAAGGGGCCAGACGGCCGTTCCAGTCGCCCGGCAAGCCCGGGCCCTGATCCCAGACATACCAGCCAAAGCGTCGCCAGCCAGAGCTGCGCATCCATTCGACCCATCCAATAGGGCTGCCACTCACTGTCGCGATGCACGAGACCGAGGTTGACCAGCAGCTGCGCGTCGGCCGTGACCGGGGCGGCAGTGAACACGCCCTGCATCAGCGCATCCCAGTCGCCGACCTTCTCCTTCGCCGCGCCGTAGTCGCGCTGCTGGGCATAGGGCGGCGAGGTGAACATCAGCGTCGCTTGTTCGCCCTGCATCAGCTTGGCCACGGCGGCGGGGTCGGTGGCGTCGCCACAGCACAGGCGGTGTTTGCCCAGCGCCCAAATATCGCCCGGGCGGGTGATGGGATCGGCTGGCGGTTCGGGAATGGCGTCGGCGTCGTCGTCAGAAATCACCGGGCGGTCGTCCGCGTCTGCCAGCAGGGCGTCCAGTTCATCCTCGGGGATCCCGATCAGCCCGAGATCGAAATCCTCGGCCAGCAGCGCCTGCAATTCTTGCAGCAGCAGGGCCTCGTCCCAGCAGCCCAATTCGGTCAGCTTATTGTCGGCGATCCGATAAGCCCGGCGCTGCGCCAAGGTCAGATGACCTAGCACGATGACCGGAGCCTCGGTTAGCCCGAGGTGGGCAGCGGCCAGGACGCGACCATGGCCAGCAATCAACTCCCCATCTGCCGCGACCAGCACTGGCACGGTCCACCCAAACTCGGCCATGCTGGCGGCGATCTTCGCCACCTGATCGGCGTCATGGGTCTTGGCGTTGCGGGCGTAGGGTTTCAGCCGGGCGAGCGGCCAGTGTTCGATCCGCCCGGGCAGCAGGGGCGCGTTCATCCCGCCAGCCTCTTCGCCTTCAGATCGGCGAAGGTCTCGCCCGTTTCTGCCAGTACAGCATTGGCGCCGGTGAATTGCTGCCAGCGCTCAACGGCTACATCGACATATGTGGGATTCAACTCGATCCCGAAGCAAACGCGCCCGGTGGTTTCCGCCGCGATCAGCGTGGTGCCCGATCCCATGAACGGCTCAAACACCGCCTGGCCCGGGCTGGAGTTGTTCAGGATCGGACGGCGCATGCATTCGACCGGCTTTTGCGTGCCGTGCACGGTGGCCGCGTCCTGGTCCTTGCCGGAGATGTTCCACAGCGTCGTTTGCTTTCGGTCGCCCGCCCAATGGCCTTTGCCGGTCTTTTTGACCGCATACCAGCAGGGCTCATGCTGCCAGTGGTAATCGCCCCGGCTCAGGACGAGGCGATCCTTTGCCCAGATGATCTGCGAGCGGACGTTGAAGCCAGCCGCCATGAGGCTTTCGGCCACCGTCGCCGCATGCAGCGCGCCGTGCCAGACGTAAGCCACGTCGCCGGGGAACAGCGCCCAAGCCTCGCGCCAGTCGGCGCGATCATCGTTCATCACCTTGCCGGTGCGTTTGGTTTTGGCCGCGCCCACCTGGTTACGCCAGGAGGGATCATACTCGACGCCATAAGGCGGATCGGTCACCATCAGCAAAGGGCGAACATCGCCCAGCAGCCGCCCGACCACATCGGCGGAGGTGCTGTCACCGCAGATCAGACTGTGCGATCCCAGCTGCCATAGATCGCCAGCCACCGAGACCGGCATGACTGGTGGTTCGGGGATATCGTCTTCGCCCTCGACTGCACCGCCTTCTACCTGATCCGGGTCGCGCAGCAGGGCATCCAGGTCCTCGTCGGCGATCCCGAGCAGCGACAGATCGAAATCATCGGCCAGCAGCCCCGCGATCTCGTCGCGCAGCATGGCGTCGTCCCATTCGCCAAGTTCCGTTAACTTATTGTCGGCGATGCGATAGGCGCGGCGTTCGGCCTCGTCGAGATGGCTCAGCCGGATCACCGGCACATCCTTCAGCCCCAGCATCGCCGCCGCCAGCACCCGACCATGCCCCGCGATCAGCTCGCCGTCATCGGCCACCATGCAGGGCACTGTCCAGCCGAACTTCGCCATGCTGGCGGCGATCTTTGCCACCTGGTCCGTGCCATGGATCTTGGCGTTGCGGGCATAGGGGCGCAGCCGGTCAATCGGCCAAGTCTCGATCTGGCTCGGCGCAAAGACCAGGTCCATGGAACGGTTCTCATTTGGGGCAGGGCGGACGTGCCGATGCGCGCGGGCAACATGTCCAGCGACAGGATCGGGGTCAGCGATGTGGGGGAAACGAAAACGCCCGCGAGGGGATACCTGCGGGCGCTATTCTTCGATGATCAATAGGTAGGTCAAGGGGGCTAGAAATGTCAACGCAAAATGTGAATCGGAGTCACATGCTTCTTGCCTGGCTTTCAATGTGGCTCTTGGCCAGGGTGGCTTCCTCAAACTGGCTAAGGTGGCTTCCAAAAGGAAGCCACCTTAGCCAGCGAGGTGAGCGGGTAAGCCTCTGTTATTGTGATAAAGTTCTGACCAGAACGGCGCAGGTGGCTTCCAAGTGGCTTCCCCGGTGAAAAAGCCACGCGCTAGCGAAATGCCGCGCTGCGCCCCCCCGCATACGTCCGAGGTTGGGAAGGAACCATGCCAAGGGGGGGGCGACGCACTCAGCCCTTTGCTGTCAGTTGCAAGAACCTCGGCCCTCCCGAGAATGGTCGATCCGACTGG
>Ga0209491_10003395_pt1 | contig 26388 bp, 25 predicted proteins | sample BON02_FD_187213 | JGI IMG/M metagenome (GOLD analysis project Ga0209491, IMG submission 187213) | Freshwater microbial communities from Lake Bonney liftoff mats and glacier meltwater in Antarctica - BON-02 (SPAdes) (version 2) | ecosystem: Environmental > Aquatic > Freshwater > Ice > Glacier...
GTCCCGTACCTGTGGGTTGTCCTGCTTGCGATGGGCCCCCTCACTTTTCCGCTGTCGCTGACCCTGATTGGAGTGCGCACCTCCAATTACCTGTCTGCGTTGGTCTTGAGCGGTTATGTCAACAAGTTCGGGTATCTCATTTCCGCCGCGGGCCCTCTGGTAGTCGGGTATGTCCTGGAATTCACGGGTGGATGGACTGCCAGCATCATCTTTCTCATGGCCGTCACACTGGTGGAAATTCCTGCCATCTGGATTCTTGCCAGGGGCCGGATGGTGGACGATGAGCTCGAGGAAGTCCTCAGTTCTGCTCATCTGAGCAAGTAGTGCAACAATTGTTGAAATAGGTCTCTTGCCGCTCTACGCTGGAGGCATGGTTTCCCCGCCGGTTTTAGATAATGAGCTGCTCGCGGTTCGCGCCGCGGAGCTGTACTACCAAGAAAACAAGACCCAGGACGAAATCGGCGCGCTCTTGCACATCACCCGCTGGAAAGTGGGTCGCCTCATTACCCAAGCCCGCGAGAGCGGCATCATTCGCATCGAGATTGTGCACCCCCGAGCCAGACGCCTAGGCATGGAACACGATGTGTGCGCTGCATATTCCTTGCAGGCCGCCATTGTGGTGCCGCGCGACGGTGACCCCACGGCAGTGCAGGAGCGAGTTGCTGCTGCCGCCGCGGACTACATGGTGTCTATGCGACCGAGGACGCATGTGTTAGGGGTGAGTTGGGGGAAAACGCTCCACGCTGTGGCAAAAGCGTTACCCAAAGCGTGGACCCCCGGGGTTACTGTGGTGCAGGTTAATGGTGGGGTGAGCCACAGTGCTTCCCCCGGTCTGGCTTCGGCTACCGCCACAATGTTTGCGAACAAAAGCGATGGCGACGTTATTTTGCTTCCCACACCAGCGATTTTGGAACGCCAAGAAACGAAAGAGGCCATCGAATCGGATCGGACCATTCGTGCCGTGCTCGATCGCGCCGGTCAAGCCGACACGTATCTTTTTAGCGCGGGCCCCGCCACCGACATCAGCATTCACGTTCAATCGGGCTATATCGATCGTGCCGAGGTGAATCATTTGCAGCAACGCGGCGCGGTGGGCGACGTTCTTGGCCGGTACATCACCGCAGGAGGCGACGTCGCTGACCCGGCTTTAGATTCTCGGACCCTGGGTTTGTCGCTCGGGAGCCTGCGAAACGCCGCCCGCAGCATTGCTGTTGTGGCGGGAGAAGATAAACACCCCGTCGCACTGGCGATTGCTGCCCACGCGTTAGCCACTGTCATGATTATGGATGAAGACACGGCCACTTATTTGCTCACTCACCACCAGAAGGACACCACCCTATGAGCCCCAGAGCTAGTGCCCTGGCCACCACGCATCGGTCCCACTCTGTGCTGGGATCTGGCGCGACCGAAAAAGCACTCATCACTTTCCTGCGCGGCATTCCCGGCGTTGACACCGTGGGAGCCGAAGCCAGAGCGGCGGGGTTCGCGACCCGGTCTCTCAAGACCACCTCAAAAGCTGCAGGCCTGGACATGATCATGTCCATGGTTGATCTGACCACCCTCGAAGGTGCTGATACTCGGGGGAAAGTTCACACTCTGGCTAAGAAGGCGATAGTGCCCGACTCCACTGACCCAGGCGCCCCCTCGGTCGCTGCGGTGTGTGTGTATGGCGATATGGTCGCTGAGGTCCGGGAATCGTTGGGTTCGTGGCATATCTCGCAACGCCCCGATGGAGTGGCCATTGCCGCTGTTGCCACCGCTTTTCCGAGCGGTCGCGCAAGCATGCCAGTGAAAATCCTCGACACACAGTTCGCCGTGTCTGAAGGCGCGGACGAAATCGACATGGTGATTGATCGCGGAGCGTTTCTATCTGGTTCCTGGGGCATGGTGTATGACCAGATTGTTTCCATTAAGGAAGCGTGCCAGCGCGCAGATGGCTCCTATGCGCACCTCAAAGTGATTCTCGAAACCGGCGAGTTAGCAACCCTGGATAATGTTCGCCGCGCGAGCTGGCTGGCGATTCTCGCGGGAGCTGATTTCATTAAAACCTCCACCGGAAAAGTGTCACCGGCTGCGACACTGCCGGTCACCGTCACCATGTTGGAAGTCATCCGTGATTGGCATGGGATGACCGGAGAAAAGATTGGCATGAAGCCTGCCGGGGGAATCCGAGCAAGCAAAGATGCTCTGCGGTATCTCGTGGCGGTGGCGGAGACAGTGGGGGAGCAGTGGCTCACCCCGGATCTTTTCCGCTTTGGTGCCTCCAGTTTGCTCAACGACGTGGTGATGCAAAGACAGAAGATGCGAACCGGTCACTACAGTGGCCCCGATTATGTAAGTGTGGACTGATATGACGTTCTTGGACTACGCGCCCGCTCCGGAGTCAACCTCGATTCTGAACCTCAAACCTTCCTATGGGTTATTCATCGGGGGTGAGTTCGTCGATGGTGGCGGCTCCTCTTTCGCCAGCATCTCTCCCTCTACAGAGAAAACCATCACGACGGTCGCCGAAGCCACCGAGGCGGACGTTGATCGAGCAGTCAAAGCCGCGCGAGTGGCATATGACACCACCTGGTCCAAAATGTCGGGAAGCGAGAGAGGCAAATACCTTTTTCGCATTGCCCGCATTGTTCAAGAACGCACTCGTGAACTCGCGGTTGCCGAGTCGATGGACAACGGCAAACCTATTCGCGAAACCCGTGACGTGGATATTCCACTCGTCGCGGCCTGGTTTTTTTACTATGCCGGGTGGGCCGACAAGCTCGAATATGCGGGCCTGGGGCCCAACCCTCAGTCACTGGGGGTAGCAGCGCAGATTGTCCCCTGGAACTTCCCATTGCTTATGCTGGCGTGGAAAATTGCTCCCGCATTAGCGGCCGGGAACACGGTGGTATTAAAGCCCGCAGAGACGACGCCCTTGACGGCGTTGCTCTTTGCAGAAATATGCCAGCAAGCCCAGCTGCCCGCAGGTGTGGTGAACATCATCACCGGAGCCGGCGCCACCGGTGCTGCAATGGTCGCTCACCCGGACATCAACAAATTGGCCTTTACCGGCTCCACTCCCGTGGGACGCCAGATTGCCTCCACTCTCGCGGGAACCAACACCAAGGTCACTTTGGAACTGGGCGGCAAAGGCGCGAACATCATTTTCGATGATGCCGCTATTGATCAGGCCATTGAGGGCATTATCAGCGGTATTTTCTTCAACCAGGGTCACGTGTGTTGCGCGGGGTCGCGTTTGTTGGTTCAAGAGAACATCCACGATGATGTGGTCAACCGTTTGCAAAATCGCCTGGCCACTCTCCGCCTGGGCGACCCGCTCGATAAGAACACGGACATCGGAGCCGTGAATTCGAAAGCGCAACTTCAGCGAATTACTGAACTCGTGAACGTGGGTGAAGGTGAGGGCGCCACTCGCTGGAGTTCGCCGTGCGCGATTCCGGAGAAAGGTTTCTGGTTCGCACCGACCGTGTTTACCGACGTGCACACCTCCCACCGCATCGCCCGGGAAGAGATTTTTGGACCGGTTCTCTCCGTTCTCACCTTCCGCACCCCCGAAGAAGCAATCGCCAAGGCAAACAACTCCCCCTATGGTCTCAGCGCCGGTATCTGGACCGAAAAAGCGTCGCGCATGCTGGCCGTTGCCGATAAATTGCGCGCGGGTGTCATCTGGGCGAACACGTTCAACAAATTTGATCCCGCCAGCCCCTTTGGTGGCTATCAAGAGTCAGGGTATGGGCGCGAAGGCGGCCGACACGGTCTCGCCGCCTACCTGAACTCAAGTGACTGGAAAGCAGGTTCGCGATCATGACCAGACTCAGCGTGGCTAAAACCTACAAGCTCTACATTGGGGGAAAATTTCCCCGCTCAGAGAGCGGCCACACCTATGAGGTCACCACCCCCCAAGGAGCTTTTCTGGCCAACGCGTCACTGGCCAGCCGCAAGGACGCCAGGGACGCAGTGGTTGCCGCTCGGTCTGCTTTCCCCGGGTACGCGGGTCTCACGTCCTATAACCGCGGGCAGATTTTATATCGCATCGCTGAAGTCCTGGAGGGCCGCCGGGACCAGTTTGTACAAGAAATCCTGGAAAGCGAAGGCGTAGGTGCGGGGCCGGCAGGAAAACAGGTTGATGAAGCAATCGATGTGTGGGTCTGGTACGCCGGGTTTGCGGACAAATACGCGCAGATTGTCGGTAATGGAAACCCCGTGTCTGGCCCCTACTTCAACCTCTCCACTCCGGATCCCACCGGGGTTGTCGTTGCGGTGAGCCCCCAAGGCCTCACCGGTACGAGCCTTCTGGGAATAAGCGCTGTGCTTGCTCCGATTATCACCAGTGGAAACACGGCAGTGGTGCTCTCGCACTTTTCTCAACCTCGTTCGGCGATCAGCTTCGCTGAAGTGCTCGCCACCAGTGATGTCCCCTCCGGCGTGGTCAATATTCTCACCGGGGATCCGGCCGTGATCATGCCGTGGATGGCGTCCCACGCTGATGTGAATGCTCTTGACCTCGCCGGTGGTTCAGACGGTGACTGGGTGGCGTGGCAACAAGCTGCAGCAGAAACGCTGAAGCGTGTTGTGCCTCCCACCACCGGAATCCCTGGCAGAAGTTTGGACGCCATCACAGCATTTGTGGAGACCAAAACCGTGTGGCACACGAAGGCTTTGGGATAAGTGATCTCGGGAATAGCCCTGGTCGATAAACCACTGGGCGTCTCCTCCCACCACGTCGTGGCGCAAGCAAGAAAAGCCCTGAATACCAAAAAGGTGGGCCATGCCGGAACACTTGATCCGGCGGCGAGTGGCCTTCTCGTCCTCGGCATTGGCTCAGGGACTCGACTGTTGACCTATCTGGTCGGGGCGGACAAAACGTATCGGGCGACAATGCGTTTGGGTTTTGGCACCACCACCGATGACGCCGAAGGCGAAGCGCTTGAAAGACTTGGCGACCTGTCGACCTGCACGGACGAGGTCATCCGTGTCGCTGCGGGTGCCTTCTCGGGAAAGATTGACCAGGTCCCCTCCACCTATAGCGCAATCAAAGTTCAGGGCCGTAGGGCTTATGACTTGGCCAGATCTGGGGAAGAAGTGGTGCTGAAATCTCGCACCGTCACCGTTCATCGCCTCGAGGTGGGGGATATTCACCGGGGTGAAGATCATATCGATGTCGAGATCTTGGTGGAGTGCTCCTCCGGGACATACATTCGAGCACTCGCCAGGGATATTGGCCACACGTTGGGGGTGGGCGGACACTTAGTCGCGCTTCGTCGTGACCGGGTGGGACCCTTTAGCGTCGAGGGTGCTCCGCGTGCTACGGAACTCGCAGAGGGCGCTCTCCTTTCTCTGGCCGAAGTGGCGGCGCACATTCTCCCTGTGGTGACGGTGCAGGAAATCGACCGGGTCGCGTTGAGCCACGGACGCCAAATCGATGCCAGCTCCTGGCCTGCGGATTCACCGCTGGCTGCCATTGCCGAGGGCAGCGGCGAATTGATCGCGATAGTCCAAGCTCACGCAGGTCGGAGCCGTATCCTGATGGGCGTAGCAAGCGTCTAAATCGGGGGTAGTGCGTGATCGAGTGGTTTGTGTGGGCGCAGGTCGCCTTCGCGGGGGCAGCAGCGCTGTCGGCAGTAGGTTTTGCTGCGTTCAGAAAAACCCCCAACGATTACACGCTCGTGCCCGTGGCGCTGATGTTTCTGGCGTTGCTCGTGCAAATTGTGATCGCCATTATTGCGCCCTCAACCGGGAACACCCCCACCGGTTCGTTGCTCGAATGGTGGATGTATGCCATCACCGCGCTGATGATGATTCCTGCGGCCACAATCTGGGCTCTCGTGGAGCGATCGGTGATGTCCAATGTTGTGTTGGGGCTGCTCTCGGCCACCATTGCGGTCATGCTGACTCGCATGCATACGATTTGGTTTATCAATAGTGCCTAGCCCCGTGCTGGAGGGCGATGTCGCACCGCTGGATGGAGCGCTCCCGTCCCAGGTCGCCGACGGGGTTGAATCCCGGTCACTCGGGGTATATCTTCACGTTCCTTTTTGCGCGGTGCGCTGTGGATATTGCGATTTCAACACGTACACTGCGCAGGAGCTCCGTGGGGTTTCTCAAGCCTCGTATCCTCAGCACGCCATGGCAGAAATTGAGCTTGCCAAGCGCGTGATGGACGACGCCGGTATGGGGCATCGGGCTCTCTCCACCGTGTTCTTTGGAGGGGGAACCCCCACTCTGTTGGGTCCGGGGCCACTGGTGGAGCTTCTGCACAAAACAATTGACACTTTCACCCTTGCCGAGGGTGCTGAGGTCTCGGTGGAGGCCAACCCCGACAGTGTCACCGCTGATGACCTGATGGCGCTAGCCCGCGGTGGGTTTACCCGGGTGTCCTTGGGGGTTCAGTCGGCGAACTCCCATGTGTTGAGCGTGCTCGATCGCACGCACGACCCGGCCAGGGTTCCCGAGGCCGTGCAAGCAGCCAGGGATGCCGGGTTACAGGTGTCCCTGGATTTGATTTATGGCTCTCCGGGAGAAACCCTCACCATGTGGGAGGACACTCTGGGGTATGCCCTCGAACTGGAGCCCGATCACCTCTCGGCCTACGCGCTCATTGTAGAGCCAGGAACGGCGCTGGCACGAAGAATTTCTCGAGGAGAGCTGGAGGCGCCACTCGATGATGTCCACGCCGATATGTATCTCACCACTGAAGAAGTGTTGACGCAGGCCGGATTTAGCTGGTATGAAATCAGCAACTGGGCCAGGGGTGAACAGTGCGAGTCTCGACACAACCGTACCTACTGGGATTCTGGTGACTGGTGGGGGATAGGGCCCGGCGCGCATTCCCATCTAGGCGGTGTGCGGTGGTGGAATGTGAAGCATCCCGCCGCGTACTCCACTCGCCTCCTCGGCCAACATTCCCCGGCGCTCGGCAGAGAAGTTTTGAGCGACACAGATCGCTCGCTGGAGAGGATTCTCTTGGGAATCAGGATGCGCGAGGGTATTCCCCAAGACTGGGTGACCAGCGATAAAGCACCCTTTGTTGCCGAAGCTATCTCCCGCGGTCTTCTTGTCGGGTCCGAGGCACTGAACGGTCGTTACGTGCTCACTTTGCAGGGGCGCCTCGTCGCAGACTATGTGGCCCGAGAGCTCACCTGATGCCCTCGTGGAGGCATCCTCGCTACTATTAGCAATCAGAACACGAGACTGCTAGCGGAAAAGGGGCGATACACCAATGGTGTCCCAGCGCGCGCTTGATGTCTTGAAAGTCATTGTTCAGGATTATGTCGACTCGAAAGAACCCGTCGGTTCTAAAACCATCGCCGAACGTCACGGTTTTGGTGTGTCCGCTGCCACTATCCGCAATGACATGGCGCTCCTTGAAGAAGAAGAATTGATTACTGCCCCGCACACCTCCGCGGGTCGTGTTCCTACAGACAAGGGCTATCGGGTTTTTGTGGACCAGCTCGCCGGGGTGCGGCCTTTGTCCGCAGGGCAGCGCCAAGCCATCGAAGGGTTTCTGGGTGACTCTGCTGACTTGGACGACACTCTCGCTCGCACCGTTCGTTTGCTCTCCCAGCTGACCAATCAGGTGGCCATTGTGCAGTATCCGTTGCTCAGTGTGGCCACAGTGCGCCATGTGGAATTACTCCCCATGGGACCGCACAAACTGATGACCGTGTTGATTTCTGACAGCGGATCAGTGGATCAAAACATTGTGGAAACCCCGACAGAACTTGACGACACCATGGTGGGTGAGCTCCGCGCGCACCTCAACCACGCCATGGTGGGCACCGTGATGACGGACATGCCGGCTGTGTTGTCTCGACTAACGGGCACGGTCTCACCCGACCGGGTGGGCGTGGTGACAGCTATTGTCGAGGCGCTCTCCCACGCGGTGGAGGGGCATCGCAGCGAGCGGCTCTTGATGGCAGGTGCTGCCAACCTGGTGCGCGGGGAAAGCGATTTCACCAGCAGCGTGTACCCCGTGCTGGAAGCCATTGAAGAGCAGGTAACGTTGCTGAAGTTGTTTACCGAAATGCACTGGGAAACCCAGGATGTGCAAGCCCGGATTGGGCGAGAAAATGAAGGCGCCCTGTCGGAGGTGGCCATTTTGGCCTCCGCCTACCAATCTGGCCGTGAGCGTAATGCGACACTCGGCGTAGTGGGACCTACCAGAATGGACTATTCGAACAACATGGCTGCGGTTCGGGCGGTTGCCCGCTATCTTTCGCGGTTGCTTGGTGATGATGAACAGGAAAGAGCGTAACGGGTGAGTGTTGAGCACTATGAGGTCCTCGGAGTTAGTCGCGATGCGAACGCTGAGACCATCAAAAAGGCCTATCGGAAACTTGCCAGGGAGCTACACCCCGATGTGAACAGCGACGCCGGCGCGGAAGACCGCTTCAAGCTGGTGACCCACGCCTACGATGTGCTTTCTGATCCCGCGCAGCGCTCGCAGTACGACCGCGGTGGGGATCAGGGTTTCGGTGGGTTTGGTCCGTTTGGTGACATTTTCGAAAACTTCTTCGGCGGGGCCGGCCAATCTCAGGGCCCACGCTCGCGTAAAGAACGTGGCCAGGACGCACTCTTGCGCGTTGATCTCGATCTCAAAGATGTCATTTTTGGGCTGAAAAAGTCCCTTGATGTGGACACGGCCGTGGTGTGTGAAACATGTGAGGGGTCGTGTGCGTCTCCGGGGACCTCCCCTCGCACCTGTGACATTTGTGGCGGGAGCGGCTCCCTGCAGCGCACGGTGCGTTCCGTGTTGGGAAACATGGTGACCCAGAGCCCGTGTGGAAGTTGCCGCGGTTTCGGCGAAGTCATTGACAGTCCCTGCCCCACCTGCGCGGGACAGGGCAGGGTGCGCGCCACTCGTTCCCTAGCTGTTGAGATTCCCGGCGGTATTGACACGGGTCAGCGTATTCACTTGCCTGGTAGAGGGGAAGTCGGCCATGGTGGTGGCCCTGCCGGGGACCTCTATCTGGAGTTCACCGTGCGCTCGGACGCCCTCTTCTCGCGATCCGGCGATGACATTGTGGCCACCATGGAAATCGACATGCTCGATGCTCTCGAAGGACAATCCGTCACGGTGGATGCACTCGATGGTGAGGTTTCTGTGACGGTGAAACCGGGAACCCAAAGTGGCGATGTGATTACCGTCAAAAGTCGTGGCGTGACGAAGTTGCGAGGTAATGGACGCGGTGATTTGCGCTTCGGGGTTCAGGTCACCATCCCCACCAAACTCACGGCTAAGGAAGCTGAGCTGGTGGCCTCGCTGCGGGCACTGCGCAAACCGGCTGCACCCACTCTTGCCGGAGCCCAGCAGGGCATGTTCCACAAGTTCCGCGATCGACTTTTCGGCGGCTAACCCGGTGGCTCACCTGTATTTCGTGGCTGCGGGGGTGACCTTGGAGCCAGGGGCCAGCGTCACTTTAGAGGACGAGGAAGCTCGCCACGCCGCTACCGTCGCCAGGCTGGGCGTTGGGGAAAAGATTCTCTTGGGTGACGGCGTAGGCCACATCGCGCACGCAGAGGTTTCCAGCATCACTCGCCACACAGTCGTGTTGATTTTAGAAAGCGTCGACACGGTTTCTCGACCGACACCACCACTGTGGTTGGTCCAAGCCTTAGCCAAAGGTGATCGCGACGAACGCGCCGTGGAAGCCTGCACGGAACTGGGGGTCGACCGCATCATTCCGTGGCAGTCGGCTCGAAGTATCGTCCAGTGGTCAGGCGACAAACTCGAAAAAGGTGTGGCGAGGTGGCAGCGCATCGCCCGGCAAGCAAGCAAACAATCGCTTCGTGCCTGGGTGCCCGAGATTTCTCCCGTGGCAACGCTCAAGGACCTGTGTGGCTACGCCCGCACACATCAGGTCATTGTTCTTGAACCAGGGGCGCAGCTTCCGCTAGGCCATTTTGTCTCTGCGCGATCTCAACCGGTGCTCGTTGTTGTTGGCCCGGAGGGGGGAATTTCCCCGGAGGAGCGCGCAGCACTGGTCGCCGCGGGAGCATCCGAGTATTCTTTGGGCCCGAACGTGATGAGAACCTCAACCGCAGGGGTGGCGGCTCTTGCCGTACTCAATAACTCAGTGGGCCGCTGGTGAATACCCCGCGCATGCTCAGACCCTCGGCTCTAGACTGGGGACTATGACCAGCGAGAGCTCCTCGATTTTTTCTAGGATTATCTCCAGGGAAATCCCTGCCGAGATTGTCGCGGAAACCGATGCGTTGATTGCCTTTCGCGACGCGGCACCTCAAGCACCTTTTCATGTTCTGGTGGTGCCCAAGACCTCGGTCTACAGCACAGTGTCGGAAGTGGCGGCCTCAGATCCTGGCCTTTTGGCGGACATGGTGGCCATGGCGCAAGCGTTGGCCACCGAGCATGCCAACGGCGATTTTCGGTTGGTCTTTAATTCCGGTGAACAAGCCGGTCAGACGGTGTTCCACGTGCACGCCCACGTGATGGCGGGCTCCCTCCAGGAAGGCACCCTTGCCGGCTAATTCTCCCAACCCATATTCGCTCACCCTCACCCTTGATGATGTTTCGATGGTCTCCGTGTTGGGGGTGCAAGACCGGGTGCTCGCCGTATTGGAAAAACAATTCCCCACCGTCACCATTGCGGTGAGAGGCAACGCCATCACTTTGAGTGGGCCAGAGGCCGATGTCCTGGGTGCCAGAGCGTTGGTGGAAGATCTTGGTGAGGTTGCCAGGTCCGGGGCCAATGTCACGCCGGGAGATATGGTGCGCGCCGCGGTGATTCATCGAGAAAGCGGAATGGCTCCCACAGAATTTTTGTCCCAACCCATCCTGACCAGTAAAGGCCGCTCCCTTCGGCCTAAAACTCTTGGGCAGAAGAACTATGTGGAGGCCATTGATTCCCACACCATTGTGTTCGGGATAGGTCCAGCAGGGACGGGGAAAACCTATTTAGCGATGGCCAAAGCGGTGCAAGCTCTGGAGCGCAAAGAAATTGATCGCATCATTTTGACACGACCGGCGGTGGAAGCCGGTGAGCGTTTAGGGTTTCTGCCCGGCACGTTGACCGACAAGATTGACCCCTATTTACGGCCGCTCTTTGATGCTCTCCACGAGATGATGGACCCCGATCTGGTCCCCAAACTTCTCGCCAGCGGAGCCATTGAAGTGGCACCCCTGGCGTATATGCGCGGGCGCACCCTGAATCGTGCTTTCATCATTTTGGATGAAGCGCAAAATACGTCTCCAGAGCAAATGAAGATGTTTCTGACTCGCCTCGGATTCGAATCCCGGATGGTCATCACCGGGGACGTGACCCAGGTGGATGTTCCTGGAGGACAAAGCGGTTTGAAGCTGGTGGGTGGGATTTTAGAAGGTCTCGACGACATCCATTTTCATTATCTTGGATCCCAGGATGTCGTGCGTCACTCTTTGGTTTCTGCGATTGTCGAAGCGTACGCCGCCCATGACGCCCGCGAAACGAGTGCACATGGGCGTTGAACTGACCAATGAGTCCGGCGTGGAACTGGAAGAAGAGACCCTGCAGCAGGTAACCCAACACGCCATGGCGTATCTGCGCGTGCATCCCCACTCGGATGTCGCGGTGGTGTTGGTTGATGAGGCAGCCATGGAAGAGCTTAATGTTCAGTGGATGGGAGAGCCAGGTCCCACCGATGTGTTGAGCTTTCCCATGGATGAATTGCGACCGGGGCTCGAAGGCGAAGAAGAATCTGAGGGAATCTTGGGCGATATTGTGTTGTGCCCCAGTGTTGCCCAAGCCCAAGCAGACACGGCCGGGCACTCGTTGAGTGCGGAGCTTCGGATGCTCACGGTGCACGGCCTCCTGCACCTGGTGGGATACGACCACGCTGAGCCAGATGAAGAGAAAGAAATGTTTGGCCTTCAGGCCGACATCCTCGCTCTTTTTGATGCGTCAGAGCAGGCGTCTCGATGAGCATCATCTTTGTTTTCGTTGCCCTTGCGCTCATTGCGGCAGGGGGCTTGCTCACCGCTATCAGCGCCGCCTTGGGGGTTGTGGGGCGTAACGATTTGATTGAGGAAGCCGCCACCAGGCGCAAACCTCACGCTCTTCACAAGCTGGCTTCTGCCATGGCCGCCCACGCCACGGCCGTGCGGTTTGTGCGCGTTGTGGTCGACACCACGGCGGCAATCTTGATCACGCTGGCCGTGTCATTGTGGTTTCCCCGGTGGTGGGAGGTGCTGTTGGTCGCGGGAATAATTTTGATCGCCGTGTCGTTCGTGGTTGTTGGATCAAGTCCCACTTCCGTGGGAATTCGTCACGCCAGAGTGGTAATTCGCACGTTTGCCCCCCTCGTCAGAGGGATTCGCGTCGTGGTGGGGCCTTTAGCGGAGGGCCTGATTGTGGTGGGGAACATTATTACCCCGGGATCAGGGGGATCTGCCCTCTTGCGCAGTGAAGACCAGTTGCGCAACTGGGTGGATAAAGCGGCAGATCAGGACATGCTCGAGGAGGAGGACCGCGAGCTTATCCATTCTATTTTTGAGCTCAGCGACACCATCGTTCGAGAAGTCATGGTGGCGCGAACAGACATGATTACCGTGGATGGTACCGACACCCTCGCCGAAGTGATGAAGATATTTTTAGACACGGGCGTCTCCAGGATTCCGGTGGTCGGGAAAAATAGTGATGACGTGATGGGTATTTGCTATCTTCGCGATGTCGCTCGCGTTCAGCACGAAAAGCCTGCGCTTGTGATGAAAACGGCTATTTCGACACTGGCGAAACCGGCGGTGTTTATTCCAGAAAGTAAAAAGGTGGACGACACTCTGCGTTTCTTGCAGCAGGAACAAAATCATTTGGCGATGGTGGTGGATGAATACGGTGGGATTGCCGGCCTGGTCACGATGGAAGACCTGATGGAAGAACTTGTCGGAGAAATTTCGGATGAGTATGACCGCGATGTGAAAGAGATGACCACACTGGGTCCCGATTCTTACCGCGTTGCTGCGAAGTATTCCTTGGATGACCTCGCTGATTTGTATGACATTGATATTGACCACGATGATGTTGACACCGTCGGGGGATTACTGGCCAAGCTCATTGGTCGCCTCCCCGGCGGAGACTCTTCAGCGCAGACGAGCGACTTGAGTTTGGTCGCCGAGGCTCCCGGCGGTCGCAACCAAAGAGTGTCCTGGATTCGGGTGACCCCCACGGCTTCCTGGCTGGAGAGAAAAGCGCTGCGGGAAGAAATTGATCAGGCTCGCACCGGCGAAATACCCCTGTCATGACGGAAAACAAGGGCTTTAGGGCCGGTTTTATCAGTTTCGTCGGTAGACCCAACGTGGGCAAGTCAACCCTGATGAACGCCCTGGTCGGGGACAAAGTTGCCATCACCTCTTCCAAACCCCAAACGACACGAATGGCAATTCGCGGCATTGTGCATCGCGAAGAGGGTCAAATTGTCATCGTGGACACTCCCGGAATCCACCGGCCTCGCACGCTTTTGGGTCAAAGACTCAACGACGTCGTCTCCCACACCCTGGGCGATGTTGATGTGATTGCCATGTGTGTTCCCGCACCAGACAAGGTGGGGCCAGGCGACCGCTTCATTGCGCAGAGCCTTGCTGAGTACACCAGGGCAATCAGAATCTGCCTGGTGACCAAGACCGATGCCGCGTCCCCGGCCACCATTGCTGAGCGTCTGATGGAAGTAGACCAGCTGGGGGACTGGGCCAGCATCATTCCTGTCTCGGCGGTTAAAGGAACCCAGCTCGACACCTTGGTCACAGAAATCCTGGCCCTGTTGCCCGAGTCAGAACCCCTGTACGGGGCCGAGGACACCACGGAGCAAACCCAAGAAACTCGCATCGCCGAACTTATCCGGGAAGCGACGCTGGAGGGGGTTTCTGACGAGCTCCCACACTCCATCGCCGTCACCATTGACGAAATGCTCGAGCGCGACGATGGTCTCCTGCATATCTTTGCCAACCTATGGGTGGAGCGCGATAGCCAAAAAGGAATCATCATCGGGGCAAAAGGTTCCAAGCTCCGAGACATCGGATCCGAGGCCAGAGCAGGTATTGAAGAGCTCATCGGACGCAGAGTGTTCCTCGCCATTCAAGTCAAAGTGTCGAAAGAGTGGCAACGCGATGCGAAGAAGCTTGACAAGCTGGGGCTGTAGTTTGCCCTGCTGTGGTTGCAGATAAGGCGGTTCACGGACCGCGGGGTTTCACCCTTTCTTCTGGGCATAACCACCGCCGAGGTGGTGCCGCTTTTCCTCTTCTTCCCAGGCCGCGTGGTTCAGCGCTTCTGCGCTACCACCTGGGTGAACCGCGTGACGCTTAGCGCGAAGTAGAGTGTGGCACCCGCAGGAATCACAGCCACAGAAGCCTGTTACGGACCTGTCCACTCCATCCCATTGGCCGAGTTTGCGCGCCTGTTATCCCCCTGTCCACACGCTAAGGTCACGCGCCCCAGAGTGGTGTGATTTTCAGAAGGTGGCTGCGCAGAATGGCAGAGGCCGTCTGCGCGTCGCGGCACCGCTGTGAGCCGCATGCGTGTCACGCACAGCGGCGTGTAGCATGAAAGAAGAACCGGCGACATCACGACGGGCGAGCCAAAGATGTTTTTCGACCCTGAGTACCCTGTGCTGGTGGGGAGAAAATTCGACATGACGCACAAAAGTTCTGACGATCTCGACAAGGCGGCGCCCTCCGTTGGGCCAACTCATGCGCAGTTCGGCGCAGGGCGACCACGGTTAATCTTTAAGGTTGGCTCCGGGGATGAGCATGATTTCCAGCCTCGTGAGTTCGACTTGTTGGATTCGACCACAAAGATTGGGTCGGGCTCAGATATGGATTTGAAACTGGAGGGGCTCGCCGTCTTCCATGCCGAGATTCGCCACGACGAGCAGGACGAGTACGTTTTGTATATTCACGACTCAGCGGATTCCAAGATTGAACCTGTCCCATTGACAGGTGACTCCCCGGAGGCCGGAAGACGCGTTCTACGCACGGGCTCTCCGGTGGAGCTCGGCGATTGGGCGATGTCGTACTACAGAGAAGAATTTGCCGATCACGGGAGACCGTTCGGCGGTCGAGAGGGCGGTGAGGGCGCGATTCAGGCAGATCAACAGGGACAACCCACCCGCGAATGAGATACACGTGCTCGGCATGGGAGAATGCCCATAATGAGCGACCCTGAGTCGTGTGCGACGAGCCAATCTCCAGACTGTACTGTCCGTTCCCGCGCAATCGGCAGTCTCGAGAGCGTAAGTGCGGCAGAGTAGAATCTGTAGTCCGCCATCCCGGGCTTCATCTGGACCCTCCGCTGCTCCAAGGGGCGGCTCGGATTTGTCTCGCCGAGGATTTGCTGTGATTGAGCTTCCCGGCCGGGCCCCACTATCGAGTCTCGGTGTCGCCCTTTTCCCTGCACGGCCTGGCGTGTTAGCCTGAAGACGTGAATAACAGACTTCTCCTCCTTTCCCGCCGCGCCGGGGCCCTTCTTTAGGCCATCCCCCGTCGCGGCCGAGCGATGTTGTGGCCACTTCACATCGGACGTAGGGAAAGAAGTACATGTTCAATAGCCAACAATCCTCTTCAATGCCCATTCACAAGTATCGGTCGTACCAGGAAGCTTTTCCTTTTGAGCTTCCTGATCGCACCTGGCCTAATGCCACCATCACGAAAGCACCGCGCTGGTGCGCGGTGGATTTACGCGATGGCAACCAAGCATTGATTGATCCGATGAGCCCAGAGCGCAAACGCATCATGTTTGATCTGCTGGTGCGGATGGGCTACAAGGAGATTGAAGTCGGATTTCCGTCCGCCTCCCAGACGGATTTTGATTTCGTGCGCAGCCTCATCGAAGGTGACCTCATTCCTGAAGACGTCACCATTCAGGTGTTGACGCAGGCCAGAGATCATCTAATTAAGCGCACCTATGAGTCCTTGGTGGGCGCCCGGGCAGCCATTGTTCACCTCTATAACTCCACCAGCGCACTGCAGCGCGAGGTGGTTTTTCGCACCGACAAGCAGGGCATTATCGATATCGCTCTGGAAGGGGCGAGGCTGTGTAAATCGATGGAGGCGATGGTTCCTGATACCGATATTTATTACGAGTATTCCCCGGAAAGCTACACGGGGACGGAACTTGATTTCGCCCTCGAAGTATGTAACCGGGTGCTCGAAGTATTGGAACCCACACCCGAGCACAACGTCATCATCAACCTGCCCGCAACCGTGGAAATGGCGACGCCCAATCGGTATGCCGATTCCATTGAATGGATGTCGCGGAATCTGAATCACCGCGAGAACGTGATTCTGAGCTTGCACCCCCACAACGACCGCGGCACCGCTATCGCGGCTGCCGAGTTGGGGTACATGGCGGGAGCGGACCGCATCGAAGGGTGCCTTTTTGGTAATGGTGAGCGCACCGGAAATGTGGATTTGGTGGCGTTGGGCATCAATCTCTTTACCCAGGGCATCGACCCACAAATTGATTTCAGCGATGTGGACGAGATTAAGCGCACCGCAGAGTATTGCAACCAGTTAGCGGTGCATGAGAGAAGCCCCTGGGCGGGTGACCTTGTCTTTACCGCGTTCAGTGGTTCGCATCAAGACGCCATCAAAAAAGGTTTTGAAGCGATGGATGCCGCCGCCGCATCGCGCGGTGTTGATGCGGGGTCGCTCGAATGGTCTGTTCCGTACCTGCCCATTGACCCCAAAGATCTCGGCCGCAGCTACGAAGCAGTGATTCGCGTCAACTCCCAGTCGGGTAAGGGCGGGGTCAGCTACCTGTTGAAAACGGACCACGCGTTGGATTTGCCCAGAAAGCTGCAAATTGAGTTTTCTCAAGTGGTCCAGGCTAAGACCGATGCTGACGGTGGTGAGGTGACCAGTGATCAAATTTGGACCATCTTCCAAGACGAATATTTGCCCTCCGGTGAGCAAGAAGGAAAGTGGGGGCACTACGAACTGCTCTCCACACGATCGGCCAGCGATATGGAGGGAAGCGTTACCCTCGACGTCCGGTTGCGGGTGGGGGACGAAGAATCTGAAGCGTCCGGCACGGGAAACGGCCTGATTGCGGCGTTCCTTGGCATACTCGACAGCCAGGGGGTCACGATTCGACTCTTTGACTACGTGGAACACACGCTCAGCGCCAGCGGCGACGCGTTAGCCGCGGCGTATGTGGAGCTCGAAATCAATGGCCGGACTCTCTGGGGTGTGGGCGTTGATGGAGATATCTCCACCGCATCCTTGAAAGCTATTGTGTCCGCGGTGAACAGGGCTCTGCGTTTTGAGACTCCCGCTGCCAGCCTTGTGGGGGCACGATAGGCCAGGTCCTCGGGTGCGCCCCTTGGCGTGCTCCCTCGGGGAGAGGGGATACTAGAAGCATGCCGACTTACCGAGATGATGCCATCGTGTTGCGCACGCATCTGCTCGGGGAGGCCGACAAAATTGTGACACTGCTGTGTCGACAGCGAGGCAAAGTGCGCGCCGTTGCAAAAGGAGTGCGCAAGACATCTAGCCGGTTTGGCGCTCGCCTGGAACCCTTCACCGTCGTGGATGTTCAGCTCTACGAAGGCAAGAGCCTCGACATTGTGCAACAGGCGGAGACCATTGGCGCCTACTCGCACGCCATGAGTCAAGATTATGCAAAATACACGTCTGCAATGGTGATGGTCGAAACCGCAGACACGTTAAGCGATCACGACCATCAAGAGGCTCAGTACATGTTGCTCCTGGGGGGACTGCGTTCGCTCGCTCAGGGGGAACACGAAGCAGGCTTAATCGTGGATAGTTATCTGCTCAGAGCACTTGCGCTTGCAGGCTGGTCGCCGAACCTGGACGTGTGTGCTGTCTCGGGGGCGAGTGGTGATCACCGGGCTTTCGCGGTGGCATTGGGCGGCGTGGTGGCCGACGAGGTTGCCCCTCCGGGTTCACCTCGGTTGGCACCCGGTGCCAAGGAGCTTTTGCGTGCGTTGCTTGCCGGTGACTGGGATCATGTTGAGCAGGAGGGGGAAGCAGTGTCCTCCCAAGTGTCGGGACTTATCGCCGCCTACACGCAGTATCACCTCGAGCGCCGAGTGCGATCTTTTGCCCACCTGGACAGAACTCCCAAGCCTCAGGTCGCCACCTCGTGAGCGATTTTCTTTCTGTGGATTGGACGCACCAAAATCCTCCTGTGTTTGATGCCGCACACATTCCTCGTCATGTGGCAATCGTGATGGATGGCAATGGTCGCTGGGCTAACGCCCGAGGGCTTCCCCGAGTCGACGGCCACAAAGCGGGGGAAGCGGCCCTGCTTGACGTGGTCGCAGGTGCTCTTCAAGCGGGGGTGACCCACCTCTCCGTGTATGCGTTTTCAACGGAGAATTGGAATAGATCTCCCGAAGAGGTTCGGTTTTTGATGGGGTTCAACCGCGATGTTCTCCGTCGCAGACGAGACCAGCTTGATCACTGGGGAGTGCGCATTCGCTGGTCTGGGCGTAGACCAAAACTCTGGTCCAGTGTGATTAACGACTTGGAAAGAGCGGAGGAGTTGACCCGGGCAAACACAACTCTCACCCTCACTATGTGCGTGAACTATGGCGGGAGGGCAGAAATCGTTGACGCCCTCCGGTCCATCGCCACAAAAGTGAAAGACGGACGCCTTTCCCCTGCTCGGATTAGTGACAAGACCGTGTCCCAACACCTCTATGTCCCCGGACACCCCGACGTTGACTTGTTTGTCCGGACCTCAGGCGAGCAGCGCACCAGTAACTTTTTGCCCTGGCAGAGCGCCTATGCCGAAATGGTCTTCTTGCCCACGCTGTGGCCAGACATGACCCGGGTGCAACTGTGGGAGGCAATCGAGGAGTATCAGCAACGAACCCGACGCTTTGGGAGTGCTGTTGATCTGCCGTCGCGCCCTGGCGAGGGCCCTCGCTAGACTAGTAACTCTGTGTCTTGCAGGATAAACCAGTAGTGAGGGAGCACCCAGGTGGCGCCACAAAGCAAGCTCGATAGCGTCATAGCGCTGGCCAAACGCCGGGGCTTTGTGTTCCAATCGGGCGAAATTTATGGCGGTTCTCGCTCGGCGTGGGATTACGGCCCCTTGGGTGTGGAGCTCAAAGAAAACATCAAACGTCAATGGTGGCGTCACATGGTCACCAGCAGGCCCGACGTGGTCGGCTTGGATTCTGCCGTCATTCTTCCTACCGCAGTGTGGGAGGCCTCCGGTCATGTCGATGTGTTTACCGACCCGTTGGTCGAATGCCTCAGCTGTCACAAGCGCTATCGGGCGGATCATCTGCTGGAAGAGTTTGAGGAAAAGAAGGGCCGCGTACCCGAAAATGGGTTGACCGACATTGCCTGCCCCCACTGTGGCAATAAAGGCACTTTTACCCAACCTAAAGCGTTCAGTGGGTTGCTTAAAACCTTTCTCGGCCCCGTAGATGACGAGGGGGGAATGCACTATCTGCGACCCGAAACAGCTCAAGGAATCTTCGTCAATTTCAACAATGTCGTGCAAACTGCTCGGATGAAGCCCCCGTTTGGAATTGCGCAAATCGGTAAAAGCTTCCGCAACGAAATCACCCCCGGTAATTTCATTTTCCGCACCCGCGAGTTTGAGCAGATGGAGATGGAATTTTTCGTCAAACCTGGTGAGGATGAGCAGTGGCATCAGTATTGGATTGATCGCCGTTACGCCTGGTACACCGACTTGGGAATCAACCCCGACAACCTTCGCCTCTACGAGCACCCGGTGGATAAGCTTTCGCACTACTCCAAGCGCACCGTGGATATCGAATACCGTTTTGGATTCTCCTCGGGAGAATTTGGTGAACTGGAGGGTGTCGCCAATCGCACCGATTTTGACCTCGCGACACATTCGAAGCATTCGGGGACAGACCTTTCCTACTTCGACCAAGCCCAAGATGAACGCTGGACTCCCTACGTCATTGAACCCGCTGCGGGGTTAACTCGGTCGCTGATGGCTTTCCTTGTCGATGCGTATGAGGAAGACGAGGCTCCCAACGCTAAGGGTGGTGTGGACAAGCGCACCGTGTTGCGGCTGGATCGTCGCCTAGCACCTACGAAAGTGGCGGTATTACCGCTCTCCCGGCACGAGAACCTGTCTCCGCTGGCACAAAAAATTGCCGATGATCTGCGGTCCTACTGGAGTGTGGAGTTTGATGATGCCGGTGCAATTGGTCGACGTTATCGCCGTAACGACGAAGTGGGCACGCCCTTTGCGGTCACCGTCGATTTTGACTCTCTCGAAGACAATTCTGTGACCATTCGCGAGCGCGACACGATGGCACAGGAACGGGTGTCGCTGGATAAGCTCCAGGGTTACCTCGCGCAAGCACTGATTGGGGCGTAATGGCGGCGGGGGCGCAGACCGTATCCAAGCCTTTAACCATCGGGCCTCTTGAGTTGAGCATCCCCGTGGTGCTGGCCCCGATGGCCGGTATTACCAACACCGCTTTTCGCCGACTGTGCCGGGAATACGGTGCCGGCCTTTACGTCTCTGAAATGATTACCTCGCGCGCGCTCGTCGAACGTACCCCGACAAGCATGCGTCTGATCAAGCACCACGAATCGGAAACCCCGCGCAGTATTCAGCTCTACGGGGTCAACCCCACAACGGTGTCTGAAGCGGTGAAGTTCCTGGTCGATGAGGACCTGTGTGACCACATTGACCTCAACTTTGGATGCCCCGTTCCCAAGGTGACAAAGAAGGGCGGCGGTGCCGCGCTTCCCTGGAAGAAAAGCCTGTTTCGCCAAATTGTCGAGGGCGCAGTGACTGCTGCCGGAGACATTCCCGTCACGGTCAAAATGCGTAAAGGGATTGACGACAATCACCTCACGTTCATTGAGGCCGGAAAATCAGCTGAAGGCGCCGGGGTGGCGTCCCTCGCCCTGCACGCAAGAACGGCATCCCAGTACTACTCGGGGAAAGCAGACTGGGATGCAATCGGCGAACTCAAATCTGTCATCCATTCGATTCCGGTGCTGGGCAACGGGGATATCTGGAATGCAGAAGATGCTCTGGAAATGGTCCGGCAGAGCGACTGCGACGGTGTCGTGGTGGGCAGAGGCTGTCTGGGTCGGCCGTGGCTTTTTGGTGATCTTCAGGAAGCTTTCCGGGGGAGCGCGAAACGCTATCGACCCGGTGTCGCCGAGGTCGCGCAGGCTTTCCGGCGGCATGCTGAGTTGCTCGTGGATTTCTTTGACGGTGATGAGGCGCGAGGGTGCAGAGATGTTCGCAAACATGTCGCGTGGTATTTCAAGGGTTATCCCGTGGGCGGCGATTTGCGCGCACGTCTGGCAACAGTGGAGTCGCTCCTTCAGATGGATGACTTTCTCGGAGAACTTGACCTCACTGCACCGTATCCCGGTGACGGGGTAGAAGGTCCCAGAGGCCGACAGGGCTCGCCTAAGCGCACCGCCCTTCCGGAGAACTGGCTGGACTCTCAGGAGCTTTCTGGTTCCCAACGCAGTACCCTCCACTTGGCGGAAGTGGATTCCAGTGGAGGCTAAAACATACGGCCTAACCGACACGCAACGGTTTGTGAGCCAGGTCCAGTCCTCGCCGAGAGGCGATTTTGCCCGTGATCGTGGCCGCCTTCTCCACTCTTCGGCTCTTCGACGACTGGCGGCCAAAACTCAGGTGCTTTCGCCCTCGGCGGGGCTAGATTTTGCCCGGAATCGCTTGACCCATTCGCTCGAGGTAGCGCAAATCGGACGTGAATTGGCTTCTCGGTTGGGGCTAAACGCCGATGTGGTGGAAACAGCATGCCTTGCACACGATATTGGCCATCCCCCGTTTGGACACAATGGCGAGCGCGCACTTTCGGATTGGGCCCTCGAGTGTGGAGGTTTTGAGGGAAACGCCCAAACATTCCGGCTGCTCGTTCGCTTGGAGCCCAAAGTGCATGACGATCACGGCGTTTCCCGGGGTCTCAACCTCACGCGCGCCAGCCTTCTCGCGAGCATGAAATATCCCTGGGGCTCTGACACCGCGGTAATGGATCCCAGCGGTCGGGAAAAGTTTGGAGTGTATGAGGAGGACACCGAGGTTTTTGACTGGGCGAGAGATGGCCTTGCTGATCGGATTCTCACCCCGGAAGCCCAAGTGATGGATTTCTCCGACGATGTGGCCTATTCGGTGCATGATTTCGAAGACGCCATTGTGAATGGGTATCTGGACGCCTCAAGTTTGGGCTCTGCCACCACCCGTGCCGATGTGGTGGGGGCCATGGCGCCATGGGTCGGCAACATTTCTCACGATCGCCTTGACGCTGCCTGGGAGAGGCTGCAAAACGTGCTGCTCTCCGTGTCGGACTATCAGGGGACACGAGCGGATTTGGCACGGTTGAAGAACCTCACCAGTACCCTGATTGGACGCTTTGCCGTGACATCGGAAATCACGGCGGAAGGAAACGTCAGTTCTCTCCGCGTCCCCGAGAGCACTCGGGATGAGATATCTGTGCTCAAGGGCATTGTCGCCATCCACGTCATGTCTCACACCACTCGCCAACCGCTTTATCTCCACCAGCGCGATGTGGTGAAGGGCCTCGCCGATGCGCTGAAGGCAGAGCCTGCGCACCTGGATGCCGTGTTCGCTGAGGATTTCCAGCGCGCCCATGACACGATTGCCCAGCACCGCGTCATTGTGGACCAGGTGGCGTCGATGACGGATCAGTCGGCTATGGCGCTCTATCAGCGCCTAGGTTTTGCCTAGATCTCCACAGTTGTGACGCCCCCAGCACCTGGCAGAAGGAGCTAACTAGACTGTGGCCGTGGCGGGGAAAATAAAGCGCAGCGACATTGACGAGGTTCGCACTCGTATCAATATCGCGGACGTCGTCGGGGACTATGTGTCTCTCAAGTCGGCCGGTGCGGGCTCCATGAAAGGGCTGTGTCCTTTTCACGATGAGCGCAGTCCCAGCTTCCACGTTCGCCCTCAAGCCGGGTTTTACCACTGTTTTGGCTGTGGTGAAGGGGGCGATGTGTATTCCTTCCTTCAGAAGATGGACCACTTGAGTTTTCACGAATCTGTCGAACGGTTGGCCGCCAAACTTGGCTACACACTGCAGTATGAAGAAGGCGGTCAAGCCCCTGACACCAGCAACCGAGCCAGACTTCTGGACGCTAACGGTGCTGCAGAGAAATTCTTCCGGGAGCAACTGCTCAGCGCTGAAGCCGAGGGGGGACGAACATTCTTGGGTGAGCGAGGATTCGATGCTCTCGCTGCCGAAAAATTTGGTGTGGGATATGCCCCGAACTCCTTTGACGCCCTCTCTCGCCATCTGACGGGTAAAGGTTTCACGATTCCTGAGCTGATTGAGGCGGGGCTGCTTTCTCAAGGCGACCGAGGATCCTATGACCGTTTTCGGGGCCGCTTGGTATGGCCTATTCGTGATGTGTCCGGCCAAACCATTGGGTTTGGCGCGAGAAAACTTCGAGACGATGATCAAGGGCCCAAGTATCTCAACACCCCCGAAACCCCGGTGTACCACAAGTCTCGGGTGCTCTATGGGCTTGATGTTGCCAAGCGCGACATCGCTAAAAAACGACAAGTGGTTATTGTCGAGGGCTATACCGATGTGATGGCCTGCCATATGGCGGGCATTACGACCGCGATTGCCACATGTGGCACCGCTTTTGGGTCAGACCACATCACTGTCGTGCGCAGAGTCCTGGGGGATTCTGATGAACCGGCGCAAGGGTCCAGGGGGGAAGTCATTTTTACGTTTGACCCCGATGACGCGGGGCAAAAAGCTGCTTCCCGGGCGTTTGCCGAAGAGTCACGCTTTGCCGCGCAAACTTTTGTCGCAGTCCCACCCGAAGGACTCGATCCCTGTGATGTGAGAATCACCCTCGGAGATGAGGCACTTCGTGGTGTCATTGCGCTGAGGCGGCCCATGTATGAGTACATGATCAAACAGGTGATGAACTCGTGTGACCTCAACACCGTGGAGGGGCGAAGCCAAGCGTTACGCTCGGCAACACCAATTGTGGCCAAAATTCGCGATCGGGTGATTCGCGACGGTTATGCCAGGGAACTCGCGGGGTGGTTGGGAATGAATCCCGATGATGTTGCTCGCGAAATCCGCCAGGGTACGCCCAGCGCGAGCGGGGCTGTGAGCGCTCCGCCGGCGCCCGCAGACGATGCCCCGTATCAAATGTCATCGTTGTCGCGAGATCCCGTCACCGGTCTGGAGCGCGATGGCCTGATGGTTCTCCTGCAGCACCCCGATTTGGTCCCACTAGAGCGCGCCAGCGCGGTGCTAGCCACCCAGTTTTCTCATGGAGCACTGGCGCTGGTCAGAGATGCCATGGTCTCGGCGCTGGAGTACTATCCCACGCCCCACTGGGTGGCCAAGGTGAGCGATGAAACACCGCCAGCGCTCTCCACCCTGGTGGGCCAGCTCGCTGTGGCACCGCTTCCGGAACAAGCCAACCGCACAGATCGTTACTGCGAGGGGGTGACCTCGTCGCTTCTGGATCGTGAACTTTTGCGCAAAAAAGCCGAGCTTCTCAGCGCTTTGCAACGTAGCGACCCCACAGGGAACCCGGATAACTACCGCGCGCTGCAAGAGTCGCTTGTCGCTATTGAACGCGATAGACGAGAGCTGAGGGGTGAATAGGTGAGCGGCCAACACCGGGAGAGTGTGCCGGCCTCTCTGTCGCATCGTCGCCTGGAGCCTGGCCCTATTACCCTGGCTCCCGACCCGTCTGACTTCTTTCTCGACGCTGCCACCAGCGCCGGAGCGCATCTGGTTGAGCTGGGACCGGAGACGAGAGGCCTGATATGGCTGAGTGAGAAACGTGCAGACGACTTGCAGGCCACCCTGGATGCTCATCCACGCATTAACTGGGTGCAACTGCCGTGGGCCGGGGTTGATGCGTTCTCCTCCGTGTTGACGCAGTTGTCCTCGCTTCCCGAATCGACGCGACCAGTCGTTACGTCGGCAAAAGGCACCTACTCTGAGCCCGTTGCCGAACACGCTTTAGCCTTACTGCTCGCGTGTATGAGGGAGCTTCCGCGGAAAGCTCGTGAAGCCCACTGGCAAGCGCAGCGCACGGGTATATCGCTCTTTGGCCGTCACATTGTGGTGGTCGGCGCGGGTGGTGTAGCGAGGACTTTTATTGACCTGGTGGCGCCGTTTCGCCCTCACATCACTGTGGTGCGTCGCGGTGGGGGAGACGTCCCCGGCGCCGCAAACACGGTCGGTCCCGATCGGTTAGATGAGTTTTTAGCGAGCGCAGACGCGGTCGTGCTTGCGGCCGCGGCAACCCCGGATACCCGCCACATCATTGGGGCTGCGCAGCTAGCAATCATGCCCGACCACGCGGTGCTGGTGAACGTGGCGAGAGGTTCGCTCGTGGAAACTGACGCTCTCATCGACGCGCTGGATAGCGGCTCACTGTTTGGCGCCGGTTTGGATGTTACGGACCCGGATCCCTGCCCGGAGGGTCACAGACTGTGGAGCAATCACCGGGTCGTGATTACCTCCCACTCTGCGGACACCCCGGAAATGACGAGACCGCTGTTGGCCGCGCGCATTCGAGCAAATGTCCAGGCGTTTAGCTCGGGGGGAGCCTTCATTGGTGTTGTGGACCTGGAGGCTGGCTATTAGCCTAGGGAAGGTAAAAGGTGGTCTGGGATGCTCTGGTAGCATCGTGGCTTAGCTTTGTAATCCTCGATAGCTCAATTGGCAGAGCAACCGGCTGTTAACCGGTAGGTTCTTGGTTCGAGTCCAAGTCGAGGAGCAATAGGGGGGCAATCCCCACTTTCGCTTCACACAGAAAAAGACGTAAAACGAAGAAGTGAGGGGTGGATGGCGGATTTTGTAGCGGCACAGGCCCTGTGGCTTGTTCCCACGTTGGGTGCCCTGGTCGTTATCATCGCGGGCTTGTTCGTGTGGGCCTTGCGTCGAGGCCCGGGGTTGCCCTCCGTGAGAACCGCCGCCAAAGCCGACACGCGGGTTGAGGCTTTTCTGGAGAAGGCTGACCTGGAGCTTCTGTTAGCGGAGCAAGCGGACGGTATGCGCATGATTGGCGAAGTCCACGAAGCTGCCGCCGTGAGCCTCGCGGACATTATTTCTCAGGCCGAAGGGGCGAAATTCCTCGCTAAATCAGACCCTCGCCTGGTCTCGCGGACAGCTAAATCGATTGCTGACACGGCGAGGGTTACCCTGAACGACATCCGACGAGTGGTCGACTCCGTCCGCGGCGGTGTCGAAGAAGTCGACGCGGTGCCCAATCTGGCCGCTATCCAGGATCTTTTTGCGGCCATGACGGATTCGGGTTTGACGGTGAAGTTTGAAGAAAACGGCGCACCTTTCGCCCTTGTGCCCAGTGCCGAACTGGCCATCTATCGGATTGCACAGGAGAGCTTAAAAAATGCGCGAGCTCACGGTGGTCCAGGAACCACGGTG
>Ga0209491_10003396_pt1 | contig 26380 bp, 23 predicted proteins | sample BON02_FD_187213 | JGI IMG/M metagenome (GOLD analysis project Ga0209491, IMG submission 187213) | Freshwater microbial communities from Lake Bonney liftoff mats and glacier meltwater in Antarctica - BON-02 (SPAdes) (version 2) | ecosystem: Environmental > Aquatic > Freshwater > Ice > Glacier...
CTGCGATGCCTGGAACAAATTAATCGCCGAAACAGGCCGCATCAACTCCATCGGATACCGCGATTGGGCCCACCAGTCATGATTAATGAGATGTGGTATCAGGCCTCATCTTCGTTCCTTCGTCACTACGACGAGACCCAAATCCTCCTTAAATCACAACCTCAAATTTGTGCCATAGGTGCTGACGGGGAACAGCAAATAAAATTACGATCGGGGCTATATAATAGTAGGATCGTCAGGAAATTGGACTCGGCGGGGATCGTAATATTCGCGCCAGAGAGCCAGTTTTCCGCCATTGAACTGCAATAGCAGCACATAAACATTGTTATAGTCGCCACCCGACCGGAACCGTCCGGCGCTTGAGGCCTCGATCGTCAGCGTCGCGCTGGATTCCGATGGATATAAGGCGTTAGCGGTCATCTCGAACTGATCGAAGATGTCCGGAATGCGCGCGAGGGCATCGATAACCGCGCGCTTCCCCGAGAACATGGTAGGCATGCCTCGAGCTGCGAACGGCCAGTCGAGCACGACCTGTTCGTGGAGCAATTCCTCAAGAGTAGCGAGATCGGACGTGCCGAGCGAGTTTAGCAGCCGGGCCGCCGCCGCGATCATCTCATCGCCAGTCATTTCAGATACATGCCGCCTGACGCCTGGATCACCTCGCCGGTCACCCAGCGCGCGGCATCTGATGCAAGGAAATGAATGACTTCCGCGATGTCTTCGGAACGACCGACGCGGCCAAGCGCGGTGCAGCCCTCCATCCAAGCGATCGCTTCTGGCTTGTCCATGGCCGCTGCCGCCATCTCGGTGTCGGTGAATCCGGGTGACACGGCGTTGACGCGAATGCCCTTAGCGCCAAGCTCGGCTGCGAGATGGCGCGTGGCGCTGTTGAGTCCCTCCTTGGCAGCGGCATAGGGGATGACCTGCGCGGGAGGCTGGCATAGATGGAGCGTCGCGGCCGAGGTGACATTGACCACGTTGCCGCCATTCGCCTCGAGATACGGAACCGCGGCCTGGATCAACAGAAGCGGCGCTGTGAGATTGGTGTCCACTATCCGGGCTATGTCCTCGCGGCGGAACGCTTCAAATCCGGCGCTGACCTGATAGGCAGCATTGTTGACGAGCACATCGAGCCGCCCCGTCTCCTCCACCACGGTTGTGATCCAGCGTGCGCGATCATCGTCGCTCGTTACGTCTCCCGGCAGCGCGAATATGCGCGTCGATTCGTTAGCGGCGGTGGCCGTCAGCGCTTCCTCGCGCCGACCGGTCACGAAAACGGTATAGTTAGCGGCGGCGAATCTCTGCGCGGCGGCGCGCCCTATGCCTGAGCCACCGCCTGTAATGAGAACGGAACCGATGGCTCCGCCGGTCATGATGCTACTCCGTCTCGAAGCACGAGCCGCCAGCCGCTCGAACCGTGCATGGGATCTATCGCTGCCACCGGTTCCTTCTCGACTATGCCGAGCGCTTCGAAGGCGCCGATGCCGTCGACGATGTCCGATTCGTGGTATATCCGGCCGTCGCGGAACTTCACCACGGAGAAGCCGGGGATGTGAAGCTCACGCCCCGTGACGTCGTAGCCCATGAATTGGCCGTTGCCGCGGAAGTGCCAGATCCAGCGGATCGCGCCGCCATCAGCTCCACCGATGTAGTCTATGACCTCGTTGCTGCTTTCGTGTGGTGCGTCGGCATAGACGCGAATCGCCTGGTCGAAGGCGACCCGACCGCGCATCTCGATCTGGAAGAAGATATCCTCGAAGAAGAGATCGTCGGTGTAGCAGGCCATGACGGCGTCATGATCGTGCCGGTTAAAGGCGTCTGCCCATCGGCGGGCCCATTCAATGTTCATGGAAAAAATCCAGAGGTTAGAATTTGAGGCCGACGGTCACGCCGTACATAGTCGGCTCGCCGAGTACCGCGATGTTGGTTGATGAGGCGACGACTTGACCGAGCGGATTGCCGACAACCACTGGCAGGCGGGGATCGATCCCGGGAAGATTGCTACCCTGCGACACCCGCCCCACAAAGTAATTTTTGTCAAATACGTTGCGCCCGAATACCGAGAGGCTCAGGTTTTCCGTCGCTTCGAATGTCGCCCGCAGATTGACTAGCGTGTATCCAGCCTGCGACTCATAGTCATTCTCAAACGGCGAGAAGAAGATCTTCGACTGATACTTGGCATTGCCGTAAAGAACGATCGCCTGCCCAGTGCCGAATTCGAAGCGGTAGGACGCATTGGCGCTGAGCGAGATCTTGGGCGCCTTCGGCAGCGAATTCCCGGCGCTCTGCACGGGCCCCTGATCGACTCCGGGGACCGGCGTCCCGAAGATGCTGGTAGCCGGCCGACTGGGATCGGCAGCCAAGAAATCAAGGTATTCCGCGTTCAGATAGGTCGCGCTGAATCCTAGATCGAAGCCACGCGCCGGGTAGACGCCGAGTTCGAATTCGATACCGCGCACCCGCGCCTTGCCGGCGTTGCGGATGATAGTCGCCGGTGCGACAAAGAAGGGGAATTGTAGGTTGCGGTAATCGGCCCAGAAGCCCGTCAGATTGGCGGTTAGCAGGCGATCCAAGAGCTGGGTCTTGATGCCTGCTTCGTAATTCCAGACGGTTTCGGGCTTGAACGGCGCGAAGCCGGGTATGAGTTGACCGGCAGTGCCGAATCCGCCCGCTTTGAACCCTCGCGACGCGCTGGCATAGATCAACAAGTCTCTGTTGGGTTTCCAGTCGAGCGCGGCGCGTGGCGTGAACGCACTGAACACGGCACGCTGGTTGATCGTGATCCCGGGGATCGGCGGCGTTTCCGCTGGCACGCCGAGATCGCCGGAATAGACTTTGCGATCATGGGTGTAGCGGCCACCGAGCGTCAATTGCAGTTTTGGCAGGAAACGCCATTGCACTTGGCCGAAGGCGGCATAGCTGCGCAGCTTGATTTGGTCGTACACGGTCAAGTTGAAGCCGAGCGGCGGATAGAATACCGGGCCAGCCAGTCCGGCGAAATAAATTACCGAAGTGCTCTGGTTCGCTCGCTCGTCTATATACTGCCCGCCGAGTAGCCAGTCGATATTCTCCCCGATCGATGAAGTAAGCGAAATTTCTTGGGTGAACTGGCGCTGATTATAAGGTGTGTAGATCGGATCGATCACGGTATCAGAGCGGACCGACTCGTATCTCTGGTTGCCCTCCAGGCGACGATAGCCGGTCACAGTCTTCAGCGTCGTGACATCGCCTAACTCAAAAGAAGTCTGGAAGTTCACGCCATGGCTCCGGGCGGTAAAAGTCTCGCGCTGGTTCGGGCCGAGCCCGGCGATGGCAGCGCGAAGGCTGTCAGGATCGTAATAGGATACGGATCCGAAACCGGGTGGATCGATCACCGCAACCACTCCAGGACTGCCGATCCCCATGCTGACATAAGGCGGGCTGTTGTCTTCACTGTTGTAATAGTCGCCGGACAGCAGCAGTTCGATGCCATCGGCGGGGCGCGCAAGTAGAGATGCGCGGGCAAGAATATCGTCCTTGCCGCCATAACGCTGGTCGTTGATCGTGCTACGGACGAACCCGTCCTGATCACGGCGTTCGACTGCGAAATGGGCTGCGAGCTTATCTGCGATGATCGGGCCCGATGCGTACATGGTGAGATTGCGGGTGTCGTAATTGCCGTAAGTCCCGGTAATCTCACCCTCTGTGTCCCAAGTCGGTCGGCGTGAGATTATATTGACCGCGCCGCCGGTGGCGTTTCGGCCAGAGATTGTGCCTTGCGGGCCGCGCAACACCTCGACTCGATCGACGTCAAAGAACGCGCCGAGGAAATACTGCTGGCGAAGCAGAGGTACGCCATCAAGCGAGAGCGACACGGAAGGCTCGCCTGCGATCTGGACGAGCTCGCCGCCAATTCCGCGTAGCGTGATTGTCGGCTCCGGACCACTCTGGGCAAACACGAAGCTGGGCGTTAATGTGGCAAGTTGACTGATCTGCTTGACGCCGGCCTGTGCGAGCTGCGCGCCGCCAACGGCTTGGATGGCGATCGGGATGCTCTGAACATTTTCGGCGCGGCGCTGGGCGGTGACGATGATTTCCTCCGGCCCAGCGGTGTCCGGTGCCACGCTATCGGACGTAGCCTGTGCCAGTGCGGTGATAGGCATGCCCAAGGCGGTGACCGCGACCGAAGCCAGCAACATGGTGTTAAAACGTATATTCAACATCGATTCCTCCCCAATATTCCGATTGTCCAGTGACCATCCGGCTCTGAGTGGCCGGTTCTTGATCGATGGATAAATATGACTTCATAGATTTTTATGTGATACAGTCAATATATTTATTGTCATTGGCTGACATCAGATCATCGGTGGTGGCAAATATCCGTTTAGATTCAATGCATTGTTGCCGAAACCCTGACTACCAGAATGGCTTGGTTATTTGTAACGATCGATGAAATCGAGGTCTGCGCCGGTGGCGCTGCCGCAATCAAGGTGCGATCGTCGCCAGCAGCCCCGCTGGGTTGAAATGGAGGACTTCCATCTTCGTGATCTGCTTATTGGCGATATGGGTCAGTTCTACTACCGGCGGGGTCAAGCCTCGTCGCTGCAGGAGCACACGCGGTGCTCATGATGGATCGCAGGATGGAACACCACCGCCAAGCTCGATATTCTTGGCAACCTCTCTCTGATCCCGATCCCGGCCAAGTGCCCAGAGCTGAACCCGGCCGAGAATATCTGGCAGTACATGCGCGAGAACTGGCTTTCCAACCTCGACTTTCAGTCGGGGGAGGAGATCGTGGACCATTGCTGCGATGCCTGGAACAAATTAATCGCCGAAACAGGCGGCATCAGCTCCATCGGATACCGCGAGTGGGCCCAACAGTAATGATTGCTGAGACTTGGTATAACATTGACGGTGTTCAGATCAGCAACGAGCTTGCAGCGCTATAAGGCCTTTCCGACCACGCCCAAGTTGAGTTAATTATGGCGGAGCAGGCTTTATCTTTCGGCAAAAACAGCCCCGATGGGGTATTTTTTTCCTCAATACTGCCAAGTGGACTCCAAACTTTGAAGCATCTCTAAGAGCCCGATTCGAAAGTTGTTCAAGCATAGCAATATCTTGCGGTTCTGCGTGTGAGCATGCGGATGCTGGCGATGGTGGCCCAGGCGGTAGAGCTTTCGATGGATCGCTCCCAGTCTTTGGCGAGGCGGCGGCAGCGGCCCAGCCATGCGAAGGTGCGTTCGACGACCCAGCGGCGCGGAAGCAGCACGAAGCCCTTGGCGGTATCCGAGCGCTTGATGATTTCCAGGGTCCATTTGCCATGGCCCTTGAGCGCGTCCTTGAGTTTGTCGCCAGCATAGCCGACCAGCCCCTCGACCTTGCCCCAGATAACTCCTTGGGTCATTACCTTTGCCGGGGCGGCCGAACTTGTCCTCAAACAGGTAATGGCTCTGCAAAGTAGAAAACATCCGGCTGCGTGTTCGCTTCCCGTCACCCAATATCTGCGCCACGGCCAGCTTGGTGTTATCGTACAGGATCGAGCGCGGAATGCCGCCGAAGAAGGCAAAGGCGGCAACATGACCCTCGCAAAATGCCTCTGCCACCTCGGCCGGATAGGCCTTGAAGAACGGGGCGTCACTGTGCGGCAGATCCATGCAGAAATAATGAAACCGCGTCAGCTTGCCGTCGATGATCCCGTCCGCCTCGCCAAAATCTACCTGCGCGTGCCCCGGCTTGTGGCTCAGCGGGATAAACACCTCGCGGCTGCGCAACTTCGCACCCGCCACGTAATCCCGAACTATCGTGATGCCGCCGGTGAAACCATGCTCATCGCGCAGCCGCTCGAATAACCGTAACCCGGTATGCCGCTGCTTGGCATGCACACTGCGGTCATCGGCTAATATCTGATCGATGATCTCGGTGAAACCTGCCAGCTTCCGGCTGTAAGTAACGCCGATCCGACCATGCTCAGGCGGGGTCGGAAAAACTAGCATCTTGTCGACCGTCTTGCGGTTAATCCCAAAATACCGCGCTGCGGACCGCCGGCTCATCCCGTCAATAATCACGGCATGGCGAACCTTCTGATATAGCTCCACTCTCTTCACCCTCCGCCTCCGCGCAAAAGCGAAGGTCTAGCAGGAGTGGCCCCTTTTTAATCCGGTGCTACCGCCCGATGAATGGCCCCTTTTATTACCGGTGTTCTCAACCGGGCGCTATATCTCCCGAAGCGCTGGACGAGCGATCCGGCGCGTATGGCCAAGACGCATGTGCCGACGGACACGGCTTTTGCGACCAAGCCCGCGCTGGCTGTCCAGATGATCACGCGCGCGATTGCGGCGGATGTTCCCTTTGCTTGGGTTGCCGCCGACAGCGTTTACGGCGTCGGCGATATCGAACAGGCGCTGCGCCGCGCGGGCAAGGGTTATGTGCTTGGCGTCAGCTCCAACCATCACTTTGGTTCCTGGGTGGGCAAGCCGGCGGTTGCCGGTAGCGCCGCAAAGATCGCGCACGACCTCGATCCTGATGCGTGGCAGCGCCTCTCGGCGGGCGATGGCACGAAGGGGGCAAGGCTGCACGACTGGGCGTATTGTGAACTCGCCGACCTTCATGCCGATGAATATGACGAGAGCCGCTCCGGTCTGTGGACCCGGGGTTTATTAATCCGCCGCAACATCGCCGATGGTGACCTGGTCTTCTTTACGACCTGGTGTCCAGCGGGCACGTCCATCGAGGCGCTGGTCAAGGTCGAAGGTCACCGCTGGGCGATCGAGGACAGCTTCGAGACGGCCAAGAACGAACTTGGCCTGGATCACAACGAAACCCGCTCATGGCACGGATGGCATCGTCACGTCTCGCTGGTCATGCTCGCGTTCGCGATGATGGCCGTGATCCGTCACAAAGCGAACCAATCAACGCCCCCAAAAAGAATGCGCAGACCGCCCCGGCGCTAATCCGCTGGTCGGTACAGGAAATCCGTCGTATTGCCGTCCGACTTGCCCGGCGCCGCATCGACCCCGCCTACATCATTGCATGGTCGCTATGGCGACGAGCGCATCAGGCCACCGCACAGCAAGCGCACCTTCGATCGAAAGCGCAACTTTAATGCTAGTGGTTCGACCGGAACGCAAGAGTCCGGCCTTATCCGGGCCTTTCATTGCGATAAGTTGAACAATCACAAACAGATGCTAGTGGATTGACTCCGATATTCAAGGAGCGGAATGTCGGAGTCAATCCACTAGGACCGATCGGGCAATTCAATTCCGAGCCTCTCGATCAAGTCAGCGTACTGGTGCAGGGCTGCTTCGTGACGACGCAACGTGTGATGGGTGGGGAAATCGTCAGCTGACGGTTTGTAATCGCGCAATATCTGCTTTGCGAGCGTGACTTTGTGAACTTCCGTGGGGCCATCAGCAAGTCCCATGCGGAAAGAGGTGATGATCTGATCAATAAAGGGTACTTCGTTTGTCATTCCCAATGATCCATGGATCTGCAACGCATTGGCGGCAATGTCATGCAGTACGCGAGGCATAACCGCTTTTACAGCGGCGATATCCTTTCGTACCTTTTTGTAGTCCTGCTCTTTATCTATTTTCCAGGCAGTCCGCATGAGTAAAAGCCGGAATTGTTCCAATTGCATCCAGCTGTCGGCGATCATGCCCTGGACCAACTGTTTATCGGAAAGGTTGGTGCCTTGCGTCTGGCGAGACAGCGCTCGTTCGCACATCATATCGAAGGCAATTCGGCACTGCGCTAGCGACCGCATCGCGTGGTGGACACGGCCGCCGCCCAGCCGGACTTGGGTTACCCGAAAAGCCTCTCCTCGAGGGCCAAGCAGATGGTCAGCAGAGATACGGACATCGTCGAAGGCTATATAACCATGGCTGCCATTTCCAGGCTCATTTACGACCTGCATATTGCGAATGAAACGAATGCCCGGTGTATCTGCCCTAACTATGAATATTGACATTCGCTTGTAGGGATTCGCGGCGTCCGGATCAGTAATTGCCATAGTTATAAAAAAACTTGCAAAGACTGCGTTGGTTGCAAACCACTTTTTCCCATTTAGTACCCATTCGTCGCCTTCGGACACTGCTGTCATTTCGAACATCTTCGGGTCGGAACCGGCCTGTGGTTCTGTCATTGCGAAGGATGAACAGATTTCGTTAGCCAGCAATGGTGCAAGATAGATTTTTTTTTGCTCAGGGGTGCCAAAATGGGCTAGCACTTCGGCATTTCCGCTGTCTGGCGCCTGACAGCCAAATACTACTGGCGCAGCGCGGGAGCGGCCGAGAATTTCATTCATTAAGGCCAGTTGAACTTGTCCGCGGCCCGGTCCACCCAGTTCTTTGCCAAGATGAAAAGCCCAAAGCCCTCGCGCTTTGACTTGGTCCTGTAGGGGCTTGATGACGGCGTTGCGCAGTTCGTTGGCCATATCGAGTGGTTCAGGCACTATAAAATCTACAGGCTCGACCTTATCCCTCACGAAGCTGTCAATCCAGTCGAGCTCAGTTTGGAATGCAGGATCGGTTTCAAAATCCCAGGCCATCAGCCTAACTTTCGTCCATCGAGCCCGAGAGATCGACCAATGATCTCGCGCATGACCTCTGAAGAGCCTGCAAAGATACGACTGATACGGGCGTCGGTATATATCCGGGAAATTTCGTATTCTGCCATAAAGCCTGCTCCGCCATGTAGTTGCAAGCACTGGTCGGCGACGCGACCCTGGATCTCCGAAGTTGTAAGTTTCAGAGAAGCGGCGACTTCGGGCGTTAGTGTTTTATCAAGCGCTGCCAAAACACAGCTGTCGATAAATGCCTGAGCCATATCGAGTTCTGCCCTCATACTCGCCATGACAAAGCGAGTATTTTGATAATCGCCTAGCGTTTGGCCGAACATCCTGCGTTCCTTGACGAAATGTAGCGTGATTTCGAATGCGCGCTCGGCCAGCGCGATGAAGCGGATTGCGCCAAACATTCGTTCTTCTGCCAAGAAATGCATCAGCGAGCGTAAACCTTTGGCTGGGTCGCCCAAAAGGTTCTCCTTGGGCACCTTTACATCGTTAAAGAATAGCTCGGCCGTATCCTGAGCTGCCATTCCCATCTTTTTCAGCTTCTTTCCTCGCTCAAAACCTGGCATCGCGCGCTCAATGAGAAACAGGCCCACCGATCGTGGATTTTCCGGGTCAGTCTTGGCGGCGACAATCACCAGATCTGCGAGAATGCCGTTTGAGATATAAGTCTTGCTGCCATTTAGCAGCCAGTGATCGTCTTTCTCCTCTGCGCGCGACTTCATCCCCGCAAGATCGCTGCCTGTTGATGGTTCGCTCATCGCTATGGCCAGAATGGTCTCGCCACTCACGCATTTCGGCAGGAACCGAGCCTTTTGCTCGTCTGTTCCCAAGCCGTTGAGGTAGGGACCGACAATACGGTTATGCAGCGGAACGTAAAAGCCACCCTCGCCATGGCGCATCCATTCCTCAGTCAGTACCTGATCATAGCGGATATCATCAATGCCGGCGCCACCATATTTCTCGTCGGCCCACAGCATGAGTAATCCTGCCTCTCCCGCCTTAAGCCAGGCCTCCCGGTCGACGATGCCTTGCTCGCGCCAGCGTTCCGCGTGAGGTTGTACCTCTGCTTCTAAAAAGCGTCGGACAGTCTCTCGGAACATCTCATGCTCTGGTTCGAAGATAGTGCGGGGTAAAGGCATGATTCAGGCTCCGAGTAGGCCGACGAGCGATATCGCCGCGACATTCTGGTTGGGCATTCCGCCCAAATTATGGGTAAGTGCAAATTCGGGAGGATCTGCAACCTGTCGTTCACCTGCACGGCCCAGCAGTTGCAGATAATTTTCGTACAGCATCCGCAGTCCGGACGCACCGATGGGATGACCAAAGCATTTTAGGCCGCCATCAATCTGGCAGGGGTTTCTGCCGTCGGCGTCAAATCGGCCATCGAGCACATCACGCCATCCCTTACCTTCATCCGAGATATGCAAATCTTCCATCGTCACCAATTCCGTCACAGAAAAACAGTCATGCACTTCCATCAATCCGACTTGCGTACGCGGATCGCTGATATCCGCCTCCTTGTAGGCACGGCTTGCTGCGATACGAGTCGTATGGAAATAGCTGCCGTCCCAACCAGCGCCCTGCAATTCCCAACCGTTCGATACAGCCAAGCTTAAAGCTTTGACGGTAACGAGGTCGCTTTTGCCTAGTCCTCTGGCAATATCTGGCGTGGTTACTATTGCACAGGCAGCTCCGTCCGATACGCCGCAACAGTCAAAAAGGCCTAGCGGTTCGGCTATCATCGGGGCATTCAGTACCTTCTCAATGTTGATTGCTTTACGCAGATGCGCTTTAGGATTGCGTGTCGCATTGTCATGGCTCTTGACCGACACATGCGCCATAGCTCGTTTTAAGTCGGCTTTTCCGACGCCATGTTTTACAGCGTAAGCGGCAGCGAGCTGAGCGAAATTTCCGGGAGCTGAGCCACTTGCACCCATCATATCCCAGGTTGTTCCGCGGGTCCGTGCGGGCAGGCCACCATAGCCTGTATCCTTCAATTTTTCTGCGCCAATTGCCAGTGCAATATCTATAGCACCAGATGCGACTGCATAGATCGCGCCGCGCAAAGCCTCGGTCCCGCTAGCACAATAATTTTCGACTTTGGTGACGGGGATATTGGCTAGCCGCAACGCGATTGCCATTGGCACAGCAGAGGCACCGACACTGACCTGATCCTGGCCTACGCCAAACCAGGCGGCCTCGATCATGGAGGGCTCTATTCCAGCATCAGTTAGTGCCTCACGATAAGCTTCAACCGCAAGACTGTCGGCGTCTCGGTCCCAATGTTCGCCAAATTTGGTGCACCCCATACCGAGGATTGCAACCTTGTCTTTTATACCGCTAGCCATATGCGGATCCTCCTATTTGATGAAAAACGCGCAGAATCTAATCCCGCACAGCAGGCACAGCTTTCCAGAAGTATTGCGTGAATTTTCGGTCTTCATCGCGCTTTTTGACCCGGAACATCATTTTGACATCTGCTCCAACCTCTAGATTGTCCTGCTCGCAATCCGTGAATTCGGCGACCATCCGACCGCCACCCTCAAAATCAATCGTACCATAGTAATATGGTGGTGACGGCGTGTAGGCGAGACGGTCGGCAGTATGAGTGACTATTTTTGCAGGGATGTCGGCGAAGCGATAATCTTCTTGTGTTTGGAAGGAGGGATCATTCTGATTGACGCTAAGATCGGACTTGGGAAACTGAACCGTTCCGGTCTTGGTGCAACGTCCGCCTATCAACCCCATTACCGCCTTTCGATTGCGATAGAGTGCGGTCAGTGGGGTTTTGAAAGTATGCTCGGCGCGCATTCCACGATCGACATTGATCAGCTGTGCTAGCGCAAGATAGCGCAGGTAGTCGCTGGTTACCTCGGCACGCTGAACCGCGTCGGCCACCCGGTGCGTCGATTGATACTTTAAGATTTCCTCTGTTGTGCGGAAGAGCATCGCGTCGCAGCCTTGGCCAAAGCCCGCTACTAGGATCAATTGCCCTGGTGTTGCAGTTTCGAGCGAATTAGCCAGCAAGAGCAGTGGTTGCGCGGCGCCGGCATCGCCTACATCTCGGGTAAGGGTCTCATCGAGCGCATCAGTTGCGATACCTAGTATTTTCGCCACGGTTGTAGCGACCCCATGATTGGGGGAGCCGAAAGCAAAGTGATCAATTGCGCTTGGTTCGACATTTGCCTCTTCAAGGAGGGTTTTGATCGTGGCGGGCATGATCTTTCCATAGCCCTCATCTCGAATCCAGCGAGCCTCCCAACCGTAGGAAAATTCGGCATCGGCAGCACGGAAATGATCGACGAAGTCCACTGAAACGCTGTGGCTTGCAACAAGTTCTGCAATAACGTTGTCATTCCCGGTCGCTATTGCTGCGGCTGCATCAGCAGTGGTTAGGTCGCTCTCCGACCCGGGCTGTGGGCGATGTTTTTCTGCCGCAATGCAAAGAGCGGGTCCGGCGCGGAGCGCCGTAAGCAACGCCGATGTTCCGGCGCGCTGACTGCCGGTGATATCGATGGTCAAAATATCGTCGGCGAGGGCAAGCGCTTCTTTGACAATGCCTGAATTTTGACGATCCACGAACGGCAGCGATGTTGATGCAAGGATCATGGTTTCGGGAGCGTGGGCGACGCATCCGCGCGCAGCCTCGACAGCCAGCGTCACGGCGTCCTCATCCCAGTTCGCTATTGCACGAACTCCCTTGGCGAGCCTCTTTAGCCCGGGCGCATGCCAAGCATGCGCAGCAGCTATTGCCGCCCGATTGAGTCGCAATATGGGGATGAACACGCCATATCCTGTGATACCGGTTATGGACATACTTCTCCAAACTGGGCGATGCCATTGTTAAGCACGATCAGATCGCGTTCGACGACTCTTGCTCGAACAGACGCCGTGCTCTGAGCGTCAATCCAGATCTCAGTCCTGATGGTTTCCCCTGAGAAAACTGGGCTCGAGAAGCGCGCATCTAGTCTTCGTAATTTTGTTGGATCATTGTCGCATAATGCACCCAGTAAGGCGCGGCCAACGATACCGAATGTCGCCATGCCATGCAGGACGGGACGCTCAAACCCTGCTTTTGCAGCAACCGCGGGGTCAGCATGAAGCGGGTTCATGTCGCCAGACAGACGATAGAGTAGCGCTTGATCTATACGTGTGGGCAAATCGATTACCACATCTGGCAGTCGATTGGGTACTTGGTGTGGGGGCGGCGGGCTGTCAGTGCAGCCACCGCATCCTCCGTCACCGCGTAAAAAGCTGGTCGAGCCGAGTGTTGCAATGAGCTCGCCGGAGGCTGCGTCGAACAACTTGCGGGTTGTTAACAGCAGGGCGCCTTTATCGGCTCCTTTGTCGTAGATCTCGTCGAGTGTAAGAATGCTGCGTATAGTCGCTTCAACAGGAATCGGTCGATGCAAAGTCAACCTCTGTTCGCCGTGCAATACCTTGGCCCAATCGACCTCATATTGAGGCTCTTTTAGGTAAAAGCCCGGATAGGCAATTACGAGCGGCATGGTTGGCAGAGCGGCCAAGCCGTTCTCGTAGACGAAGCGTAATTCTGACGGGTCGGTCGGCGCACCGCTACCTACTCCTACGCCAAGGGCGTAGAGGATGGTGTCGCGAGTATCGTAGGTTGCGACATTTTCGCGCGGCGGCAGCGCCATAATTTCTTTATACGAAAGCATCAGATTGGATCAGACGAAAATACATCGGGAGAGCGCTCAAGTGGCGTCAATGCAGACTTGAAGGCGGGCATTGCCAATTCTCCAATTTCTTTAACCGACCAACCAGCATCCTTCTGTACCATCCGCACGGGTCGCGGTTGGTTGAATAGGTGTATTTCATTGCGCCGCACCGCAAAAATTTGCCCGTTAATCTCTGCCGCGCCATCCGACAGCAAAAAGGCCGTGAGGGGAGCAATCTTGTCAGGCGACATTTTACGTATGCGTTCTACCCGAGCTTTTTCCTCCGGTGTATCTGATGGAATCGAAGCGGTTAGACGGCTCCAAGCAAACGGAGCAATGCAGTTTGACCGCACGCCAAAGCGTTGCATATCGAGTGCGATGGAGCGTGATAGTGCAGCTACACCCAATTTTGCCGCAGCGTAGTTGGCCTGGCCGAAAGTTCCAATCAATCCCGAGGTCGATGTAAAATGGACAAATGCTCCCGCTTTTTGTTCACGAAAATACAAAGAAGCTGCTTTTGAAATGTAAAATGTGCCATTGAGATTTACCTCAATAACGGATTCCCAATCGGCAATGCTCATCTTATGGAAGATGACGTCGCGCATGATCCCGGCATTGTTTACCACCCCGTCGAGGCGACCAAAGGTGGAGTAGGCATATGCCACCATAGATTCAGCACCCTTTGGATCACTGATACTATCGTTGTTGGCAGTGGCAGACCATCCCGCTGCCGTGATTTCTTTAACTACAGCAGAGGCGGGGTCCTCCCCCGTTAACTCGCCAGCGATTGACACGCCCAGATCATTAACAACAACATGCGCCCCTTCGCTCGCGCAAAAAAGCGCAACTTCCCGGCCAATCCCACGCCCCGCTCCAGTTACCAGAATCACCTTGCCGTCAAGCGCTCGATTTTTGTTCACCACATGCCTCATTTAATTATTGAACTAACTGTCACATAAATACATTATGAGTGAATCGGCAAGGGGATTCTGAAAAGTTATGCGAAGAGTATCAATCACAGACCTTCACTCGGCACTTTCAGACATTGACTTAATTTTTCTGCCTGGTGTGGCGGCGCAACCGAACGGTTTTCTGAAAATCGCAGCCAAATGGCCAGGAAGACTGAATCAAGCCAAGCTCGTTACAGGGTTCGTTTCTGGCATAAATGATTTTAGCAAACTGGCACCACTGGGTGCTCCAGTGTCGGGCTTTTTTCCTGCTCCACCTCAGGAGAAAATGCAGTTCTCTCTGATAAAAGAGAGTTATCTCGGGATTGACAGCCGACTAAGAACGATTCGGCCAGAAGCGATTGTAGTCGAAGTTGCGCCGCCGCGAGCAGATGGGCGCTGCGCACTGGGTGTGGCTGCTGATTTTACGGAAACGGTTCTGAGCGCGGCCACATTAAAACTAGGCATTATTAACTCCTGCCTTCCAGACATGCCGAACGCTCCGCATGTTTCGCTTGATGAATTTGACTGCGTGGCCGAACATAGGAGCTCGATCCTTACGGTGAGTGATGCTCAACCCAATAGCGTCTCACTGCAGATTGCTTCTAATGTGGCATCGCTGGTCGACAATGGAACGACGGTGCAGTTAGGTATTGGACGGATTCCAGATCAGGTGATGCGGGCACTGCAGGGGCATCGCAGGCTGCGATTTCATTCCGGCATTATCACGAGTGGGATCAGAAATCTGGCGGAACGCGGAGTGCTCGCACCGGGTACCTCAGTCACGGCCGCTTCTTATGGTGGCGACGCTGATTTCTACTCTTGGCTGCATGGAAGGCAGGAGTTCGTGCTCGCCCCGGTGTCGCACACCCACGCTTCTGCGACTCTCGCGGAGATAGACCGCTTCGCCTCTATCAACTCGGCGGTCGAGGTTGATCTGCTCGGGCAGATCAATGCCGAATGGGTGGGGCAGCGTCAGATCAGCGCATCAGGCGGATTACCCGATTTCGCGCTTGCCGCTCAGCGTGCGGAAAATTCGATTGCCGTCATAGCCCTGCCGGCAACCAGTGCTAATGGCGATCAATCGCGGATCGTTCCGGTGCTAGTCAAACCGCCTACCATAGCTCAAGGCGGTGTCGATATTATTGTCACAGAATACGGTATTGCAGATCTGCGAGGTCGATCAGCGACAGAATGTGCCAACGCAATCGTTTCCATTGCCGCCCCCGATTTTCGTCAGAAACTGCGAGACGAGCTTCCGGGCTAATCAAATCTGGATGCGGATTACCAGCGCCACCCGGATTTCAATTTATAAGCAACAACAGAGTCTCCCATCGGCCCTGGAAATAAGTTATTCCCCCCAGCAGCGATCACCACATATTGTTCACTTTTCCATGAATAGGTCATCGGAACAGCCATCCCGCCGGCGGGCAGCGTATCGCTCCAGAGTATGTCGCCGGTTTCGGTATCGAACGCACGAATTTTGCGATCGGTGGTTCCAGCCATAAAGGTCAGTCCACCTGCCGTCACAATTGGTCCTCCGGACCAGGGAGCCCCCAATTTTAGTGGAGGCGCGTAACTCGTCAGATTGGCAACCGTACCCAACGTTTTAGTCCACAATATTTCGCCTGAAGCTAGATCGACCGCTGACATTGTGGCCCAAGGTGGTGCTGAGCAAGGAGCACCAAATGGGGAGACCAGCCAGCTAAGATCGGCTTGGTAAGGCGTCCCTTTCATCGGGAAAATGCCTTCTTCCGCGCCCTGGCCGGGTTCGCGCGGTGTGCCAGTAACCTCACGTGGGACCAGTTTGATGATCTGTGGCATTTGCAGGGTCGGCACATACATAATGCCGCTGCGTGGATCGACTGCTGCTCCGCCCCAATTATTACCACCAGCACCTGCCGGCATGAAAATTGTTCCCTGCTTTGTTGGCGGTGTGAATAGTCCGTCGCTCCGATAACTTTTGATGAGGTCACGGCATTTGCCCTTATCCCAAGGAGTAAAACCCCATGCGTCATCGGGCTTAAGTCCCGCCTTCACCAGCGGCGGAATAACAGTGGGGAATGGCTGGGTTGGGGATAAAACCTCACCCTCCACGTCCGTATACTGAGGCACTGGCCGTTCGACGATGGGATGGACTGGCTCGCCGGTTAATCGGTTAAAAACAAAAACATGGCCGCGCTTGGTCAGTTGCACCAACGCAGGTATCTTTTTGCCTTTCACGGTCAGTTCAAGCAGGATCGGCATCGACGCAAGATCCTGATCAAAAACATCATGATGCGTCAGCTGATAGGCCCATACCTGCTTGCCCGTAGTGGCATCCAATGCAACAATTGAGCTTGACCAAAGATTATCTCCAGCTCGATGTACCCCCCAGAAATCTGCGGAAGGCGCCGATGTCGGCACAAAAATCAGCTTATTGACCGGATCTGCTGAAAGCAGCGACCAAGCATTCGCCGCCCCGACATATTCTGCGCTATCATCGCCCCAACTAGCATAGGCGGGATTGGCCTTGTCACGGGGTATTGGATCATATTCCCAACGCAATTCTCCGGTGCGTGCGTCAAAGGCACGCACTTTTCCGCTGGGCGAATCCGTGCGATAAATATCGAACATAGTAGAGCCGAATACGACGACGTCATCGACAATTACAGGGGGGGAGCGCAATTGCACTTCGTCTTTCGCCTCTGCCCCTGGGCTGGGCACCTCGACGATTCCGTTGTTGCCAAATTCTTCGCATAAATTTCCGCTTCTGGCATCGATGGCAAAAACCTGCATTGAAGCGCCTAACAGGATGCGTGTCCGGCAAGCAGCACCTGCAGGCAGAGACTGGTCCTCAAAAGTCGCAACACCGCGGCATTTGAGCATCGAATCGCCGCGTGGAGTTGGTGTCAGTTCAGGATCAAACACCCATTTTTGTTTTCCCGTGGCGGGATCAAGCGCGAATACGCGATGCCTGTGCGTACATCCAACAAGATTGTCAGCCACCAGTATTGGTGTTGCCTGAAAAGAAGCGAACATTGCTGTATTTTCGGCACCAGTGCGTTCGACTTCCCCTGTCGAGTGAGTCCAGGCGACCGATAGCCCTTGAACATTTTCGCGATTGATCTGAGTTAGTTGAGAGAAACGAGTGCCTCCTGGCGTGCCTGCAAAAATTGGCCACTGACCCTGCTCATCGCTAGAGCTTTCAATAGCACCGATAGGTGGTTTCGGCCAAGGTTCATAAATCGCTAAAAGGCCAAGACCGACAAAAGAAATAAGTCCCAAACCGAGTTTATGCAGGACCCCGCGCTTCTGCTTTGGCCCAGCACCCATCGCCGTCGTGGCTTTTTCGGTCACGGATGTTCTCCTAATCATCGGGCTCATGCCAAATCAGGCAAGCCGACTTTCTTTTTCTTGCCAATATTGGTCGCGCAGCAAGCGCTTTTGCAGCTTGCCGGTATCGGTTCTTGGCAAACTGTCGACAAAATCAATCGAGCGCGGGCATTTATAGCTAGCAAGCAGCTTGCGGGTGTGTTCGATCAGTTCATTTGCAAACTCGGGGGAAGGGGCGGCGTTGCTTGCCGGCACTACCAATGCCTTGACTGCTTCACCCATCTCTTCATCCGGCACGCCTATGACTGCGGCGTCATGCACTTTGGGATGAGCCACCAGCAAATCTTCGGCCTCTTGCGGATAGATGTTTACCCCACCTGAAATTATCAGATTAGTCTGGCGGTCGGTAAGGAAGAGATAGCCCGCGTCGTCCAGATATCCGATATCGCCGAGCGTAAACCAGTTGCCGTGATGAGCGGCTGCGGTTTTTTCCGGATCCTTATGATAACTGAAGTTGAGCCCTATGCCTGAAATGTTACGAAAATAGATCAGCCCTTCCTGTTGCGGGGTTTGGACCATGTTATCGTCGCAATCGCGAATACCGACATCGAGTCCCGCCCAAGGTCGGCCGACCGATCCCGGACGACGGAGCCAATCCTCTGCGTTGATCATCACGCCGCCACCTTCGGTACCCGCATAATACTCAAGTAATATCGGCCCCCACCACTCAATCATTGCTTGCTTGATCTGAGGTGGGCAAGGCGCTGCGGCATGAACCGCAATTCGCAGATTGTCGTGGCGCCAGCGGGCCTGCTCCTCTGCCGGCAAATCAAGCATACGTTTGAAATGCGTGGGTACAAATTGCGCCACAGTCACCCCGCGTTCGTCGATAATTTGCAGCGCGGTGGCTGCGTCAAATTGATGCATGGCAACGACAGTCGCTCCCATCATGTGCATCGCGCTGCAGGATCGCAAAGGTCCGGCATGGTAAAGCGGCGCTGGACAAAGATAGATATCGTCCTCGACAAAGCCAAATGTTTGCATGACCAGCGTCGTTGACGCAACATAAGCTGGATCATAGAAACTTAGATCAGGAAGCGGTCGCCGAATTCCCTTCGGCCTGCCGGTCGTGCCTGAAGAGTAGATCATAACTGATCCTGCGCGCTGGTCTTCAAGTCCCAGATCAGCCGGAATGCCAGCCATCGCATCTTCCAGCGCGATAAAACCAGCTATATTTCCTTCAACGCTGACAAATCGAGGATCTTCATCTGTAAGGGCTTGAGTCTCCTTTGCGAGTGCGTTGAGCGCAGCTTCTGCGATAAGCATGCGCGCATCGCAATTCTCGAGTATGTAGGCCATCTCATCAGCGGTCGAATGCCAGTTAAGAGGGGTTAGATACAGGCCGATCCGCTGTGTGGCCCAATAGATGTCGAACAGAATCGGGGTGTTTCGGACCAGCATCGCAATGCAATCGCCCTCCACCAGTCCTTGCGCGCGCAACCAGTGAGCGATGCGCCGCGATCGGCCTTCCAGCTCGCCATAGGTGACAACTGCATTACCATCGCCAAATATTAGTGCGGGCTTATCCGGGTGCGTTGCAGCGTGATCAATCAATCCAGCCATTACCCAATCCTCTCAGTGACAAAGAAACCGATCTCGTGGATCGCGGCTTCGGCCTCATCAAGGGCGCTAACGTGTAGAGGAAATTGGTGGATCATGTTCGGCCAAATCTTCAATATGGCCTTTCCTCCCGCAGCACTTATGCTGCGCTCAATGCTTCGTGCATCGTCGAGAAACACCTCTCGGCTGCCGGCGACAATTATCACGGCTGGTAGGTCATGAAGTTTGGCGTGCGTGGGCGAAGCGGCTGGATCGCTCGGGTCGGCTTCGCCCAAATAGGTCGCTGCCATTCCTAACGCCATGTCGCGGGATGAAATCGGGTCTAAAATCTCCGGGTCATGATAGCTCTGGCCGCTCGCCGTCATATCGGCCCAAGGCGACACTAGGACGATGCAAGCTGGCTGTGCCGCCTTCATGTTGCGCAGTTTCACAGAAAGCGCGAGAGCCATTCCGCCACCGGCAGAATCGCCACAGATTACGATCTTTTCGGGTTTGACGCCATCGTCCAGCAGTTCATTCCATGCTGTGAGACAGTCTTCATGTGCGGAGGGAAACATGTGCTCCGGAGCAAGTCGATAATCAATGGAAAGCACTCGCAAACCACACGCGGCCGAAAGATGGCTGGCATAGGAGCGATGCGCTCTCGCTGACCCCATGCTGAAACCACCTCCGTGGATCAATAGCATCACTTGATCGGCGGCAACGCCGTCTACCTCCACCCATTCTCCGGGCACGGCCCCTGTGGCGGGCCAGTATCTCGTTTTTGCGGCCATCGGGTATTCAGTGAAGATGCCGTCGAGTCCGGCACGCATGCTCTCAAGCGTCGTTTCGTCGGTCCACTTGGCTGTGGTTTCGCCAAAGCGCGCCAACACTGCGTCCAGTTGTTCGGTCACGATGCATGTTCCGCTAAATGACCCGGGGGCGTCCATTCGATATCCAGACGCTTCAACGTCCTTGTGGCGAGGCTCGGTTCATATTCGACTTGCTGATCAGGTTTTAACCGCAAGCCGGGTAGCCGGCGCGCCAGTTCCTCCAGCGCAACTCTCAGTTCCATACGTGCCAGCGGTGCACCGGGGCAGAAGTGGCGACCGAAGCTAAAAGTCATGTGGGCAGGTTTGTTCCCTCGTGCCGGACAAAAGCTTTCGGGATCATCGAATTTGTTTTCGTCATGGTTGGCCGATCCTAGGAGCGCTACGACCTTTGCACCTTTTGGTAGTGTTTTTCCGCAGATTTCGACATCGTCAATCACCGAGCGATACCAACCAAAGACCGAACCATCCCAGCGCAGAGTTTCCTCGACGGCCTGGGGGATCGATGCGGGATCGTCGACAATGGCTTGCCAACGGCTCGGCTCACCGAGCATATGGTAAAGGGCGTTGCCCAGCGCTGACTTGGTCGTTTCATGCCCTGCACCGATCAAATTCATTGGGAACATGATGGTTAATTCTTCCTCGCTTAGGCGCCCGTCCCCTGCATCCACTTCACGTACAAAGTCTGTGAGCAGGTCATCACGGGGGTTAGCGCGACGATCGGCTATCTTTTTAGCCATATAGCGCTGAAACTCGACGGCATGGTTGGCACATTCCACCTGTTGTTCCGGTGTGAGCGGCGCCAGCCAAAGCATGAATGTATCATCACTCCATCGCTGCAATTGCTCCAGGTCCTCTTCCTCTGCGAGAAAGCCGATCACGGCAAATATGACGAACACTGGGAGCGGATAGGCAAATTCGCTCACAAAATCGCAGTTGCCTTTATCGATGAAGGCATCGATCAAACGCGTAACCTCTAAGCGAATGCGCGGTTCCATCTCCCGAAATCGCTCAGGAGTAAGAATATTCTGCATGACCTTTCGCAAGCGCTTGTGCACCGGTCCTTCGACACCATTAACCTGCGGTATTTTGATCCAATCGATCCCGGATGACAAAATCTTTTGGGCTTGTGGGCAGTAACCGGCGTTCATCACACCCAGATTGCCCTCGACAGTGAAATTTTTTGCATCGCCAAGTACTTTTTTTACGTCATCATAACGCGTCACCACCCAAATATCGTGCTCCTGCCAATAGAAAACCGGCTCTTCGGTGCGCGCTTCCTTCAGGAATAGCAGCAAATCCTCATGTTTAGCTCCGACCGGGGCGAACCGATTTGCGACACTCATTGCATCTCTTCCCTTAGTGTTAGGCTGCATAGATGAACTCTATTTTGTGATAGGTTATCCCTAAATATTATTTTTCGCAATCCGTTTGTCACGGATCGCTGATCGGCGTAGTTTTCCAGATGCATCTCGGAGGTCTTTTTCTGTGAATTCGAAGGATTGAGGTTGCTTATTGAGCGCTAGGCGGTTTTGCAGAAATTGTTTGAGGTCTACTGCGTCAACATGACTGCAGATTTGCACAATGGCATGGACCGTCGCGCCCAGATCGTCGTCGGGCAAACCGATCACCACTGCTGCCAGAACTGCAGGATGGGCTTCAATGGCCGCTTCGACCTCTGCAGGATAGATATTGGCACCGCCGCGAATGATCAAATCAACGCGCCGGTCCGCAATATAGAGATAGCCTTCAGGATCCATAGAGCCCAAGTCGCCGAAAAAATACCATCCATCCTGTTCAACCGGTTCTGCACCGATATAGCTAAATGCTGGCCCGGCGGCGCCAGGCCGAACCCAGACGTCGCCGATTTCAAGGCCGGGCAGTATAGCCCCACTGGCTGAACGGATCTGCGCGGTCGCACCGAAGAAAAATTTGCCTACCGACTTGGGATGGGCAAGCCAGTCGTTACCAGAAATAAGCGTCGAAGCCACTGCTTCAGTTGAGCCATAAGTCTCCCAAACCCGCTCAGGGCCTAGCCAGTCCAGCCAGTCACGCTTAAGATCTTCCGGGCAGGCTGACGCCGTATGTACGATGCCTTTTAAGCTCGATAAATCATGCCGATTACGGTCAATAAGCGGGAGGCTCATGATCCGCCGCATCATTGTTGGCACGAAATAGGCAAATTCGATCTTATGCGCTGCAATGAGCGCGAGTGTTTGCAGGGCGTCGAACCTCTGCATTAAAACCAGCGTGCTGCCAGCAAATAAATTCATGAACGCGTGAACCAGGGGGCCATTGTGGTAGATTGGCCCGGGACATAACATTGTGCCATGAGGACGGCCGAGCCCCCCCTGATGCATCTCCCACGGAAACAGCTCGTAATTTTCCGGATCCGTGATGGCTGGGCGTTCCGCGACGATCAGCTTGGGCCGACCGGTTGATCCGCCACTGGCCATAACCTTCCATGCGCCAGCAGGTTCCAAGGCAGGCAAAGTATCACTATTTGCTGGTGCATTCCAGTCTGCAGGCAGGAAAACTGTTGGCATTCCGTCGACTCGCTCGACACCAATCGCCACCAAAGGCTGTGCCAGACGTAGCAGCGAATCCCTTTCGTACGGTGAAAGGCTCGAAGCGAGCGGCATCACCGTCGCACCCGCTGCCCAGATTGCGAATAGCGTTGCCACCAGCTCTGGTGAATTCGGAAGGCAGACCGCAACATGGTCGTTGCGCTTAACGCCAAAGGCAAGCAGGGCATGCGCGCAACTTGAGGTCTTTGCAGCCAGCTCAGACCAGCTGGTTACAGCACCGTCAAAAATTACTGCAGCGACATCCGGTTTGGATGACGCGTGCCATGCTGGCACGGCCCCCATGTTAATCGTGGCCATCGTTGTCAATGTCTCCTGCCTTAACTGACCTCATTTTCTGATCAAACGATATCAGTGTCTACTGGCTTCCTCGAGAGAAAATTGACGCTGTTTATCTGCCGGCGGGACTACTTTACTCAATCGAGGATAGGTCAGATACCCTGGCTCACCGGGTGAATAGAAAGTTTCGGGATCAGCAGCGTTTAAGGGAGCACCGGTTTTCAACCGTTCAACCAGATCGGGGTTCGCCAGGTAGGGAACACCAAAGGAAACCGCATCGGCATCTCCGCGGCGGATTGCCGCTGTTGCAGATGCCCCGTCATAGCCAGCGTTCGCGACCAATACGCCGCCGAACGAGCGCTTTAAATCGCCGAGCAGTGGTTCGCCGGGAACATAGAGAAAATTGCCGGGCAACCCTTCTACAACTTCCAAAAAGCTGAGACCAAATTGCGCCAACCCTTTGCTCACTGTGCCAAAGGTTGTCGCAGGATCGCTATCGTCAATGTCATTATACTGGTTGCGTGTTGATAACCTCACAGACACCCGCTCGGCCCCTATGACGAGGCAGCAGGCCTCGGCAATTTCCAAAATTAAACGGCTACGATTCCTTGCTGAACCACCATATTCATCGCTACGATGGTTTGTTTTGTCGCGCAGAAACTGATCCGGTAGATAGCCGTTTGCACCGTGAATCTGAACCCCGTCAAAGCCGGCCTCAATCGCTGACTTTGCGGCGACAGCAAAATCGGAAATCACACTTTGGATATTTTCGATACTCATTTCATGGGGTGTTACGCAGGATACAAGCGTTCCATCTGGTGCGTGAACATGACCATTTGCTGCAATAGGCGATGGAGCCCAAGGCGTCGCACCGCTGAGAAATACGGGATGCGAAACCCGACCTAAATACCAAAGCTGCGCGAATATCCGCCCCCCATTTGCATGCACTGCATCAGTAATTCTTTGCCAACCTGCAATATGTGCAGGCTCGTACAGGCCAGGCGCACCAGCCCAGCCCCTTGCGGCAGGCGATACACAAATACCTTCTGAAATTAGTAATCCGGAGTCTGCACGATCACTGTAGTAAGTCTCCATAGGTTTTGTCGGACTGCCGTGTGCGTCCGCGCGGCCGCGCGTCATCGGAGCCATTAAAATCCGGTTCGGCAGCGTCAGCTTGCCGATTGAAAGGGGGGTAAATAAGTCTGGTTCCTCCATCATGTATTGATTAGTCTCATTTTTGTGACTTAGTGTCAATTATTATTGACCGCTTGCAAATAAGAGCCCAGTAAGTGCTGAAGCGACCCAAGAAAACCTTGCACAAAAAAGAGGCCGATAAAGAAAATGTCGCAGTTTGGCGATCCTGATATCCAGCCAGAAGAAATCATTGTCAAAATGGGCCGAGAGCGGCTGCGGGCAAGTCATCGTCATGGAGATACGGTGCTGGAAACGCTGCGGAAAGCCTCTATACCCATCCAAACCCAATGTGAGCGTGCCTATTGCGGTTCATGCATGTTTGAGTTGTTAGAGGGTGAAGTCCACCTCCGGGTCAATGAGGTCCTTTGTGAAGCAGATTTGAGCGACGGTATGCGTCTGGCCTGCCAAGGCGTGCCTTGCGGTGAGCGCGTGGAAATCGAACTTTTTTAAGAGGTTTGCCGGACGAAACGGTGCGAAAAAATGGAGAGAGGATCACATCATGTCATCAAATAAGGTGATAATTTCTTGCGCGATAACAGGCTCAATCCACACCCCGTCAATGTCGCCCCATCTTCCGGTGACCCCGTCTGAAATAGCCGAAAGCGCACTGGGCGCAGCAGAAGCCGGGGCAGCGGTCGTTCATCTGCATGCACGGAATCCAACCGATGGGAGGCCGGATCAAAGTCCGGAAGCCTTCGAGCCGATTTTGACAGTGATCAAACAGTGTTCCGAAGTGGTCGTAAATCTGACCACCGGCGGTTCACCGTATATGCCAGTTGAGGAGAGGGTGCGCCCAGCCGAACACTGGAGGCCGGAGATCGCCAGCCTAAATATGGGTAGCATGAATTTTGGCCTGTTCCCGATGCTCAGGCGCTACCGAGAATTCAAATATGACTGGGAGGCCGAGATGCTTGAGGCATCGCATGATTTGGTTTTTCGGAACAGCTTTAAGGATATTCGATACGCCCTCGATACGTTGAATGCGACAGGCGCACGCTATGAATTTGAATGTTATGACACCAGCCATCTGCATAACCTGCATTACTTCTGGCGCGAGGGTCTCGTGCAGGCACCTCTCTTTATCCAAACTGTATTTGGTCTTCTTGGAGGGATAGGCCCACACCCGGAAGAGGTTCTACATATGAAGAGGACAGCTGACAGGCTGTTTGGTGATAATTATCACTGGTCTGTGCTGGGCGCTGGCGCTTCGCAAATGAAAATTGCTGCGCAGGGTGCCGCCATGGGTGGACATGTTCGCGTTGGCCTAGAAGATTCGCTGTGGTTGGATAAAGGTGTCTTGGCAACCTCAAATGCGGCGCAGGTTAAGCGAGTGCGGCAAATACTGGAGGGCCTTGGTCTTCAGATAGCCAGCCCCGATGAAGCTCGTGAAATTCTTCAGCTAAAGGGCTTCGACAAGGTGGGTTTTTAAATGCCCCGAGTTGCAAAGCTTCATGGATCCTTAGGATGTTAAAGCTCGTTAGCTCGTGCCTTTCGAATGCGCGGTCAGCACAACATCGCTTCGCAGCAGCCTCAGTTTCTTATCGAAGTATGTGAGGACAAGCCCGCAGCTTGGGGTTGACCCCTGAAATTCCTGCTTTCGGACGAAATCGTGTATGAGGAGGATAGTTCTTCTCTGTTACCATCGATGCAATCTCACGTTAGCTTTGTTGACGCGCCTTTCATTAAAATCATCACAGAGGCGCCTTCGATATTTAGCTTTGTACATGAACGGCACCACCTATCCGCCAGCGCCGACATAAGAGAAAAAATGGCTGAGTGGGAAATAAACAAAGAAGCTTACCGTTTTGGTAAGCATACATACTCGCTTGAACGATATGGCTTGACGGAAATGCAGATGAGGGAACAGTTTGGAGACTATTACGCTCGCTTTTCGGACTTTGTTTAATCGCCAATTGTAAGATTTTTTCGGCGCTATCACGGCAGCGGCACAAAATGGAGGTAACTAGCGCATGGCAGGGAGGTTACTTGACTTAAATCTGGACGCACCGGATCCGAATGGTGTCGCGAAGACTGCAGCGATCGTAACTGGCGCCTCATCGGGCTTGGGCCGCGCAACCGCACATTTGGTTGCGCAAGCGGGGCGACCGGTTGCTGTGTGGGGCCGCAACGAAGTACGCACTATGCGGGTTGCCGAAGAATGTCGCCATTTAGGCGTAGAAGCAATTGGCGTATCATTCGATATAAGTGACAGGATGGCAGTTGTAGGCGCCGTCGCTAAGAGCGAGAAATCACTAGGCTTAATTGGTGGCTTAGCGATGTGCCACGGAATTGCACCGCTCGGCGACTTCAAGAATTTCAATTTCGAAAGTCTGGAACTCTGCCTTCAGACAAACTTGACCAGTCTTGCCTACACAATGGATGCGGCGTTACCCTCCTTGCTTAG
>Ga0209491_10003398_pt1 | contig 26370 bp, 19 predicted proteins | sample BON02_FD_187213 | JGI IMG/M metagenome (GOLD analysis project Ga0209491, IMG submission 187213) | Freshwater microbial communities from Lake Bonney liftoff mats and glacier meltwater in Antarctica - BON-02 (SPAdes) (version 2) | ecosystem: Environmental > Aquatic > Freshwater > Ice > Glacier...
CCCCCCCCGCCCCCCCCGCGCCCCCCCCCGCGCCCGCCCCGCCCTCCAGACGCCAGACGACCGCTCGGGCGACGGCAGTCTTGCGGCGCCCCAGCCCGCGCGCGCGGCCCAGGGCGTCCACCCGGGGCTGGCGCGGCTGCTGCGGGGGCAGGGCCAGGCGCGCGAGCGCCTCGCGCCGCAGCGCGCGGGCCTCGGCAGCGTCGGGCGTGCCCCCGGCCGCAGCGGCGACGGCCGACGCGCCGCCCGCGCCCCCCGCCCCCGCCCCCGCCCCGCCCCCGCCCCCGCCCCCCGGCGCCGCAAACAGCTTGGACAGCGGCGGCAGCGACGGCAGCCCCGCGTACCGCCGCTCAAAGTCCTCGAACCAGTGGTCCCACACGCTCCGCTCGCCCCCCAGGACCGCGGCAAGGTCCAGGCACCCGGCGTCCCGCTCCTGCGTCTGCTGCTCGAGCAGCGCCCAGTATCCGCTGGCGGTGGCCGCCGTCGCCTGGCTCGGCGCCGGCGCAGGCCCCGCGGCCGCGAGCAGGCGCTCGTAGGCGTCGGCCGCGCGCTCGAGCTCCCGGCGGCGTGAGGCGAGGGCGTCGGCAAGGGCGGCGTCGGCGGCGCTGGGGGAGTGGGACGCGGGGCCGGCAGGGGCGGCGGCGGCGGCGAACGCCGCTGAGCGGCCGCCGTCGACGGCGCCGGCGAGGCGGGCCTGGGCGACGAGCGACAGCGCGACAAAGTCGGCGCGCTCGGCGAGCACCTCGTTCTCGCGGTGCTGCGCGTGCAGCGGGGAGAGCGCGCTGGGGCGGATGCTGAAGAGGCGGGGGCCCGGACCCGTGGCGTCCTCTGGGTCGTAGCGGCGGCTGCGGGCGCGTCGCTGCTGCTGCTGCTGCTGCTGCTGTTGGGCGGCGCGGGGGGAGGCAGAGGCGGGGGCCGCTGCTTGGGCCGGCTGCTGCTGCTGATGCGGTTGGTTGTGTCCTCCTCCTCGGCGGCGCGACTGGCTGCTGCTGCTCTTGGCGCCGGCGTCTGATGCCGTCGTCGTCGCTGCCTTGCTGCTGCTGGCGGACGAGAAGGAGGCGTGGAAGAGCGGCGCCGCCGCCGCCGTTGCCGTTGCCGTTCCTGTCGGCGCCGACGCCGCCGATCGCGCCGTCGCCGTCGCCGCGCCCCCGACCACGAGGCCCTGAGCCGCCGCCGCGGCGGCCCGCGCGCCGGCCTCGCGGGCCAGCAGCGCGCGCACAGCCGTCAGCATCATCGTCCCGTCTTGCTGCGCCTCCTCTCTCGCTTGGTGTCGCTCTAATCGTCTGGTGATCCAAAGGGGGGTGCTTCAATGCGCGGGCCGCGCCGATCGCAGGGCCGGGTCGAGCAGGCGGGGCTCGGTCACTCAAACGCTGCAAGGGACGTCGCGGCGGGAGGACGGAAGAAGGGAGGGGGGGCAGGCGCCGACTGCGAGTGTCTGTTTTCTGCGATGAGGCGCGCGCGCTGGTTGGTGCACGCCGTGTCTTGCGGCGGCAAGGCGCGGGTCGTCGCGTGTGTGTGACATACACTGTATGTTGAGGGTGCGTGCAGTGCGTTTCGAGATGAAACGGAGAGATTTTAGCTCGGCGACTGTTGCGTCGACGCGAACGCCAACGGATGGTCGCGCCGCCCAAGCGCTCGCTTCGTTTCGTCCACCCCCCGTTTCTCTCTCGCTCGCTCAATGCCTTCTGTTTGCACGGCAAACAATCAATCCTATCGCCAACCAATCCTAGGCCAGCCGATCAAAGAGCAAAAGCAGCACCGACGCCGTCAGCAGCAGCGCCAGCACGTACGACCGCGTCGACCGGCCGACCCGCACCGTCTTGCGCAGCTCGGCGTTGCCAAGGCGCAGGCTGCGCGTCGCGGCGACCGCCTCTTCGTAGAGCAGCTCGATCTGCTGCTGCTGCCCCTGCACGGCCGTCGACAGCATTCCGCCGAGCTGCGCGACCTCGCGCATGGAGCGCTCGACGTCGCGAACCCGGGTGCGGCGGGAGGTGAGCTGGGCGATGAGGGCGGCGGACTCGGACTCGAGGAGCTGCTGCTGCTGCTGCTGCTGCCTCTGGAGCGCGGCCCCGGTCGCCGCGACCGAGCCGCCGCCGCCCGAGCCTCCTCGTCCTCCTCCTCCTCCGCCCGCGCCGCTGTCGTCGTTGGCGACGCCGCCGCCGTCCCAAGCCTGCGCCGCCGCTTGCGCCGCGGCCAGGTTGCTGTAGCGCTGCGCGGCCTCGGCGGCGCGCGCGGAAGGCGGTCGGCCAGCGCCCGTCGCTGCCCCGCCTCGTCCTGCTCCCGATGCCCCTGCTCCTGCTCCCCCGCCGATCCCAAATCCGCCGCCGCCGCCGCCCGCGCCGCCCCCATACGCCTCGGCCGCCGCCGCCGCCGCGCTGTGCCTGGCCGCCCGGCACCTGTCAAACGAGGCGCTGACCTCGCCCAGGCGGTCGGCCAGCGCCAGGACGACGCCGTGCAGGTGCGCGATCGTCTCCTCGTTGGCCGTCGCGGCGGCGCTGTCCTTGGCCCCTAATCGCCGCGCCATCCTCGCGCCGCCGCCGCCCGCCATCATTCGCCGGCGCGCGGCCTGCTGCTCCTTCTGCGCGGCGAGGACGCTCGCCTTCAGCTGCTCGATCTGCGCCGCGCACGTCTTGACCACCGCGCCGACCTCGGCCTCGACGCGGTCGCGCTCGGCGGAAGAGAGGCCGCCGGCGCCCGAGGACGAGGCGGCGGCGGCGGCCGCGGCGCCGGCGGCGCCCCCCCCGGCGCGCGGCGCGGCGTCGGGCGGCGCCGTGTACTCGCGCTTGTTGGCGCGCACGAACCGGTCCAGGTCCTCGATGGCGGTGCGCTGTATAGTGCGTTGTCGTCGTGTTGATGTGGTGTGTGTGTCGAGAGGAGGAGGAGGGGGACGAACGAAATGAGCCCCGATTCGGCCGCCATCGGCGTTGGCGTCGCGGGCGCCCCGTCGCACCCCCGACGACGAGACACGAAACGACGACGCACCGTGTTGATGGCGGCCTGCGCAAAGGGCGTCGGCTCGCCCTTCGGGCGCCACAGCATCATCTCCTGCTTCATCGCGCGGACGGCGTCCTGTGTTGTGTGATGTCCGTGCGTGTGTGCGTGACAGAGAGAAGGAAGGGGGCGGGCGAGCGTCAGCAAAGCTGTCGTCTCCCGTTTGTGACGACACCCAACCATCGCCCCTCTGCAAACGCACCGGCGGCACCTCCTGCATCGCGCACGCGCGGTCGACGGCCGCGCGGTACTCGGCCGTGCGGTTGCACCACAGCGCGCCGTCCGCGAGCGGCGCGTCGCGCGCCATCAAGTCTTTTTCGTCAAGTTCAGGTTTTTCTAGGTGGGGGGTGAGGGGTCGCACGCGCCGTGGTTGGTTCGATCCGATGGACTGAGCGCGCGAGAGAGAGAGGAGACGAGAGGACAAGCGATCAAGGAGACAATGGGAGAGGCCGGGGGGTGGAATTATTCAAAGGAGAAGAAGCGAGTGACCGGGCGACGAGCGCCGCCGACAAAGAGGCGCCGCCAAACCAAAGCGCTGAGCGGCCTCTGAAGAGAGAGAGAGAGAACGATGCATCTACTTTCCAAAATCCCGAGAAAGAGGGCCGCTCGCTCGCTCCTTTCACGCGACCGACGCCGCCGGCGTCGCGGGCGTCGGGACCGCCGCCGCCGCCGCCGCCGCCGCCGCCGCCGCCGCCACGGCCATCGGCGGCGTCTGCGCGTACTCTCTCGACACGAGCGACACGCGCCGCGCCGCGCGCCTGCCCGCGCCCCGGCCCGAAGCCTCGAGCTCGTCCAGGTAGGCGTCGTCCACGTCGCCCGTGACGTAGTGCCCGTCGAAGCACGCCGCGTCGAACGTCTGCACGCTCGGGTTGAGCTCCTTGCCCACGGCGATCAGGTCCTCGACGGTCTGGTAGACCAGGCCGTCGGCGCCGAGCACCTGCCGCACCGCCTCCTCGTCGAGGCCGTGCGCCACAAACTCCTTTCGGTTGGGCATGTCCACGCCGTAGACGTTGGGGTACTTGACGGGCGGGGACGCCGAGGCCAGGTAGACGCGCTTGGCGCCCGCGCGGCGCACCATGTCGACGATCTGGGCCATGGTCGTGCCGCGGACGATGCTGTCGTCGATCAGCAGCACGCTCTTTCCCTCGAAGACCGCGGGCATGGCGTTGAGCTTGCGGCGGACGCTCATCTCGCGCGTGCGCTGGTCCGGCATGATGAACGTCCGGCCCACGTACCGGTTCTTCACCAGCCCTTCGCGGTAGGGCAGGCCCAGCTCGGCGCACACCTGGATGGCGGCGGGCCGCGAGCCGTCGGGCACGGGCACGACAACGTCGATGTCCCAGTTTCGGCGCGCGATGGCGGCGGCCAGGCGCGTGCCGAGGCCGAGCTGGAAGTTGTAGACGCTGATGCCGTTGAGCACCGAATCGGGCCGGGCGAGGTAGATGTACTCGAAGAGGCAGGGGGAGAGGACGGCGTCCGGGATGACCTGCTTGCTCGTGAGCTGCCCCTCGGGAGACACGACGATCATCTCGCCCGGCTGCACGTCGCGCACGCGCTCAAACGCCAGAGGGCCAAACGCGCAGTCCTCGGACGCGACGGCCCACTCGGTGCCTCCAGGGCCCCTGCGCTGCCCGAGCACTAAAGGGCGGATGCCGTGCGGGTCGCGGAAGGCCACGAGACCGACCCCTTTCACGAGGCAGATGCAAGAGTAGGCGCCGCTCAGCAGGCGCATGGTGGCGGCGCCAGCCTCGAGCACGAGGTCGCGCTTGTGCGCGTTGGGGTCCCTGCCGGACTGCAGGCAGCGCTGGTGCGCGCGGTGCACCTCGTCCGCCAGGACGTTGAGCAGGACCTCCGAGTCCGAGTCGGTGCGCATGTGCCGGTTGAAGAACGAGTGCGAGGTCGCGAGCAGGTCGCGGAGCTCGTCCGTGTTGGTCAGGTTGCCGTTGTGAATGAGATAAATGCCGAGGGGCGAGTTGACGAAGAAGGGCTGCGCCTCGCTCGCGCTGGCGGAGCCGGCCGTGGGATAGCGCACGTGCCCGATGCCGCACGACCCCGTCATCTTGTCCGACAGCAGGCCCTTTTTCTCAAAGACGTCGCGCACCAGGCCGTTGGCCTTGTGCTCGCGAAAGCCCGTCCAGTCCGTAGTTACCATGCCGGCCGAGTCCTGCCCGCGGTGCTGCAGCATGAGGAGGCCCTCGTAGAGCTCGACGGCGACGGGGCCGTCGTGCTTGTAGACGCCGAGGATGCCGCAGAGGCGGGTGGGCAGGCTGTTTTCGTTTGTTTTTTTGAGGAGGCGGGGGGTGTTGGATGCGCGGCGGCCCCTGGAGGGAGGGAGCAAACATTGTCCACAGGCGCGCGAGCGACGCCCGCCAACCCGCGCGCGCGACAACATCGAATTGATGTACTCACCGGCGGGGGGCGCCCGAGTTGTTGTTGTTGGAGGAGGAAGGCCGAGGGGCGCGGCGCGAGACGGACGCGACGCCGACGACGGGGCGGCGGCCGGCCGACGACGGCGGCGGCGGCGCGACGGCCGGCGTGGCGGCCGCGCGGCGCAGCAGCGCGTGCGACGAGGCCGTGCCGGACAGGGCCGCGCGGACCTGCACGGCCGGCGCACGGCACCGGGCGTGGGCGGCCCCGCGCGCGGGCGCGGCGGCGCGGCGCTGCATGGTGGCGATGGCGATGGCGTGCGGACCCGTGACAAGAGCGGAAGACCACGCCTCTTTCTTGTCTGTGTCTCTCTTTTCGTGTCGTGTTTGTTCAATCGCGTAGACGTGTCTGTGGTGATGGGATGTTGATCAAGGAGCGACGGTGTTGGGTGAGTCGGGGGGGTCACGCGCTCGCCGAAACGAGAAGAAGCAGAGGGCGGCGCAAAAAAAACAGGCGAGGTCTCCTTGGCGGCGGTGGCCGGCGCGCTCGGCGACCGAGGACAGCGGGGCGCGTCGCCCTGAGACCGCCGCTCCTTCTTCTGCTTCTTCCTCTCTCTCAGAGCTGGCCACACTCGTCGCCCACGCCTTCACCTGCTCCATATCTCGATCACCCGATCGCATCCTCCCCCCCCAAACTTGCTTCGAACGCGCACGCAAATCCATTCAGCCCCTCCCCTCGAAAACCGAACCGGTTGCGAAAGAGAGGGAAGAAGCAGAAGAGGGAGAGCTCTTTGCCGGCATTACACATCAATCGCCCACAGCGGCGCCTTCACGCAAGGGTCTTCACACGGAGACCTCGTTAGCCCCCCTCGGTACCACCACCCGTCCGATGGCGGACGGCCAAACGCGGCCGCCCAAGGCGCCGCCGCCGCCGACAACAGCAGCGGCGCCCGCCCCGCAGAGCGCGCTCGAGCAGGAGCGCGACCGGCTCGCCAACGCGCTCGCGCAGCTCGCGCGGTCCAACGCAGAGCTGCAGCGCGAGCTGGACGCGGCGCGCGACGGCGGGCGGCCCCTCGACCGCGACTACAAAGAGGCGCTGCAGGACAACGTGGTGGTGGTGGCGCGGTACCGCGCGCGCGTGGCCGCGCTCGAGGAGGAGATCGAGAAGGTCAAGCGGGGGGCGGCGCCGGTCGTCGAGGGGGCGGGCGGCGGCGGCGGCGGCGGGGCGTTTGGGCCGCCGCGGGACGCCGGGGGCTTGGGCGTGGGGGTGGCGCCCGAGGCGGCAGTCGGCGCAGGAGCAGGAGGGGCGGGCGGAGGCAGAGGCGGGGCAGGCGGGACGGCGGCGATGGCGACGGACGCCAACAACAACAACGGCGACGACGCCAACGCAGGCGGCGGCGGCGGCGGCAGCGGCGGCGGCACAGGGGACGACGGCGTGTGGGTCTGACGTTGTTACAAAGGACGCGCAACAAGCAGCAGACTATTAAAGCGACTAGGCAAAGGAGAGGATGTGTGTGTGTCGATCGATCTCTATAAAAACAGTGGTGGGGGCGGGGCGGGGGCGCGGGGGACCGGCGACGGCCGCGCGCGCATAACGCTCTCGATCGATCGTTCAATTATGGCACACGTTTTTTATTCAAGCGTTTTTTATTCAAAGGGGGAACACGCAACGAAAAAAGAGCACACACGATTGTTCTCTGAAGGGGAAGGAGCTCTCGATCTGAATGTCTCGCGGGGGGCTGGCCTAGACTGTTGGTTTTCTTCACGGCGCGCCGCCGCCGCCGCCGCCGCCGCCGAGCGCGCGCGTCAGGGCGGCAAGCGCCTCGATGCCGACCGCGCCCTCGCCGCCCCAGTCGCAGGCCGCCGCAGCTGCGGGGGCCGAAGGGGTCACTGGGGTCATGCCGCCGCCGCCGCCGCCGCCGCAGCTGCCGTCCTCGCCGCCGCCGCCCCGCGATACGAGACTCTCAAAAAACGGGAGGCGCTTGTTGGTCGGGGAGGCGGGCGCTGGCGCGGGCGCGGGCGGCGGCGCGACGAGCAGGAGGGCCGAGCTCGTCGTGGTCGCGGTGGTCATCGCCGTAGTCGTCAGCGGCGGCGGCGGCGGGGGCGGCGGCACGGCCGCCACCGCCGCCTGCCCATGGAGGAAACGGCAGCGCGCGCCAAATGGGCAGCAGCCGCGAACGAGAAAGGCCCGGCACGGCACCGTGCGGAACTTGGGGTGGCGGAAGAGAACGCGGAGCTCGGCCGCGCCGTGCGCGAACTGGCACTTGCCGCCGTACTTGCAGCTGCCCGTGCTGGCGAAGGAGCGGCACAGCTCTGTTTTGTACAGGGGGTGGGAGGAGGGAGGCGAGGAGGACGGCGGGACGGGGGCGGCGGCGGCGACGGCCGAGAAGGGCGGGGCGGGCGGCGCCGTCGCGGTCGTCGTCGCAGTCGTCGCCGTCGTCGCGGGCGTCACCGTGGGCGTCGTGGGGCGGGAGGGCGTCAGCAGGGGCAGGCGCTGGCCCGTGGGCGTGGCGATGGCCATGGGGGAGGGGAACAGCGCGGAGAGGCCGCCTTTGACGCTAATCGAGAGGGGGAGGGCGGCGGCGCCCGCGCCGGCGCCGATGTCGTAGCTGGCGCCCTCGGCCGCCGCCTTGGCCTTGGCCGCCGCCCCCATCACCGACGCGAGCGCCGCGCGCACGACCACCCCGAACGTTTCGTCGTCCATCTTCTGCGGTCGACCCGTCGATGCTGCTTCAAGTCGGGTTGGCCTAGGGCTGCTTTGGGGGGAAAAAGGCGGGGGTGGGAGGGAGCCGGGAAAATGCGGGGAAAGGGTGGGGGGCCGACGACGCGTCGCTCGGATCAGCGTGGGGCACGGGTGCTTCGGTGCTGCGGGTGGGGGTCTGTGGACTAGCTGGCGGACGAGTGCGAGATATGATTATGACCCAGTCGAGCTTCGAATGACTGCGCTTATCTCGAGGGAATGACGGAGGATTTTTTTTCCAGGGCCGACGCAAAACCATGGCGACAACACCGGGGGCCCCGGCGCTCAAAAAAGAGAAAAAACGTCGGGCGCCTCTGATTTTTTCCGTTGACTCCGAAAAAAACCCGCTCCCCTTCCCAAACGCCGCAATCTCCTCCTTGACGGATCTCGAGATCGTTCGTGTCACGAATCACACACGCACACATACGGGCGGCGCCTGCAGACCCGGATCAGATCTCATCCCCGTCAAAATCGCCGCCGTCTCAGCCCGACCACTCGCCCCCCGCCCCTCCCCTGACCACCAGCAATCCCCCTCCGCCCGCCCCCCTCTCCACACTCCGGTGCACCCTCTCCCCGTCCAGCGTCACGATGGGCCCGTACAGCTCCGGCCGCCGGTCCCGGAACACCCCCCACCCCGCCCGCTTGAGCGCGCACGCCTCGAGGTCGAACGTCGCCGCGCAAAAGCCCTCGGCCCCCTTGTCGGGCGACGGGTCGATCGCGCCGTCGGCGTTGGCGCCCGCCCGCGCCCCCACCTGCGCCAGAACCTCCCCCTCCTGCCCGCCCACGAACGACCCCCCGTAAAACGTGATCTGCGAAGAAGCGCCCCCACCATTGCCCTCCTCCTCGCCGAACGTCTCGACCCCGCACCGGTTGCTGGCCACCACGGGCGTCAGGTTGGCGGCGGCGTGCCCGAGCATTGCGCGCGCCCAGTGGGCGTAGCTCGAGACGGAGGGGTCGTGCGGCTCGGAGCCGATGGCGGTCGGGTAGAAGATGAGCTCGGCGCCCTGTTTTGTTTGTTTTGTTTGTTGTTGTGTTGTTTCGAGGCGTCGTTTGTTTCGCGTGTCGTTTTTGGGCGCGGTGTTTTGGAGTTTGGTTGGTCCCAAACGTTCAGTGAGCGCAAACACGTCGCGCCCCCCACCCCCCGCCCCTCCTCGCCGTCCATCCCCGACCCGCCGCGTGCGACGCGTCGCATTTCCCCCTCGCGCATCGGGCCGCGGCATGCCCCCCCTCGCCGGCCAGAATACGACCGACGACCGACGGCCGACCATCCCTTCCCCCCCCCCCGCCCAGATACAAAACGAACGACGGCCGAACGGCCGCTGAAAAACAAAAAAACAACCAAAAACGCACCCCGAGCGCCAGGCAGCGCGCCGCCTCGGGGAACCACTGGTCCCAGCAGATGCCGACGCCGATCGTGGCGTGGCGCGTCTCAAACACCAGGAAGCCCGTGTCCCCGGGAGAAAAGTAGAACTTTTCCTGGTACCCGGGCCCGTCGGGGATGTGCGACTTGCGGTACACGCCCAGGACGGCGCCGTCGACGTCGATCACGGCGCACGAGTTGAAGTAGGCCTGGCCGCGCCGCTCGAAGAACGAGACGGGCAGCACGACGCCGAGCTCGCGCGCCAAAGGGCGCATGCGCAGGACGCTGGGGGACTCTTCCAGGGGCTTTGCCCAGCTGAAGTACTCGGCCTTTTGCTCCTGGCACCAGTAGCGGTTCTCGAAGAGCTCCTGTTGTTTAGTTTGTTTCGGGTCTTGTTGGTCTCGAGAAGAAAAACAGGAGAAAAAAAGGTGAGCGCGTGGGGCGTCGCGGCGTCGTCGCGAGCGTTCGTTTCGGATCGAGCGACCGCTGCGAAAAACGAAAATCAACGCACCTGCAGGAGGATGATCTGCGCGCCGGCCGCCGCCGCCTCGCGCACGACCTTCTCGGCCTTGTCGAGGTTGGCCTCGACTTCGGACGTGATCGACAGCTGCGTCGCCGCGACCGTGACGTTGCGAGGCATGGTGGTGGTGGCTGGCGGTTGCGGTCTTGAAGCGCGCGTCCCTCACTCTGTGCGCGCGGCAAGACTAGGGCACGACGAGGAGCGCCGCGCGTGTAGCCCAGGCAGAGCAGGTCCGATTGCTAGGGGGAAGGAGCGGCGGAGAGCAAAACGCCGCGAGAGCTCTTCTTTTGTTTGGTTTTGGACGCGCGCGCGTGAGAGGCGGCACTAGATCGATCGATAGAAACTGACAGAGCGTGGGCGTGTGTATTGCTCGAGGCGCGGGCCAATCCAAGACCCGATCAAAAAGAGCCACGCTTTACAGCGCGAGCGCCAACGGCGTCCACGACGCTCGAAAAGAGAGCGCAAACAGCGGGTCTGCCGGCCGCAAACGTTCAGTGCCGCCGCCTCGCCCCAGCAGGAACGGCCCCGCTCCCGCTCCCGCTCAGCAGCACAAACGCCGAGCACGCGCCGCCCGCGCACTCGAGGCTCAGCCGCTGCTCCTGCACCCGCCCCAGGTGCCGCAGCAACTGCAGCAACCCTTTGCCCGAGCGGTCCGCCCGGAGCGCCGCGCCCGCGCCCGCCCCGCGAAGGTCGGCGTCGCAAAACCAAAACCGCCCCCTCAGCCCAAACTCTGGCCGCGAGTGCGCCGCGTGGTACATCTCCGCCGCCCGGCGGCGCTCCTCGGGGCACGACGGGACGGCGCGCGCGAGGGTTCCCGCGCGCGCCGCCGCCATCAGGCGCGCGGTCGACTCGGCGAGCAGCGCGGCCTCGTTCACAGCGGCGTTGACCTTTTCGAGCGTCAGGCGGCCGCGCATGTAAGAGGGGGCGGCGGCGAGCTCGGCGGCGGTGAGGTACCAGCGGGGGGCGGAGGGAGCGGGGGCGGGGGCCGGGGGCGGAGGCGGGGCGGGGGCCGGGGCCTCGGGTCGTCGGAGGCGCGTTTGGGCGGCGGGCGGCCTGCCGCCGCCGTCGGCGTCGCTCTCGTTCTCGCCACCGTCGCCGCCGCCGTCCTCGTCGTCGTCGCTGCCGTCGTCGCCGTCCTCGTCGTCGTCGTCGTCGTCGTTGCCGCGGCCCGCGGCCTTGGCCCAACCCGGAGGCAGCGACTTGAGCATGGGCGGGACCCTTGGCACGCGCGGCGGGGACCACGCCGCCGCCGCCAGCGCGCCCGGCGGGAGCGACGGCAGGCGCGCGGGCAGCCGCCGCTCCATCGCCCGGCCCCTCGCCTCCTGCGCGGCGGCGGCGCCCCCCGGGCGCAGGAGCTCCTCCAGGCGCGCGGCCGCGTCGCGCTCGCGCGCGAGCTGGCCTCGCAGGGCCGCGTGCGTGCGCTCCATGTCGGCGACGGCGCTGTCCAGGGCGCGCAGGTCCGGGCCGAACAGCGGGAGGGCAGAGTCTGTTTTTTTGGGGGGGGGGGGGTGAGGAGCGGGCGGGCGGGCGAAACAAGGCAGCGTGAGCGCGAGCGAGCGCCGACGGCCACGGCGACGGCAGCGGCGGAAGGTGTGTGAGTGTGTGCTTGTGTCTGGGCGGGGACTCAGGCCTCATGCATCCTCACCGTCCACGCGCAGGTCCAGCAGCTCCTGCAGCTCGTCGATGCGCCGCGCGAAGCACTGCTTGAGCGAGGCGTAGGCGTCGCCCCCGCCCGCGCCGGCGCCCGCGGGCGGGGGACTGGCGTCAGCGGGCGTCGCCGTCGCCGCCGTCGTCGCCGCCATCGTTGTCGGGCCCCTATCCGTCCTCCTTTGCGTGATACGGCGCGCCCTTTGCCCGGCCCGCGTCGTAGCTGTTGGAAATGTGCGGCAGGATAGGTCCAATCGGTCCGGCGAGGAGGCACAGATGGAGCGCGCGCGGGGGGACGAGAGAGAGAGAGGAAGTTTGAAAAACGTCTTGGAAGGGGTTCGTCCTGCCGCTGAGTGTTCTTTTGCTCGTCAAGAGGCAAACAACTCGAGCGGATGATACAGAGGGCGCGTCGCCGTGACGATCAGTGTGTGTGTCTGTGTTGTGACTCACATGCCCGGTGCAAGCTGTCGTCGGCGCGCCTAGTTTCTTAGAGCGGCCCGAGCGCGCCGGCGCCGCCCGCCGCCGCAGCGGGTGCGAGGTTGGTAGACGGAGCGGTAGTTTGGTTGGTTGTAATGAGGGGGGCGATCGCGATCGTGTGGTGTGATTGTGAGTTGTCCTTTTTCTCTCGTGAGTTGTCCTGACTCTCGCTGCTCGGCTCGCGCCGCTGCCGCCGCTGTCCGTGCCGCCGCCGCCGTCCTCCTCGCTCGACAGGCCGCCGCCGGCGCCGCCCCCTTGCGCCGCTGCTTCCCGGCCCCTCGCTCCTCGGCCCTGGCATCGCCCGCGGTCTTGCCGCCCAGCTGCCACTCGAATCGCGCCGCCAGCGCCGCGCGCCGCGCGCCGCCGTCGTGCGCCAGCGCCAGGCGCCGCGCGACGGGCACGGCCGCGCCGCCGCCGCCGCCGCCGCCGCCGCCGCCGCCGCCCGCAAGCACGCAAAAGCTGGCGGCCAACACGCAGACACACAAACGACGGGAAACGACGCACCGCCCCCCCCCCCCCCCCCCCCCCCCCCCCCCCCCCCCTTGTGCCTCTCCTCTGCTTGCCTCCGTGTGCCCGTTTGTTTTGCAAACGTCGACTCTCAAAGACCGAACGTCCCCATCGCTGGCAAAACAGAGAGAGGCGGCTCGCTCTCGGTCTCCTCCCGCCCCCCCCTCCCTTCTCTCTCAATCGTTCCGCAAACCTTCCGCGACCGCCCTGCTCCGGCGCGCGCAGCTCGAAAACCACGACCGCGCGCGCGTCTCTCCCCACTGCGCACGTTGGTCGCGACGCCCCGAGGGAAGAGCGCATCACGGAAGAAGACAGAGCAAAAAAGAGCGCCCCCCCCCCCCCCGTGCTGACGCGTTTTCTGATCAGCGCCACCCGCCCCCTCCTTCCTGCCCGGCCTCCAATCCATTCCCGAAAGCGGCGCCCGTAACGACTTGACTCTCGGCCGATCGGCCCCTGCCATTCGGACCTGCATCGAGCGCGCACCACGCGCACAGGCGTTCCGAAAAAAGAGCAAAAGTCTTTTTTTCCAAAAGCCTTTTTCCTTTTCTCTCCTCTTCCTTCTCCCCCCCAAAAGAGCAAAGAGATGGGCGCCTACCTCTCCGCGCCCGTCACCGACAAGGAGGTCTACGAGGGCGGCGCCGTCGGCCTCGCCTTCGGCGGCGGCGCCATGCAGGGCTGGCGCCGCACCATGGAGGACGCGCACATCGCCGAGACGGCGCTCGGCGGCGACCCGCAGTGCGCGTTGTTCGGCGTCTTTGACGGCCACGGCGGCGCCGAGGTGGCAAAGTTTTGCCAAAAGTACATGGCGGCCGAGATGCAGCGGCTGCCCGCGTTCAGCGACAACGCGCTGGAGCACTCGCTGGTGGAGGTGTTCCACCGCATGGACGAGATGCTGAGCGACCACGCGTACGCGGACGAGCTGGAGGCGCTCAAGACGCGCGAGCAGGACGACGACGACGACGACGGCGGGCCGCTGGGCGGCGGGGGGCTCGCGCTCGGCGGCGGGGCGCGCGGCGGCGGCGGCGGCCGCGCGGGCGGCGCGGGCGGCGAGGAGGGCGTCACGCCCATGGACGCGCTCGAGATGCTCAAGCGCGTCTTCCAGCTCAAGCGGTTTATGGCCAGCGAGCAGCAGCAGCAGCAGCAGCAGCAGCAGCAGCATCGAGAGGCAACGGCGGCGGCGGCGGCGGCGGGCGGCGGCGGTGGCGGCGGCGGCGGCAGCAGCAGCGGCAACGGCAGCGGCAACGACGACGACGACGCCAAGGAGGCGCCGAGCCGCGCGGGCGACAAGGTCGCCGCAGCAGGCGCGGGCGGCGCGGACGCCATGGATGAGGAGGGCAATGGCGGAGCGGGGGGGGCGGACGACGACGACCGGCCAGCGGCGGCGGCGGCGCCCGCGGCTGCAGCGGCGGCCGCGCCCTCTGCCATCGTCCCCCACCCCGCCTTTTCCCTCCAGCCCCCGCCCCCCCCCCCGCGCGCCCTCGAACCCCCGGGCGAGCGCGTCCAGGCCGGCTGCACCGCCGTCGTCGCCCTCAAGCGCGGCGACGACCTGTACGTCGCCAACGCGGGCGACAGCCGCGCCGTGCTGTGCCGGCGCGGCGGCGAGGCCCTGGCGCTCTCCGAGGACCACAAGCCCGCGCACGCTGGCGAGCGCGACCGCATCCTCGCCGCGGGAGGCTTCCTCTCGGAGATCGGGGGCGTGTGCCGCGTCAACGGCAACCTCAACCTGTCGCGCGCGATCGGCGACCTCAAGTACAAGCAGAATGCGGCGCTCCACCCACGCGACCAGATCATCACGGCGCAGCCCGACGTGCGGCACGTGCGCCTGGAGCCGGGCGGCGACCGCTTCCTGCTGCTCGCCTGCGACGGCGTGTGGGACGTCCTGACCAACCAGGAGGCGGTCGACCTCGTGGCGCGGCGCCTCGACGCGGGGCGCTCGGCCAGCCAGGCCGCGTGCGACCTGATCGACGCGTGCCTGGCGCCCGACCCGAAAGAGGCCAGGGGGGTGGGGTGCGACAACATGACGGCGATCGTGGTGCTGCTGCATTTTGACGACCGGGACTACGGGTCGGCGGCCGGGGGCGGACAGGCGGCGGCGGCGGCGGGCGGCGAGGGCGAGGCGGGGGGGGCGCGTCCGGCGGCGGCGGCGGCGGCGGCCGAGACGTGAGCTGGCCGCGAGGCTCGCTCGCTCCTCCCAGGCTTTTTTCCTTTCTCTCTTGAATCCGACAATGAACGCCTCGAGGGGGGGACCCCTCAAAACACACTCACGCACACCCACAAGAACGCTCAGAAACACCCCTTTCCCCACCAACCGACTCTGCGTGTTGCCTCTCTCTCTCTCTACACACCCTTTCATTCGCCCGCCCCCCGCCTCCCCCGAGACTTCTTTTTTCCCACGCCCGCCCGTCGTCCGTCGTCGTCGTGTTCCCCCCAAACAACCTTTCGGCCCGCCGCGGGTCTGCCGTTTTCCCCACACTGGTACCCTTCTTCTTTTTGCTCCCTTTTCCCCGCATGCACGACGAAGACAATTCATCTCAAATCAAAAGTTAAGCAACCTAACTTTGCGTACTCGGGCGATCGACGATCCGTCGGGGATTGACGAGCGGACGAGCGAGCCGACGGCGGGGCGCGGTCGAGGGGACAAAAGCGTGGTGCTGCCACGGTGGTCGCCCGTCCGCGCGCGCCTTGTCCTGTTAGAATCCTGTCTCACTCGCGCACGTTCGCGCGCATCAGCTCATTTCTTAGAGCCGATCATAAAACGCGATCACACGGATCGATTCAAAAAAAACGAGAGACCCACCCCACCCCCTCTCCTTTTCGAGCAGACTCGGCCAACCGAGGCGCGCGTGAGCCCGACGCAACCAATGATGCCGGCAGCAGCAGCAGCAGGAGGAGCAGCAGGAGGAGGCGCGGCTGCCGCAGGCGTCGCAGAGAGGCCGGCGCCTGCGCCCGCTCCGCCGCCCGCGGCGCTCGTCCCGCCGGCGTCGGCGCCCTCTCCCGCCGCTGCGGCCGCCGCCCCCTCAAACCAGAACAACAACCAACCGATCACCTCGCGCGTGTACGCGCGCGTGGGCCTCCTCGGCAACCCGAGCGACGGCTTCGGCGGCAAGACCATCTCCTTCTCGCTCGCCAACTTTTGGGCGCAGGCGACGCTCACCCCCCTGCCCCGCGGCAGCGGCGTCCGCCTCGCGCCCCACCCGCAGCACGACTCCCCGTCGCACGCGTCCGTGGGGGAGCTGCGGCGGCGCGTCGAGGGGCAGGGCTACTACGGGGGGATCCGGCTGCTGACGGCCACGGTCAAGCGCTTCGCGGAGGAGTGCGAGCGGCGGGGCATCCCGCTGCGGCGGCCGCCGCGGGGCGAGGACGACGACCCCCCGGAGGAGGAGGAGGAGCAGCAAGCGGGCGCCGGCGGCAAACATATCGAACCGCAGGCCGGTGACTTTGAGCTCGCGTACGACACCAACATCCCGCGCCAGGCCGGCCTGTCAGGGTCCTCCGGCATCGTGTGCGCCGCGCTCAACTGCCTCCTGCGCTACTACCGAGTCCCCCCCGCCTCGCTGCCGCTGCGCGAGCGCCCGGCCCTGGTGCTGTCGGCCGAGCGCGAGCTCGGCATCGCCGCGGGCCTGCAGGACCGCGTGATCCAGGTGTATGGGGGCCTCGTGTACATGGACTTTGGCGGGGATGGAGGGGGCGCGGCGGCACCGGCACAGGACAAGCATGGCGGGGGCGGCGGCGGGGGCGGCGGCGGCGGCGGCGGCGGCGGCGGCGAGGCCCCGGCAGCGGCCCCAGCAACGGCAGCGCCCACCACCCCAACGTACGAGCGCCTGGACCCGTCGCTGCTCCCGCGCCTGTGGCTCATCTACACCGACAACCCGAGCGACAGCGGCCGCGTGCACGCCGACGTGCGCGCGCGCTGGGACCGCGACGAGCCGGGCGTGCGGGCGGACATGGCCCGGGTGGCGGCCGTGGCCGCCGAGGGGCGCGGCGCGCTGCTGGCACGCGACGGCGCGGCGCTCGCGCGCCTGATGGACCGCAACTTTGACCTGCGGCGCGCCATATTCGGGGACGCCGCGCTCGGCGCGGACAACCTGCGCATGGTGGCGGCCGCGCGGTCCGTCGGGGCCGCGGCCAAGTTCACGGGGTCGGGCGGCGCGGCGGTGGCCTTCTGCCCGGGGGGCGAGGCGCAGGAGGCGGAGCTGCGGGAGGCGTGCGCGCGCGAGGGGTTTGTGGTGGTGCGCGCCGAGGTGGCGGGCCCGACGAGCGAGGACGGATAATTGTCAGGAGCGCGCTGACTTACTGTTTCAAACCGGCTGGCAAATCGACGACTCGAAACAAAGCAAAAAAGGGCAAAAAACACGCCGCCGAGGTGAAAACTCTGTCGCCCCACAGACGCGCAACGGCTTCTCGCCGCCGCCGTCGTTGTCCTTTCCAGCGTCTCGCTCCTCGCCCTTTCGCCATCTTCGTGTCACAAGTGCATCGTCGCGATCTGGTAGTCGCGCGCGCCCGGGGGCGGGGGCGGGCGTGGTGCCCCGGCCGTCCCTCCCGCCCTGCCCGTCGCCCGGGCCGCGCGCTCGGCCAGGCCCCCGCCCGACAAGGCCGCGCGGCAGTGCTCGAGGTCGGACGCGTCCCCGTCCGGGTGCCGCTCCTCTGCCGAGCCGCCGCCGCCGCCGCCGCTGCCGCCGCCGCCGCCGCTGCCCGATGCCGCCGCCGCCTCGAGAGTCGCCGACAGCGCGTTGGCGCACGCGCGTCGCCACTGGGCCTCCGCGGTGGTGCGGGGCGGCGGCTGCGGGGGCGCGTCCGGGGCGAGGGGCGGCAGCAGCAGGTCCAGCAGGGGCGTCGGCTGCTCTTCGTTGGGCTGCTGCGGCGCCGGCGGCGGCTCGGCCGCCGCCCCGTCGGCAGCGCCGTCGCCGGCGCCATTGCCGGCGCCGTTGCCAGCGGGCGCGGGCGTGGCGGCGGCCAGCGCGGCGGCGGCGGCGGCGGCCGCGTCGCCCGCGAACCACCCGCGCAGCAGCAGCGCGGCGGCCAGGCGGTAGGCGGCCGCGCTCACCTCGGGGAACGGCTGCCGCGACAGCGCCGCGACGGCGTCCGAGGGAGACCGCGGCGCCGAGGCCGCGTAGGCGGCGCGGCGCAGCGCGCCCTCCGCCGCGGGCCCGAGCAGCGCGGCCGCGCGCTCGCGCCGCTCCCCGGCGCGCTCGCCGCCCGCCAGCGACGCCAGGGCGTGCAGGGCCGCGACGCGCGCGTGCGGGGCTCCCCCTGCCCCCGCGCGCGAGAGGGCCAGCTCGCAGATTGCGGCCAGGGCGGTGGGGGGCCGGCGCGGGGCGTTTGCGGCGTTTGCGGCGGCGGCGTCAAAGGCGGCAGACCCCTCTGCGTCAGCCGCCGCCTCGCGCGCGACAAAGTCGGCCGCCGCCGCCGTCTCGCACAGCTGCCCGACGGCGTCCAGGGCGGCGTGCGCGAGGTCGCGATCGTCGTCGTCGAGCAAGGCCGGGAGCGCGCGCAGGAGCGGGCGCGCCAGCTCGGCCGCGGGGGAAAAAGACGGGACGGGGGCGGCGCCGTGGCCGTTGCCGTTGCCGTTGCCGTTGCCGTAGCCGATGCCCGCCGCCGCCGCCGCGCGCTCGTCCGCCTCCTCCTGCAGCGCCGCCGACGCCAGGCGCGCCGCGATGGGCAGGGCGCCGGAGAGGACGGTGTGGTCGCAGCGGCGGCCGGAAGGGGCGAACAGCACCTCGGACAGCCGCGGCAGCAGCGCCGCGGCCATGGCGCGCGCGGCCGAGGACGCCCCCTCGCCGCGTGCGCGCGCGGCGGCGGCGGCGCCTGCTCCTGCCCCTCGTCCCGCCGCCGCCGCCGCCGCGCCCGTCAGGTCGTCCAGCATCTGCTGCGCCACGGCCAGCGCCGACAGCGCCGACAGCGGGTCGCGCGCCGGGTCGTCCAGCTCGCGCATCAGCGCCCGCACCAGGCCCGACGCCTCGAGCGCCGCCGCCAGGCCGCCGCCGCCGCCGCCCGGGCCCTGGGCAGCCGCCGCGCCGCCGCCGCCGCCGCCGCCGCTGCCTGCCTCCGCCCCTGCCGATGCCGCCGCCGCCGCCGCCGCCGCGCCGGCGAGCAGCGACAGCGCGCGCATGCGCGGCACGGCGTCGCGCCCGTCCGCCAGCGCCCTCAGCGCCGCGCCCGCCGCCGTCGACGGGTCGACCAGCCCTCCGAAGGCCCGGGCGGACGACGCCGCGTGCGCGCGCAGGGCGGCCTCGGCCTCTGCCGCCACGCCCGGGTCGGGGTCGCTGAGGGCTGTCGCGAGCTCGGCCGCGACCGCGTCCTCGGCCTCGTTCGACGCGTCGGTGCCGCTGGCGCCGCCGGCCCATGCGGCGCCGCCGCCGTCGCCGCCGCCGCCGCCGCCGCCGCCCCGTCGCAGCGCCAGCCAGCGCCCCAGCTGCTCGGCGCCCAGGCGCCTCAGGGCCGGGGAGGGGGCGTCGCGCAGGGCCGCGCGGGCGTAGGGCTCGGCCTCGGGCAGGGCGCGCGCGCCGGCGGGGGTCTTGAGCGCGCGCGACAGCGCCGCGGCGACCTCGCGCGTCTGCGTGGGGCCGGCGGCGTGGTCGTTGCCGGCCGCCGGCGCCGACGAGAGCGCCTCAAAGACGCGAGGCAGCGGCCACGCCGCCAGGAACGTCTCCGCCGCGGGCTCGGGCAGGGGTGCGGAGGCCATCTCGCGCGCGGCGGCCAGGAGCTCTTGTAGAGGTGAGGTCGTCATTGTTGCTTTTGGTGGTGGTGGTGCGGGGGGAGGAGAGAGGCGCGCGTGGAGAGTTGGTTTTTTTTTTCGAGTTGGTTTTTTGGGAGGGGAAGAGGGTGTGTCTCTGCGCGCGCGCGTGTGTGTGGGTGGCGAGAGAGTGTGATGATGACGTCGGCGACGATGCGGGCATCTGTGCAACTTGACGGGAAGAACTTAAACGCGACCATGCCACCGGCGGTATCGCCTACGCGACAAGCCGTTTGCCCTTCCATCGAGACGGGCGATCGCATGCAAGTGCCCATCATCCGCTGGCGCAGCGGCAGCAGTAGGGCACCACTTTTCGCAGCGACCGATGTAGTACCTAATGCGACCACCTTCCAGCCTCACCACCGAACTGGTTCTACCTTGCCATCAATACGGGCAGCCTGGTCGCGTGCACCCTCGTGGTCTACGTCCAGGACTCTGTTATGCGCTCCTCCTGGGAACATTTCGTGTTCGATACATCACCCGCCAATCATGAGCGGCCATAATAGACCGGGCGTCTGCCGCACGTTTGCCGCGGGTCAGGTGTGCGCCTACGGGGAGTCGTGCCACTTTGGGCACGACGAGGTGGCGTTTGCGTCGACGGGCGGCGGCGGCGGCGGCGGCGGCGGCAGCGCGTCGCAGCGACGAGAAGCGAGCGGTCCAGGCGGCGGCATTTCTTGGTCGCCGTACGGGGGGCCGCAGCAGCAGCAGCAGCAGCACCGAGGCGGCGGCGGCGGACGAGGCAACGGGCACCACTACAACCACCACCACCACCACAACTCCCTACCCGCCTTTCGCGCGCGCGCTTGGCACCCCCCCCTGCCGATGGCGCCGCCCCCCGCCCCCCACGGCCGCGCCCGCCCCCCCGCGCCCCCGCCCGCGGCCGCCCCCGCGGCCGCCCCCCCTCCCTTCCCAGTGGCAGCGGCGGCGGCGGCGTTCCGCGTCATGTCTTACAACGCGCTGAGCGACGGCCTCGCGCTGGCCCACGCCGCGCAGCTCTACCCGCGCGCCTCGGCCGAGCACCTCGCCTGGGAGCGCCGCTGGCGCCTGCTCGAGCTCGAGGTGCGCGAGCTGGCGCCGGGGGTGCTGTGCCTGCAGGAGGTCGACGCGGCGCGGTGGCCGGCCGTCCAGCACGCACTCAGGCGCCTGGGGTACGCCGGGGCGCACGCGCGTCGGACGGGGGACCGGGGGGACGGGTGCGCGGTGCTGTGGCGGTCGGACGCGTGGGAGGCAGTGCCGCTGCCGGGGGGCGAGCAGGGGGCCGGGCGAGCGGGGGCGGCGGCGCCGCTGCCGGGGGAGGGGCAGGGGGCCGGGCGAGGGGGGGCGGCGGCGCCGCAGCCCCACCACCACCCACACCCGCCCCAGCACCACCACGTGCTCCGGTTTGCCGAGCACGGGCTGCGCGACAACGTGGCGGTGTCGGCCTTGCTGAGGCCGCGGCGCGCGGCGGCCGCTCCGCCGCCGCCCAAGCGCGCGCGCTCGGCCACTTCTGGCGTCGCGGCTGGCGCCGTTGCCGGTGCCGCCGCCGCCGCAGCCGCCTCGTCTGGCCGCGCCCGCCCGGACTACGAAGACGACGACGCCGGCAACAACGAAAGCAGCTTCATGCTGCTCGTGTCGACGACGCACCTCATCTTCAACCCCAAGCGCGGCGACACAAAGCTCGGGCAGCTGCGAACCCTTCTCACGCAGCTGCACGCGCAGGCGTCGGCGGCGGCAAACGCTGCGGCGGCGACGACGGCGATGGCAGCGTCTTGCCGCGCCTCTTCCTCCCCGCCGGACCGGCCGCCGCCGCCCGTCGTCGTCTTCCCCGTCGTGACGGGCGACCTCAACGCCGCGCCCGACAGCGCGGTCTACGCCTTTGCCACGCGCGGCGAGCTCGACTGCCTCTTGGTCGACCGCCGGTCGCTGTCGGGCGTCGTAGAGTCCGCCGGCGCCGACTCGCCCTTTCGCTTGTGGGCGGGCGCACAGCGCCGGCACTACCAGCAGTGCGAGGCCGCCGCCGCCGCCGCCTCCTCGGCCGCCAGCCTTGCTTATCAAGCTGCCGCCCAGGCCGCTGCCGCCGGGGGGCGCGCGCCCCGCGCCCCGCGCCCGGCGATTCCCGCGCCGCCGCCGCCGCCGCCGGACGCCGCCGACGTCGTCCTCGGCGGGGGCGCGCCTCTGGCATGGCTGCGCCCGCACCAGCGGCGCGTGGCAGAGGCGGCCCGCGAGGGCGGCGGCGGCGGCGCCGTGCCTGTGCTCGCGCTGCTGCAGCAGCTCGGGTGGGACGAGGAGGGCATGGCGCAGGCGACCGGCCGGCGGGTCGATCGCGGGGGCGAGGGGCGGCAGCCTTCGGACGGCGAGGAGGAGGACGAGACGGACGAGCACGACTCGCGCCGGAGCGACGACGACGACGACGACGATTCGGGGGGCGGCGACGCGGTGGAGGATGAGGCGGGGGCGGAGCAAGAGCAGGGAGGAGGAGCACACGCGTTCGTGGCCCGCCACCCGTGGCCCGGGGGCCTCGCGTCGGCGTACGCCTCGGTCGCGGGGCGCGAGCCGGCGTTCACCAGCGTGCACGCCAGATTCGCGGGCGCCCTGGACTACGTGCTGTACCACGAGGTCGGGTGCGGCGGCGGCGGCGGCGCACGTGGCGGCGCAGATGGCGGCGGCGTTTCGGCGGGAGCGCGGCGTCCTCCGCGCCTGCGCGCCGCCCGCGTGCTTCTCCCGCCGCCGCTGCAGCTGCTCCTCCCGCCGCGCGCGCCGCCGTCTGCGGGCGTGCCGTCCGACCACGTGTCCATGGTCGTCGACTTCGAGGTGCTGGTGTAACGTGTAAAGCAATGCCGCGCCGCTTGCGCGTCGCTCAGGTTACAATCAACAAACGAACAACCAATGAGAAAAAAAAGACGCAGACGGCGCCGCTTCCGACGAGAGAAGAACAACAAAGAATCAACCGATCGTTTCAATCGTGGCGGAACGCCCCCTCTGGCACCCACGACTCGCGCTGCTGCTGCTGCTGCTGCGGCTGTCCCGCCGGGCCCGCGGACGGCAGGTCGAGCGCCTGCGCCGGGCCCGCGGCCGCGTCGGGCGCCTGCGCCTGCGCCGCGCCCGGCGCCCCGCGCCCGCCGGCGCGCGCGACCGCCACGGCGACGGCGCCGTCCGCGCCGACGTCCATGACCACCGCGTCCCCCGCCCTCACCTCGCCGCGCAGGATGCGCTCGGCCAGGCAGTCCTCGACCAGGCGCGTGATGGCGCGCCTTAAGGGCCGGGCGCCGTAGGTCCGGCTGAACCCCTCGTCCACCACTTTTTGTTTGAATCTTGCCGTCACCTCGATCGTCAGGCCGCGCTGCTCCGAGGCGCGTTGGAAAACGTCGGCAAGCATGAGGTCGGCGATCTGCCTCGCCTCCTTTTTCGCGAGCTGTCGGAACACGACCACTTCGTCGAGGCGGTTGAGGAACTCGGGGCGGAAGTAGGCCTTGAGCGCCTGGTTGACGAGGGACTTGATGCGGCCGTCGGGCGACGCGTCGTCGGCCTCGCCCTCGGCCTGGTCGCCGTCGCCGTCGTCGTCGTCCTCGTCGTCGGGGCGCAGGAAAAAGCCCGCCGCGCGGCCTCCCTGCTCGATCGCGCGCGCGCCGACGTTGGACGTCATGATGATGAGCGCGTTCTTGAAGTCGACGGTGCGGCCCTGCGAGTCGGTGAGGCGGCTGTTTCTTGGTTGTTGTTGTTTTGGGTGAGTTGGTTTTTTGGAGGTTGAGGGGGTTGTATTTATTTCGGGCGTCAGTGGCGACGACAGGAACAAAGAGAGACGGCGCGCGTAAAACAAAGAGAGACGGCGCGCGTAAAACAAAGAGAGACGGCGCGCGTATAACAAAGACGCCGCCGAAGACGCCGCGCGCGCGCCCCCCATCCCCGCCCCCCCAAAAACAACGTCGTCGTCCCGTCGAAAAAAGAGAACAACGACAGAACGCAAAAAGAACGAGAGGACGGAACCAACTCACCCGTCCTCCAGGATCTGGAGCATCAGGTCGTACACGTCCGGGTGCGCCTTCTCAACCTCGTCGAACAGCACGACCGAGCAGGGGGCGCGCCGCACCGCCTCTGTCAGCGCGCCGCCCTCGCCGTAGCCCACGTACCCGGGGGGCGCGCCGATCAGCTTGGCCACCGCGTGGCGCTCCATGTACTCGCTCATGTCGAGGCGGACGAGGCATCCGGAGCCGCCGAGGCCGCCGTTGCCGGCCTGGCTGACGGAGGGGGGGGCGCGGGCGTCGGCGTCGGGACTGCCGCCGCCGCCGGGGTCGCCGCGCGCGCCGCCGCCGCCGTCGCTGCTGGTGCTGCCGGTGCCCGCAACGCCCGCCCCGACGAAGTAAGCCTCGGCGAGCGCCTTGGCCAGCTCCGTCTTGCCCACGCCCGTCGGCCCCACGAACAGCAGCGACGCCACGGGCCGGCGCGGGTCGCCCAGGCCGCACCGCGCGCGCGCCAGCGCCGCCGCCACGGCGTCAGCGGCGCGGCGCTGCCCGACCACCCGCCCGCGCAGGTGCGGGCCCAGGCGCGCGAGCCGCTCGCGGTCGCCCTCGGTCATGCGCTCCACGGGCACGCCGGACCAGGCGGCGACGACCGCCTCGACCTCGGCCGCGCCCACCAGCGGCAGGGCGGCGCCCGTGTGCGCGGGGCCGGACAGCTCCCGGCGGTAGTCGCCAAGTCGCCTAGTCAGCACCTCGGCCTCCTCGAACAGGCCCTCCTGCGCGGCGCGCTCGCGGTGCTCGGCCACCTGCAGGTACTCGAGCACGCGCCCGCGCTGGCGCTCCTCGCGCTCGCGCTCGCGCGCGTCGCCGCCGTCGTCGTCGCCGTCAAAGCCGTCGTCGTCGTCGCCGTCGTCCTCCGGGCGCGAGGGCGGCCCGCGGCCGGAGGATCCGGGCTGCTGCTGCTGGTGCTGCTGCTGCTGCTGGTGCTGCTGCTGCTGGCGTCGCTTGGCCGCGGCGACGGCCGCGTGGGCCGCCGCGGCGACGCCTTCGCCGACAGAGGAGGAGGAGGAGGGCGAGGGGCCGCCCTCGTCAGAGGCGCCGGCGGAGGACGGTTGCCGCTGCTGCTGCCCGCGCCGGCCGGCGAGGCGGCTCAGGGGCGCGGCGGGGTCGCTCACCACCACCCCCTCGAGCTCCGCGGCAGCAGGCGAGGAAGACAAAAAGGCCTCCGCCGCCGCCAAGGACGGCCCCCGCCCCTGGCTCTGCCGCCGCCGCCGCGCCTTGCGCGCCTCGTACGCCGCGATGCGCGCGCGGCTGCCGGCCTCGTCGACGACGTCGATCGCCTTGTCCGGCAGCCGGCGCCCCTGAATGTAGCGCGCCGACAGCGCCACGGCCGCCTCCAGCGCCGCCTCGGTGTAGACGCACCGGTGGTGGCGCTCGTAGCGCTCGCGCAGGCCGCGGAGGATGTCGAGCGTCTGCGCGCCGCCGGGCTCGAGCACGTAGACAGGCTGGAAGCGGCGCTCGAGTGCCGGGTCGCGCGCGACGTGGCGGCGGTGCTCGTCGAGCGTGGTGGCGCCGATGCACTGGAGCTCGCCGCGCGCGAGGGCCGGCTTGAGCATGTTGCTGACGTCGAGGCCGCCGCCGCCGCCGCCGCCGCCGCCGCTCCCTCCGCGGAGCGAGCCGGCGCCGACGAGCGTGTGAACCTCGTCAATCCTGAGCGTTTTTTTGTTTAGTTTTGTTTTGATTTTTTGTTTCGTTGGTTGTTTTGTGAGAGCGGCCGGAGGAGAGGGAGTATGCGATTGTCTTCGTGGAGGGACGGGTGCCCAAGCCGTCGAGAGGAGAAGAACAAACAAACGGCTCACATGAGGATCACGTTGCCGCCCGCCTCGCGAATCTCTTGCATCAGGCGCGTCACGCGCGACTCGAGCTCGCCCCGCTCCTTGGCCCCGGCGATCAGCAGGCCCACGTCCAGCTGCAGCACGCGCTTGTCGCGCAGAAAGGCGGGCAGCGGGCCGCCGTCTCCGCCGGCCGCGCCGCCGCCGCTCGCGCCGTCGCCAGCGCCGCCGCCGCCGCCGTCGCCGCTGCTGCTGCTGCCTGCCCCGCCCTCGCTCGTCGGCGCCGAGCCGTGGACGATGCAGTAGGCGAGGCCCTCGGCGATGGCCGTCTTGCCGACACCCGGCTCGCCCAGGAGAATGGGGTTGTTCTGTATTGTTCGTCGTTTTTGTTTTTCTCGGCGGGTCGGCGTCGTGAGTCGTCTGCTCGTCGTCGTCGTCGTCGTCTCTCGCGCCCAACACTCTTTCTCTTTCTCTCCAGCTTTCCAATCGCTTGACACTCGCTCCCTCTCACCTTGGTCCTGCGCCCGAGCACCTGCATGACGCGCGCCACCTCGCGCCCGCGCCCGATCACCGGGTCGATCCGGCCGGCCCGCGCCTCGGCGCACAGGTCGCGGCAAAATTCCTGGAGCGCTGTCGGTTTCGGCGCCGCGCCGCCGCTGCCGCCCGCCTGCGCCGCCGCCGCCGCGCCGCGCGCCCTCGCGCGCCGGGCCGCGCCCGCGCCGCCCGTCGCGCCCCCGCCGGCGGCCGCGTCCGCCGCCGCCGCCTCGGCCACGCGCCGCCGCGCCTCGCGCCGCATCGGCTCGACGTCCCGCACCCCCAGCGCCGACAGCGCGGCGCGGGCCGCCGTGTCCGGCGCCGCCGACAGCAGCGCCAGCGCGATGTGCTCGGGCGCCACCAGACTCGCGCCCGAGCGGCGGCACTCGTGCGCGGCGGCGTCGAAGGCGCGGCGGACCTCGCGGCTGAAGTGGAGGTTCTCGGCCGGGGGGTTGGGGGCGCGGCGGCCGCGGATGGACTCGGCGGCGGCGCGGACGCGTGCGACGGTGAGGCCCGCGGCGCCGAGGTAACCGGCGCCGCGGTTGGCGTTGGCGCTGGCGGCGGCGGCGGCGTTGGCGGCCGAGGGGGACGACGACGAGGCCGAGGGCGGCGGCGGCGCGTCGGCGGCGGCGGTGCGCGCGGCCGTGTCCTCGGCGACGAGGCCCAGGAGCACGTGCTCTGTGGTCACCTGCGAGTGTTGTTGGTAGGGAGCAGGAGGAGGCGGGGGGCGG
>Ga0209491_10003402_pt1 | contig 26355 bp, 12 predicted proteins | sample BON02_FD_187213 | JGI IMG/M metagenome (GOLD analysis project Ga0209491, IMG submission 187213) | Freshwater microbial communities from Lake Bonney liftoff mats and glacier meltwater in Antarctica - BON-02 (SPAdes) (version 2) | ecosystem: Environmental > Aquatic > Freshwater > Ice > Glacier...
TTCAATTTCTACCTCTTTCTAGGGCAGCACTTGGGATGACCGCCTCGACGATGACGACCACGATGAGAAAGAGAATACCTGCACCGATCGCGGCGCCGCGGCCAGACCGCACGACTGTTTTTGTTGTGGACAAGAAGGCTGCACCACGCGTGGTTCGCGAAGTCGCTGGTGGGGCTTGTGATGGCAGCAGCAGCAGCTGGGCCGGCGAGGTGGTCTGTGGGGGTCCCGTGGCGCAAGTGGCCGTAAGCACGACCAACGCAGGGCACACCTTCCTGGGAGCACTTTTGGAATCGGGCGTCCTAGAAATTTGGGACGTGGCGGCACCCGAAGGGGGGTTGTATACGCTGCGGGAAGTGGTGCACTTGCCTGGCGCGGCCAGCGGGGAAGTGAGCAGCGGCAGCAGCAAGGGCGACAACAATAGCAGCAGTAGCAATGCGGGCGCCACATTGGACTGTCCCTTCTCGGGCTCGAGAGGTCTGTCCTCAGCTTTGTTCTTCCTCGTGACGGGGGGAGCTGGGGGCCAATCTGGTGGTAGCAGCGAATCGTCACGTCTGAATGTCGTCAAAATCCATCCCTCCATTAGTCCGCCGACCCTGGGCACACAACGCCTGGCAGCTCTGGATGCATCGCGGAAAAAGGCTGCCGTAGTGGCTTTGATTTGCCATGAGTCCCGACCTCTGCTCTGCGTGGGATTTCAAGACGGGGTGCTGCACCTTTACGACGTTAGTGGCGTGGCAGCGGAGAATGACGGCGGTGCTGGAGGGGACAAGGCAGTTAGCGATGCTGCTGCACGGGGCTATGCCACGGACGGCGGCAGCAAGCAGGAAGGGAAGGATGAAGACGGCAACGACAGCGACGACGGCCAGGAGCAGGAGAGTGGTACGGCAACGACGGGAAAGGCGACTAGGTCATTGTTTTTGGGCAAATCAGCCCGGAACTTGCTCCTCTCGCCCGTGGCGGCTTTCAAGTTTGCAGCTCAGATGCAGGGCGCTCTTTCGTCCGTTTGCCTGAGCTCCGAGTCGGGATTGATCCTAGCCGGTAGCACGCGGGGAGAAATGGCGGTGTGGTCTACCAACACGCTCCTTCGAGAGGCCGCGCAGGGAGGGACTGGTGGTGGTGGCGACAACGCCCTCAACTTGTCGGGTGCTGTGTTGCCCTTGCAGAGCTGCGTGATCGTTGCGACGCCCAGCCCCATTGAGCGAGTAGGGTTTCTCAGGGGCACTAGCCCGTTGGTGTTTGCCAGCGTTCGGGAAGCCAATGGTAACATTACCGTGACGCGCGCGACGTTGCTGGCGCTCCTGCCCAAATCTCTGGCCGTCGTGCACATGGGGCCGCCGGTGCGGGCTCGGCATCTGGCCTTTCAAAGCCGCGACTCTAGCCTCCTCTTGTCGGAGGAGGACAATGACGTGGACAAGCTACGTGTGAGCGCACTTGTTGAAGTCCTGGCCTGTCCTGCGCTCTCCTTGCCGTCGCACTTAGCGGCGATGGGGCCACCGCAACTTGACTGCGGGGCCTTTCTAGGGGGCTCGTGGGCGGGTTCACAACCATCCTCTTCGTCATCGTCTGCGCCACCTGTACCTGCGCCTGTCATCTACTCGGTACAATCACGCATGACGCTGTCTGTCTATCAGAGCGGGACGAGTAGCCTCTCAGTCAGTAGGAAAGGCGGGGTGCCCTCGGTGCGCGGCTCCTTGGCCTTCAAGGCCCTCATCGTCGCCCAACCACTGCACCATTTCCAAAGCAAGGGCGCAAGCGACGGGGACAACGACAGCCAATCGGCGGCCGCGCTTTTATTACCCACGTATGGGAAGGAGTTCTCTGCCCTCCTAGATAGCCTTGGGTTGTCGCCCTCGACTCCGCTTCTTCCCGGCCTGAGCAAAGACGACGACCAGACGTTGCTGCTGCCGCATCGCCTCCTCGTCAGCCCGGACGGGTCCACGATCTCGGTGTTGCTCAGAATACTACGGCCAATGGCAGGCAGAAGCGAGATTGTGGATGATGCTTGTGCCCCGCTGGCCTATGTGGTTGTGCGTCAAAGCAGCTCGGTGCAGGGTGAGGGGGTGGTGGAGGCAAACGGCAGTGGTCAAGACGCATCCTTCAATCTCGACTTTGTGCATGCGGGCGTGGCGGTAGACGCGGCCTTCTTATCGCCGCGAATCCTTGCTCTTCTCCATATATCTACTGGCAAATGTGGTGCCGTGACTAGGACGACGCTGCTGCATGCGAATGGAGACCCTATCGCGCCCACCACCACCTGGGCTATGGCGCAACCCGCGAAAGATGAGGACGTGCAAGGCGAGGATGGGACACAGGACTACCTAACCAAGCGGCTGTTTGGAGCGGGCGGGAACGGCGCTGCAGGAGATGCGGAAGGGTCACATAGAGTCGTGTATGCCCTGCAGCAGCGGCAGGCGGGAGGGAAGGGCTGGACAGTTTTGACTTGCTCTGTGGCAGGCCAAGAGCTCGCGCCAAGCATGGTTGGATCGGCTGTCCTCGCCCTCCGTCAGCAGGAAGTCGTGTTTGAGGCCGTCAGTCAGACAAGCAGTGGGCAGGGCATCGATGCTGGCTCTGTGATTGCTGTCTTGACGTCACAACGTCTTCTGCTCCTCTCGCCACAGCTGGCTCTGTTGGCGGCCGTGGAAATGACGGTTGCACCGTGCGGGCTAGCGTGGCTGGGTCCGACCCCACTGGTGGTTTTTGCGGATGGCCGTGTTTTGTATCTGTCTATTGACCCTGGTGGTAAGCCCGCCGCCGCCGAGCTGCGGCCGGTCTTATCGCTGGATCAAAAGCAGGCCGGGGCAGACGTGACTCTTGTTGCGGCGTTGCCCGACCGCTTGGTGTACGCGGCAAAGAATGGCGCGTCTGGCTCTTTGCGCATCTCAACGCGGCCGTTGCTACCTCTCGAGCCCCTGCTGGTGGGCTATCTGGCCTGGCCTCACCTTTTGGAATTGCCTGTCTTGCCTTCCTCTTCTACGCCTTCTGCACTCTACTCTCCTTCCCAGCTACCTCCACCGCCACCATCAGCAGTAGAGCCTGCAAATACCTCACCACTGCTCACGGCAGCTTTGAGAGCACTCCTGGATCGGTATGGTCCCCTGGCAAAACAGACTGGAACACGGTACGGCCCTGGAGAAGGGCCGGGTGTAGACGCAGGCGCCACCGCATGGGCGTGCGCGACGCTGTCCCGCGCAGGCTTCAGTCAATGGGCTGCAGCACTTGCTGGTGTGGCGGGTCCTGCTCAGCTTGGGGAGGGACAAGGCTCTCAGGCCGTACTCCTTGGTGGGCAGTCCCAGGGCTCGGAGGCATTTCAACCGCGGCCTTGGATCCCGCTGGAAGTCAAGGCTGGGCTGGCGGCACAGAACTCGCATTGGCAGCAAGCGCTATTCGAGGCGATGGGCAACGACATAGTAGGACAAGATTATGGACTTCATCCAGACGCCACCTTGCCCCAACGCTTCCGCCGGCGCAGTCAAGTATTGGCGCTGTTGGGGCAACGCGCATGGCAAGCGGGGCAGGCAGAGGAAGCTTTGCGGCTTTTCGACGTGGCGAGCGAGGACGAGAATGCAATGGAGCTGCTGATGTTGCACTTATTGGGCGGAGGCCCTGTCTCAGAGGGCTGTGCGCAACTCCTTCGCGACCTCTGTGATGCCAAGGTAGAGCCGCATTTGGTGGCGTGTCTTAGGGAAGCGACGACGACGAAGGGAGCAGGAGGGGGCAAGAAGAGGGAAGATGCGGTTGCAAATGTCGTGGGTGCGAGGCTGAGCTCACAGGCCTTCCCCTTCGACTCTCAGCGGCGGCAATCTCTGCTCCCGCGTCTGTCAGGCGCCGTCCAACAGCTCCCACAATGGCCGCAAGCCAGCATCGCTTCTTCTTCTAGCGCTTCCACCGTGGGCCCGCTGCCACCGGCTTCCTCCTCCGCCCTCGGTCGAGGCGGTCCCCCGCGTGCGCCCCTAGTACAACGCCTGCTGCTGGACCGTGTGGAAGAGTGGCTGGGCCGAACGGCACCGGAGGTGTTGAGGGAAGAATTAGCTGAGTCGGGCGAGCAGGAGGGGGGTGTCGCCAAGGGCCACGAGGAGTGGGTCAAGGGCGTGGGGGAGGGAAGGGAGGAGGAGGATAAGGTGGTCTTGTATTGGCGGTTCAATGAACCCTTGCCCGCCGCAGATCCTTCTGTGCCACTGGAGGTTCCTCTCCTCCTGGCTGGTGATTTGTCGCAGTACGGCCATTCCTTGGACTTGATCGCGGGACGACCCGAGTCGCTGGTCTTTGTGAGATCGACCTGCCCGATCGACCAGGGCGACGACGGCAAGGTGCGCATGGGTATGGACGCCATGTGGAGCACCTCGGACGTGTCGCAAGGCTCATCCTCCTCGCCGATGCCCCGCGGCTTGAGCACCGTCGTGACCCGGGGCTCTGCCCTCGACGTCGGGCCTTACCACGGACCGCAGCAGCAACCCGGCCGGTGTCGCCTCACGGCCGAATTATGGATCCAGCGGCCATCCTCCACCTCATCCTCATCCTCCAGCCCTGAAGTCCTAATCAGCCGCAAATCTGCAGACGAAAAGCCTCTGTGCCTGTGGTCTTTGGGCGTGTCCGCGGAAGGCGCATTGCTCTTTTGGACTCAAGGAAAAGAGGCGCCACTGAGCACGGCACTGGGCACCGTGGCGGAAGGGAAGTGGACGCACGTTGCCTTCACGCTCGAGACGAAAGGCTCAGGCGGCAAGCAAGCGACGGTGGCCCTGTTTGTGGGGGGCAAGGAGGCTAGTCCGACACCGTCGCTGATCAGGTTCCCTTCCCTGAGCGAGGGTCAGCTTCGTCGCACCGTCCTCGAGGTGGGTCCAAACCTGCAAGGCCACCGGATGACGGAGCTGAGGCTGTGGGCCTGCCCTCGCAGCGCGGAGGATCTGTACGACAACCGCGAGAGCTACCTGCAGCTGGCCGAGAGGAGGAAGAAGCTGGCGTTCAAGATCAAGACGGATGGCGGTCGAGCCGCCAGGAACGAGGGCGCCGATGCACGAGAAGCAGCAGCTCCGACGCCACCCCCGCCACTACCAATGACAGCAGCACGGCCGCCCGGCACGTCTGCCCCCTTACCCATGGTCCCACCACCAGCCATTACCACGGCGGCGCCTGCCCTATTATCACAGCCAGTCGGTGGGACCTTGCCGATGCGACGGAGAGGGGCTGGGCGAGAGGGAACTCCCTCCCCCACAGTCCTAGTAGGACTAAATGGTCTTGGTGGGGGAGGAGCAGGCAGCCTTCTAGCCTCCCTTCCAGCCCCCAGTGCCAACGGTACCGCTGCCGCAAGACGACGGCGAGGTAGCCCGACTTCATTTGATGGAGCTGCAACGCCCTCTCCGTCTCCTCCGTCCCGTCCCTCCGTGGAGGTCAACACCGGATGGGCGGGTTTCGGGGAAGAGACGGCCTCTCCACCCATTCCCGCGCCTACCGTCACCGCACCTCCTGCAGCCCCCGAGCCCGCGCCTCCCCCTCCGGAGACTGTTACTGCGTCGACTCCCCAAAAGCTGGAGCATCATTTGCTGCTGCTGCCCACAGAGCTGGATGTCAACCCCGCCAATGTTCTCCGAGATGAGGCCGCAGTCTATTTCTCCTTGGGAGGGCAGTATTTGTGTCTGCGGGAAAAGACGATGTTGACCAATGGAGACGGTGCGTTGATCATTAAAGTCGCTATTGTGGTGCTGACGATGAGCACTTCGGCGGAGCAACCAGCACGCCGCGACCGCTACCCTTTCCAGGCCGAGAGCGCCATTTTGGTGGGGGGTTTGCCGTCGCCCTCATCTTCGTCATCGTCGCCATCGCCGCTTCCCTCTCCTGTGATTGCCTGCTACACTGTGGCGGGGACGGCCTCATCCACGATTGTAGGGAGCCCGCAGCCACAAGCAGGCGTGCTGCAAGTGTACGACCTGACGCAGCGGAAGGGTGTGGCCCGACAACCGGTGCAGACGCGGGTGCTCTTCTGGCGCTGGCTTTCCCGGGGTGTGGTTGCTTTGGTGACGCCCCGAGCTGTCTTTACCTGGACTGTGGGCGTGGAAGGCGGGCCTTCTGGTGTTCCGACCAAGGTCTTTGATCGGCGCGACCTCACTCTCTTGGGCCACAACGTCAGAGTGCGCGACTACCACGAGGCGGCGGGCGGAGAGTGGGGCGTCCTGACCACCATCGACGGTGACGGCGCCCAATTAGCCGCTCAATTCCATCACGTTGGGAGCGGCAAGGTCATGCTAGAGTCCGGCACAGATTTGATAAGTGCCAATGTGGGAAGATGCAGCATTGGCGGCGGCGGCGATCAAGGGAATGAAGGGAGCCAAGTGTACTTTGTCCTCCTCCGTCGCAGCCCCGAGCTCTGTGTGGACCTGTGCGTGGAGCGAGGAGAGAGCGAGCAGGGAACGGGCGATTCCAGCTTGACCAGACTGGCTCGTTTGCCACTGCCGGCGCCTGCCTCATTGTCCGAGACGGGGCGCGCCTGGGTGCTCTTCCCGCCGGGCCGCTCTGACATGGTCGTGCTTTTATTTTCGGTGGGGGGTCTTCTCTATACCTGCTGTCCTGTTACGCAGCAAGTGCAGGCTCGGGGCTCCGTGTTCCCTGAACAAGAAGCAGGCACGGTCTTGGACGTGAGCTGGGACGCGATGAGCGGAGACATGTTGGTCTTTGAGGCGGAGCGGTTGGCTGTCTTTAGGGTCAGCAACTTGTAATGTAGATAAACATCAAGGTACATAAGATTGAAAAAGAAATGAAGAAAGAAAAAGACGAACTCTAGAGTTGTTTATGCATGTTCAACCTGCTTTGTTCTTTGTTACTTTAACGGGCGCTGCCCCCCTGCTTTGGCTCGGACGCGAGGGCTTCCGAAGCTGTCGCTACGGGTCGGCTCTCCTGAGCAGTGGAAGAGAAAAGAAGGTCCTCATCCTCCTCCTCCTCCTTCTCCTCATTAGGTAGTGGGCGGCCTCGTGTTGCGCGCTTCGGTACCGACGGCGAGGAAGACGACGACGGCGCCACCACCTCCATATCCTCCTCGTCGTATCCTCCTGCTTTCCCACTGTCCGCCGTCCCCTTTCCCGACGCCGTTTTCTGCCGGGCAATGGCCTTGATAATGAGCTGCTTGGTGGCGATGCGATGCCTCTGAATGGCGACCGGATCCTCCGTTTTAGAGGATGCCTTCAGGCCCGTCTTGCGAAACGTGTGCTGTGGCGGGAAGGCCGGTAAGAAATTCGGCACGTAAGGTGGCCGGAATCCCCCTCCTTCCCCGCTTGCCGCTGCCCCTGCGCCATTGCCCGCGCGGCCGGACCCATTCACCTCCCCACCCTCCTCCACCGGCAATGCCCGCTTGCGACTGCCACTCGAAGCGGCGCCCGTCCCACTACTGCTGCTGCGCACGGGGAAGGGCGGAATGTGCGTATGGAATGGCTGGTACCATTGGAAGGCCTCGGGTCGGTCCAGTTGCGTCACGTCTCCCCGAAACGCAAAGCCCCGCAGGGCCCGCCAGTCGAGTTCGTAGCGGTCCCGCCCTGCCTCTTGCTGGGGCTCCTCCAACGCGGCCAGCACGTCCAGCAACGTGACACGCGTGCGCCCGCCGGACTCTGCCTTGGCCTGCGCCTCCGTGCCCACCGCCACTATGTAGTCCCGGACCAAGTCTGTGAGGGCGTCCAGGACGGACGGGTAAGTGTGCTTGCACCCCACGGCCAACGCCGCTTGTGCCACGGCCTGTCGCGTTACGGCCAGCGCAAACGTGTCGGCGGCTCCGCGGTGACATTGTTGTTGTGCTTGTGGCTGCGGTGGTGGTTGGAAGCCTGAGGTGGTGGTGGCCGATGCACTGGAAGGGAGCGGGAGTGGGGCCATGATGATTGCGCGCGGGCGGCAACGTGTGGAAGGCGAGCGAGGCGAAGAAAGAAAAGATGAAATGCCCTCTCTGCTGCCTGTTTTGAGGAATGAAGGATGGTGAGACCAGGTGAACTAGATGATGTAGGTTTACACTTAGTGCGGTTGACCACGGAAACAAGCTGGTGTAAGGACTCGGGGGATATGGCTTTCTTGCCTTGTGCTTGGGCTTCGGGTTTGGGTTCCTCAGATCATCATGCCTCATTCGGCGAGTCCCTCCCCTCTGCAATGCATGCCTTTGTGGGGTGGGTCACTTGTGATTAAAGGAAAGCACGAGAGGACGGGCAACAAAGAGGAGACCTTTGCAGGCATTTTGTCGTCGAGGGGGGCGCATTTCCGCGGCTTTTCCTGACCTACAGGCTGAAATCTTGACCCTGCCTTGACATCACCCCTTGCCTCATCACTAACAAGAAGGGAAGCAACGTCTACGGCCTCCCCTCTCCCCTCATTTCTTGTTGTCCCGGCGCATACGCCTTGTACCACCGGTAGACTAGCCGACGTCGCAATCGCAACGCTGCACCCTCTGGTGGTGCACCGGAACCCATCAATCCCGAAAGGTCGGGTGGGCACATTTAATTTTCACGAGTGGGGGCAGGGGTTCGCGGAACCGGCCCGGCGGCGGCCTGCCTTGCCTGCCTTGCCCCCTGCTTGATACGGAGACACAAGACAGCACTCGCTCCCAGACAATCAAAAGCCGCGCTCTCATCCTCGCTCTCATCCTCTACCTCTTAACCCAGAGACGGAAGGCAGGCCGCCATCGGGTCCGCCGTGTGCCAGGAACGCTTGGCTCCGAGACGGGTGAGTGAGCATCTTCTGCGGGGCGAGTACCTTGCTTGAAAGCAAGACATCATGGACGAGGACACGGCCGCTGGGACCACAACCGGGACTGGAGAGGCCGAGGCGCCTACGATGACGATGGCGGCGACGACAACGACGACGCCCGCCGCAGAGGCGGAAGAGACGGAGGAGGAGGCGGAGGTTGAGATGGTGTTCGACTCGACAGACGAGACGGACGATGAGGAGGTGGTGGCTCCCCCGCCGGCACCGGCGCAAGCTGCCTCGGCTTCCGCGAATAAGGAAGGAGGCAGCAACAACAGCAATGACGACGACATGGAGGAAGGCGACGGAAGCACAGCGGGAGGGACAGCGGCAGCAGCAGCGCCAGCTCCTGATTCGGCGGCGGCGATTGCAGCTTCCGTCCCGGAGAAGAAGAAGTACGCCTACCGCCCGCCACGCATGGGGGACTCGTTCCAAGCCACCGTGCCCACTTTTGGTTCCGAGGTAAGTGCTGGCGCAGCAAACAAAACAACGTCCCTCGTCTGTTGTTGTGTATGGCTTGTCTGTCGTGGCCCGCATCATTGGCAGATCGTATGTCTCGGCCTTTCCAACGAAGTGGCCAAAGCTTATGCCACCACACACTTATAACACTCTTTTTCGGGACTTATTATACGCAAGCTCATTCAAACCCTTCTTTTTTCCTATCCACTTTCACCTCTTTCCCTCTCTTATCACAGACGACGCATGCCCACCGGACACGCACCACCACCAAGAAGACGGCGCCCGAGGCCAGCACGAACGATCTGCGACCGAATCAGACCTCGTTGCGGGACGGGTTGATTTGGGAGCCCTCGGCGTTTTTTGGGAAGGAGGTGGACAACTATCTGATCATGACGCGTGGCCTGGTCGAGCAAACCTCGCACACTCGCGACCGCCACGAACCCTGCTGGCGACGGCCCGGCGTCTCGTCCAGCGGCGTCCCCCTCACCGCGGAGCAAGAAGCAGCGGCGGCTGCGGCAGCAGCAGCGGGAGGAGGGACTGGTGACCTTATCCCGTTGGAGGCTGACGAGCAGGCGCTGTTTTACCTGTACCAGCAGAAGTACAACTTGGACATGACGTCCTTGCGCCTGACTTCGGAGCTCGGGATGCGGAAAGGTACGCAATGCTGTCATCGAACACTTATCTACTTCCTTCGTCCGTGTTTTTCTTCTATTCTCGCGTATTATTTCCTCTCACGTCGCATGTTTCTCGCCTTTTCTCACCTCACTCACTCCCCGACCCCCCTCCCTCACTCCCTCCTGCCCACACCCAAAAGAGCATAAGTTTCTGCACGCCCTCGACACGCTCTACCAATGCGGGGCTTCGGCTTCTTCCCTGGACCGGCGCGATCGCTCCACCCTCGTGGGATCTTTTGTCTCAGGAGGCACGCCTTACGTCGGCTACGCGCGCGGGGGGCGGGCAGCGCAATTCCCTTACAAGTACTCCTTCCCCACCAAGGTGGCGCCTCTGGTGGCGAGCAAGTCGGCCACGAACGACGAGGATGGCGGCGGTGGTGATGAGCAGGAGGATGAGGAGGAAGAAGAGGCGCCGGGCGAAGGGTACGTGTGTTTTATGTTTCTCTTGTCTATGTCTCTGTGTCTGTGACGATGCCTTTTCTTCCTCTCGCTCGGTACTCACCCCTCTCTTCCTCCCTACCCTCTCCTTCCCTATCTTCCTACAGGCGCGAGAAGAAGAAGCGTTCGGCCGACAAGACCGAAACGCGAAAGCAGTACGTGCTCTTAGCGGAGCGGGCAAGCAACCTCTGGCGCGTCTTGGAGGCTAATCGCAAAAAGGCCAACAGCAGCAGCAGCAACAACCTCAATGGCGAGTCCGCCGGAGGAGCGTCGACGGCAGCAGCTGCGGGTCCGGTGGCGGACAGACCAAGCCAGGCGAACATGATGAGTCTTCTCCGAGAGATTGCCAGTTTGCCCAATATCGAGCTCCCTCCCGGTGGTACGTGCGTGTATTCATTCATGCGTGTGGTTGTCTTTTCCACCTCCTCCGCAAAATCCTCATATGTACGTATCTCTCTCTTTCCCTCCCACCCCCTTCCCACCACCCCAGATATCCCTGCCAAGGAGATGGAGAAGTCCCTGGGGGGGCTGAAGGAGGTGCTGGCGATGTCCCGGCAATACGTGGCCAAGGTCCACGATGCGCTCAACACCACGGCGGGCCAGCCCAGCACCCTTGCGGACATCAAGGCCCTTCTTGAGGAACTTCAGCAGCAGCCCATCCAACTTCGGGTACGTTTAATGTGGGAATCAGGAAAGCGAGGTTGTTGTCGCTGTGCTGCACTATCTCTAAAGTTCCCTTGCTGATCGCTATCTCACCCTCCCTCCCTCCCTCCCTCTCTCCCTCCCTCCCCCCCTCCTCTGCTCTTTAAACAGGAGGAAGCCCAACTCGCCCACATCATCGCCGAGGCCGAGGCATGGCAAGCATCAGCCGAGGAGCTGGCACAAAACTTGGAGAAGGCCTCCCTCCCCGACGCTGAGGTCCTGATCGCGGCGGCGGACGCCCTGCCCTTGCGCTTCGAGCTCAAGGCCTGGTTGCAGGGCAAGGTGGACGACTGCCGGGCGATTGGGGAGGAGATTTGCGCAGCTGTGCCTTTGCGGGCGGCGCGGAGCATGGTGGAATGCCAGACGGTGGAAGCGCTGCGCCGGTTGCTGGAGCGGGCTCGCGAGGCGCGGTTGCAGTTTCCCGAGGTGGAGGTGCTGGAGGCAGTGATTGGGCGTACGGAGCGATGGCTGGCTGAGGCGAACGTCGCTGTGTCGGAAACGCCGGACTTACGGAAGTTGCAGAGTTTGTTGGAGGAGGCGAATGCCATCCCGGTGGACTTGAGCGAGACGTGCGATATGATCAAGGGCAAGGTAGAGCAGGCGCACCAGTGGGTGGAGAAGGTCCGCAAGGCCCTCCCCCGCAAGAACAAGACGCGCAGCAACGCCAGCGACGTGGGCAAGGTGGATTATACGGCGGCGCGCACGCTTTTGAACGAGGGGGAGGGCATCCGCGTGGGCGTAAAGGAGTTGGAGGACATTGCCGGGGTGCTTGACACGGCTGAGACCTGGCTGCAGCGCGTGCGGGAGGCGTTAGAAGAGTCGACGGACGAGGCGGGCTTGCAGTCTTTGCAGGCCTTGCTGTGCGAGGCGGATGACATCCCCGTGGAGATGGACGAGCACAAGATCTTGGCGGCGGAGATTGAGGCGCGTCGGTGGGGCTTGCGCGTGCAGCCTCGCTTGGCCGGGTCAAAGGTCACTGTCAAGGCGCTGGAGAAGCTGGTGGCGGAGGCGGCGGGCTTGCGGGCGCGTTTACCCCTTGCCGCGCAGCAGCAGAAGTCGTGGCGGTTGCCGCAAGAGATTGAGGCCCGGAAGCGGTTGCAGAAGGCGTATGCCTGGTTGAAGGACCATCGCGCCTGCGTGAACCCCAACGGATTGGGCTTTCGGAGGGGGATCACCGTGCGCAAGGTCCTGCGTTTGCTCCAGCGCGCGCGGGCGGTGCCTGTGGACTTGTCGGAGCCAATGAAGCACTTGGAGGAGGCGGTGGCTAAGGCGGAGAAGTGGCTGGAGGGCTCGGCGGGCATTTTGCAGTCGTGTGGGATTCGGCAGCGGACTACGTTTGTGCTGCCGGAGGGGAAGGGCAAGGCCAAGGCCAAGGCCGCGGGCGGGGAGGAAATGGAGGTTGACTCGGCGGATGGCAAGGGTGGGGAAGGGAAGGAAGGGGAGAAGGAGGAGGGGGAGAAGGAAGAGGAGGAGGTGGACGTTGCCGACGAGGACGATGCTGAGAGCTCCGATGACGAGGAGGCAGAGGGTGTACCTACGGGGCCCAAGGTCGAGCAGGAGGCGCTGGTGGAGTGTGTGGGGGAGGCGTCGGACATTGGGCTGGAGCTGTCCGAGGCGGAGAAGCTCAAGGCCCTGCTGCAGCGCGTGCAAGGCTGGCTGGACCAGTTGGGGGTGGTGTGCCCGAAGCGGATGAGCAAGCGGCGGGGGATGCGGTTGAAGGTGACGGTGCAGGAAGTGCACGAGCTGGTGGAGCAGGGGAAAGCCTTGCCGGTGGACCTGTCGGAGGAGTTGGAGGAGATCACGGAGCGCTTGGAAGCGACGCTCAAGTGGCAGACGGAGGTGCAGGCCGAGCTGCTGGACATTGCGCGGGATGGGCTGCGGGAAAGCAAGGCGTACAAGCTGAAGGAGGTCAAGAAGGAGGGAGAGGAGGAAACGGAGGAGGCCAAGAAGGCAGCGGAGGAGGGCGATGATGTCTTCAATGAGACGCATGAGAAGCGGCTGAAGCGGTTGGAGGCCTTGGTGGACCAGACGAGCGACGTTGGCATCGAGTCGGCGGAAGACGACATGATTCTTCGGCACCTGAAGGCGCACAAGTGGGCCTCGAGCGCCATTGATCTCTTGGAGTTTGTTGACCCCAAGTCGACCATCAACGAGGTGTGCATGGCCGAGATTGCCGACGTGGTGGCGGACGGGGAGGCGGTGCTGCACGAGGAGGTGGTGGACGAGGACGCGGAGGACGGGACGTTGGACCGACAGCCTTCTTCCACCACTTTGGGGGGAGGGGGTTCGCCTGCCGCCAGTGAGAAAGGTGGTAGTGGCAGCGCGAGCTCCTCTCCTTCTGCTGGTTCTTCTCCTGCGCCTGCCACGGGACGGGGGGAGAGAAGGTCTTTGTCGTCGACAGCAGCAGCGGCAGGTGCTACCGGGGGAGAGGCCTTGAAGGTGGAAGGCGCGGAGGAGGGTGAGGGTGGGGGGGAAGGTGAGGAGGAGGGTGGGGCGGGCACGGCGACCAAGAAGGAGTTCGAAGTGTACGTCACGGAGCAGGGGGAGGTGAAGAAGCGGCGCTTGAAGCAGAAGAAGAAGAAGGTGCTGGTGGAGAGCCATGGGGAGTGCGATGACGTGCTGCAGGAGATGACGCTCTTTTGGTGGGACCAGATTGGGAGCCTGCGCAGGATTTGGGAGACGAGTCGGGAATGGTCCAAGCGGGCCACGCGGTTGCTGAGCCCGGGCGGGGAGAAGGTGAAGATGGACGTGATGGAGGGCTTGTTGGCCGAGACGGCGGAGTGGGACTTTAACATGGACCTGGTCAATCGCGTGCGGGCTGAGGTGGAGCGGGGGAAGAGCATTCTGGCCCGGGCCACGTCGGCGTTGGAGGGGGACGATGCAGCAAAGCTGGAGTTGCCGGTGCTCAAATCTCTGATCACGGAAGGCGATAAGTGCAAGGTGCTGGTGGAGGAGATCAAGACCCTGCGCAAGCATATTGCGAGCGGGCAGCGGTGGGTGGCGCGCTATCAGAAGGCGCGGCCGGAGGAGCTGGACGAGATGATGGCGTTGGCGGAGGAAGCCAAGGAGATTCGTATGGACCTGGGGAAGGACTTGCAGGCGGTGCTGCACAGAATAACACGGTGTTGCTTTTGCCGGCAGACGGTGGATGGGTCCCTTGTCCGGTGCACGGAGTGTGGCGAGAAGTACCATCAGCGCTGCCTGGCCGTGGGGGAGACGGACGCGGCGGATTGGGAGCGGCGGGGCTGGTGCTGCCCGCGTTGCTTGGTGCGGTGGCACATGCGGGATGCCCTGGCTAAGACGATGGTCATTGTCAGCAAGTGGATCGCTGTCCCCAATGCCTCGCCGCTAGGCCCCATCCCCTTGCCCGGGCAGTCGATGATGGCGCAGGGGCTGTATGGTGGGGGCAACCCCATGCTCGAGGACCCTTATATTCGGGCGTTGGAGGTGACGACGGGCAAGGTCAAGGCCTGGATGAAGCGCTTGCTGCACGCCGTCATTGTCTGCGCGGACCGGAACGCGGAGGAGGTGCGGACGCTGGGCACGTCTAAGCTTGTCAAGAGCAGCGTGCTAGTGGAGGTGATTCGGCTGGCCAAGGGGGACGCGGACGTGGACAAGTGCGCTGACGTCAAGGAGGTGATCTGGAACCTGAGCGTGGTCTTCTGGGGTGCCCGCCTCGTATGTCAGCTCCGGCGCCGGCCGAGCTTGGTGCCGCTGCAGGCGCTGACGGCGGAGATGCAGTCGGTGGGGATTCACAACGAGCCGCTGCAGGTGATGTTGAACAACCTCATCTCCCGGGCCATGGAATGGATCTACAAGACCAAGCCTCTGCTGCGCGAAGGCTGGCTGAGCGGCGACCATGCCGTCATTGACGTGGAGCGGCTGCGGGAGCTGATGAAGGAGAAGCGGAACATCCCCGTGCGCCTGCTGTTGGAGCGGCGCGTGGAGGCGATGCTCTCGGAGGAGCTGCCCGGCAAGCGGTACTGCCACTGCCGCGGCTTTTACGACGGGTATTTCATGGTGCAGTGCATTGCCTGCAACGAGTGGTTCCACGGCAAGTGCGTTCAGATCCGGGCGGAGGACTTGGACAAGAAGACGGAGTACCAATGCGTGGCCTGCTCGGAGCAGAAGAAGCTCTCCTACCCCTACTTGCCCTACCGTGCGCCTGACCCAGACCTGGCCCTGGCCGAGGTGGACGAGGAGGAGGAAGAGGCCGTGGCGGAAGCCACTCTGGGCGGGGGCGCTGGTGGGGCTGCTGCTGGAGGTGCCGGTGCGGCAGGGGCGGCGGGCGGGGTGGGCGTGCTGGACCAGGACGAGGAGATGATCATGGCTGACAAGATCAGCCTGGAGGGCATCTTTCCGTGCAAGAAGAAGCTGTCCTCGTTGGACGAGGCCTCGAACCACGTGGACGTCTACCTCTTGCCCTTGCCCGCCTCGTTGAAGCGCAAGAAGATTGTGACTGGGGGAGTGGGTGACGGCCGAGCGCCGGGGCTCTCCTCTTCGGTGGAGGGCGCGAGCAAGAAGAAGCAGAGGCCTGCCTTCTCTGGGAGTGCGGGTGGCGGCGGCGGCGGAGGTGGGGGCGGTGGAGGCGGATCCAAGGGGGGAGGGGGAGGAAGTGGTGGTGTGAATGGTGGAGGTGGGGGTGGGGGCAGCCACAGCAAATCCAAGAAGAAGAAGCCTCCTGCCTTTCCTCCTGCTCCCGGTGGCGGAGCGGACGGCGGGGCAGTGGCGATGGCGGGCGTGGAGCCCCCTGTTGCGGCTCCCATTGTGGACGCGGCCTCGGTCCCCTCTCTCAAGCCGGGCGACTTGGTTGCCGCCGCGAGCCAGCGTGGCCGTGTCCGCAAGCCCCTCCGCAAGCCGGATGACTTTGTCTTTGGCAGCGGGGGAGGGGGGGGCGGGGGGGGCGGGGGGTACTGAAAATGATCGCGTACGTGTGAGTTGATGGGATCCGATCAAGAAGAAAGAGAAGGGTGATGGGTGGGAAAGGCAGAGAGAGGTGGAGTTGGAGGAATATGCACATTGGGAGGGAGGAGGGGAGGCGTGGAGCAAGGGAGGGAGAAGCAAGCAAGGCAAGAGACACTTACATATAGAGCTAGCTAGGTAATCAGTTAGAGAGAAGAGAAGGTCAGAGGCGTGGGCAAAGAAAGAAATCGCCAGAAAGAACTGAGCAAGCAGGGTTGGTCTGGTGACCCTGACCTCATGGCCATTTTCAAATCACCCCAGCTCGTCAACGGAAGCCCTGTGCCCTGTGGCGTCTCCACACGGCATGGCTGTCTGTGGGCCCCAATGCCAATGCCACCACCAAGGCAACCCTACCTTCACATGCCAGGCATCCGTCTGTACGTGTGTAGATGGTCCGGGGGCCAATTTCTAGGCTAGGGATAAGCAAGCAACACGACGGCAATTCTGTTCCATCTGCCTCTCGCACTTAACGCCTAGACCCCACGCGATCATGCCCCGACGCACCCACGCCACCCTCTCACCCCGTGCCCTGTCCCACTTCCCCCGCACAGTGTCCAGGCAGATTAGCATGCCGGTGGAGTGCACACACGTGGACGTGGCGCGAGGAAGGCTTGCTTGATCAGCGCGGAGTCAGAGCCACCACAAAGGTAAGCAAGACGGCGAGGCATGCCATCTGCTGCGTGACTCAAAAATATGTGTCGCAAGTCCGACGACAGCCAGCGACGGCCTCGAGGTTCCCAGGTTCCCAGGCAAGCATCTCACTCCTTCCTCGGTACACGCACACCCACAGACTTCCGCAGCCATGTCCCTGGCTGGGGCAGGGCATGGTGGCGGCAGTGGGGGCAGCAGGAAGGAGAGGGAGGATGGACTCCGCGTCAAGGAGTTGCGGACCCAACACTCGCTGCGACACCAACTACAAAGATGGCGCAGCACACGGTGGATGAGTCGTGGAGCAGGGGATATCAACCTGGACGAAAGCCAGTCCCTGAACCTGTTGGACGTCCGGGGAAGGGCCGCGGCGTGTGGGACCAGCATCTGGCGGCGACGCTCGCCGGTGTGCATGGGGTGTTCATTCATCTTCCTCTCCGTGATGATTGTGGTGTGCATCCTCCTCGCAGACGTGGTGTTCCTCATGTCCTGCATGAAGCCCAATTCTCCGTGTTTCAATTTGGCCCTGGCCGAGTTCCAGGACATTTGCAGTTTTGAACGCATGCCGGTGCGCCTGACGACGACGGCCATGCTGCCCCCAATCTACTCCCGGCTACACATCAAGTCTGCAGTCATCGACGTGGCCTTGCGCGGCGACCATGGGCTGGGGCACGTGGCCACCTCGTCTTTTACGGACGCGGATGCGCTTTCCTCGATGGTACTCAAGGGGGGAGAGCAGAATTTGACGGTGAATTCGATTATGCAGGTGACCAACACCACGGGGCTGGCCCTCATGTTTGCCTACCTGCTGAACGAGGTCGACTTTCAAGTGGCCATTACGGCCAAGATTCAGGTCGTGGTGCAGACGCCTTTGCAGATCCGCGTCAAAGCCCCCATCAAATCCAACTTCTTTTTGACCTGCGGCCATCTTCCCTGCAAGGAGGCCGCTTGCAAGTACCTGTGTCAGTTTGGAGATTACCCGCTCAAGGACCCCGACCCCGACACCCCCTACCCTTACGTGACGCGCGTGGAGAAGGTGGGCCTGGCCTATGACGAAGAAGGGCAGTACATCATCTCCCCGCAGGTGAATGTGTGGCTGCGGGATTTCAAGGCCTCGACTTCCTTCCCTCGGTCCATCGTGGACATGTACTTCTACAACAGCACCAAGCCGGGGAGCATCTCGGGTTTTCGGGAGCGGCGCGACCTGGAAGAGGACCACAAGCTCTTCCAGGTGACGCTGCACGAGTTCTTGCTGCAGAGCCTCGAAAGCTCGGGCGGCAAGCCCTTTACGATGAACATGGACCTGCGGCTCTACAACGACACGGCCGGTCAAGCCGCTACCGCCCGGGACTTCACCACGCGCTTTTTGGGCAAGGACCCCATGTACCTCTACCTAGCGGCCACTCCTGTTGATACCACCTGCCCTCAGCTCCGCAACCCGCTGTTGGTGGTGCCGCCTGCTGGCTTGTCGCTTAACACAAATTTTAGCACTAAGGACTCCTCGGACAGCAGCCTCAGCAACATGGGTGCCTTGACGGACGTGTTTCGGGTGAACTCCGTGGATCTCTTTAGCTTGAACAACACCATCCTCCGCTCCTTTGTCAACATTACGCTCATGCTGCCTTTTGCTCTGGAAGGCGAGCTGCCCACGTTGGATATGGATGGCTTTGCCGGGCCCGATCTGCTGGGTCATTTCAAGGCGTTTCCCGTCACGTTGCCACCTGTGCCGCCGCGGCAGGGATTGGAGCGGGACAAAGAACCTGCGCACACGTTTGGCAAGGCGGCCATGTCGTTGTTTGCGCCCAAGGGGGAGGCGACGGTTGTGTTGTTTACTGAAGCGGAGCTGTCGCCGTGGGGGGTGAATAGGTTGGAGACGATTTTTCCGGATGTGTTGTCGCAATTGGAGGAGCTGGACATTGATTTGGTGGGCTCCCGGCCCTCGGAGCCTGGGAATGTGATGCAAACTTTCTTGAACGGCGTGGTGATCAAGCTGGCCAGCCTTGAGGACCGGCTGATCCACCACGGGGAGGCGACCAAGGGCCGGCTTTTCTTCACGCCCGCGGACAGCCCGATCAAGCCCCGCATCCACATGGAGGTCAAGTCCATCTCCTACGAGCACAGCAACGACACGGGCCTGCTAGCCTATGTCAACTTCACCTACCCTGATGCCTTCCAGGGTCGCTTTGACATTCGCGGGGGCTCCATGCATTTCTTGCTTGCCGACGGGAACTCGACGGCCCTGGCCACGGTGACGGTTCTGGACTCCATCCTCTCCCGGGAGCTCACGCACCTGGAGGCGGAGGTCTTTATTTCGGACAGATCGCAGGCCGAGGCCGTGCACAACTTGGTTGACTCCCTCTCCAGAAGCCTGCCTTCGGGCTTGCGTATCCTGGATGGGGTGGTGGACACGGCTCAGGGGCTGAAGCAGCAAGTGCCCATCTCCTACGCGGACGTGGAGGCGGAATGCGCCGAGGACATTGTCACGCATTGCCCGAATCTTAGCTCTGCGGAAACCCGGGCCTGCTTGAATCAGGCGTTGGGCGGGCGCGTCCTCTCCCACCACTGCCTCCAGATCTTGCTCCCCCGCGGCGCGCTGGACTTGGAGATACCTAATCTGGCCAAGGTGGTGGATGTGGGCCGCGGCATTGCCAATGGAGTACTGGAGCAGATCATTAGCACGGCCAGCAAGGTGGCAGTGAATCTGGTTGAGGTCTTGAGTCTGAGCACGCCCGAGGAGCCGATGGACCTGCAGATCATTCTGGAGGAGGACAAGCGCGGCGTGGGCATGCCTGACGGGACCCCGGTAGAGGTGCGGGCTCGCGTCAACCTCTCCATTGGCATCTTTGAGAGCGTTGATCTCACCTTTGTCGTCCCGCCCCTCGCCGTTGAGATCTCGGCGCCCTTGCCCACGAAGCTGGCCCCAAGACGCGCGCCGGCACCGGTGGGGGACAAAACGGCTGAGGGAGCGACGGGGGAGGAGGAAGGGGAGAAGGAAGGGGAGGAAGTGACGCCAGTGACGATTGGGTACAATGCCGACGATGAGGAAGAAGCTGCGGAAACGTCCCTCTTCACGCTGGTGCTTCCCGCTATGGACAAGAAGGATGCCCACAGCTCTCTCCTGCTGGTGGACTCGGCGGTGCGCATCAGCAACATCTACCACGCCATGTTTTGGTTCGAGGACATTATGGCCGACCTGACGGACAAGTACGTGATTGCTCACCCGGTGAGCACGGGCGACGTTTGGTCCTACATGATGGCGCCGCTCCGACTTAAGATTGACGTCCTGACGGCCATCAACTCCACCTCTGGCCAGCCCCCCCCGGAAACGGGCGAGCCGGGCGCTCCGGCTACCTTTCTGCAGCAGAACGTGAACGAGACCTGGAGCAAGATCCTGTTCCGCGCCGCCTCGTTCCCGGACCTGATTGTGACGGAGACTCAGCTGGCGTTCTCTCGGCCGTGGAGCGAGGCCGTGGATGTGCGTATCCCGGCGATGGGCATGTCTGTGTATACCTCGTTTGTGGAGGAGGGCGACCGGCATTTGGCCCCGCTCTTGACCGATGCTGCGCCCTGTGTGACGGATGCGCATGCTTGCCCCTTGGGTGATTTTAGGGCTGGCACCTTTCGGACTACGCGCGGGGCCATGGTGATGGTGAACACGAATCTGAACATGACGGCGGAGGACGGCGGGCGCTTCTGGGGGCACATTTTGAGTGACTACGTCGGTGGGGCCCGCGTCGGATTGTACCTCAAGACTAAGAACGGAGCTGTCGACGAGGATGGGAAGGCGCTCTTTGACATGGATGCTTCTATTATCTTGCCTAAGATGCCGCCGCTCAACATTCCCTTGAACGATCTCGTGAACCAGGTGGGGGAGGTGGCCCGACGGGCCCTGCAGGAAGGAAGGCGGCAGCTGTCCTTGGCGGAGATTTGGGCGTCTTTGGACCCTATCATTCTCTCGGTGACGCAGCCTGTGAGTATCAAGGTGGATACGGTCATGCTGGAGAATTTTGAATCCAACACCATCGACCCCCTCGATCCGGCCTCCATTGCCCTGGGCGCTGATTTGGTGGCCCGCAGCATCGTCACCATCCCAGACATCTTGCAAGTCGACCTGCAGATCCCGCCCTTGAGCATGCACATCCACAACGGCAACCTCAGCGAGCTGCTCCTACCGCCCGTCATCGGCTTGGAGGAGGAGGGCGTGGCTGGCGGGCACCCTCCCATGCCCTTGCCCTGGGCCTCGGCTCAACTCTCGAAGTTTGTTTACGACAGTCAGCACGATAACACCTCCACGGTGGACCTGCACATTGATATTTTGCGGGTCAAGCAGGCGCTCAAGCTGGTGGAGGACGTGCTGAGCGGGAAAAACGTGACGATGACGGTGGCCGGGACGGAGGGAACCTCGACCTCGCTCTTCTCCCGCGTCTTCTCGCACATCAAAATCCAGCTGGACATGTTCTCCAAGCCCGTGCCTGATGAGCCTGCCAGCACAGCTGATGCCGACAACGGCGACGGAGCAGCGGCACCACCCGTCAAGGCCCCTTCCCACAAATCGGCAGCGAGCAAGCCTACGGAGCGCGTCTCCATCTCGGCGCACCTCTCCTCCACGGCCTCGGCGCTTCTGGTTAACGCGGATATCTTTATCCCGCAGCAGGCTAACCCACTGGTCATGACCCTGCTTACGGGTGCCATGGAGCTGCGGCTGATTCTCAAGGACGTTCCCGAGGCCACGGAGCCGCTCGCCTACATTTCCCTTGCTCCAATGGTGCTGAGTCAGGAGCGGGACATGCACGTGGGGGCAAAAGTGCTGATGGAGCCGGCTAACGTGGAGACGCTGCGCATCTTGATGGTACGTCTCAAGGCCCGGGAGGTGACGGAGGTGATGCTGGAGGGAATAGTTGCCAATGCGCCGATTGGGCGGTTCAAGACGAGCCTGCTGCTGACGCCGGCGTTGATGGATAAACTGGGTCTCTTCCAGGACGGCGGCATGGTCTTCTTTAAAATGTCGCTTGACAAGCTGCTGCACAACCCCAACTCTCCCTTCCGTGTCGATAACGTGGCCGTGGTGGGCGGGAAGGACGGCGTGGGCTCACCTGTGTCGTTGCCTTGCTTGCTTAAGGGGTGGTGCGATGGTGGGGTAGGGCCCGGAGGCCCAGGAGGGGATGCAGCAGATATGAGCACGGACTTGCAGGCGTTGGTCTCGGCCACCGTCACGGGTCTTTCCATCTTCTTGGGCTTGCCCGAGAATTTCCTGGGTCTGACTTTGGACCTGCCGCGACTGGCCTTCCACGTGGCTGTAGACCCTACCTCGCAAAACCTTGGCACGGTCGTTTTGGAGCCGGCGCAACTAAGTCTGCGGGACGGGGCCAGCGTCTCGGTAACGGCGCAGGCGAAGCTGACGGACGCGTACGGGCTGCAAGGTACCGTCTTTAGCCTTTGGCAGCGGGCATTTACTGTGCTGCTGGTGGGCGGCGCCGACGGGGGAAACGATGTCCTGGCCTCGGTGCTTCGCCTCTTGCCGATTGCGATCGACGTGCCTGCCCCAGCGCCGGGCACGGAGGATTACGTTGACAGCCTGCGGACGCTGCCCACCGTTTGCGACGGGCACTGGACCATCGAGAACACCACGGCCTCAAGCTTCACCGCTCGCATTGACCTGCCGCACTTGACAAGCCCCGTGCCCGTAACGATGCAGCAGTTCACGGCCACTGTTTTTTACAAAGATGTGGCCATCCTGCGGGCCGACACTCCAGGCGGCACCTTCTATTTGGGGCCGGAGGGGAGTACTGACCACTTATCCGTCACCACCCTCACGGCTCCACCCGGCGCAAGTCCTGGCCCCTGCCACTACCCGTCGACGCCGGAGCTCTGCATCCTCGGGGAGGCCCTGGGCAAGCTCATGACGTTTGGAGACTCGGGGCCATTTGAGGGAGATATCGTGGTCACGTACCTGAACCCAGCCAAGCCTGGTTCGCTGCAGTCCTTGCGCATGCCCATCCAGCTTTACGGCTTCCCCGCGGGCGGTGCAGACCAATACCCCATGCTATGGGGCTGGCACGACTACACACCTCCACCACCCAAACCCATCCCCGGGTCCAGCCTCTCCTGCACGGCGGCCCGCGAGCTGATCCAGGACATTTACATCAATTTGGAGGACACGGTGGGCGCGAGTCTGCGGTTTTGGGAGACGGTTGAGGTGGCGATGAAGGTCTTTATGGTCAATGTATTTTCCTTCCCCCTTGAGGTCTCTCACCTCCGCCTCACCATGTTCTTCCGGGACCCGGACGGCGTGCCCGAGTCCAGGCCCTCCCTTGTGGTCTACCCGCCCTCTCACGACTACTGCCTGCTCTACAAGGTGGACCTGCCCACGCCGGGTCTCATAATCGCGCCCGGGCAAGGGCAATGGACGCCGATCCTACGGCCGCGCATGGACGAGCAGAAGCTGATGGAGAGTTTGGCGCGGCTCTTTGACGAGGTAGTCGTGCATAAGCGTTTGTGTGCCGACATTTTGGACTCTGTCATTGGTGTGACTATTCGGAGCAAGGACCATGGTCCGACGGAGGTGCCGTTTGTTATCAACTTGCCCGTCTCCATCCGCTCCATCCCCTTTTATAGCGCTGATGCCTGTGGGGTCACCCCTGCAACAGCGGCGGCGGCGGCGAAGTTGCAGCAGCAACAGGAACTGGAAGAGCAGAAGCAGGAGCGCCTGCATGAATTTAAGCAATTAGAGGAGAATAGAGAAGGACAAGAGTCGGGAGAGAAGATTGTTGGTGGTGGACAGGCAGATGCAGTGGACGAAAGTGTGGCCACTGTCATTGGTCCAGACGGCCGAATGCTGCGGGTGAAGCCAGGCACGGCGACAGCAACAGAACCAAGAAGGGAGGATGGAATTATCAAGAAACACGCCCACTCGCGGACAAGATACTACCATTAGAGAAAGGAATGATTGGGAAATGGAAAAGAGTTTATGTGATATAGAATTTTGTCTGGGAAAACAAACAAGACGGAAGGGTGACGATGCTTGAAAAGTCTTTCAAAATGTACGCCTGCGAGAATGTTTATTCCCAGAGAATCAACCCACCCACCCGCCATGGTGGGAAACACCCCAAATGTGTATAAATACTGTTTGCGCGCCGTCAAACCACAACAAGAGAAAGAAAAAGAAAAAGAATTCTGTGCTCTTGTGAACTTGCTCTAAAGTGATTTTTCCTTTCATTCGATTTTTACAATTATAAATAGATCTACGTCTTTTCCTCAAAGCTCATCTCATATTCTCACGTCTTCAAAATTGACAAGGATGGCAAGATGGTCGGATGCAAATACAGGACCGTTCCGCTCAAGCATGCCCCCACCAGGGCTGTCCCAATCCTTGCTTTCCTCCGTGGGCTCTGCCCCACATAAACGCGCGGCGACGGGCCGAAGGCTCTTGCCTCGAAACAAAACGTAGTCTATTCTTTTTACAGGGTCGCACGTAGGAAATGTGAAGGAAGCTTGAACATGCCCTTCCTGTGCCTGCGCCTCGCTGGCTCTCGCTCTCTCTTCGCAGGCGTCCTTCTCTGCGGCGCCATCTCCACCCTCTCTTCTCTTGTCAGTCTCCTCCTGCCCTCCCTCCTCCTCATCTTCCTCCTGCGCAGCCACCTCGCACACTTCAGCCTGCGCCGGCACAAAAGGATGCATATCCTCCCACGCGTCCCGAAACCCTCCCTCACGAAGAATCTGTAAACTCTCCTCCTCAGGCTCCGCATTCAAATCCCCCATCAAAACCACATTCTCATGCCCCTGCTCTGCCGCCCACGCCACTATACTAGCAGCAGCCGCATCACGCGCCGCAGAACTCAAGGCAAAATGAGTGACCAACACATCGACCAATGCACCTCCCACAAGAGGCTCTACTTGCGCATGCAAAACAACCCGCTGATGTCCATCTCCAGCATCAGCATAATCCCGCGGCAGCAAAAGGTAATCAGTCCGACGCACCGGAAATTTACTCAGAATCGCGACTCCTTCCTCCTCCCTTATCAAATGACCCTGGTGCCCCGCAAAAGACATGGCCGGCTGATACACATACTGAAACAGCGCCGCCTTCCCCTGACCCCCACCACCTCCTCCCTTCTCCTCCCCCACCGCCAAGGCCGCCAGCAAGTCCAGCAAGTGACTCAAGCCCGAGTGATACCCCGCTGGGGCAAATGTCTGATCATATCTCACCTCCTGCAGCCCCACCACATCCGCGCCGCCAGTCCAAATCACCGAGGCAAGGTACGCGAGCCGCTCCCAGTACTTGGCCCAGCGGGTGGAGGCGTCGGGATAGACCCACGCGGCTGGTTGGTTGTGCCACATGTTGTAGGAGAGGAAGGACATGGAGGGCAACTCCGTGCTTGAGCCGGGTGCGGGTAGTACGGTGGGATCGTAGTGCGTATGTTGCAGGATGGAAAGATGCTGATGGCTGTCGCGTGAGACCGTGACGTGATGCCGCTGGGAGGAGGTCTCCTGCTGCAGCTCCAGATAATAGATGCTGCCCGTGGAGGGACGGTACCACCCCTTGCGTGCTTCTCCGTCTGCTCCGTAGGCCACTGCCTCCATCACGAGCTGCTCGCACATTGGCCCGTCGATCGCAATCTCGCAGTCCAGCCGCCGTGCACCGAGCACGAGCACAGAAGCGGTCTTTCCGCCTGCTGGTGTTGCTGCTGCTGCTGTTTGCTCCTCTTCTTGGCCTTGACCGTCAAAAGCACATTCCTCCGCGGCAGGCGGCACATCAAACAGGCCTTGTTGCTGCGCAAACGCCACCAAGTCCTCCACCTCCCCGGGTCGAAACTCGTCTTGGCCATGAAAGCTGGCCGACGTCCCGCCGTAGGCCAGTGGTGGTGGAGGTGGCTCCCGAGAGGAGCCGTCATCAAAAGGGTAGAGGGGGATGATGTGTGCCCGCGTGTGCCAGGTATGGTCCTGAATTCGTTGAGTAGTGTAGTGATAGTGGGGTGTGTGTGAGTGTTTTGCGAGCTTTAGAGAACGAAACTAGTCCTCCTTACTGATCCAGCAACCCCATGCGCACGTACCGTCATGTTGGCCGGCACCTTTGCTTTCCGCCCCGTGAAGCGGACCCCACGCTTTGCGGCAGCGAAAGCGGGGGGGGTTGAGAGCAGGAGCAGAGCAAGGAAGCCGACGACCGCAGGCAGGCCGTGGCAAGCTCGGCGAGGTCTCCTCCTTTCCACCATGAGAATGAGATGCATGCAAGGGGATGGGCCTAGCGAGGCTGCTCGTCGGCGGCTGCCTTGCTGGGGGCGGGTGTAGAGAGCGAATGCGGTGCTGGCGGCAGAGGGTCGTGGCGGACTTGTCCTTGTCGTTGTCCAGGCGGTGGGGAAGGGAGCTGCCTGTCTGTAGGATGTGCGTGAGTAGAGGGTGGGATGAGTGTTGGCGATCGATGATCGATGATGATTGATTGATTGATTGGTGATTGATTCTTTTGAATTCGACACGGACCATGGTTAAGCCTAAAATTGTATCGAAATAAGTGGCGGTGGAGTCATATTGTTGATTGCGTGTGAATACCCACACATAAGTCTAGAGGGGAGACTATGGATGGTTAGGAGGGAAGGTCAAGCATATCAACCTCCTGCTCCTTTTCACTTGGTTTTTCTGTATTTACTAAGTGATCCTCTAATAGAGGGATGGGACAGGCACCCTATATATGGGGTTCCTAAGAATTCTATCATCTGGAGTAGGTCTCCAAGCGTTGCGGTACTCATTTATGAGGTTGGCCAGCAAAGTGAGC
>Ga0209491_10003403_pt1 | contig 26347 bp, 20 predicted proteins | sample BON02_FD_187213 | JGI IMG/M metagenome (GOLD analysis project Ga0209491, IMG submission 187213) | Freshwater microbial communities from Lake Bonney liftoff mats and glacier meltwater in Antarctica - BON-02 (SPAdes) (version 2) | ecosystem: Environmental > Aquatic > Freshwater > Ice > Glacier...
AGCTTTCGCCGGCATCAGTAGTCTTCCAAACTCCAGCTGTAGCACCCATATAATAGGTCATTGGATCCTGCACTACTCCTGCTATGGCGGTAGCTCTACCGCCGCGAAAAGGTCCGACAAGTCGGAATTCCATCGCATTGTAGAGTGAAGTATCATAAGTGGATTTTGGAGAGAGATCAGTGTTTTTCTTGTTTTTCTGCGAAAGAGCAGGGAAGGTAAAAAGGCATAGCGCTAGTATGGCTAAGCTGCCTTTGAAAAGTAATTTCATAAGATTGGGTTGACGTTTGAGTGGGAATTTAGGGAAATGACTGGGAAAAAGCTAGTTGAATTTTCGAACCAAACCTAAGTTTGATTTGAAAATAAGAAGTATTATTCCTTTCTATTTTATGTAAGAAACCTTAGTAAACAGAAAAATTGTTAGGTTCAATAGAGTCAAACTCCACATAAAATGCACATTGCTGCGAAATATAAACTGATATCCGAAATCCTCAAAAGCTAAGATGAACAAGTTTTGAGCACAGTCAAATCTCGCTTGAAAATTGAGGGTAAAGGAGATTTTTTCGAGGAGTTAAACCATAAAGATCAAGCCGTTATCGATGAAGCATTGGAACAATTAGAGAATGGAGAATTCATCTCCCACGATTCCGTTCGAGAAGAAATTAAAAATCGTTTCAATTTTTAGCTTTGACTTTATCTATCCGCTATTCACTTCGGGCAAGGCAGGAACAAATCGAACTGCTCGAATATATGCTCGGGGAATTTGGACATTCCAGAACAAAAGAGATTTTTTATCTATATGAAAAAATGCTTAGCCCGATCTCTAGATTACCTGAGATGTACCTAGGATTCAATACCAGAAAAGTGCTATGGAAATCTGTATTCAGTAAATAAATCAGTTTCTGCTCGAAAACTAAAAATCACTATACAGCGATAGTTAATTTTAGGCCCAATCAGACAGATTTCAATAACTACGAGCGACAAAGTCTCACAATCAAGGCACCAACCATTCGCCTTCCCAATTCTCCTGTTTTTTTGAGAAATTGATTCTCAGATGATTTAATCCATCCAATTGCAATCCTTCAATGGATTGCGGAATAAATTCAAGTACCGCAAAAAATTCAGAGTCCATATCTTCCGGCCATTCATAGGCTTGCTCAGGTGTTTCGATTTTACTTCCCGGTGCTTGGGCAGAGTTATATGCATTTTGAGCATTCCCCTGTACTTGAGACCAATAGTCTGAGCTCAGTTTGTCTTGACGATGAACAACTGCTTTGGCTTGGATCCGTAGCTGAAGTCGCTGTTTAGAGTTATAGAAATGTAGTAACACAAAAGGATTAGCTATAATTTCCTCTACTTTAGTACTACGGAAATCAGTATAGACCAAGCAGTTCAATTGCTCGTCTACTTTACGGAGTACTACGGTCCGGACTTCCGGAAAGTCTTTCCCATTTGTCCCCAAATTCATATACCGAAAAGGATGCTTGGAATCCAAAGCACCTCGGTGAAGTTCGTGGACTAGCGTCTTAAATATTTCAGTCAGCTTATTTTCGCGAGTTAATAACATTATTGTTCAATTGAGTTAGCTTCAAAATACATAATTTCTCCTTCTTCCATTTCCACTTGGATTTCAATCGGATTGCAGCAAACTTCGCAATCTTCTATATATTCTTGACGCCTAACAGATGGGTCAACCAACATGGAAATTTCTTCAGAGCAATGGGGACATTGGAAAAAGTGCTCGATCATAGGGTTTCTTTATTACTTAACAAAAATAAGGCAATGCAGTTTGGAAATAATTTGATTGACTGATTTTAGCTAAATACCGTCAGTTGACTGACGGTATTAACATTAATTGCGTCAGTTCATTTGCAAATTCAATTTAATAGTAGCTATTCTGCATTGTATTCCAGCGAGTTAACCATACAAAATATTCCAAGAGGTCTATTGCCTTTATTCCTGAAGAAGCTCCAACCAAACAAGGTGGTGATGCTTCTAGGCCCAAGAAGGTCTGGGAAGACTACATTTGTTCGCGATTTCCTGAAGACTACAGATCCGCTGCAAACGCTGGTACTCAATGGGGAGGATGTAGTCGACGCTGCCCTATTACAAGAGCGATCTGTGGCAAACTACAGTCGGCTACTTGCCGGAAAGACACTTTTGGTAATTGACGAGGCACAGCATATTCCTGATATTGGGATGATTCTGAAGTTGATTGTGGATACTATAGAAGGAATTCGAGTCATTGTTACAGGCTCTTCTTCGTTTGATATGCATCAGCAAGTGAGCGAACCGCTCGTCGGTCGAAAAAGTACGCTTTTACTTTTCCCTTTGGCACAACTGGAATTTGCGAAAATTGAAGATTATAAAACCACCTTGGAAAAGCGGGAAGAACGATTGATTTTCGGTGGCTATCCAGAACTCAGCAGAATCGCCGACTGGAAAGACAAAGAAGACTATCTCTACCAGATTATGAATGATTACCTCCTAAAGGATATTCTGATGGTCGATGGTGTGAAGAATTCCGACAAACTCTATGCGCTCCTTCGCTTGATTGCCTTTCAAGTGGGTAAGGAAGTTTCACTGGAAGAACTCGGAAAGCAACTGGGCATGTCAAAAAACACCGTAGAGCGTTACTTAGACTTACTTTCCAAAGTGTTTGTAGTGTACAAAATCAGAGGATTCAGCAGAAATCTCCACAAAGAAATTGTAAAAAACAGCCGTTGGTATTTCTATGACAATGGCGTGAGGAATGCGATTATCCAGAATTTCAATCGGCTCGATCTCCGTGCAGATGTGGGCGAACTTTGGGAAAACTACCTGGCGATCGAGCGAAAGAAGTATCTCAACTACCGCCAGATTCATTGCAATCACTACTTCTGGAGAACCTACGATCAACAGGAAATCGACTGGATAGAAGAAGAAGGCGATCAACTCCGAGCTTTTGAATTCAAATACCAGCTCACAAAAAAAGTCAAAGTTCCAGCAGCTTGGGCCAAAGCCTATCCTCAGGCAAGGTACGAGGTGATCCATTCTGGAAATTATCTGGATTGGATTGGGGGGTAGACCACCTACTCCACAGAACAAGAAACCCTCGAGGTCAGAAAAAGACCTCAAGGGTTTCATTATTTCGGCGATGCCTTATTTCACCGAAGGTATATTTAGCGAAGCCTATCCCGGCACAGCTGTATTTCAGCGAAGCATTATCTCAACGAAGGCCTATTTTTCTATTTCGACTTCTTCTCCCACATTCTTAAAATACACCTGCTTATCAGCGTCCAGATCAACCAATACGGCAGAGTCATTTTTGATATATCCAGAAAGGATCTGCTTGGAAAGCTCATTTAAGACCAATCGCTGCATGGTACGCTTCAACGGTCTAGCTCCAAAGTTTGCATCAAAGCCAACTTCTCCCAAGTAATCCAATACCTCTTTCGTAGCATCGATTTCTATATTTGCTTCAGATAATCGCTTCTGTATTTCTTTCCATTGGATATCAACAATTTTTCGGATCACATCTTTACCCAGCGGTTCAAACATGATCGTCTCATCGATCCGGTTTAGGAATTCAGGTCTCACCGACTTTTTCAGCAAGTCATAAACTTCGGCTTTGGTCTTCTCCAGAATTTCTTCTCTGTTCCAATCTTCCATTTCAGCAAATCGCTCCTGAATCAAATGCGAACCGATATTGGTAGTCAGAATGATGATCGTATTCTTAAAGTTTGCAACTCGGCCTTTATTGTCCGTCAAACGACCATCGTCAAGTACCTGCAAGAGGATGTTGAATACATCCGGGTGGGCTTTTTCGATCTCATCCAAAAGGATCACAGAGTAAGGTCTTCTACGCACTGCTTCGGTCAGTTGTCCACCTTCATCATACCCCACATAGCCTGGAGGTGCTCCAACCAAACGACTGACTGAATGGCGTTCCTGGTATTCGGACATATCGATCCGCACCATTGCATTCTCATCATTGAAGAGGTATTCAGCTAAGGCTTTCGCCAGCTCAGTCTTACCGACCCCTGTAGTGCCCATAAATATAAAGCTACCAATCGGCCGCTTTGGATCCTGAAGACCAGCCCTGCTTCTTCTTACCGCATCCGATAGCGCAGTAATTGCTTCTTTTTGACCCGCAACCCGATTTCCTAATTCATCTTCTAAGTGAAGTAATTTCTCCCGCTCAGATTGAATCATTTTATTCATCGGAATTCCTGTCCATTTAGATACCACTGCGGCGATATCTTCTTGATCTACTTCTTCTTTGAGCAATGGTGAGCCCGCCTGCATCTGAGCCAATTGAGATTTGAAAGAATCCAATTTCTTCTCAGCCTCTATCATTTTGCCATATCGGATTTCGGCTACTTTACCGAAGTCTCCTGCACGCTCAGCTTGCTCAGCGGCTATTTTGAGTTTTTCAATTGCTTCTTTTTCACGTTGAATCCCCATAATCACAGCCTTTTCGCTCTCCCATTTGGCTTTCACGCTATCTCGTTTTTCAGAGATTTCAGCAATTTCTTTGCTGAGCACGACTTCCCTATCCCTGTTTTTCTCTCTTCGAATAGCTTCCCGCTCGATTTCAAGCTGCATGATCCGACGATTCAGCTCATCCAATTCCTGAGGTAGCGAATCAATCTCCATGCGCAACTTGGCTCCTGCCTCATCCATCAAGTCAATTGCCTTATCTGGTAAGAATCGATCTGAAATGTATCGTTGCGAAAGCTCAACAGCTGCAATTACTGCATCGTCTTTGATTCGCACTCCGTGGTGGAGTTCGTATTTGTCCTTGATGCCCCGAAGGATAGAAATAGCATCCGCAGCATCTGGCTCATCCACAATAACAGTTTGGAATCTTCGCTCTAACGCTTTGTCTTTTTCGATGTATTTCTGATATTCTTTCAGCGTAGTGGCACCGATTGCATGAAGCTCACCACGAGCCAAAGCAGGCTTGAGCAAGTTGGCCGCATCCATGGCACCTTCTCCTCCACCTCCTGCACCGATCAAGGTGTGGATTTCATCAATGAAAAGAATAATCTCACCTTCAGCATCGGTGACTTCTTTGATGACTGCCTTCAATCGCTCCTCAAATTCTCCTTTGTACTTTGCTCCTGCGATCAGCAGTCCCATATCAAGGGAAATCAAAGTTTTGGATTTCAGGTTTTCAGGCACATCACCAGAGACAATCCGCTGTGCAAGACCTTCGACGATTGCCGTCTTACCCACCCCGGGTTCACCGAGGAGGATTGGATTGTTTTTGGTTCGTCTAGCCAAGATCTGCAGAACCCTTCGGATCTCCTCATCTCTACCGATGACTGGGTCAATTTTGCCCTTTTTAGCCATCTCATTTAGGTTTTTGGAGTATTTCTTCAGCGCTTGGTATTTACTTTCTGCATTTTGATCAGTCACTTTATTTCCTTTTCTAAGTTCTTTGATGGCTTCGATCAGTGACTTCTCATTCAATCCCTGATCTTTTAACAATTGCGAAGTACTATCTGACCCAGCCAAAATCGCCAGAATCAAATGCTCGATCGCAACAAATTCATCAGCGAAAGTCTTCAAATAATCCTTTGCTTTGGTGAGTACCTGATTGGCGTAAGACGAAAGATAAGGTTGCTGTCCTCCACTTACTTTAGGGAGCCTTGCAAGTTGCTCATCCATTTTTTGATCAATCAGTTGCTTGTTGGTTCCCAGTTTTTTGAACAGGAAATCAGTTACATTTTCGTCTTCAATGAGAATTCCTTTAAGCAAATGAGCCGGTTCGATATTGGGTTGCCCCGCTGCCGAAGCCAACTCCACCGCCTTTTGGATCGCTTCTTGGGATTTTATAGTGAATTGGTTAAAGTCCATAAATAGTAAAGTTATAAGGTATTCAGATTATACTTTAGAAGGCCAGATTAGGGTCAATTAATTAAGCTTACCTACAATTTCTATAAACTTATCAAATGAGTATCCAATTACTTTTTTCAGTCAGAATGGCTTGTAATACATAAATGACGTTATAACTTCGGAATTTTTGACAGTAAGATCATGTGATATAAAGGCTAATAAACTAAACTTGATTAGAATCTTGAGGTATCAAACTGTGACCTCAAGATTCGGGAAATTTTGTGATTGATATTTAGATAAAAGGATTTATGTACGCGCAATTACGCCAGTAGCCAAATCACATTTCTTGCACCTCGACTTCGCTCGGTATCCGTATGGACTTGCTCTTGAATGGAGATGGAAAAGCATACTGAAGCCGTGCTTTTCCGTCCCCCACATGACAAATTTCAACTCCGGTGGTCTGATCAATAATTATAGGGATGGAGACACTTGGAAGGTGAGCAGTACTGTTATTGAAGCGGATGATCGTGAAAAAACACATTTTTCAATAGTTGAAATTTTAAGCATTACGGTTGCCGCTATTATTTGAAAAACTCCTAAACGAATCTGAAGTTCTCCAGCTCATCCATAAGATCCACGTTCAAAAAGTCATGCCAGACAGCTATCTCTCAGAAATATATGGTGGAAACCAAAAGACTCAATAAGTAAGTCAAAAGAAGTATAGATCGCTTTCCCGATGACTTTATATTCCAACTCAATGCTGAGGAATGGGAAAACTTGAAGTCGCAAATTTCGAACTCAAGTTGGGGAGGACGTCGGACTTTGCCTTATGTATTTACCGAGCAGGGCGTAGCGGTGCTTTCTTCAGTCCTCAACAGCCCAGGGGTCATCCAAGTAAACATCTCCATCATTCGAATTTTTGTCAAGATCAGAGCATGGGCTTCGAATTACTCAAAATACCAAGAAAAAATCCAGGTACTCCAAGAAGCCGAATCCAACCAAAATCAGCACATCAATCCTATCTATCAAATGATCGAGGAGCTACTCAAACCAGGCTTGGGAGAACGAAAAGAAATAGGCTTTGGTAGAAAATCCAGCTAAGGTCTAACATCCATTTCAAAAACAGATTTTGCAAATTGACGTATAAAATTATTAAATTTATACGTCAAACTTCTTCAACATGGATACTAAACTCACTTTACGACTCGATGAAAACGTGATCGAACGTGCCAAAGAATATGCACAAAGTCAACAAATCAGCCTTTCCAAACTTGTAGAAAACTATTTAGGCAGCCTTACTTCCAAAAGTCCAAAGCCATCTGATGATATTGAAATCACTCCCTTGGTGAAGAGTTTAATGGGAATTGCAGGCCCTTTGCCTGACGACTATGACAATAAAAAAGAGTATCGTGACTACATAGAGAAAAAATATCAATGAATAAATTATTCATTGACATGAACATCCTAATTGATTTCTTGACTGAAAGATCTCCATTTGATATCCAAGCAGGGATACTATTCTCTTTGGCAGAACAAGAAAAAATCGTCTGCGGTACTTCTTCCCTTTCAATTGTGAATACGCAGTACCAATTGTTAAAATTGATGAGCTCAAGTTTGACAAGAAAAGTACTACGCCAATTCAAGATCCTACTAATAGTTCATCCACTAAATGATAAAATAATTGAGTTAGGGCTTAGTAATTCTGACTTTAAAGATTTTGAAGATTGCCTGCAATTTTATTCAGCTCTCGAATTTGGTTACGATATCATTATTACCAGAAATCAAAAGGATTTCAAAAACTCAACTATCCCGGTCATGAGCCCCAGAGAGTATATCATCGGAAGAAAAAAATAGCCCCGCTTCAGATTATGAAACAGGGCTTAATTTTAGGTTTTCCAGTGTGAATTACTTCTGTGCAGCTGCATAGTCCTCTACTGCATTCCAAACTCGGAACACATTTTTGTAGCAAATTTTTTCGATAGCTTCTTTGGAATAGCCTCTCTTCAGAAGTTCCGCAATTAAGTTCGGATACATCGATACATCTTTTAATCCAGTTGGTAAGGAATCTCCTACGCCATCAAAATCTGAACCTAAGCCCACATGATCAACTCCAACCAGATTTTTCACATGATCAATGTGATCTGCTACACGCTGCACGGTCGGGAAAGGATTATTCGCCGCAGCATAGCCTTCAGCATAAGCCATAAAAGCTGAATCGGTTCTACTCAGGTTATTTTCGGCCATATAGTTTACCAAGTGATCTCTTACTTTGCCTGAACCGGCAGCATAAGCTGAATCAATAAAAGTACCTCCGAAATTGATCATCATCACTCCGCCATTTTTGGCCATCCCTTGAATCAACTCGTCGCTCATATTTCGCTCAAAACCCGGAGTAAACTTACGGACTGAGGAATGCGAAGCGATTATAGGTGCTTTGGTGATAGCTAAGGCATCTTTGAATGTGTTGTCAGAAACATGAGACAGATCAACCATAATCCCTACACGATTCATTTCTTTGACGACTTGTACTCCATATTCACTTAGACCGCCATGAGTCCCTGTTGTATCATAACTGGCGTCACCTATCAAATTATCTTTCCCGTGGGTCAGCGTGATGTATCGAATTCCTCGCTTCTGGAAATATTCCACATTTGTCAAATCATCCTCTAGCCCTGATCCATTTTCCATTCCCATGGGAAGCGAAACAATACCTTTTTCAAAGTTTGCCTCGATATCCGCTGGGCTGTAAGCCATGGCAAATTTGTCTGGGTAGGTATTGGCAATTCGCTCAGTCATCAATATCAAGGAATCGGCCAAGGCTTTGGAAGCTCCCGGAATAGCCTGAAGGCCTGCAGGAATATAGATGGACATAAAGGGTGCATCTAATCCCCCCTCTTTGGTTCGAGGGTAATCAAAATTTCCTCCATCTGTACGAACAGATACATCCAAGATTTCACGTTGAAGTGTAAATCCTCCCACTTTCATACGATATGGAAGATCTACGTGACCATCTACCATAATAGAAGTCCGGGCGATCTCGGTTGCAGCTTCCAGTCGCTCCACATCCGTCATCATGGTGTAGTCGATCGGCTCAGATTCTGGAGCCTGACAGGCAAATCCTAATGCTCCAATTAAAACTAAAGGCAAATATTTTTTCATAGTCAGTGGTTTTTAAAAATTTAAGTTAGACGCTTTTTAGCTGGAAGTTGATAAAAATCCACGAAAGGTCAGATTCCTCTTTTTAGTAGATTTAAATTATCTCCAGATCCCGTTGGAATCAATCATATTTTGTAAGTTCAGGTTGAAAACCACACACCTTATGAAATACTTTTACACAATTCTCACCTTTCTGATACTAGTAGGATCATGCACTTCCCCATCCAATACTATCCAAGTCTCGATAGCTCCAGAACTTAGTGAAGATTTAGCTGATGGACGCTTATTACTCATTTTTTCAACAGATGAGCGCACCGAACCAAGATTCGCAATATCAGATAACGTATCTACTGCGCAGGTATTTGGGATGGATATTGAAGATTATAAAGCCGGTGAGCCATTGAGTTTTGACAGCAAAAGTTTTGGCTACCCCATCGAATCATTGGATAGTCTTCCCGAGGGAGATTACTCGGTACAGGCATACATTATTAAATATGAAACATTCAATCGCTCAGATGGACATACTGTGAAATTGGCAATGGATCAAGGCGAAGGAAGACAATGGGCTCGAACTCCCGGCAACATCTATAGCGTACCTACTAAAGTCAATCTGAAAAAAGGAGAGAAAATTGAACTAACGATCGATCAAATTATTCCTCCAATTGAAGAAAAAACTGATACCAAATATATCAAGCATATCAAAATCAAGTCGGCGCTTCTTTCCGAATTTTGGGGAAGGGATATGTATATAGGAGCCCACGTGCTGCTACCTGAGGGATTCGAAGAGAATAAAAATGACTATTATCCACTTATGGTTTTTCATGGTCACTTTCCCAACGATTTTGGCGGGTTCAGAACTACTCCTCCAAATCCTGAACTTGGGGAAGATGATTACAGCGCCAGATTCGGAATCTATGGCTACGCCAAAATGGAGCAACAGGAAGCCTATGATTTCTATCAAAAGTGGATTTCTCCAGACTTCAAGCGATTTATAGCTATCGAGATTCAGCATGCTAATCCATTCTACGACGATAGCTATGCGGTAAATTCAGAAAACATTGGCCCCTACGGAGATGCAATTACCTATGAGTTGATTCCACATATTGAAAAAGAGTTTAGAGGAATTGGTAAGGGCTGGGCCCGTTTTCTGTATGGAGGATCCACAGGTGGCTGGGAAGCATTGGCGGTACAGGTGAAGTATCCTGACCAATACAATGGATGCTTTGCTGCTTGCCCTGATCCGATAGACTTTCGGGCCTTTACTTCAGTGGATATCTATAATGATAAGAATGCCTATTATACAGAAGGTGAATTCCGAAAAACACTTCGTCCGGGCCACCGAAATTATTTAGGTCATATCGACGCTATGCTGAAAGATATGAATCACCGAGAGCTTGCAATTGGAGGAACTAAGACTCGATCAGGTGAGCAATTTGATATTTGGCAAGCTGTCTATTCTCCTGCTGGAGACGATGGGTATCCTAAACCAATTTGGGATAAATACTCTGGGGAAATTGATCCGGAAGTGGCCGCATACTGGAAAGAGAATTATGACCTTCGTTATATTATGGAGCGAGATTGGGCTACTTTGGGACCAAAGTTGGAGGGAAAAGTCAATATCTATTGCGGAGATATGGACAATTACTATTTGAACAATGCAGTATATCTGACCGAGGAATTCTTAGAACAAACTCAAAACCCTAATTACAAGGGAGAGATTGCCTACGGGGATCGAGCCGAGCATTGCTGGAATGGAGATCCTACGCTACCCAACTACATCACTAGACTTCGATACAATACGATGTATCTGGATAAAATCGAAGATCGATTGAAAGAATCCGCGCCAAGTGATTTTAACCAACAGAGTTGGACTTTAACAAAAAACTAGAATGATGAAAGCCACCTAAAAATTAGCCTTTTAGCATTGTCAGCTGAAATCACCGCTACTCGTAGCCCTCAGAAGACTGAAGAAGCTACCGAAGACTTGGACTTCGTGAAAGACGTGAAGACTCCAATATTGATCTTGCTTTAGGATACACCGGAGATCTTGACTACTGGTGAATCAGTCTTATTTGGTGCCTCAAGCGGTACAATTTGTGTTTCCAATATTGAGTGATATCCTGCCGGAAAAAAGGTAATGGCTCTGTTTCTAGTATAGAAAAAATAGAAGTATTGTAAATGCAAACTGAGTCACAAACCTTAATGCGCTAAAGGGAGTAGGCATAGCAAATGGAATGCAATCCCAATCCCTACTGGAAAAGCAACTGCCATTCCAGCAATATCAATAGCCGCAACAATGAGAAGATTAGCTAAGTTAAAAACGATCCCTCTCAAGAAAGCTGATCCTATAGAACCAGAATCAGCTTGCACTAAATCGTCAGGAAATACGCTTCCTTCGTCTCCGTTGCTCCTAAGCGTCAATCCAAAAATGACTGATAAAAAAATTATTCCATGGGAGTAATCTCAATAAAAGAGTGGAATTGGCCAGAATGTAGAAGCTAACTTCTGTGTATTTGCCCATGAACCTCAGCAGATCATAGTGATCAAACAGAGTACGACTGCAAATGAATAAGTAGTTGGAATAAGCATAGATTGATTTTAATAGGTTTCTTCTAATTGATTTCGAAATGGTTGCGAATCTTGCGCACCCATAATTGTCACAGCGATCGCGGCTGCACGATTAGCAAATTTGATGGCATTTCGCATGTCTTTTCCTTCGGAAAGCGCAACGACTAACGCTCCATTAAAAGTATCACCGGCAGCAGTAGTGTCTACTGCCTTTACTTTCTCAGCTGGAATAAAACCAGTCTCATGAGCGGTAAGAAAAAAAGCCCCTTTTGATCCCATCGTGATAATTACATTTTTAACCCCTTTCTCTTTCAGAAATTTGGCTGCTGAAAAAGCTGAAGTCTCATCTTCAACTTTAATTCCTGTCAGTATTTCCGCCTCCGTTTCATTTGGGGTAATTAAGTATAGTCGCTTAAGGAGTAGATCTGAAAGTTCTTGGGCAGGGGCTGGATTTAGGATCAGGAGTACTTCCAACTGTTCCGCCATTTCCCCTAGTTTTTCTACCGCTTCCATAGGGATTTCCAATTGAGTGAGGACAAATTTCGACTCTTGAAGAATATTTTTTGCGTTAACTATATCATTTGAAGAAAGGAGATTATTAGCACCAGAGGCAACAGAAATACAGTTTTCACCAAATGAATCGACTAATATTAAAGCCACCCCAGAATGTGAATTGGGTTCGATTAAAATTGAATTGGTATTAATCCCGACCTTCTCAAATCCTTTGACAGCATTATTTCCAAATTCATCTGCACCAAGTTTTGCCAGAAAAGTCACTACTCCTCCAAGTTTGGCGGCAGCTACCGCTTGATTTGCACCCTTGCCTCCGGCAAATAAAAAAAACTCTCCTCCCAAAACAGTCTCTCCCGGCCTTGGAATTCTTGGAGATTTCACGACCATATCGGTATTACTACTTCCAACAACTAGAATTTTACCCATATTTAATTTTATATTTTGTTGAGTATAAAAAACTTCAAAATTTATAAATGGCTAACATAAGAGATTATTTTTTTGTAGCTTATAACAGATTTAGTGTCAAGAGTATGTTTTTAACTAAAGAGAATTTGACCACAATTGCTTTTTATTATTTTTCTAAAGTGCGATACAGTAATTTAAACAAGAATGAATTTATATGGTTATTCAACCGTTCAAAGAACCAAAATATTGAATCGAATTTATTGAAAATTAGTAACAGATAATTGTGACTACATTTATTTCCAGATATGCAAAATTGGTATTAATCGAAATTGGCTAAGAAGACTTTAAAAATTATTTATTATGGCAAAGCCTATAAATTACGAATTAGAAAAAAATATTGAAGTAATCTCTCAGCTTGATGGATTGGTTGGTGAGGCAGTTGATACGCTTATGCTAGACCCGGATAAGTGCTGGCAGCCATCTGACTTTCTTCCAAACTTCAATGATCCAGAAGTATTTGAGGAAATCAAATTACTCCAGAAACGTGCAGAGGGTATTCCTGATACTGTGTTGACATCACTTGTTGGAAATATGATAACAGAAGAGGCGCTGCCGTCCTATCAGACCTATTTCAATATGCTGGAAGGTATCAATGAAGAAAAAAACCTCCTATCTAATTCCGGATGGGTGAGATGGTCGAAGGCATGGACAGCGGAGGAAAACCGTCATGGTGACCTACTAAACAAATACCTTTACATGACCGGTAGAGTAGACATGAAGCAAGTAGAGCGGACTATTCATCGATTACTTTACAACGGATTTGATCCCAATACTGATGGAGATCCATATCAAGCGATGATTTATACGTCATTTCAAGAACGGGCTACAAAAATCTCACACGTCAATACCGGGAAATTGGCTGATAAAGCTGGAGATCCGATTCTTTCTAAAATCTGTAAGACAATTGCCGGAGATGAGGCACGACATGAGAAGGCTTACAAGTCTTTTATGTCAAAAATATTTGAAATTGATCCTAACGGAGCGATTAATGCTTTTGAACAGATGATGCGAAAGCAAATAGCAATGCCAGCAATGATGATGGGAACTGGTGGAAATAATCCTTCTTTATTTTCACAATTCTCTACAATCACTCAAAAGGTTGGGATATATACTGGTTGGGATTATGCTAGAATCATTGAACACTTAGTTGATGTTTGGAAAATTGAAGCTGTCACTGGATTGAATGATGTAGCAGCGAAAGCACAAGATTATCTTGCTACCCTTCCTGATCGATACATGAGGTTGGCAGATCGTATGAAAGCTCCAGATGAGATCAAACTTGCTTGGTTGAAATAACTTTACTCCATGATACTAAAGTCCTTTCCCTATTCGGAAGGGACTTTTTGTTTAAAACTGTTTTGGAGGTAATTTCGAGCTACACATGAAATAACCTGGTTGGCTGCAATTATATTGATGAACTAATTCTATTTGCTTAGCCGATATGAAGACCTACCAAATAGCGATGAATAGCCCGACGAAAGGGCACCCAAGTGCCAGCAATGCTATTGTTCATCATATAACAAGTTGCTTTCTGTCTTTTACTGGTTTAATTGCCTACTCACTTATTAAATAAAAAATGAAAACAAGACTACAATTACTTATTACCTTACTTTTTTTCACTACCAGCATTGTAAGCGCACAATCAGAATTAAGAGTGAATCCGGAGCGATTAAATGGCTCAATTAAAAAGCTTTCCACTTATGGAAAAAATGCGGCTGGAGGAAGTGACAGAGTTGCCTTCTCATCTCATGAGTTAGCAGCAAGAGAATATGTGATGGATTTGATGAACAAAGCAGGTCTAGAAGTTTCCATAGATTTTGCGGGAAATATCATTGGTAAAAAAGTCGGCACCGATGCATCTTTAAAGCCGATTGCTTTTGGATCACATATCGACGAGGTGCCAAATGGCGGAGATTATGATGGTCCCGTAGGATCGATGAGTGCCATTGAAGTGATGCAGACCCTTTCAGAAAATAATATTTCAACAGCTCATCCACTTGAAGCCATCATCTTCACCAATGAAGAAGGGGGAGTTATAGGAAGTAGAGCTATTGTGGGGGAGTTAAATGAAAAAGCGCTCCAAATCGTAAGTAATGCAGGAATCACCCAATATGAAGGAGTAAAAAAACTGGGCGGAAATCCTGATCGGGTTGCTGAAATGGCAAGAAAAAAAGGAGATTTGGCAGCTTTCCTTGAACTTCATATCGAACAAGGCGGGAATCTGGATCGAGAGAAAATACAGATTGGAGTAGTTGAGGGAATTGTAGCGATCGAATGGTGGCAGTTTACATTCAAAGGAGTAGCCAATCATGCGGGTACTACCCCTATGAATATGCGAAAAGATGCTTTGCTGCCAGCTGCGGAATTTGTCTTAGCAGTGAACCAAATCGTACGATCTTACGAAGGCGCACAGGTAGGCACTGTTGGAATAATCAAAGCATTTCCCGGAGCAGGAAATGTCATCCCAGGAGTAGTTACTTTAAATCTGGAAATGCGAGATCTTTCTTCAGAAAAAATCTGGATGATCTACGGAGAAATTGAAGCGAAAGGAAAATCTCTAGCCGCTGAAGCTGGGATAGAAATCAGCATTACTCATCAAGATGTTGCTAGCAAGCCAGCTATAGCAGATCAGGGAATTCGAAAAATAATAGAAGATCAATCAAAAGTGCTTGGATTTTCTACCTTAAGCTTGCCAAGTGGTGCAGGTCACGACGCCCAAGAAATGGCAAGAATTGCGCCTATGGGAATGATTTTCATCCCTAGCAAAGATGGAGTATCACATGCTCCAAATGAATATTCATCTCCTGAAGACATTGCAAATGGCGCCAATGTATTGCTCCAAGTAATCCTAAATTTGGATAAAAGCCTACAATAAAAATTAGATTAACTATTCTTTTGTAAGTTTCGTACAGCTAATTTTCTTAAGTCCAACTATTTAATTTCTCACACATTTATAAGAATTATGGACCAAGTACAGGCAGGAAATATAACACTCTCCTATTTGAAAATTTCCGACTATAAAGAACTCAAAGCTGCGATGATCGATAGCTATCGGTCCATGGCTGAGGCTTATTGGAGCGAAGATGAAATTGAGACTTTATTAGATAAATTTTCTGAAGGTCAAGTTGTGATTCGTGTCAATGACCAGCTAGCAGGTTGTGCGCTCTCCATCGTAGTGAATGAAGATCTCCTTGAGGGCGAACATACCTATAAAGATATTACGTCAGATTTTACATTTGAAAATCATACCTATGGGGGAGATTTACTCTATGGGATTGACGTGTTTATAAAGCCGGAATTCCGAGGACTTCGCCTTGGAAGAAGACTTTATGATTATCGTAAAGAATTATGTGAGAAGTTAAATCTGAAGGGTATTGTATTCGGCGGTAGGATTCCAAACTACCACAAGTACGCCGATAAAATAACTCCAAAGGAGTACATGGAAAAAGTGAGATTAAAGGAAATTTATGATCCAGTACTGAACTTTCAACTAGCCAACGATTTCCATCCTGCCCGCATCCTGCGAAATTACCTGGAAGGCGATGCTTCTTCGGGTGAATTTGCAGTGTTACTTGAATGGAATAATATTTATTATGAGAAACCCAATAAAAAAGTCACTTCCGAAAAGACTATTGTAAGACTTGGTCTAATCCAGTGGCAAATGCGCCTTTATGAAAGTCTGGATGAGCTCATGCAGCAAGCCGAATATTTTGTAGATGCCGTATCAGCCTATCGATCAGATTTCGCGCTTTTCCCAGAGTTTTTTAATGCCCCTTTAATGGCAGAATTTAACCACCTGACTGAAGACCAAGCAATTCGGGGGCTTGCAAAGCACACTGATGAAATCGTCCAACGGTTTGGGAAACTCGCCGTATCCTACAACATCAATATCATTACTGGCTCAATGCCAAAGATGAAAGATGACAAACTCTACAATATCGGCTACCTTTGTAAGCGTGATGGATCGATTGATTTCTACGAAAAGCTGCACATCACTCCTTTGGAATCCAGAGTTTGGGGCATGCAGGGAGGGACACAACTCAAAGCTTTTGACACGGACTGTGGCAAAATAGGAATTCTGATTTGCTACGATGTGGAATTCCCTGAATTGAGTAGACTACTCGCAAATCAAGGTATGGATATACTGTTCGTACCCTTTCTTACAGATACCCAAAACGGCTACTCGAGAGTAAGACATTGTGCTATGGCTAGGGCAATCGAAAACGAATGCTATGTGGCTATGGCAGGAAGCGTAGGAAACCTTCCTAAGGTTCACAATATGGATATGCAATATGCACAGTCCATGGTAATCACTCCTTGTGATTTCCCTTTTCCAAGTAATGGAATTAAAGCAGAGGCTACTCCGAATACAGAGATGACACTGATAGCCGACGTCGATATTTCACTACTTCGAGAGCTAAACGAATTCGGAAGTGTACGTAACCTCAAGGATCGAAGAACTGATCTCTATGAGCTTAGACAAATCAATCTGGAGTAGCTATTAAATTGATAAGATGGATTATGACGAACTTAATTCACATCATATTTGTAGAAATCTAATTTTTATCTCATAAGATCGATCAAAATACCTGATAAATAAGAATACCAGACTATTACAGACTTAGTACAATACAGCCCAATATCCACTCTCGATTTAGATCAAATTGACCCATTTATTTTTATAAATCGCTATGGAGGTCTGTAGATTTATCAGCTTTGGTTAAATCTTCCTGCTTCGAAGAAAATGAATGAACCGAGGTATCTGGGACTTAAAAAAAATGAAATCAACCACTTTCAATCTGATTCTGGAAAAGTAAAAGTGCAACAGCTTTTTGGAGCTTGGGAGGAAGTTGAAGGTTCATTTGAGCCAAGTTTTCCTTTGACTATGAGTACGATTTATTTCAAATCCGTGGGCAAAATTTCTAAGTCTATCCCAAAAGATGAAAATATATTTTACTACTTAATACGAAGAGCAATAAAATAAACTGTGTTGAGATTAATTATAGACATTTAGTGGGATTTGAAAATGACGGTATTGAAATTAAAGTTGAGACTATCGCGGAATCGACTCTGATCTACGAACATGCTTTACCACTTAATGAACGTACGTTTGGCAGAGTCCACTTATATCAAATATTGAATAAGAAACCCTCGAAGCTTATCAAGCTTATCAATTCGGAAGTTTTGAAAGCTGGAGCTACTAAAACCCTCGTAACAGTTGATGATTAAGTCCATAAGTAATCAAGAAAACTGTTTACAAAGTGACTAGCTATCGATAATATCCTGAGAAATAAGACGGTAAATTTCCGCGATTTCTTCATTATAGTTTAAGAACTGGTGATGCTCCTCTAAGGTCTCATAATCAGCTCGAATAGCAGGTCCAGTCTGTGCATTCTTGGCTCCGATCTGAAGACTTTTTGAAATGGTCTCAATGATTAAAGGCTTGAGCATTTCAAAATCCAGACCTTGTCTTTGCATGATTTGCTCTGCTATTCGGATCATATGATTGGAAAAATTACTTGCAAAAACAGCTGCGACATGAAGACCTTTCCGATCTTTTGATTGGACCGTGAACACTTGACGGGTTAGACTTTTCGCAAGTTTCTTCAACTTCTGTAGAATCGCCTCATCAGATGATTCAACCAAGATCGGTAGTTCACTCCACTCCACTTTCTTCCCAATCGAAAAGCTTTGGAGTGGATAAAAAACACCAGTGTAGGTCGCAGCGCTTAAATTCAAACTCACCAGATCAACCGAACCAGAAGTGTGAACTAGAATTGAACCCTGGGGCAAAATGATTGCATCAGAAACTTCAGATATCGCTGAATCCTTAACAGCCAATATAAATAACTCCGCTTTACTCTCGGAGAAATCCAAATCGTCTTTTGGAAGGGCCTCGTATACCCGTTCAGTGATCTTACTGGCAGATTTCAGATCGCGGGCATATACTTCTGTAACCTTATGACCAGCATCTTCTAAAGCTGGAGCAAGGTGCCAAGCTACATTACCAGCGCCTATTATTGCAATATTAAACTTCATCATTAAATAATCTGGTGATCCGCAATGATGCCAGTAACCTCTCTTTCTTTGCTTGACTGGAAGTACAGATGACGTCTTGATAACAATCGGCAGAAGTACGGGCAATACTAGTGTTTACCATATATTGAGCCGCTTTTATCTTTTACTTGTATGATTGCGAATAATGAAATTAAATAAACTCATTTTAAGCCAAAAATAAAAAGCCATTCAAATTGATATGAATGGCTTTAAAAATCTTTACTTATTCTTTTAAATATGAAGCGCTCGATTATCAGTAGCAGCTAGGCAAGCCTCTTTGAACGCTTCTGTATAGGTGGGGTGAGCATGGGACATTCTGGTTATATCTTCAGCAGAAGCTCGAAATTCCATAGCTACAACTGCCTCAGCAATCATATCTGCAGTTCTGGGACCGATCATGTGGACTCCTAATATTTCGTCTGTAGCGGCATCAGCCAGTACCTTGACCAGACCGTCCGTATCCATGGATGCACGTGCACGCCCAGAAGCCGCAAATGGAAACTTACCAGTCTTATACTTTACTCCCTTTGCTTTTAATTCCTCCTCAGTGTACCCCACGGCAGCTACCTCTGGCCAGGTATAAACTACACCAGGAATTAGATTATAATCCATGTGAGGCTTGTGTCCGGCGATAGTCTCGGCTACAAATGTACCTTCCTCTTCGGCTTTGTGGGCAAGCATTGCTCCTTTGACCACGTCACCAATGGCATAAATATTTGAAGCAGTAGTCTGCAAATGTTGATTCACTTCTACTTGACCTCTTTCAGTGATTTTTACTCCGGCAGCCTCAGCATTTAAGCCATCGGTATAAGGTCTTCTACCAATTGAAACTAGCACGTAATCGCTCTTGATTTCAACTATTTCGCCCTTAGCGTTTTCAGCTTTCACTGTGACCTCATCACCTTTTCTTTCTACTCCTACCACTTTATGCTTTAAGTAAAAATCAAATCCGATTTTCTTCAAAGACTTCTGAAGTTCTTTGCCCATCGTACGATCCATCGAAGGAATCAATGAATCCATAAACTCTATTACCGAGACTTTGGCTCCCATACGACCATAAACTGAACCAAGCTCCATACCGATTACTCCACCACCGATTACGATCAAGTGCTTTGGAATTTCTTTCATCTTGAGAGCTTCCGTGGATGTAATTACGCGGTCCTTATCCAATTTGATAAATGGTAGATTCGCTGGCTTGGAGCCAGTTGCGATGATGATGCTCTTACCCTGGATTTCTTCGGAAGCACCATCGTCCTTAGTTACTTTGACAGTAGTATTATTCACGAAAGAGCCCAAGCCCTGATGGACATCGATCTTATTTTTTTTCATCAAATAAAAAATCCCTTCCACATTTTGCTTGACCACATCTTCTTTGCGGGCGATCATTTGCTTTAAGTCAACTTTCAAGTTGCTTATGTTGATGCCGTGAATTTTGAAAGTATGAGCAGCATTATGGTAATGCTCAGAAGAATCTAAAAGTGCTTTCGAAGGAATGCAGCCTACATTCAGGCATGTCCCGCCAAGCGTCGGGTATTTCTCGATGATTGCAGTTTTCATTCCAAGTTGTGCGCAGCGAATCGCTGCTACATATCCACCTGGGCCAGAACCAATTATTATGACGTCGTACATTTTTTTTAGAATTTAGAGTCTAGAAGCAAGAGCCAAGACTGGTTAAAATGAGGGCTAATGAATTTCTGCCCGTCGTAAATCATATTTCTTAAATCTTAAATCAATCAGACTCCAAACAATAGTCGTGTCGGCTCCTCTAGCAATTGCTTCACGCGGACCAAGAAGCTCACAGATTCTCTTCCATCGATGACTCGGTGATCATAAGAAAGTGCGATATACATCATCGGAAGGATTTTTACCTCACCGTTAACAGCCATTGGGCGCTCCACGATATTATGCATTCCCAAGATGGCAGACTGCGGTGCATTAATGATCGGAGTGGACATCATAGATCCAAATACTCCTCCATTAGTGAGGGTAAAGGTACCTCCGGTCATTTCTTCAATTGATAATTTATTATCTCTCGCTTTTCCAGCTAGTCTTACCACCTCTTTTTCGATTTGGTCAAAAGACATGATTTCTGCATTTCGGATAACTGGAACAACCAAGCCTTTTGGCGCTGAAACTGCGATTGAGATATCACAATAGTCATTGAACACCAGCTCATTGCCATCAATTTTAGCATTTACTGAAGGCCATTCTTGTAGTGCTACACAAACGGCTTTGGTAAAGAATGACATAAAGCCAAGGCCTACACCGTGCTTTTCCTTAAATTGATCTTTGAATTTGGAGCGCAAATCCATGATCGGCTTCATGTTCACTTCGTTAAACGTAGTCAACATCGCTGTTTCATTTTTCACAGTAACCAATCTTCTGGATACCGTTTTTCTCAAGGAGGACATTCTTTCTCTTCGCTCATTTCGCGAGCCAAAAACCGAAACCGGTGTAGGTTCAGATTTAGTTTCTGCTTTGCGTTCAGATTTAGTTTCTACTTTGGTTTCTGCTTTGTGAGCAGCATCAGGAACAGGAGTAGCTTTTTTTGCCGCCTCGGCATCTTCTTTTGTGATTCTCCCACCTTTTCCAGATCCTTTTACTTCAGTAGCTGAAATTCCTCTTTCAGAAAGTATTTTGGCAGCAGCAGGGGAAGCATGTCCTGTCGCATAAGATTCTTTGTCTTTGTCCGAAGCTGAAGCAGCCTCAAGCGTATCACTTGTGCTATCAGTTGAAAAAGTCTCATCTTTCGAAACTTCGATCGTGCAGATCATACCTCCGATTTCAAGCGTATCCCCTTCTTCGGCTACATGACGAAGAATACCTGCAGCTTCTGCCGGGAGTTCGAAAGTTGCTTTATCAGAATCTACTTCTGCGATGATTTCATCCAACTTCACCAAATCCCCATCTTTTTTCAGCCAATTAGCAAGAGTTACCTCCGTGATTGATTCCCCTACCGTAGGCACTACCATAGTTTTTACTTCTCCTCTACTAGCAGTATCCGCTTTTGCTGAAGTTTCTGGTTTTGGAGTATCGGATGGAGTATTGGAAGGAATTTCTGATTTAGGAGTATCGAAAGGAGTGGCGGGTTCAGAACGGGTTGCACCTGCTGCGATAATACAAATTAAAGCTCCGATTGCTAGCGTATCGCCTTCATGGGCTTTGATTTTCAGTATTCCAGCAGCTTCAGCCGGCAGTTCAAATGTAGCTTTGTCTGACTCTAGCTCACATAATACTTCATCCATCTGAACTTCATCGCCATCTTTTTTAAACCATTGGCCGACGATCACTTCGGTAATTGACTCACCTACTGCGGGGACTTTAATTTCTTTGCTCATAAGATTAATGTTGTTGTCATCGAAAAGTGGTGACAAAATGCTTGGATTTATTTTGGGATTTAGGCTTGAAAAATTAACTGACTTTTAGTGCTTTGGCAACAATGTTTCGCTGTTCTTCTACGTGGACTTTATTATATCCTGTCGCAGGAGAAGCACTGGCTTTACGGGAAATCAACTCCATTGGCAGCTCTTTATAAAGTAATCTCAAAATATAATTCCAATAACCCATATTTTCAGGCTCTTCCTGTACCCACACTACCTCTGTTTTTCCGTATCCTTTTAGGATCTCCGTAATTTGATTAATAGGCAAAGGATGAAGCTGCTCAATCCTTACGATAGCCACATTAGTGATTTTATCCTTCTCTCTCGCTTCTGCCAGATCATAATAGATTTTTCCGGAGCATAAAATGACGCGTTTTACTTCTTTGGCTTTTACTTTAAGATCGTCAATTACTTCTCTAAATGATCCTGTGGTAAATTCTGCCAAAGGAGATACTACTTTTGGATGTCTCAACAAAGACTTGGGAGACATCACAATACAAGGTTTTCTAAATTTCCAAGTCATCTGTCTACGAAGCAGATGGAAAAAGTTGGAAGGCTCGGTAATATTAGCAACTATCATATTATAGTCGGCAGAAAGCTGAAGAAATCGCTCCGGTCTTGCATTGGAGTGTTCAGGACCTTGCCCTTCATAGCCATGTGGGAGGAGAAGAACCAAACCATTCATTTTTTGCCATTTGGTCTCCCCTGAGGAGATAAACTGATCGATCATAGTTTGGGCACCATTGGCAAAATCGCCAAATTGAGCTTCCCAGATAGTCAGTGAATTCGGATTTGCAATACTATAGCCATATTCGAAACCCAATACGGCGTATTCTGAAAGCAAGGAATTATAAATATGGAACTGCCCTTTACGATCTTTTAATTGTAATAGCGAATTGAATTCTTGGTTGGTATTCGCATCATGAAGGACTGCATGACGATGGGAAAAAGTGCCACGCTGAACATCCTGACCTGTCAATCGAACACTTCTACCTTCCAAAAGGAGCGTACCATAAGCCAACAGTTCAGCTGCTGCCCAATTCAATTTTTTGGACTGGAAAAACATATCCTTCCGTTGCTTCAATTGCGATTCAATCTGCTTCAGTGGCTTAAAGCCCTTTGGCACTAGCGTTAAGGCATTCGCAACCTTTTCAATTTCAGCTTTGGGAACACCAGTTGGAGGGGATTTATCAAAATCTGCAGGCTCAGAACGTCTCAAGCTCTGCCATTCCTCTTCAAATCTGGTGGCCTGATAAGGCAAAGGTTTCTCTTTCACCATATTTAGACGATCCTGAAGTAATTGTCTAAATTCTTCATCCATTTGAGAAGCTATTTTTGCTTCAAGATCTCCACGCTCAGTCAGGTGTTTTATATAAATTTCCCGTGGATTGGAATGCTTGGATATAATATTGTATAGTTCTGGCTGGGTAAATTTAGGCTCATCAGCCTCATTATGACCATGTCGCCTGTAGCAGACCATATCAACGAAGATGTCTCTACTAAATTTTTGGCGAAATTCCGAAGCCAGTTTTGCGGCAAAGACCACAGCCTCGGCATTGTCACCATTCACGTGAATTACCGGAGCATCTATAATTTTGGCTACATCAGTACAGTAGATGGAAGTACGTCCGTCATCAAAATCGGTAGTAAAACCTACTTGATTATTGATCACAAAATGAATGGTTCCTCCGGTATTGTAGCCGTCCAAGCCTGCCATTTGAGTAACTTCATAGACAATCCCCTGACCTGCTACTGCGGCATCTCCATGGATCAATATTGGAAGTGCTTTTCTCGCATCTCCTTGATGTTCGGTATCAATTTTAGCTCTAATGAAACCTTCCACAACAGGATTTACTGCTTCAAGGTGAGATGGATTAGGAGCTAATTTAAGATGTACTTTATTGTTTTTAGGGGTAATGATATCACTGGAATAGCCCATGTGGTATTTCACATCGCCATCTCCCATCGTCAGGTCAGGCTTTGTAGTACCTTCAAATTCCGAGAATATCTGCTCATAGGTTTTACCCATAATGTTTGCCAGCACATTCAATCTACCCCGGTGTGCCATGCCGATCATTACTTCTTTGACTCCTAGCTCAGAGGAAATATTGATCACAGCATCTAAAAATGGAATCGTACTTTCTCCACCTTCTAGCGAAAATCGCTTTTGACCAAGATATTTGGTATGTAAGAAGTTTTCGAAAACTACCGCTTGATTGAGCTTGAAAAGAATTCGTTTCTTATCATCGTATGAGGGATTAAAAGCGAGTGCTTCTTTCTCGACTTTGGTCTTAAACCAATCCAGGATCTCTGGATCCCGGATATACAAATACTCAAAGCCCATCGGACCTTCATAGATGGTCTTTAGTGAGTCAACAATAACTGATAGCTTCGTCTTGCCAATTCCGATTTCATTACCGGCCTGGAACTCTGTGTCCATATCCTCTTGACCAAGCCCGAAATCTTTTGGATCGATCAAGGCCTTGCGGTCTCTACGCTCACGGACTGGATTAGTCTTCGATCTCAAATGAGCACGAGAGCGATGTGCATGGATTAAGGCCCTTACTTTTATCTCTTTGGGAAGCTCTTCCATATCCATCATGGTACCAGGAGTGGCAAGTGAACCGTTTTTTGCAACAGTCCCATCAGACGATATGACAGTCGTTGACAGCTCGTTTCCTTCGGGTGAATAATTGGTCATGGCAAAATCAAAGCCATCAAAGAATCCCTTCCAACTGGAATCGATGGAATCAGGATCTGATTTATACGAATGATAGAGCTCATCTACATAAGAAACATGAGCATTTGCGATGTAAGAGAATTTATCCATGACAATTTTTTGTGGAACAATCAAAATTATATGGAATAATCGGCTTTAAAAAATTGCTTATTTGCTTTTACAAATGTTCAAATCTTCCTTATCAAGGGGCTATGATCAATCTCTTACAACATTCCAGTCTGCAGGGGGTGCAGAAGTAATCGTATCCATTAGCCTACAATCATTTAATATAAGACTGACGGGTTGCCGAAACTCCAGCTCATCTCCAAAATATAGATCCAACATTCTATTTCGCCTGCAGCCATAAAATAGCCTAAAACCACCTCATCGGGAGTATCTAAGCTCAGCATGTTCCCACGAATATTTGCAGGCAGAGGGTCAAATACTGATCCAGTAATCTTTGATTACTATTTAATTAGGCGAATGGACCGATGAGCTTCAGCGGTAATGCTTAATTGGTTAAGATCCATTCTATAGATTTCGATAAATCTCAATCCATCATCGGGAATAAAAGGCACTTTAAGAATAATCTTTAGACCTTCGAAAGTATCATCGTTAGTAAGGAAATAAGAAGTATTGCCAGTGGTTTAATAGTTAAGACAGCGACTTATTACAGTCTTTGCGTTCAACCATCATAGTCGTACGATTGAAAAATAAATCTGATTTTGTCTGTAAAAGATAAACGCTTGGATCATTATGCCAGAAGTAATAATTATTCTCATCCGATGGGTCTGTCAACTCTACAAAAATGCCAGCTCCGGAATCCAAATTTGTCTGCCCTTCCACAGTAATTATTTCATACTGATAGAATAATTTACCTATTTCAGTGGGCTGATTGGTTTTTTCAGGCAAAGAGGTGTGAGTCTTCCCATCTGTAAGATAAATCAATAGCATATAAGACCTGCCAACTGCGCCAGCAAAACGTTCAGGAGAAATGTAGCTCCCTATCATATTTCTGTCTTCATCAAATATGGCGACCGATTCAGTATTATCATGAGCGGCTACGATTGCTCCGAAAACCAGACTACTAGCACCGCAAAAATGCGCCTATAAGTGAGATGTCGGGAAAACTGAATCCGAACGTATACTGTTGGTTACCAAATCCGTAATAGTCAGTAGCTGTGAATCTACAATACGATCAGTCTCGAATAGATCAATACAACTAGGCGGAACAAGAATAGGCGTAGAAGATAATTTTTCAATAAGGTATGGATTTGATGTTATGTACATGATCAATTGCAGCAACAATTGAATTCTCCTCTCTTTTTGGGATCTTACTAGCTTAGAAGAATCCTTCGTCTTCAATCTCCCATCTTCTTGCTATGGTCTTTGATTTTCAGTCTTTTATCAGAATATCCAAAGAAAATAAGATGCCACGTATTATTACCAACAATCCAATTTCCGATTAAATCCTTTTAACCAAAGATAGAACCTTGATGGATTCAAACTTCAAGTCAAAAAAAAACTGCCTCTAAAAATTAGAGGCAGTTTTAAAATTAGTGTGATTCAATAATTATCTCAACGTAGCAGTCAACAGCATGATGCTAGTAAAGAATAGCATCAAATATCAATTTACACTGATTATTCTGAGCCGATCAAATTAGAAAGA
>Ga0209491_10003405_pt1 | contig 26344 bp, 25 predicted proteins | sample BON02_FD_187213 | JGI IMG/M metagenome (GOLD analysis project Ga0209491, IMG submission 187213) | Freshwater microbial communities from Lake Bonney liftoff mats and glacier meltwater in Antarctica - BON-02 (SPAdes) (version 2) | ecosystem: Environmental > Aquatic > Freshwater > Ice > Glacier...
AAATCACAAATTATGAGGCGCAGCAGTATCGCTTATTCATAAATACTTCAAATGTCTAGCTGCTAGGCATTTTTAATGCTCAAAATGAAGGCATTTATTACTGTTAGAAAAAATTTGTTATGCACCCATAGTTAGTTGGTTAGTTTTTATTATGTTTAAAAGTGGTAGTAATTACTTAAAGAGAGCGCAAAAAAAGCCGCAGCGAAGACTTTTCTTCAATTGCGACTGATAGTTAAGATTTAGGACTCAACATAGTATTCAAAATAAGCTCACAAGATAAGGGTTACTGATACATACGATAAGACATCCCTCAACTTCTACGGCAAGTAAAAAAAATATTAATTACCTAGGGGAATCACCCTATGCTTGCCGATTCAATCGGAGGCTCCACAAGCGATTCGCCTGCTTGACTTCACCCCCAATGCGTCCGACCTTCGTTCGCCTAATCATACCGCCATGGCTACCGCGACACTCAACTACGAACCGATGGTCTTCAATCCCAAGCTAGGGAATGAAGCACCGCTCACTGCGATCCAAAAAGAAGTGCTTGCCCTCAAAAAAGAGCGTAACGCACTGATCCTCGCACACAACTATCAGATCGACGCCATCCAGCGCGTGGCCGACTACGTGGGCGACTCACTCGGACTCGCCTACAAGGCCGAAGAAGCGGACGCCGATTGCATCGTCTTCTGCGGCGTGCACTTCATGGCAGAGACCGCCAAGATCGTAAACCCGAACAAGCCAGTGCTCTTGCCCGAACTCGAAGCCGGTTGCTCGCTCTCCGACTCCTGCCCCGCCGAAAAGCTGGCCGCGTATAAAGAGGCGAACCCCAATGTTTACGTTGTCGCCTATATCAATTGCTCGGCTGGCGTCAAAGCACTCTCCGATGTAATTTGCACCAGCGGCAATGCCATGAAGATTGTCAGCAAGGTGCCGACCGACCGCGACATCCTCTTCGTGCCGGATCAAAACCTAGGCCAGTGGGTAGCGAAGCAAACCGGGCGCAAAATGCAGCTCTGGCCAGGCTCGTGCTATGCGCACGTGCTCTTTACCCAACAGGCCATCGAACGCCTAAAGCTTAAATTCCCCGGAGCACTCGTCGTCGCCCACCCCGAGTGCGTCGAGACCGTGCGCGACAATGCCGACGAAGTCTGCAGCACTGAGAAGATGATCGGCTTCTGCCGCGACTGCGACGCACAGCAGATCATCGTAGTGACCGAGACAGGCATGATCCATCGCCTCCAACGCGAGATCCCGAACAAGACCTTTATCGCGGGCCCGACCGACACCTGCGCCTGCAACGATTGCCGCTACATGAAGATGAACACCATCGAAAAGCTACGCAACTGCCTGCGCGACATGAGCCCCCAGATCGAGATGCCCGAAGACATCCGCCTAAAAGCCTATGCCCCCATCAAGCGTATGCTTGAGTGGAGCAAGTAGAGTTGAATGCCTCCGCCACCTATCGCAACGATCTACTAAGGGCGCCTTTCTTGGGCATCCTCGAAGCGGGCTGGACGACCTTCGCACTCGTTATCGCGATTCGCTACTTCGACGCGAGTGAAACGCATAAATCCTTCATCGCTGGAGCTGGGCCAATCGGTTTCCTGATCACACCAGTCACACTTTTTATTGCGGCTAATCTGCGCGCCCGCCCCAGTATGGGCTGCTGCTTTGTCTTTGCGGTCAGCGCCCTACTACTCGTCGGCGCGAGTTTCGCCCAGTCACTACTCTTTTTTACGCTCTTTGTGGTACTCAGCCAAGTATCCGCCGTGCAACAAGGCCCCCTCATGCTTCAGATCTACACGGAAAACTACAGCCGTGCCGAGCGGGGCGGCCGAATGACCTGGCCCTTCATCCTCACCGCCCTCTGCTCCATCGGCTTCGCGGTGGTCGGCGGGCGTTTGCTCGACCAAAAAATCGAAGCTTACCACTGGATTTTCATTATCATGGTTGTGGCCGCCACGATCTCGGCCCTTGCCTGTGCTAAAATTCCCAGCAGCCCGCTCTCCCGCGATAACATCGGCAACCCTTGGCAAAGCTTCAGCCTGATCTGGAAAGATCCCTTTTTTGGCTACATCCTCGGCTCTTGGATGCTACTCGGCCTGGGCAACCTCCTCACCTTGCCCGTGCGTATTGACTATCTCGCCAACCCCGCCTACGGCGTCAACGCGAGTAATACCACAATCGCACTACTCATGCTCGTGGTGCCCGCAGTGGTTCGCATACTCAGCACTAAAATGTGGGGCCATCTCTTCGACCGGATGCACTTCGTCACAACGCGCAACCTGCTCAACGCCTCTTTCCTACTTAGCATCGCCCTCTTCTTTTTCACAACTAACATCTACATCCTAGGCCTCGCGATGGCCTTTCAAGGTCTTGCCTTAGGCGGTGGTAAAATTTTTTGGAGCTTGTGGGTCACGAAGATCGCGCCTGAAGCCAAGGCGTCTTCCTACATGAGTATCCACATGGCACTCACCGGGCTACGCGGCACACTGGCACCCTTTCTCGGCTACTATATACTCAGCCGGTCGACCCCCGCGAGCGTCGCCATCATTGGTATGACCCTCATCTGCATAGCCTGCATACTCTTTGAATTCGTACGTGGACATGAGCGGTTGCGCGAGGTGGCAGAGGAAACGTAGGGGCGCGACTTGTCACGCCCGCCGATTCCAAGGCACCGACACGATGCGGGCGTGACAAGTCGCGCCCCTACGAATGAATCATTGCACACTTTCCCCTTCACTTTCCCCTTCACTTTAACTTTCACTCTGCCATTCATGGCAGCATGACAGACAAAACCCTCACAGTTTCCATCGGCTCTGACCACGCGGGCTTTCCGCTCAAAGCACCCATTATCGCGCTGCTAAAGGAACGTGGCTACAAAGTCATCGACTACGGTTGCGACTCCGACGAGTCTTGCGACTACCCCGACTTCATCCGCCCTGCCGCCGAAGCAGTCGCCTCCGGCAAGGCCGACTGTGGCATCGTGCTCGGCGGCTCCGGCAACGGCGAAGCCATCGTCGCCAACAAGGTCAAAGGCGTCCGCTGCGGTCTCTGCTGGGACGAGTGGTCCGCCCGATTGACCAAAGAGCACAACAACGCCAACTGCATCGCCATCGGTGCCCGCCCTGTGCCTAAAGCCCTCGCCCTCAAGATCGTCGGCATCTGGCTCGACGCCGAATTCGAAGGCGGTCGCCACGAACGCCGCGTCGCTAAGATCGAAGGATAACCTCTTTGCTTACGTAGCCGAAGCGGTAACGCTTTGGATCGATTAACACCATATCACATTCACAGCTTGAAACCTACGCCAGCTGTGTTCTCTTACTTCCTTTAAACACCAACAAATATTTCCCATGGCCGAAAAAACTAAGTCGAAAGACAACGAAGAAAAATCTATCAAGATTCAAGAGACCTTCCTCAAAGAGCGTAAAGTCTTTCTCTGGGGCGAAGTCTCCGACAAGTCCGCCCGCGACGTCACCGAGAAGCTGCTCTATATGGAGACGGACGCACCGGGCAAAGAGATCACCTTTTACATTAACACCCCCGGCGGCTCCATCACCGCCGGCATGGCTATTTACGACACCATGAAGCTGGTCAGCTCACCCATCAAAGTCGTCGTCACTGGCATGGCTGCAAGCATGGGCTCGATCCTTCTCTGCGGTGCCGATAAGGGCAAACGCTTCCTTTACCCGCACTCCCGCGTACTCATCCACCAGCCGCTCATCTCCGGCCAGATGATTGCCGTGGCCGTGGACATCCACATTCAAGCCCAAGAGATGGAACGCCTACGCGATGAGCTCAACGTCATCCTCTCAGAATCTTCAGGGCAGTCGCTGGAAAAGATTCAAAAAGACACCGACCGCGACTTTTACATGACCGCCAACGAAGCCATCAAATATGGCCTTGCTGACGCAATCGTCGATAAGATCTAAACAGATTGAGCGAAGAGGAAAAACGCACTAAAGCCTGGATCGGAGACGCCGTTTTGGCGCTCTTTGCTCGCGAGTGGATACTCAAACAGACCGACATTTCCGTTAAGCAACGCGCCGACGTCTTTATCCAGATGACGTCGAATCAATTTCTAGCCTCCCTCGGCGAGCCCACCGCCATGGAAGCCGAGATTGGCGTGGTTTACGAAAGCGAAGGCCTACAAGCCGCCTTCGATTTTATCGAAGGCAAATTTCTGCCCGTCTTCATCAAGCAGCAAGACAAGCGCAAGAAACCTGGCAGCTATCGGAATAAGAGATAGCGGCTCCCAGTTTTCTACATGATAAAGAATTCATATTGAGTTCATTGAGCGTTAACAAAGGGAGGCTACACTCCGGCACAATTTATTAACCCTAAGCCGAGCAGCCTATCGCTCTCGGCCAATAATTGATGTTAAATAGAAGCCTTTTATACTCTCTCATACTCACCTACCTTTTTATGGTTGGCTTGCTCTTTCGGTTTCTCGACCTTTTCGCACCCACCCCTGATTATTTCTTAATGGGTAACTATATTTATGCCACACTTCAGGATTCAGACTACAAGATCACCTTCCCCTTTACTGGGCAGATCTATTTTCACTACAATGTCTATCACGCGGACACGGATAATATTTTAACGACAGATGAAGCGCACCTAGTGTTAAACCAATACAGCGGAAAACTGGATGCCGTAAGTCGCAAGTTACACAGATTCTCGAATTAAACCGAATCGGCGCGTTTCTCGCGGATGGCATCAGCGACGATTTTGGCGTTGCGCAAATTACTCTTAAAGGCGACGTCAAAGAGATCGCCAAACACGGGAATCGCGCCGACGAGCCAGTCGATCAGGACATTAAGCAACATCTTAAGAATGGCTCTAGTGCCCAACTTCAGGCGTATGGCTTCAAAGAGTAAATAGAGTTGCGGCAAGAGTGTCAGCGTATCGCCGATCCCCGGCAGTAATCCGATCAAGCCATCCCAACCGATACGCATCTTCGTGCCGGGTATTTCGAAACGAGCATCGAAGAGGTACGCGAGTTTTTCAATCCGTCGCAGCTGTGCCGAGTATTCGTCCTCGTAGGGATCGAGATCGGGAAAGTCTTCGTCTACTTTCATCTCAGGAAATGTAGCTAACGCCACCAAACTTGCAACACAGAAGCCGAGACAGTCGCCATCCAATTTTACTTGATTCAATTTTACCAATGATTGACCGTCGCATGTTACATCAATATCTGTCAGCATTCACCGTCGAGTTAAGAAATTCGTATGCAATACAGATTTAGAAAAAGAGACGAAGCCGCACGCCCTCAAGCCATGAGGGCATTCTCTGCGGGTGCGCCTGCTCAGGTAAAGTCGACCTTCATGCTTAAACTGAAGCGTTACTTCTGGATATGTGCGCCTCTGCTGTTGATAATCATCATTACAGCAATCGGCGCAACCTGGACGATTCTCGCCAACACACAGACTGATCCGCCAAAGCAAGAGACATCTCAAGGCGAACAAAAACCTAGACACTCAATTCTTGGCCTGCTCAACGAGGCTAGTTTAATTGATGCCTACATCGAGGCGAGTGCTGAGGGCGGGCGGGCGACGCTCTCGAATATAAATTCCACGCGCTGCATTGGAAAAATCTACTGGAATGAAAGGTCTCAGGATTACACACTGACGAAGCGTCGACCCAATCTCATGCTATTGGAGTTAACAGAAGCCGACTCCAAGATAACTTATGGCTATGATGGCAATACATTCTGGCAGGAGCGCGCACTCAACGGAGCAGCTCCAACTGCGGAGCCTGTCTCTAAGCTGGACGCAGAGACAGTTCGCAACATGGCCAGATTCTTTGACCCTCTGCTTACGTATGCACTCGAAGGCGGCGGCATCCTCCAAGTCATTGAATTCGATGACTATCTTGGAGCGAGCGCTATACGCGTTCAATTACGAGGCCCTAATTCGAACCGCTTGGATATTTATTTGGACACGGACTCCTTAGAAATCCTGGCGACCATCGAGCACTCACGGGAATCAGGCAAGAAACGCACCGCAGTTTACCAAGATTATAGACGAATCAAAGGCACACGCGTGCCTTTCCACACCAAAGTCTCATCCAACGGCGAATTGATTTATGAGATCTCGCTAAAAACATGGCAAACGAACATTGGAGTGATGCCCCCACTGTTTTCGGCTCCGGAAAACTTGCGCTAAACAGCTCTACTGCAATCACCTGTAAAATAAAAGTAAAGTACTCGGTAAGGCCTGCATAAGTTAAACTAATGTAAAGTAGTTGGAGCGCTTATAGTATTACATACGCCACCGATTGCCATTGCGCAATGGGGTATAATGCTCAGTTGTTCTGCGTGAACACTACCACTTAATCGCTCCATGAACACATATAAAACACTTTTTCTCCTGCCCTTGCTGGCAGCCTCTTCCGTTGCAGTGAATGCGGCGACTGTGACTTTTACTGATACGGTATCGATGCCGAATGATGCGGATGTCACGATCTTAATTACGCAGTTTGATACTACTAACGATATAGATACTGCTGCGGGTCCTTACAATTCTACTGTCGGGGCAACTCTGACGTCTGTTACCGTCACGGTTAAGACCATTATTTCGGGCGCAAATGTTCAAATGGATAACGACTCGGTTGATGCCCAAACGGGCACAGCTCGTGTCCAAAACCTTGTGAATAGCTATTCTGGGCCAGTTACTCCAAACGCCGGTTTTGCGGCAATCGTCGAAACAGCAGACATGCAGTTAAACGCGTCTCAAGCTTTCAATTTAGGTGCGACTTCTGGAGATACGGTTGGGGCTTTCAATGTAACTGCAGCTTCTGACTATGATACATGGTCGCCCGGGGCGCTGGAGGCTGGTGACAGTGGAGTGGTTAATTCTGCGGTATATGCGGCTACATACACAGGAACCGGCGACCTGACCTTTACGATTAATTCTACATACACGACTTCTGCAAGCTTCAGTGGCACAAATGGATTCTTCCAAGGGAATACGCCTACTGGGCAGTTCTTCGTCGAAGTCACCTACGATTACGCGCCCGTCCCTGAGCCCTCAACCTACGCTGCGCTTCTCGGCCTAGCTGCCTTGGGCTTTGTGTTAGTCCATCGCCGTCGATAGTCTTTTTCTTTCTCTCTGGCCGTAGTCGTTCGCGGCTACGGCCTTTTTTGGGCCCCTGCATCCATGGAAAAATTTGAATTCAAAGAAAGGCTCTGGTTATGGTGGCCGATTCTCGCGTTTGCTGCACTGACCACTTTGGTCGGTGGTGGGGTGTGGTATTTTTGGCCGGAAGCCGAACCAGTGGCCGTCATCGACCCCGGCTACGGAAGCATGGAGAAGTTGACGCGCTTCACTGAGTTTAGATCCGCATATCTAAGAGCAAACGGTGGCGAGGAGCAATTGGAGGCACTCCAGAGCGTGCGGGCCAGTGGACAAATGGAGAGCGGAGGCCAAACGGTGCCCTTCTTCTCACTGAAGCGCCGTCCGGATCAGAGCTTGACCACCTTGAAGATGCCTGACTACGAGCTTAGCTTTGTCGTCAATGGCGACCAAGTCTGGCAGCGTGTCAACGTCGCGGGGCAGGCACCACAATACGAATTAAAAACCGGTGCCGAAGCAGCAGCGCTCGGGCAGATGGGCGATTTTTTCGATCCGATCATGCTCGTCTTACTTTTTGACGAAGGTAGCATTGAGCGCCTCTCCCCTAGCATGTGGATGGGGCGCGAAACGATTAAGCTCGAATTTAGAACCGACGAGGGCGACATACGTGCCTCTGCTTACGTAGACATCCAGAACATGCAGCCACTGGCTCGGATAGAGGAGTTTGCCGACGGGCGCGAACGCAAGGTGCTCTATAGCGACTACCGTCTGGTTGGAGGCATGCAAGAGCCCTTTCTTGTCGAAACCTATCTCGACGAGACTTTACAGAGTCGCGTGATCTTAGAGAAGAGTGACCCCAATGTCGGCACAGTCGCTTCGCTCTTTTATTACCCCGGATCTATTTCAACTGAAGCCTTAGAAACAGTGACCGAAGGACAAAAAAATGAACCAGATAAAAGATAAAATGCCCGCGCTCGCACTATGCCTTTGCCTACTATGCGCCTTCGCTGCCGCAGCGAATGGAAATATCCGGTATGATGAGCACTACCAATTCGCCGCCATGCTTGTTGGAATTGTCGCCTTTGCCGGCTTGATGTTGAGAAACCGAACGGACCCTTAGCGCCATGTCACCAGAAGTGCGGGAGTTTAGCGTCGCTACAAGAACTGTAGCGATGTCGCGCTAGCGACGTCCTCCCCGCCACCGGCAAAAGAGACGCTATTGGCATAGCGTCGCTACAAGAACTGTAGCGATGTCGCGCTAGCGACGTCTTCCCCGCCACCGGCAAAAGAGACGCTATTAGCATAGCGTCACTACAAGAATTGTAGCGATGTCGCGCTAGCGACGTCTTCCCCGCCACCGGCAAAAGAGACGCTATTAGCATAGCGTCGCTACAAGAATTGTAGCGATGTCGCGCTAGCGACGTCTTCCCCGCCACCGGAAAAAGAGACGCTATTAGCATAGTGTCCCCGCACCGACAATTACCCCCTTGAGCTCCCAGCTTATTCCGGCGTGGGGCCGAAGTGGAAAGCGAAGTCCTCTACGTTGCCGTCGGGGCCGGTGAGCTGAGCTTCGACGAGGCCGCCGAGTTCGGTTTTGCCGTAAAAGATAATGTCCCGCGAAGCGGTCTCTGATGTCTGGCCGTCTGTGCCGAGCGACATCTTCGATGTGCCTTTGCCCGTGTAGCTGACAATGCCATCCTTGAGCGTATAACTGAGCGTGAAACTAAAACCGACGGGGATAATTTCGTAAATGGTTTCCGTTTTAGAGACACCGTCGCCGAGGTCGACTTTCTGCGTGCCAATAGGAAATTGCAGGTCGGGGCCGATGTGCATCGAGGCCTTCTCGCCGGACTCCAAAACAACGGCGGGATAAACGAAGAGGCCACGAATGGCGGCTCCGTTGGCGGCACGATCTAAGACCTTGGCCGAAATGAGCAGCGGCTCGGCGGAAACAAAAAGCGGCAACGCCGCGAACAATGCGATGAGGATGGTTTTCATAAATAGTAGCACAGGCATCTTGCCTGTGTATTCAGCGATGGGTGACACAAGCAGGATGCCTGTGCTACGAAATTACTTCTGCACCAGATCCCAGCCGTCGTTTTGGATCATGGCTTCGGCTTTTTTGAATTTGAGGGTCTTTTCTTCGGGACCCTTGCGGATGGTTACGGTGTCGTTGCGACCGACCTTGGGCAGCTCGCGGCGGATGGGCTCGACCTTGGGCAGCTCGACTTGCTTTTGCGGCGCGGCGGCTTGTGGCTGTGCCGCCACCGCGAAGGCACTAACTTGTTGAGCATTCTCCGTGCCAGGACCGGCCACCTGGGCGACCTTTGACATGCGGGCGAGCATGTTATTAAAGGCCTCGGCGCTGGTCGCGCTGCGGAAGACGGAGTTACAAATCTCGCTGCGCACATTCGCCATCAGCTCTTGGAAGAAGCCATAGGCCTCGCTCTTGTATTCGCTGAGCGGATCTTTCTGGCCGTAGCTACGGAGGTTGACACTGCGGCGCAGCTCTTCCATCTCGGTGAGGTGATCCTGCCAACGGCGGTCAAGTGAGCGAATGATGAGATAGCGTTCGAGGCCGACCAGGGCTTCTTTCTCTTCAAATTCTTCGCGCTGATCATAGGCGTGGTTAATTTTGCCAAGGATAAGTTCGTGCTGCGCATCGGCTCCGAGGGCCTCGATCTCTTCGGCCTTAAGCGCGATGGGAAAGTAGGCATTGAGCCAGCCGAGGAAGCGTTCCAGAGCTTCGCCATCGCTGGACTTCGCGGCGTCAAGGTCGTTCAGGCGCACTTCGAGTTCCTCCTCGATCATCTCGAAGACAATGTTGCGCGGCGCGTCAGAATGGATGGTGTCGTTACGTAGGCCGTAAATGACTTCGCGCTGCGTGTTGAGCACATCATCAAACTGCAGCAGACGCTTACGGATGGAAAAGTTTTGCTGCTCGACCTTCTTCTGAGCATTTTCGATCGACCAATTGAGTGCGGGGTGCTCTAGCTCTTCGCCCTCAGTCATCGACTTTTCGAGGATGCGGGAGATGGGGCCGGCGTTGGCGAAGAGGCGCATGAGGTCGTCTTCGAGTGAGACGAAGAACTTGGAGAGGCCGGGGTCGCCTTGACGAGCGCAACGTCCGCGCAACTGGCGGTCGATTCGGCGTGACTCGTGGCGCTCGGTGCCGATCACGAAGAGGCCGCCGAGATCGGGGACGCCTTTACCGAGTTTAATATCGGTACCACGACCGGCCATGTTGGTGGCGATGGTGACGGACCCCTTTTGACCGGCGTTAGCGACGATCTCGGCTTCTTGCGCGTGGAACTTGGCATTCAACACACTGTGCACGATCTTGCTGCGCTTGAGCATGCGGGAGAGCAACTCGGAGGCTTCGACCGAAGCGGTGCCGACGAGGACGGGCTGGCCCTCCTTGTTGGCTTCCTGAATCTGATTGATCACGGCGTTGAACTTTTCACGGCGAGTCTTGAAGATCACGTCGTTCAAATCGACGCGGACATTCGGCCGGTTGGTCGGAATGACCATGACGGCAAGGCCATAAATTTCACTAAACTCCGAGGCTTCGGTTTCTGCGGTGCCCGTCATGCCGGCGAGCTTATCATACATGCGGAAGTAATTCTGAATGGTGACCGTGGCGTAGGTCTTGGTCTCCTTTTCGATGGTGCAGTTTTCCTTGGCTTCCACTGCTTGGTGGAGACCGTCCGACCAGCGGCGGCCAGGCATGACACGGCCAGTGTTTTGGTCGACGATGTTGACCTTGCCGCCTTGCACGACGTATTCCTTGTCGCGCTCATAGAGGCTGTAGGCACGGAGCAGTTGGCTGATGCAGTGAATGCGCTCGCTGGTTGTTTGAAAAAGGGTCTCGGCTTCGAGCTTGGCTTTTTGTTTCTCCTCGGGGGTAAGGGCTTCCTTCTTATCGATCTCGATAAACTGGGTCGGCAGATCGGGCAGCATGAAGGCGTCGGGGTCGTCGGGGCTCATCAGCGTGCGGCCGCGCTCGGTGAGGTCGGCCTGTTGCTGCTTTTCGTCGATCACATAGAAGAGCTCTTCTTTGAGGGCGTAGCGTTGCTCTTTATTAAAGTCGCTGTTCATCTCTAGGTCGAACTTATCAACCGCGCGGCGGATCGAAGGCACCTCGTTTAAGCGGTGAAATTGCTTGTTCTTCGGCATGCCGAGCTTGACCTGATACATGCTGGCAGTGGCAGCGTATTTCTCTTCCTGGCTAGATTGTTCGTTGTCGAAGACCTTTTTGGCATCGGCGACGAGATGATTACAAAACGCCTGTTGCTCAGAAAAGAGGTTTTGGATGATGGGCTTGACCTCGTTAAAGGGCAGCGGGTTGTCATCTTGCATGGGGCCAGAGATGATCAACGGCGTGCGTGCTTCGTCCACGAGGATGGAGTCGACTTCGTCAATGATACAGAAGTAGTGGTCGCGCTGCACTTGGTCTTCCTTGCGGCTGGTCATACCGTTATCGCGCAAGTAGTCGAAGCCAAACTCGGAGGCGGTGCCATAGGTGATATTGCAATTATACATCTCGCGGCGGGTCTGCGGATCCATGCTATTCTGGATACAGCCGACGGTCAGCCCGAGGAAGCGGAAGATGTGCCCCATCCACTCGGAGTCACGACGAGCGAGGTAGTCATTCACTGTGACGAGCTGGCAGTTGCGGCCAGTCAGTGCATTCAAATAGAGCGGGCAAGTCGAGACGAGGGTCTTACCTTCACCAGTCGCCATTTCCGCGATGCGCTTTTCGTGCAGCGTGATGCCGCCGATAAATTGCACGTCGTAATGCACCATTTCCCAAGGAAGCTGGTGATCGCAGACATCGTAGGACTGGCCGCACATGCGGCGCGCGGCACTCTTCACTGCGGCAAAGGCTTCGGGTAAGAGATCATCGAGGCTCTCGCCGTCCTCCTGATTACGCTTCATGAACTCAGCCGTCTTCGCGCGAAGCTGCTCGTCGGAGAGCGACTGATACTCGAGCTCGATCGCGTTGATATGCTCGATGATAGGCTGACACCGTTTGAGGTATTTGCCATAGTGACGACCAGAGAATTTCTTAAGAATGGATGAGATCATGAGACCTAATAGATGCGTTGAAAAATGAGACTTGCGCGAAGTTCAGGCTCAGAGGGGACACTGGAAACGCGAAAAAACGGAGAAGATGGCGAAAATGACCATGGCTGGCAAGTGTGTTATGAGCGGACTAAGGGATTGACTCTAGGGCGGTTTCTCGCGGTTTTGAGAACATGAATATCGTTTGTCTCGACTTGGAAGGGGTGTTGATCCCCGAGATTTGGATCGCATTTGCGGCAAAGACCGGAATCGAAGCGCTTAAGCGCACGACCCGTGATGAGCCGGACTACGATGTGCTCATGCGCTACCGTTTGGATATTCTCGATAAGGAGGGCTTCAAACTGGCCGACATCGAAGAAGTCATCGGCACACTCGATCCGCTGCCGGGCGCACAGGAATTCGTCGAATGGGTGAGCTCGCAGACGCGCCTCGTTATTCTCTCCGACACCTTCCGCCAATTCGCAGGACCCCTGATGGCGAAGCTTGGCCACCCGACGCTCTTCTGCCACGACCTGGTGATCGACGAAACAGGCCGCATCGCGGACTATCAGCTGCGTCTGAAAGACCACAAGCGCAAGGCGGTCGAAGCGTTCAAAGCGCTCAACTTCGACACTTTCGCGGCGGGCGACTCTTACAACGACCTCTCCATGATCGATGTGGCCCACCACCGCGCACTCTACTGCCCACCCGAGCGCCTCACAATAGAACGCCCCGAACTGCCTGTCGCGAAAAACCACGCCGAGCTTCGCCAGATTATCGAAGGCATTCTTTAACCAAAAAAATACCATGCTAGTACACACTGTATTCTTCTGGCTGCGCAAAGATCTTGACGGCGCGCAGATCACCGAGTTCCGAATGGGGCTTGAGAGCCTCAAATCAATCGAACACGCTGAATCGGCGTATATTGGCACCCCCGCCCGTGTACCCGAGCGCCCCGTGTGCGACAGCAGCTACGACTTTTGCCTGACGGTCATTCTTAAAGATGTGCCTGCACATGATGCCTATCAAGCCCATGAGAAGCACCAGAACTTCATCAGTGCCCACAAGGAGCACTGGAAAAAGGTCAAAGTTTACGACGCTGACTAAGTGGACAACTTTTTGACTCAACTTAGCGAGATCAGCCTAATTGACTGGTTCTCGATGGTGACCGGTATCGTCGCCGTCTATCTCAGTATTAAAGAGAAGATCCTGGCATGGCCGCTCTTTATACTGTGCTACGCGGCCTACGTCTACATCAGTTTTCGCGGCAACTACTACGCCTTCGGGGGTATGAATATCATCTTTGTGGTGCTCGCCGCATACGGATGGTTCAAATGGTCGACTTCCAAAAACGAGAGCGGCGGCAGCGACATTGCCATTTCCCACCTAGCACCCAAGCACCGCTTACTCGCCGCACTTTTTATCTGTGTGGGCACGCTCGGCATTGGCTCCATACTGGCAGCGACCGGCGACGCGCGACTCCCCTATTATGACGCCTTCGCCACTTCCAGCGCGCTTGCCGCGCAGTGGATGCTCAGCCGCAAGCATGTAGAAAACTGGTTCTGCTGGATCGCAGCCGACTTGGTCTGGCTCGTCTTTTTCTTCAATGATCGCATTTGGCCAAGCGTCATTCTGTTTGTCGTGTTCATCTTCTTAGCCGTCAAAGGCTGGCTCGAATGGAAAGCGATCATCAATAATGCGAAAGCTTAACGCATCTAAAGTCCCGCCGCGTAAAAGACTTCGCCTCACGCGCTTCCATCCTTCATCCCGACCATGAAACGTATCGTCCTCACAGGTGCCGAATGCACCGGAAAAAGCACCCTCACTCAAGCGCTCTCCGGCTACTACGGGGAGCCGTGGACGACTGAATACGTCCGCGAATACGTCAATCAAATCAAACGTGAGCTGACCCGAGATGACTTAGAGTCCATCGCGCGAGGGCAAATCGCCACCGAAGACGCTTGCCTGTGCAAATTAAAACGCTTCGTCCTGCACGACACTAATTTGCTCTCTTCGATCATCTACGCGAACCACTACTTCGGTGAAGTAACCGACTGGGTAAACGACACTTTCCTGCAACGCGACTACACACTCTACCTACTCTGCACACCGCAAGACATTAAATGGCAGGACGACCCCGGCCAACGCGATAGCCCGGCCGCACGCAAAGAACTGCAGGTGAAGTTCAAAGAGAGCTTGGAAAAGCTACAGCTGCCCTACGTAGAACTGAGCGGCGATCAGACGGCACGCTTCGGCGAAGCGATTCGCGCGATTGACGCGGTGCTGTAGGGCAATCGCGGTGCGTCCGCTTGTGTTACGCCGTAAGAGGGGGGCGACGCCTGCGTTGGTTAGTCATTCGTAGGGGCGCGACTTGTCACGCCCGCGTCGGAATGGCTCCTTATTCTCGGCGGGCGTGACAAGTCGCGCCCCTACAGCAAACTACTCTGCCGTCTTCGCAACTTTCTTAGCCGCCTTCTTAGTCGCGGTCTTCTTAGCCGCCTTCTTAGTCGGCGCTCTTTTCACCGCAGCCTTTCCCGCGGTTGCACTGGTGGCAGCCTTCGCTTTGGGCGCCGCCTTCTTAGCGGCTTTCTTCGCGGCCTTTTTCTTAGGCGCTGCTGGCTTGGACTCTTTGACCTCAACACTTGGCTGCGGCTTAGGATCTGACTTCGGTTTTGCCGCGGCTGGTGACTGGGATTCCGGACGCGAGCGGCCTCTGCGCTGTGGACGCGGGTCTGACTTCGACAAAAACTCCGACTGCGCATCGATCTGTGCGTCAACCAGCGGCTTGGACTCCGAGCGTGCGCGGCCCCTACGCGAAGCGCGCTTCGGCTTATCCTGCGACTGGCCTCCGTTATCCGAGTGAGACTGATTCGGGGAATCGTTCTCAGAATCACGGGCATCGCGTTGAGAATTATTGCGTTGTGGCTTCTGGCTTTCCGATGAATCGCGCTGCGACTGTGGCTGCGACTGCTGCGGTTGATTGCCCTCTGGCTGAGACTGGCCATCCTGCGCAGGGGCATTCGCATCGCGATCTCGGTTGCGGTTACGACCACCGCGACGGCGACCACGACGGCGTTTATTATTGCCGGAATCTTGTGCATCGCTGTTCTGATCTGGTATTACCCCCGTCGGGGGCTCAGACTGCGACTGTGGCTGGCTCTCCTGCTGTTGCGATGGCTTTGCCCGCGGCTGGCGCTCCTGCTTTTGCTTTCGCTCGGGGCGTGGCTTGCGCTCCTGCTTTTGCGATGGCTCGTAGCGCTCGGGATGCGCCTCAAAGTCCTCAATCGCGGCGGCGATCTTGTCTTCCATCTCGTCGTCGGTGTAAGGAATGCTGCGCTCGACTCTTTCTTTTTCCTGAGTAGGAATCTTAGGCTGCTCGGGCGGGCAGTAGGCCTTTGGCGGCAGCACGATCTCACCGTAAGGGTCGAGCGGTAGCGCTACTTCCGGCAAGACGCTATCGGAATGCGCACTGGCACGCGGATGGAGCACTAGCTCGGCTGGCACGTTGGCAAAGTTGGGATCGAGCAGGTGTTCGACCGCGCGAGCGACGTCTTCGAGGTCGATATGGGTTTGCTCGCTACTCTGCACAGAGAGGGCGTCCGGCTCGGGGTTCTGACGAAGGATGAGATTCGTCACGCGCAGGCCAGCGTCGCGGGCACTGTCAAAGAGCGCGCGGTTCATCTCGCGAAGGCCGCCTTCGAGCAGTGCGTTGACCGCGCTGGCGGGTGCACCGCTCTTGTTGGCAGGAATGACGTTGATCAACTGGCCGCGGAAACGGAGCAAGTTGGGCAGCGCGAGACGCGTCAGCATGACTGGACCGAGCAGGCCGATCTTGAGGATCGCTTCGAGGTTGCCCACAGGAAGTTTCTCAAAAGCGGCACCCGGCGTGACGTCGATCGCGTGGATCAGCAAATCGAGCGATTTTTCCGCTTCGATAATTTTGGCCATCGTCTCGGTGACCGCAGCGAGATTACTGAGATCGACCGGATGGGCGAAAAATTGTGGGTCGGCGAAGGTAACTTTGGAAAAGTTGTTTCCAATCCCGTGAACGCGATAACCTTGGCGAACCAAGCGTTGAATAAGGCGGAGCCCGAGAGGAGTCTCGGCGCCAGTGACAATTGCAATGTCCATAAACTGTATAAAGTGGCTCGGCAAACGGAGAACACCCGTGCTGGGGGTTCGTCAACGACGTGTGCGAGGATGATTAAATGTGTGAGTCGTCGAGTGACCGACAGAGGAGAGAGCTAACGCAGGGGCGGGTGCTGGCAATGGAAATCGGTTGGGGTCTGCGTAATTTCGTAGGGGCGCGACTTGTCACGACCGCCGATCCTTCGCGCCGATCCACGGCGGTCTTCACAAGTGAAGCCCCTACGAAATCCGCCCAAGTTGCGCACGGACGAGCTCAGCGATTTTTTGCATAGCGGGCACGGGAGCGAGTTCGCCAAAGGGAGCCACGGCGTCGGTGGCTTGAGCGAGTTGTTCCTCGAAGGTCGCCACGACCTCGTCGAAGATCGGGAAGTCGTGCAGGCGAGCGGTAAAATCGGCGGCCACGGTCTTGTCGCCTGCCTTGAAGCGAGCGAGCAAGGCTTCGCGCTCCTCGACGGACAACTTCTCCAAAAGGAGCAGCAACGGTAGGGTAAATTTGCCCTTATCCAGATCCGTGCCGAGGGTCTTGCCAATCATGGACTCGTCGGCGTAGAGATCGACAAGGTCGTCAAAGATTTGGTAGGCGATGCCTAAGTGCCGACCGAAAAGCCCCGCGGCTTCGCTAAATTCAGTCGGATAGCCAGCAACCTTCGCACCGAGGCGGCAGGCCACCTCGAAAAGTTCAGCCGTCTTGAGCTGAATGACGCGGAAGTAAAATTCGCGACTGTAGTTGACCTCGCCGCGTTGGTAAGTCTGCGCAATCTCGCCCGCACAGACGCGTGAAGTGGCTTGCGCGACCGAGCGGCAGATTTCGTTGGTATCAAACTCGGCTGCGAGCTTGAGCGCATGAGAAAAGAGAACATCGCCGATCAACACCGCAGCAGCCGGCCCAAACTTTTTGGCAGCAGTTTCCTGGCGGTGCCGCGTGTCGGCCTCGTCGAGAATGTCGTCGTGCACAAGCGTCGCGAGGTGGACGAGTTCGATCACGGAGCCAAGCTTGACCAGATCTTCCCTACGGCGAGCCCCGGAGCCTCCCCAACCACTGTAGGCGACCAGCATCGGGCGCAGGCGCTTGCCACTGTGACCAAAGACGTAGCGCACGTGCTCTTGGATCTCAGGCTCAAGCTCCGCCACCTGCGACTGGAGAAAAACATCGAGATCATCGAGATAGGGCTTCACCGGCGCATACACTTCGGCAAAACCGGCAGCGGCGACTTTATCGGCCTCGGACTGGGAACGGGTGGTCATTGGAGATGTATGAAAGTCGGAAGGTGCCTAGGTGCAAAGTTAAAGCGGACTTTCTACCGTAAAGGGATTCATCACGACTACGCCGTCATAGTTTTGCCCGTCATTAAGATCTTCGGAAAGCACGATGTCGCACTTCATGGCGCGAACCGCCTCTAGAATGGCCGCGTCCCAATAGGAGAGTTGCCAACGATCTTTGGCCGCCAAAGCCGCTTCGACCAAATCTAAAGAGATGGCCTGCACCGGGAAACGTTTCCAACTACGAATGAACGCCGTGGCCTCGTCATGCGTGAGTGCATCCGCTTGACTGGCTCGCGTGGCTTGCACATAAAACTCCTGCAAGACCTGAGCCGAAAGTGCCAGATCCCCCTGCCCGAGCAATGCTTCCGCAATCGCCTGCTTCTCGGTCTCCACCGGATCGGTGCTGACGCGGTAAAGCAGAATATTTGTATCAACGAAGCGCATTTCGATCGTGTACTTCGTCGCGGGTCAGACGGTCGCCTCCAGAAAACTGAGCGCGCCGAGCAAGCACCCCAGACATCGTCTCAGACATCGTCTCAGCCTCCAGCCGTTGCAAACGCTCAAAACCAGTTTCTTCCGCCGCAACTGTTTCCAAAAGATCCCGCACCACAGCGGAAACGGAGCTTCCCTGCTCCGCAGCATAGATCCGCGCCCTGTGATAAACTCGGTCATCCACAGAAAGTGTGATGTTTTTCATTTACACAGCTTCTTCCGATACCAGGAAAAAGTCAATCCACCCTTAAAGCTAATTCATAATTCTCAAATAGCTAGCGACCACTTTATCGTCTCTAAGAATCAACAAATCGCTTTGTAGTTTTAATCTGGTAATGATCATACCCCAATTTGACCATGATCCGCTCCAGAACACCAACCATCAGTCGCTTAGACATATTACCTACAGCATAATAAGGAGTACCATCAATTTCCTTGCCTCCATCTTGGTTCACTTATTTTGCTAGGTCTTATGACCGTAATTAAAGTATCGCGGTCGCCATTAGGCCTAAACACAAAATAGAAATCACCGTATTGCTTGACTAGGTGCGCGTCGCACTTGGCATACTGATTGCAAAGCGACCAATGCGTCGACTTAGGCGTTTCTTCGATGTCCATGCCATAACGTAAAGCTAAGCATGCTGTTCTAATTAAAGAACGCCGGGGCAAACCCATACGCTGATGCATTCGGCGTTTAGCGTGTCTGGTTAAGTTTATCATTATAAATCCTCTAACATCTGTTTAAACACCTTCGCTTCATGCTCACGGCGTGCTTCATCCACATAGAGCTTCCATACCTTTGGTTCAATCTCCTCTAAGATGACAACATCCTCATCCTCGATCTTATACTCCTTATAGAAAGCGCGAATTCGTCCACGCTCCTCAAGGCGATTGCCAACCTTCCCAATTCTAGTACTAAACGGCTTACCTACCGGAGTGTGGATAGTCATGCGCTCTCCTACTTCGACCAACCCTTGCTTCTTTGGGCCAGTCAAAGAAAGAAGACTCTGCTTTACGGCATTTTCAGTGACTGAAACCCGAAGCAAACGAAGATTATCCTCTTTCTGATCTGATCTGACCTCGTTGGTTAACCCGAGGTCTTCGCGGATAGAATCGTATTCTTCCTCTACAGATCTCAATGCTTTCTCCAGTCGATTAAGGGTGTCCATCCGCTCAAGAAGGAACCGTCCATAATCAATGTCTCCATTGTCGCGAAACTTAATTTCAATGTCGTCACGAACCCAATCAAAGGCGTCCATGATTTGAGTAGTCAGGTGTGTAATATTTTTTATCTCAGCCATGCCATCAACCTAGGCGTGAAAATGCATCAGTCAAGCATTATTAAGCTAAAATATGTTCGAGTCGTAAAAATTGACGCGCACACTACAGCCAATCGTTCAGCACCTCTAAGAAGCCCGCGCGATTTTCAACATGCACATTATGCCCGGCGCTGGGCACGATCTCCTCGCGGAGGTGCGAAAACCAGTGGTGCATTTCGTCGGCGTCGTTGTCGGCGATGAAGTCGGAGTTGGCGCCACGCACCAAGGAGCAATAAATACCCTGCGTAATTATTGCTGCTGCGTAATTATTGCTGCTACCAAGCGTGGCGTGTCCGCTTGCCGGACGCCCCGGAATCAGCCAGTCAACCAAGCGCAACTCTGACGCGAGCGCTCGGCAAGCGAGCACACCACGACTGGCGCGCCCCCCCCCTACAACCAATCGTTGAGCACTTCGAGAAAGCCCGCACAATTTTCAACATGCACGTTGTGCCCGGCGCTGGGCACGATCTCCTCGCGGAGGTGCGAGAACCAGTGGTGCATTTCGTCGGCGTCGTTGTCGTCGATGAAGTCGGAGTTCGCGCCGCGCACCAAGAGCATCGGCTTATCGTAGCGGTCGGTTTCGAGGAGTGAGTTTTGTCGAATGTGGGGCAAGCTGGCATGGAGCGTGTCCAAATTGATCTGCCACTTGTAGCCGCCCGTCGCCTCATCGCGCACAAGATTCGTCAGTAAAAACTGCCGAATCGCCCATTCCGGAACCATTGGCTCCAATAGTTCTTCCGCCTCTTTACGATTCGCCAACTCCCCGACAGGAATACGTTTCATCGCACGAAACTCGTTATCGTGATAGGGAGGATACGGCTTAGCCGCGATGTCCACGATGATCAACTTTTTGACCACGTCCGGATTTTCGCAGGCATAGCGCATGGCGACCTTACCACCAAGGCTGTGCCCCATCAGCACAATTTCTTGGAGCCCATGTAAATCAAGATAAGCCTGCAAATCCCCACTCATTTCAGCCCAACGCATCGCATCCGCGTGCGGGGAGCTACCATGATTACGCAAATCAAGCGCATGCACATCAAAGCGATCCTGCAAAGTGCGCCCGATCGTCGTCCAATTACGCGAAGAGCCCAATAGCCCATGCAAAATAACCAGCGCCGGCGCACCAAGATTCTCAAAACGAAGGGAATGTAACTTCACTGCCATATGCAGCCCACTCTCCTACAAATTTCAGTCGCTTGTCACTCATTTAGCAACTCACGCCCACCTCTATACTTAGACCTGTCCCTTATATTTATACGTTGCCGGATACGAGGACAGGCGCCTGCCCTAGATCAAAGAGCTCTACTCGCTAATCCAATTTAACGGCACTGATCCCGATCCGACGAGCAGTGATAGCTCCAATCTCACTCCTTTCATCAACAAGGAAGTCTTCCACTTCACCTTCTGCTTTGGGCGAGGACTGGGCTTTATGAAATCTCGCCAGAGCAACGAAACATAACTAATGGACGTGCACGGTGCGGGCTCTCAACGCAACGATCCAAAAGTCGGCGACGCCTCTAAATTCCCGCAGGGGCGCGGCCCGCAAGGCGATGTTATCCGTATTGAGAACCTCGTGCGCTGCGTGCGCGGAGGCACGGGAAATGACCCCGCAAAGACCGGAAAAGATAACCCCAAAGACATCTACGGAATCACTGAGCGAGCCAGCGCCAGCACACCCAAAGGGTCTCGAAGCAAGAACTTCTAAGGGCGTCACTAGTCCCAATGTCATAGCATACTAAGAATGCCCAACAATATTTTTTTGACCCGTCCCTTATTTAGTTATTGCCCCAACGATTGTAAATAGATTACTGATTAAACAATGGAGATTAAACTACTATGCGAATGAGGCGAATTATAGCAGACTCGGGGACCTATCACTGCATGTCTCGCACGGTGAATGGAGAAGCTCTTTTTAAGGAACGAGAAATGGAAGTGTTCCGGCAGATGCTTCACCAAGTTGCCGATTTTTCTGGTGTCGGAGTTTTGACTTATTGCCTAATGAACAACCACTTCCATCTGCTGGTAAGGGTGCCCGTGGCTGACTCAGTGAGCGATGAGGAGTTGATTCGACGCTACCGAATACTCTACTCGAAACCGACTCCTTACCAAACGGCTTCGGCGGATAGGATGCTTCATGAACTGAAATCTAATGGCCCGGATGCAGAAGCAATTCGGACGAAGCTACTTGCCAGAATGGGCGATATCTCTGCATTTATGAAAACACTGAAGCAGCGCTTCTCGACTTGGTTTAATAAAAGCCATGATCGCTTCGGCCCTCTGTGGTCAGACCGCTTCAAAAGCGTTTTGGTCGAGGGGAAAGAGAACGTGCTCCAGACCATGGCCGCCTATATCGACTTAAATCCTGTGCGGGCTGGACTAGTCGACGATCCGAAGGAATACCGCTTCTGTGGCTACGCGGAGGCTGTAAGTGGGAAACCTAAGGCCGTCAGCGGGCTCAAGTTCATAACGGCGGGACTCTACACGATTCCGACCGCAGATGCACTTCAATCCTATCGTTGCATGCTCTTTGGCAAAGGTAGCAAGCCCGCACCTGGTGCTTCGCAGCTCGACCGTGCGCAGGCTGTTCGTGTTCTGGAAGAGGAACAGGGAGCATTACCGACTCACGTGCTACTGAGGTGCCGGATTCGCTATTTATCTGAGGGTGCCGTGTTGGGATCGCAAGAATTTGTGAAATCTCACCTTGAAAGCTGGCAACGCTCGACTGGGCGTAAGCATCCCCCGAAGCTGTGTTGCATTCGGGCGGAAGCCTCTCAACCTTTGGCAGTGATGAAAGATGTGAGAGGTCACGCCTATTCCTAGTATGCGCGACATAGGTTTTTTATATCGCAGTGCCATGAGTAAATATTGGATCTGTGTTGATCTGCCGTGCTGAATCCCTTGTATCCAGCCACCATGTCTTCCGAAACACCAAAGAAACTCACCCCCATGATGCAGCAGTGGCACGAGATCCGTGCCAAGCTCTCGGACGACACCCTGCTCATGTTTCGCCTCGGGGACTTCTACGAGATCTTTAAACAAGACGCCGAATGGGGCGCGAAGCTGCTCGGCATCACCCTCACCCACCGCCACGGCATGCCCATGGCCGGCATTCCCTTTCACGCGGCCGACGGCTACATCCAGAAACTCCTCGACCAAGGCATCAAGGTCGCGATCTGCGATCAGGTGGAAACACCGCAGCCTGGTAAACTGGTCAAGCGCGAGTTGACCCGCATCATCACCCCCGGCACTCGACTGGCCGACACCCAGATCGACGCCCAGCGTAACCACTTCCTGCTCGCCCTTTCTCTCGGCAAGAAAGCACTCAACGCCGCATGGCTCGACCTCACCACGGGCGAGTTCTTCCTCGCCTCCGAGGTGAAACCGGAAAACCTCTTCGCCGCTTTCGAGAGCCTGGATCCACGCGAGATCATCGTACCCGAGCACGCCGCCGAGCAGTGGACATTACCACACATCGACGCCCGCTTCCGCGATCTTTATACCCATATCGGAGATGGACGCGCGATCAGCCCAATCCCGGATTATCACTTCGACGAAGCCTCCGGTGCCCAATCCGTGATGGAGGCCCTCGGCGTGATGAATCTCGAAGGCTTCGGCATCGATAAGGATCACCCCGCTCTCGGCGCAGCCGGTGCCCTCATCCACTACGCCACCGAAACGCTCTGCGCCGCACCGAAGAATCTGCGCAAAATCAAAGAATACAGCAGCGAGCGCACCCTCTTGCTCGACCCAGCGACCCTGCGCAATCTAGAGATTTTCAAATCCGCCGCCAACACCCGCAAAGGCTCCCTACTCGCCGCAATGGACGGCAGCGTGACAGCCCCGGGTGCGCGGCTACTAGAACGCTGGCTCTGCGCCCCCGAGCTGAATCTCGAAGAAATCAAACGTCGCCAAAACTGCGTCGGCGAATTCGTGACTGCCCCCGGCCTCGCCACCGAGATGCAAAACTTGCTCAAAGGCGTGCGCGACATCGAGCGCATCCTCAGCCGCCTGCAAAACCGTATGCGCAACCCGCGCGAACTCGGCGGCGTGCGCGATACACTAGCCGCTCTGCCCGCCATCGCCACGACTTTACTGGAGTTTCCCGATACACCTGTCGCCGCGATTGCCGAGCGTATCCATGATTTCGGTACACTTTCCGCCACCCTCGACCGTGGCCTGGCCGACGAACTGCCCGGCAACATCGTCGACGGCGGCACCATCCGCGACGGCTATGATGAAGATCTCGACCACATCCGCAGCCTGACCCGCGACAGCCAGAAATGGCTAGCCGAGTTTGAACAAGGCGAGCAGGCACGCACCGGAATCAAAAATCTCCGCATCCGCTACAACAGCGCCTTCGGCTACTTCATCGAAGTGACCAAGAGCAATATCGCCAACGTGCCCGAAGACTACGTGCGCAAGCAGACGATGAAAAACGCCGAGCGCTACACCACCGACATACTCAAAGAGCGCGAACGCGAGATTCTCCACGCAGCGGAAAAGGCCATCTCCCGCGAAGAAGCCCTATTCAACGGCCTGATTGAAGTCATCCTCGAACACGCCAACGCGCTCAAAGAGACCGCCGCCGCCATGGCCGAGATCGACGTCTTTATCGGCTGGAGTCGCCTCGCCCGCGAGTGGGACTACTGCAAGCCGCAGCTCGACCATACCGACGCCCTACTCATTGACCAAGGCCGCCACCCCGTGGTCGAGCAAATGATGCGCGAGCAACGCCTCGGCCTCGCCGGCACCCACGCCTTCGTACCCAACGACTGCCGCCTCTCCAGTTCTTTATCGACCGAGGACGCCCCGCAGATCGCGCTCATCACCGGCCCCAACATGGCCGGTAAATCAACCTACATTCGCCAAGTCGCCCTTATCGTATTGATGGCGCAATCCGGCGCATGGGTGCCCGCCCGCGCCTGCCAACTCGGCATGGTGGATCGTATCTTCTCCCGCGTCGGCGCGAGCGACGAGCTCGCCCGGGGCAACTCCACCTTCATGGTCGAGATGAATGAGACGGCCAACATTTTGAACAACGCCACCGTGCGCAGCCTCGTCATACTCGACGAGATCGGCCGCGGCACCAGCACCTACGACGGCCTCTCTATCGCCTGGGCAGTGATTGAGCACCTGCACCCAACCGAGACTGGTGCCCGCACACTGTTTGCCACCCACTACCACGAGCTAGCCCAGCTGGCCAAGACTCTCAAACGCGTGGAAAACTACTCCGTCGCGGTCAAGGAATGGAACGACGACATCGTCTTCGTCCGCCAAGTCGTGAAAGGTGCCGCCGACCGCTCCTACGGCATTCAGGTCGCCAGACTTGCCGGCCTACCCACCACAGTAATCGACCGCGCCAAAACTATTTTAGAACGCCTCGAAGCCGACGACTCCTCTCACAACCTCCTGCGCAAGCGCATGAAAAAGGAAAAATCCGGCGACGACACCACTGATGAAGACGAGCAATTGGCGCTGTTTTAAATTCTATTTCCCTGCTTGATTGCATCCGATCCGAGGCTAGTAATTGAGTTTCATGTCTTCTTTTAAGGAGAGTGATGCCACGGGATCCTCCTGTAGCCCAGTTCCCTTACTCAACCAAATCAACTGAACAGTGACTGAAAAAGCCCCTTGGATAACCTACCGCCCTGAATTACGCGTGCTCGACTGCACGATCCGTGACGGCGGCCTGATCAACGACTCCAACTTTACCGATGCCGAAGTGAAGGCAGTCTATGAAGCCTGCTGCAAAGCCGGGATCGACTACATGGAGATCGGTTACAAGAACTCGCCCGAGGCCTTCCCTAAAGAGAAATATGGTCCATGGCGGCATTGCCATGAAGAAGATCTCCGGCGCGTGGTGGGGGATCACAGTTTTGAAAAGACGGGCCTGAAGCTTTGCGCGATGGCGGATGCAGGGGGGAAAAGCGATTGGAAGACACAAATCGGCCCCGCTCAGGACAGTGTGCTGGATATGATCCGTGTCGCCTGCTACGTGCATCAGATTTCGGAAGCCAAGGATATGATCGAGCATTGCCATGGGCTCGGCTACGAGACGACCCTGAACATCATGGCCATCTCCGGTGCGAGCGAAGCGGAAATCAGTCAAGCACTCGAAATCGGAGCCGAAACCTCAGCGGATGTGGTGGTCGTGGTCGATAGCTTCGGCAACCTCTATCGCGAGCAGGTGGATTACCTGATTAAGAAGTACATGAAAGCGGTTGAAGGCACTGGCAAGGAAGTGGGCATGCACGCGCACAATAATCTTCAACTCGCTTTCGCCAATACGATCGAGGCGATCATTCTTGGAAGCAATCGGGTCGATGCCACCATGATGGGACTTGGTCGCGGCGCTGGCAATTGCCCGATGGAATTGCTCCTAGGCTTTTTACGCAACCCGAAGTTCAAGCTGCGTCCCGTGCTCGAATGTATCCAGAATACAATTCTGCCGATGCGTGAACGCTACGACTGGGGTTCGTCGATTCCCTACAACATCACCGGCCAAATGAACCTGCATCCGCGTAGCGCGATGGCATGGCGGTCAAGCGAGACGCCCGAAGACTACATCGGCTTCTACGATCAGGCGGTGGCCGACATCTAAGGCGAAGACGTATCCGCCGATGCCCGCGAGATCGCCCAGCTTTGCTATCAATCCGAGCCGCCAATTTTTCTCCGCAGTCTGGACGGCATCCACCTGGGAACCGCCCGTAAACTCAAGTGCTCCAAACTCATCACTTGCGACCAACGCATGCAGGCTGCCGCCGGGCGAATCGGATTAGCACGATAAGCAAATTGTCGCGCCATGATCGACGCTATTGGCATAGCATCGCTACAAAAGTGTAGCGCTATCGCGCCATGACGAACTTCATGGATCACCGTCCTTAAGGTGAAAATTGTCCTGCGACCAAGCGGTCGAGGACAACATTCATTCTAAAGAATCAGAAGCCCCCCCCCCCCCCCCCCCCCCCCCCCCCC